>Ga0193726_1001678_pt1 | contig 16618 bp, 15 predicted proteins | sample H2c1metaG_FD_144928 | JGI IMG/M metagenome (GOLD analysis project Ga0193726, IMG submission 144928) | Soil microbial communities from a riparian zone of the East river system, Colorado, United States - H2c1 | ecosystem: Environmental > Terrestrial > Soil > Riparian zone | place: USA: East River... | reverse complement strand
CCCTCTGTATTAGGACAAGGAGTGGGTAGCGTCCGCCATCGCACAGTTATGTGACCAGAAACGGCAAAAACATTAGAGGGATCAGCGCCCTTGGTGCTGAGGGCACAGAACGCTCAGGGGCACATAAGTATCACAATCATCCGTCGGGCGTCGCGGACCAGAGCCAAGCCGACGAGCTCATCACCGTGCGCGTGAAGGAAGCCCTCGCACTTATTGACGTGCGCCTAGTCGATCACGTAATACTCGCTGGCACGAATGTACTCAGCTTCGCGCAGCAGGGGCTCTTATGAGCCCCTCGCACGTCGCCATCGAGCGCTCAGCGCGGTATGCGCGATGGGCGCGATCCCACTTTGAGCGCGGCGAGCTCTCGATCGCGTCGCGCCACCAGTGCGCGCTGCTCCTCCGCGGCCGCAAAATAATGATCGGCGAGCGTCGCGAGCTTGTTCAGTTGATCCCGAAGCGCGATAACCTCTGAGCGCAGCGCCTTTACCACACTCTCGCGCGTCGCCTGTGCACGGCCGCGCTGGTGGCGAAGCCGCCGCACCTTATCCGCCATGGCCGGATAGTATCGATACAGCGTGTTGCGCGACACGCCGGCGCACCGACACAGCGTTGATATCGTCGGTCGATGTTCTGATCGAGACGACGGGTCGGTGAAGATGGACAGCGCCTCGATAAGGCGTTGCTCGACCGGCTTGGTCGCGCTCTTGCGTAATATGGGGCTTTTAGCGAGGGATCGGATCATCACGGCGAGTCTCCTTGGAGTGATCATCCAGCGAACGAATCATCGCGCGTGCCTCATCCAGTCGGCCGCGTGCGATCTTGAGCGTCTGAGAGGGCAACGCGGGGTCGTTCAATAAACGCTCGTAGCGTTCCACTTGTTCGAGCCAGTAGGGCCGGTGCGCTTGAGTAACTGAGAAGTTCTTGCAACGTGCGCAAGTCGACGGCTCACGCCGCACAGGATCGGGGGCCGTTGGGCTGCCGTGGCAGGCACTCACCTCCTCGCGATAAACGCAGTATCCCCACTCACACACGCCCAGCGTAAGTCCGGTCTCGGCGAGCATGCGCGCGTAAGCTCGAATCTCTTGCCTCACGCGCGCGCCTCGGAATCTCGGGCGACGCGCGAGCACCTCAGCCCCCATGCGTCCGCCGAGTGTTCGCGCGCTCAACATGAGCTCCCAAGCGGACACGGACTGATCGAGCACTGCAGTGTCGATCTCGCGGTAGAGTTGATAGTCGGTGCCCACATAACCCTGGTCTGTCTGGCGGATATCGCGATGGCCGAAATGCTGCGCCAATGCGTAGATCGCCGTGCGATCGCGAAGCGCGACGAAGCGTGCGAAAGTCTTACGACCTTGGTGGGAACTGAACCTCCAACTTCGACCCTTGTATCTCGGTACGCCGAGCCACTTCACGAGGCGGTTAACCCGTTCGTTGGCGCTCCTGGTGTCGGATACGCGCAACGTCATGATGCTCTCGGGAAGCCACTCGTCGATACCGAGATCACGGATGCGGGGCCGTTGCCAGAGCTCCGCCCGACCAGAGCGGGCGCGGTGGGGTTCCGAGAGCGCTTCCAAAACAGTGATGGCATGTATCGCCGGCGGCGGAGCAATCCACTGGTGTCGGCGGCCGTGATAAGACTCGGCCTTATAGATCGCGCCGACGATGGCGGCGATGCTCGCGGACAGGTCGGATGCGGGCTTATCAAATGGCTGCACACAACCGGCCTGTAGGCGCAGTATCTCGCTAACGCGCGGCCCGACCAAATAAGAAACGACAACGAAACATGCGGCGTAAAGTAAATCAATGAGGCACGACAGTGATCGATGGGAATCGAATCGATAGGGCCCGCGCGGCGTGTCGATGGTGACCTCATAGAGGGCCGAGAGCATCGCGAGGCGTGCCGCACGTCGATCCACCTTGGCGGCGCGCAATCGCTGATAAGTCTGTAGACAGCTCTCGCGAACCGCCAACGTACGAAAGGCGGTTGCGTTCAAAAGCTCAATGGCGCCCTGTATGAGGGGAATCGCCACGACGTCCGGCGTATACGACTCTGGATTACCCTCATCGGTTCCGGGTGTTGCCGCTCGAACGCTCAGTCCGGGAAATGGGTCGATCTGTAGGGCATCGCGCACAGCACCGCGCTGCCGGTATAGATCGGTCACGACCCGATAGTAGTGGCTCAACGTCTCTCGCGAGATCGTGGCGCGCGTGCGCCCGCGGCGCCGCCTTATGGTTCGTGTGAAATCGGCAACGAGCTCGGCATCGAGATCCGCGAAGCGCTGGAGTCCTTCTTGGATCATCCATCGAATAAGTGCTCTCAGACACTGAAAATAGATGCGCAGCGAGGTGCCGCCGCAGCCGGCGCGAGAACGACCGGAGCGAACACGAATCAGTGCCAGATGCTCTCTTGCACTCTCCAAGAACGCTGCGTACTGCCGATGCGTGAACCGCCGATCGTTGGGAAGGGCAAAATCCCAGCGAATAACAACAGGGCGATCCTCATAGGCGGCGCTCGTTGGAGCGAGTACCCATTTGACGTCGTCCCAATGCGAGTCACGCAGAAACCAATCGCGTGCTCGGAGATGTTCCGCCGAAGCCGGCGGAGATCGCGGAGGCAGTACCGCCAGGGGTGTGCGCGATGAGATCATCTGAGGGGCAGAAGTGCAGGTAACGACGTTCGGAGCCGTTCGGCTTCCGGACGCTCGCCCGCCGGAAACCGAGGTATTAAGTCCTCATCGAGGATCCGCAGCTGTGGCGCATAGATCGCCGACCAGCGTGCCGGATGGATGTGCGTGGTGGCGGCCTGCAAGTGCTCTCGCGCGTGGAGCAAGCGCGCGAGCGTCGCCGCATTGGTCGGGATGATGGCGTTGGGGCAGGTCAGGCATGCAAGGAAGTTCGTGCAGAGCTCGCCCCGGCGTGTGCCCGGTGCTAGACCAGAAAAAGGGTCTTTGCAGGAAAACCCGAACATCGAGACAGCCGTGCCGGACGGTGGGGCGGACACGGTTGGAGCCCGGGTTGGTGTCGATAATCCACGGTCCGCGGACGTCTCGACATGGCCTAATAGCGCACTCTGCAGCGCCGCCATGCGCAAGCTGTTTTGCGCGGCGACCTCCGGGCCTTGCACGTAGCGGACAGTGGTCGAAATGCTCGCGTGGTTCGCCATCTCTTTGACAGCGCGCAAATCGCCGGAGGATCGATATAGAGCCGTCAGGACGCTGGACCGGAGGGAGCTGAACGTGAAGGGCTTCAGGGCGTGCACCGCAATGAAACGCTCCAGCGCGCGATGGAGCTTTACGCGAGTCGCCGCAGTGGGCCTCCACCGCGGCTTCATCAAGAAAAGGTGATTACGCTGGTGGCGGGGAACATGCGACCGGAGTCTGCTGGTCCAGTCGATAAGCTCGCGAACCAGCGCGGGTGGCTCGAACGGATCGGCGCGGCGGAATGATCGTCGCTGTACTCGGCTGGCGCGGGGCTTCTCCCATACCAGCATCTCCCTATCTTCCATCAATGGAATCGGCTGCAGGCAATCCACCGACAGATTAGCGATGGCTTGCGTATTGCCGGCCGTGTGCAAAACGATGGCGAGATAATAGGGAAAAAGCCCGTAACCGTTCGGATAGAGGTAGGGCTCGATGACATCCACGCCGCCGTGCTTGACCAGATAACGGTTAAAGTGATTATGCGTTCGATACAGGATCGGCGTCGGCGGCAGAACTCCGAGAAACTCTTTATCGATGAAATCAAGCACTGCTCCGGGCGCGCTCATGTAGGTAGCGCCCGCTGCGCGGGCGTCGAGTCTTAACTGCCGACCCCGTTCACGCATGAGGCGAAGCTGCGCGATATCGTGCTCACATGCCTTGAGGATATCGCGCACCTGCGAGGCCGAGATCGCACCTCGGCCGCGTGTGTCTCGGTTGCGCCAGGGAAAGGGGTTAATAGGCCAGTCGATCGATCCGACTAATCCGGGTCGACAGCGCACGAGCCATTGCAAGAGCTTATGCAGTGATGTGTAAGTGGAGGATCGTGTGGCCTTGCCGAGTGGGCTGCCACGGGCCGTTCGCCGTGCGTTGAGCCACTCGACGTAGCGCACGAGAATGTCGCCCTGCAAATCGGCCAGACTCTTTACTGCGTGGGTTTGATGGTTGAAACGGCCGAAGAATCGAATGCGGGCCCAGTGATCCTGAATGGTCTGCATGGGACCTGCGCCAACGCGCTGCCAGAAGGCCTCGGCGAGCGCCGCCGCGACATCCCGCGGAAGATGGAGCGTGCGAAAGTCGAGTACTGTTCGCTCTAACCGCCGCGGTGCGTCGAGCGATGGTACCAGCACAGTCGGCGCTGAACGACGTGGCAATACCTTCTTCAGCCGCGCCTTCCCGGTCATGTGGTCTCCGGGATGAGCGAATCAAGGATGTCGGTCAGTGAGTGCGTGTCGAACGCGACAGCACGCAGGTACCGATCGGTGGTCTCGATGTGTTCGTGGTGAAGGAGGATCTTGACGATAAGCAGCGGGTTGATCGCGGCGCCTTGGGCGGCGAGTTGCTCGAGCCGAGCCAGCACGATACATGCGAAAGTGGCTCGCAGCTGGTGACTTGTCACTGGAAAGCCGCAGTCCCTACCGACCGCTCGGAGAATACGCTGATAAGTGTTCTTCTTGGCCGCTGTGCCGCGATCGCTAACAAAGAGCGCGTTGGGGGTGGAAGGCCGGCGGCGGCGGGCGGCCCTGTTCAACCAGGCTCGGCGGTGTTGAGATCGATACACATGGGTCTCATCAAGCAGGCTCGCGGAGGCCAGCACATAGCCACTTTTACGGCCCTTGCACATGACGTCGATCACGCGCTGCGGCGGTGACGCGTCGGGGCCGAAATCGCTGTCATGCTGTGACACGTCGTTAATCGACAAGCGTAGTAGCTCGCTCACCCGAAGACCGGTATACAACTGCCATCGCGCCATCAGGTCGTACGGTGGGACGAGCCGCGCCATCAACTCGCACGCCTGTGCTCCTGTGAGGGGGCGCGGAAGAGCCTCAAACTGTCGCAGAAGGAAGATCCCACGGTCGCTCGATGGATCGCGATAACGTGATGCGCCGTCATAGCGGCGTGTGACCGTAAAATCGGTGTCTCGTCCGGTCAATGGAGATGAGCGAAGCCGCTCATGCCGGACGGCCCAATCATAGAAGCGCAGGACGCCGCGAACCCGGTGGTTGATCGTCCGAATACTATAAGGTCGATGGGTCCGCGGACTTGGTGTCGACAACATGCGGTTGCGGTACGCCACAAGATCCACCGCGTCCGCTTCGCCCCAGTGAATGCCGTTATGCTCAAGAGCGTCGAACCAGTCGACGAGAATCTCTGCGTAGGTTCTTACTGTCTCGGCGGTGTGCGCTCGCTGAACAAGATGCGCATGCAGGAATGCAACGGCAGGTTCGATGAGCTGCATATCGGAAGTGAATAGCAGCGGAAACCCGACTGGTCTCGGTTCTCGCACACGCATCCCAAGCGCAGCGACCGCTGCAGCCCGCAGCGACGACGGAACTTCATCGGGTTGCGGAAGCTCCGACTTATGAATAATCCTAACCACGCGGAGCTACTCGCCTCCAACAAAGTCACGGCCTACTGGGCCCGACGAACTCTAGTCTCCCTCTTTGAAATGTAAATACGGTTGACACTCCTGAAATCCTCCTAACATGTCATCATCGGCGGCGGCAATGTGCTCAGCTTCGTCGAACGTGGACTTCTTTGAAACAGAAGGTCGGGACGCGGTCATCACTGATCGCGTGCCGCGCCGCCGGTCACGAAATGAATCAAAAGCTAGGTCGTCCAACATTATAAGGTCTAGACATCATCGACCCTGACATTTACAAATGTGCATGGGCCTTCAATACCTCTCGAATCTTGGCGAAAGAGTCCGCACCAGGCGTAAACGGCTATCTTTAAGTCAAACGGCTCTGGCCCGTAGGGCGGGTGTTCATCCCAACGTCATCGGCCGACTGGAGCGAGGCATCTACAATCCAACGGTGTTGACGTTGCTGGCTATTGCGGGTGCCCTGCGCGTGCCCCTGCGCAACTTGGTCTAGAGCAACACCCTTGGGATCGCTCGCGGCCGCCCGCCTTTTGGCGCTGGCCGTTGCCAGAGAAGTCGAAGAGCCCAAGAAGATGGGGAGGGCGGGTTTGCTGAAGTTCCCAACCTATCACGCCGTGCGCGCTGTCAATTAACTTGCGACGGGCTTTCGCGGCATAAACGGCGACCTCCCCGCGAGGCGCGGGTCCCCTCCATTTATTCCACGTCCCATCGAAAGCTAATTGACAGCTGTGCGCGCCGTGAATCGGCAGAGGCGGGCAATCCCGCCCAAGAAAATCTCGAGGAATCGCACATGGATACATCCACTAATCTCTCATTCGCTCGGTATGCCAATCTCTTCTCGGCTTCACTATCGCTCGATGATGTTCGTCGCAAGGCACCGGCCGTATTCGCTGAGTCTGCTCATGAGCGGACGAGCTCCAGCTACACGTTTGTCCCTACCGATCGGATACTTAACGGTCTGATGCGCGCTGGCTTCGTCCCCGTAGAGGCTCGGCAGACCCGGGCACGATATAGCAACCTACACGCTCGACATGTGATTCGGTTGCGGCGACGCGTTGAAACCATTCAACTACGCGATGCGGTGCCGGAGATCGTCTGCCTTAACAGTCACGATACAACTTCTAGCGTGTCGCTGCGCGGAGCGATCTTTCGTATCGTATGTTTGAACGGCCTCATAGCCTCGGTGGGTTCGTTCCCCTCCATTCGGGTTCCACATCGTGGCGACATCGTCGATCAGGTGGTGACAGGTGCGTTGGATATGTCCGAGCGCTTCGGCGTATTGGCTGGGCACGTGGAGCGCATGGAGCAACGGCAGCTCTGCAAGGAGGAACAGATCGCGTTTGCCGAGCGGGCGCTGCGGTTGCGATATCCGGACCTTGGCTTATGCGGCATGGAGGCCCCGCAGCTCCTGACCTGTCGCCGGACAGAAGATCTCGGCAGCAGTCTTTGGGTCGTACTCAACAAGGTGGAAGAAAATCTTGTCGGCGGCGGCTTGAGCCGGCGCTCGGTAAGCGGAAGGATAACGCGCTCCCGCCGGATTACGTCCATTCGCGAGGATGTGAGAATCCACAGCGGGCTGTGGGACTTAGCGGCGGAGGCGCTCGCCGCGTAAACAAACGTGAGCCTCATAGGGAGAGGGTGCTACGGAGCGCCTTCTCCCCATTGTTCGCAGTCACCATCATCCCGTGCCAACACCCGCCTCGGAGGCTAAGGATCGGTCTCGCGTCTCTGGCGCGTCGCCTTTTGGTTGCCTCGACCCGTCCAAAGCCAAGAGCAAAATTCACGCCACGGAAGACATGTCATGAATTTTGTCAGGTCGCCGCTGCCGCGCAGTTCCGTTAAGTGTCTCCTTTCCAAAATCCGCGCCAGATGCGCAAAGCCGCATCTGCTTCGCCCCTTAAGGGGGCACGGATTTTTCCGGTCCGATGGTCGGCGGCTTCGGACAGTTGGGTGGAGAAGGTCTTCAGGGTGGGCGAGCGGGCTTGTCGCTCGCTCATAACCTACCAAGGAGATTTCACATGATCGATTCTATTCGGACTTCCCACATTCAAGGCATTCCCCTCGATAGACTCAAAAGATCGGATGACAACGTGCGCAAAATGCCGCACAACAAAGCGCAGATCGAAACTCTCGCCAATAGCATCCACGCGCACGGCCAGATTCAAAATCTCCTGGTCAAGACGGAAACGGACGAGACCGGCGGCGCGACGGGTTTCTATCTGGTCACTGCGGGAGAAGGTCGGCGGCTGGCGCAGCTCTTTCGCGTTAAGCGCAAGCAGATCAAGGCTGACGAGCTAATCCCCTGCGTCATTGACGATACCCGAAACGCGGTCGCCGTCAGTCTCGCGGAGAATGAAATCCGCCAACCCACGATGCATCCGGCAGATCAATTCGTGGCTTTCAAGAATCTGGTCGATGCCGGGCAATCGATGGAGGATATCGCCGCGCAGTTCTCGGTCACGACTCTCATTGTCCAACGTCGACTAAAGCTTGCCAATGTTGCGCCGGAGTTCATCGAGTCTTACCGCAAAGGAACCGTGGCGCTTGATGTGCTAATGGCTCTGGCGCTCACGGATGATCACTCGAAACAGCGGGATGTGTGGGCAAGCCTCCGGAAGCACGAACGCCATGCCACGGTCATCCGCCAAAGGCTCACTCACCAGGAGATCGCTATCGATGAGCCGATGGTTAAGTTTGTCGGCCTCAAGGCGTATTCCAAAGCAGGCGGACAAATTCGCCGCGACCTATTCGCCGAGGATGAGAGCGAGGGCTACGTGATGGATGCTGAACTGCTGCGAAAGCTCGCCAACGAAAAGCTGCAACAAGAAGCAACCAAAGTCCAAGCGGAGGGCCACGCCTGGGTCGAGATCGTACCGAACCTCGATTACTCGGCGATGGCCGAATACCGACACGTGCAACGCGTGAACCGGAACCCGACCGATGAGGAAGCGGCGGCCCTGGCCAAACTCGAGTCGGAACGGGCGACCCTCGAGGCTGCCACCGAGGATGCTCAGGACGATGATGAGCAGCTCGCGGATTTACAATCTCGAATCGAGGCCATCGGAACGGACATCGATGCTTTGCAAGAGCGTTTTGCGATTCCGAAGCCCGAGGAGCAGGCTGTCTCGGGGGTACTCATTTCGATAGGGCACGACGGGAAGCTTCGCGTCGAGCGGGACCTCATTAAGCCTGAAGACCGTGCACGGTTTGACCGGGCTGCCAAGGCGACTCAGAAAGCGATCAAATCCGAAGGGCCGCCTCTCCATTCGGCAGCACTCACGCGTCGGCTATCGGCACATCGGACCTTGGGCGTGCAGGTGGCCCTGTGCGAGCAACCGGCGATTGCGCTTGCCGCGCTCACGCATCGTCTGGCGCTGCAGGTGTTCTATGGTCATACACACGGATCAGGCAGCGCGGTTCGGGTCGGGCCGGAGGTAGTCGATCTCAATGGCTACGGCGCGGACGTCAAGAACAGCCCAGCGCGCGCGGCGCTTCTTGCCCATCTGGAGCGGTGTCGTCAGCGGTTGCCCGATGACGCGGACGGCCTTCTGCCTTGGCTCGTGGCGCATCCCGAGGCCGAGGGACTGAAGCTCCTGGCGTGTTGTGTGGCCGTTACCGTTGATGGGGTACGGTGCGGTGATACCTCGAACGACATGGACGCACTGGCGAGGGCGACGACCCTGGATATGCGTAATTGGTGGAGCGCGACTGCCGAGAGCTATTTCGGGAGTGTTCCGAAGGCGCGCATTCTGGAGGTGGTACGTGAAGCGGTTTCGCCGGAGGTTGCTTCGGCGTTGAGCGATCTGAAGAAAGGGGAATTGGTCGCCTCCGCCGAGCAGCGGTTAGCGGGCCGAGGATGGCTGCCGCCGTCGCTAAGGTAAGGGCGCCTGAGGTAGGCGGGCGGGCGCTGGTGAAACGGCCAGTGCCCGTCTATTACATTCTGCTTGCCTCGAAGACCCCAAAAATTCCGTTCCAGATTGGCGTGTCTCGTCTCACCGACTGCGTTGGCACGGACCTGCGCTGCTTACTTGCTGACCGGGGGCACGTGGTGTGAGCGCGGGCGGGGCATCGTCGATGTAGCATCGGCCGGCTGCTGCAAATGAAAAAAAATGAAAATGGCGGTTTGTCCAGTTTCGCTGAATTTGGAGTGATATGCAGGATAGCCTGCCGGCGGCTCTTTGGTACAAATGTCGCTCACGATGAGCGACGGCACACAACTCAAGACTTGGGTTACTCGCGAAACGAAGACTCGTTTCGCGGCGGTCGCGCGTCACCAAGGGCTATCGGATTCGGCGCTACTGAAGCGCTTGATCGACACCATGCTGCAGGCGGGCAGCCCGGCGAATAGCGCAACGGCCGATGTCCGGGGTGCCCGGGTGTCGCGATTGTCGGTTCGCATTCGTCCTGATGACCTGATGCTTCTGTGCGAGCGCGCCGCGGCTCGAAGTATGCCGGCCGCCACGTATGTTTCGGTCCTGGCACGCTCTCACCTGCGGTCGCTGTCACCGCTGCCAAAGGAGGAGCTACTGGCCCTGCGGCGGACGGTGTCTGAGCTGGGCAGCATTGGCCGCAATCTCAACCAGATCGCTCGGGCAGCGAATCAAGGTGAGCGGGCGAGCGTTCCGACTCGCGAGGATCTAAGGGCCATCTTGAGGGTCTGCGAAGGCCTTCGGGATCACGTCAAGGGACTCTTGGCGGCCAACATCAAGTCGTGGGAGCAGGGGTATGCCGAGCCACGCCTATAGCCAGCCTATGTTCGATCTGTTCAGCCTTGCCCGACGCGGCCCCGGTCGGCGTGATCATCTGTCGCCGGGGGAAATCCAAGACGTGGCTCGGACGGTTCGCCGCACGCCGGAAGTCATGGTAAGGGTACTTCCGAAGCCCGCTAACACACTTGCGCGCGCGCGAAAGCATCTCGAGTATATTGGTCGGGAGGGGGAACTCGATCTTGAAACCGATGACGGTGAGAGGCTGCGCGGTGCGCACATCGGGAAGGATCTCGTAGAGGACTGGGATCTTGATCTGGACCAGTATCGTCGTAAATCCGACCTAACTTCTACGCGCGGGAAGGAGCCGGCGAGGCTCGTCCACAAAATGATCTTCTCGATGCCCGCAGGAACACCGCCGGAGAAGGTTCTCGCTGCGGTGAAGAATTTCGCCCGAGAGGAATTCGCCCTCAAGCACCGTTATGCGATGGCCCTGCACACCGATACGGATAGTCCCCACGTTCATGTTGTGATCAAGGCCGTCAGCGAACAGGGGCAGCGCCTCCACATCCGTAAGGCCACGCTGCGCGAATGGCGGTCAGGGTTTGCGCACCACCTCCGGGCGGTTGGCGTTCCAGCGAACGCCACGCCACGGTACGTCCGCGGCGAAACGACTCCTCGAAAACCGGACGGCATATACCGGGCGAACTTGCGGCGAGAGTCAACGCATATGCGAGCGCGCGAGGAAGCCGTTGCGCGGGAGTTGGCGCTAGGAAAACTGCGAATCGAGCCGGGCAAGGCAGCCTTAATGAAAACGCACGGGGAGGTACGACGCCGCTGGCTAGAGGTTGGTGACATTTTGGTTCGGCAGCGACAACCAGAGCTCGCGGCGCACGTCAAACAATTTTCGGATGAGATGCCACCTGCACTGACGGAGAAGGAACGCCTCGCCGCGGGTTTGGTCGCGCGCACGCGCGAGGCCCGCGCCCGAGAAGGCCCGACTCACTGACAATTCGCCGCGGGCCGTGGCTCCCGGCGCGCGGCGAGATTCGGCGTGCCTGGAACGTGGTGAGCGACATTTTGATCCGGCAACAGGAGCCCGACCTCGCGCGGCAGGTCAGGGGCTTCGCAGACTACATGTCGCCGGCCATGACCGAGAAGGAGGGGATTGCTGCCCAGTTGCTTGAGCGTGCTCGCGAGAACGCGGAGCGCAATCGAGAGTCACGCAGTCAATAAGCGGGGATAATTCCTGCTCTCAAGAGATAATTCCTCTTCAATTGAAGGGCTACAAATCGGCCGAGCAGGGGCTTGAAAATGATATTTGGCATTCGAAGTCAGTTAGCTGTATGCTTATACAGTATCTGGGGCACTTAACCGCATGACCCTTACCCACCTTGCATCAACCGCGCTGGATTTGGAGACACGGGCCGTGTCGCCTGTTCGGGAGCTAGGGGCGTATGAGGCGCTCTGGGCGCGGCGTGATACCAGTTTCAAAACGCTCGCGGAAATTTTCCGCCAGTACCCAGATTCGGTGCCCTCCGATTTCGTCGAGCCGCGCGTGTGCGAAAAATATTCGCGTATGGCCTTGGGCGCGATCCGCGAGGCGGCTATTAAACATTTCGGCGTCCGTGTACATGGGGCGGGCGAGTATCCGCTCTCGCTACGCGCGGCGGATCATCCGATTGAACTGCTTTATTTCCAGGGCGACTGGGACCTAGCGAGTACGCCATGCGTGGCCATCGTCGGTACGCGAAATCCAAGCACCACCGGCATCGAACAGGCTGCAACGCTGAGTCGACAGTTCGCCGAAGCTCAGTTCACGGTGGTCTCCGGGCTGGCACAGGGCATCGATACAGTTGCGCATCAAGGTGCGATTGAGGCGGGCGGCCGAACGATCGCGGTCTTAGGAACCCCGATCACGCGCAATTACCCGAGTGCGAATGCGGAACTGCAAAGACAGATTGCGGATAAGCACCTCGTTATCAGCCAAGTCCCCATCGTGCGCTATTCAGAGCAGACGTACCGCGGCAACCGGTTCTTCTTTCCGGAGCGCAACATCACCATGTCGGCGCTCACGTTGGCGACCGTGATTGTCGAGGCGGGCAATACCTCCGGCACGCTGATCCAGGCTCGACACGCGATTCGACAAAAGCGGCCCTTATTCATTCTTGAGAGTTGTTTCCACAATCCTGAATTGACGTGGCCCGAGCGTCTCGTCAAAGAGGGTGCAATTCGCGCATCCACATTTGAAGAGATTCGAGAGCACCTTGCTGCCGCAGCGCCACAGCCAGATCGACGCGCTGACGCGTCCGGCTCATAAATACATCGACACCACCGACAAGTGCTACTACCTCGGTGAGTACACCTCCGGGGCAGGCTATGCGACGCCGACGAATGATGTCGTCATCAATTTCAAAATCCCGCCCTCCGAGCTTGCCAAGAATCCTAAGCGCACGCGATACAAGCAAGGTGCGATCACGGAGGTGGCGCAGGCGTTGAGCCGAAATCTCAACAATCTGAAGGCTGGACGCATCGTCGTGCCGATTCCGACGTCGAAATGTCCGGGTCACCCGGAATACGATGACCGACTGCTGCGAGCGCTCGCCGGCGCGAGTTGCACACCACCTCTCGAAGTGCGGGAACTGATTAGACAGCGGCAGAGCACCCATGCGGATCATGAAGCGGGAGGTAGGCAGGATTTTGAAGACCTATATGAGAACTGCTACATCGATGAGCGTCTCGCGCTGCCCGCACCGACCGCCGTCGTCTTGTTCGATGACGTGCTGACCGAAGGCAAGCACTTCAAGGTGTGCCAAAGGCTCATTGCCGAGCGATTTGGCGCTATTCCGGTCGCCGGATTTTTTGTCGCGCGACGCATCTACGGTCCTAATGAGGTGGAATTCGACGAAATCCTCGATTTTTGAGACGCTTGCCGCGGCTTGGTAACCCTCGATCCGAGGTACCATAGCCGCAACGGCCATGAGGGATCGGTGTCGTCGATGGTGGATTATAAAAGTGGCGGGCAAAACCGCCGGCAGGACGCTCGTAACCGATCCCATTGGGACGCTTGGGGCGTCCTTTGAATACAACCGTCCCTTTCATCGATCGCGTACAGGTCATTCTCGGCGATTACCACAAGTATTGGCTCGTTCGTGGCATCCTGAAGAATCCCAAGGCGGACGTTAATACCAAAAAATTGATGGACTTGAAGGAGACGGGGAACCGACGCATGGCCGAGGCGGTCCGACACTTTGGAACACCCCTCGCACAACGCCTGGCGTCGTTGGTGAGCCGCCGCGCCCCCCTTCATTGCGCCATCGTTCCGGGTCACGAGGCCGACTCCGCATCCCAGGGCCTGAATCTCATCTTGAGCAATCATATTCACACCGCATTCAATGTCGTCAATCGCGACCCCGTCTTGCGGCGACACACCACGGTTGAAAGTCGCGCGAAAGGCGGCGCGCGCGGCGTGCAGTCGATCCTAGATTCCGTCGAAGTACAGCCCAATCGATTGGCCAGGGGCGCGACAGTGGTACTCCTGGATGATGTCATGACGACAGGCACCTCACTGGAGGGCTGCGAACGGTTGCTCTTCGCCGCTGGGGCTACTACAGTTATCTCTATCGCACTGCTAAGGACTGCCGATGCGTGAAATCGTCGTGTCTGACCGCCTTCGACTGGCGATCGCGCTCTTGCGCCGCTGCGGATACGCGAATCCCGATGTCAACGCCTACCTGCTGCAATCCGCCAACGAGGCGCAGTCGGCCCACATCGTGAGCAATGCATTACTTGAACGAGGCGTTCTTTCGAGCGAACTCAGCGAAGCGGATCTTGAAATTGCGGACAACACCTTACGACGTTGCGAGCAATCGGATATCCAGGCGCTCGAGATATCCGACGCCCGATATCCGCCCATGCTGCGTTCGATCCCTAAGGCGCCGACGATCCTTTTTGTTCGCGGACCCTTGAGCGCGCTGGAACGATTGCCGGGTCTCGCCGTAGTCGGATCTCGGCAAGCGACCGCAAACGGTGCAGAGATTGCGCGCCGTTTGAGCATGCATTTCGCCGAAGCCGGATGGCCGATCGTGAGCGGTCTTGCGCTTGGGATCGATGCGGCGGCTCATGAAGGCGCACTCCAGGCCAAGGGTCTGACGATTGCGGTGCTGGCGCATGGCCTGCATAAAGCGAGTCCCAAGACTAATGCGCCGCTCGCTGATCGAATTTTGGGCGCCGGCGGCGCCTGGGTGAGCGAATATCCTCCAGGAAAAGAGCCGCGCAAGGAACACTTCGTTCCCCGCAACCGAATCCAAGCGGGCTTAGCGGCGGGATCCATCATTGTGGAAGGCGGGCGGCACAGCGGGTCCATGACGCAGGCACAGTTTTGCATCGAGCAGGGGCGGCGCTTGTTTGCGGTGGTGCCTGGTGAGCGTGCCAATCCCTTGGGACTCTATGCCAATGGACCGATTGAACTCGTGGAATCCGGACGTGCAGTCCCCATCAAGAGCAGTGCGGACTATCCGAATGTGATGCGCGAGCTCGTGCAGTCAAAGACCCGGCTGATGAATAGCAACGCTACGCTGTTCGAATTCGACGGCGCTCGTCGTAGCGCCTAATCTTTCTTCAGAAACTCCGCCTCTTCTTCTTTTGTCAGTTCCGAGGCAAACGCCTTCACGGCGAACCGATTGTTTCCGGGATAGATTCCGTTCTCGTGCAGCAGCTGAAGCACTGATTCGATTGTGATTGCCGCCATAAAGCCGGACTCCGGTGCGCCGTGGTTGGCCACCAGTGCACTCGTCACGACGCCTAATACAAAGCTGTCCTCTCCAGCGTCTACAATCATTGGCGCGCCGCTGAATCCGCCGCGAGGAATTCCACTGAGCACGTAATTCGGCGGAGGATGCTTACCGCTAATCGGATATTGATCAATGATGGCATTGACCTGCGCGCGTATGGCGACCAGCGTCGGAAACGCCGTCGGAATCGGCGGATACCCCATGACGATCACATCGTACAGCACCAGATCATCACTGGCGAAGTCATCCCATTCGACGCCGAGCTGCAGATGGTCGGTCTTCTGATACTCCAACCCCTGAATTTGGTGCTTCTCTAAGTACCAAGTGAAATCCAGATCCGTTCGGAGCAACGCGACATCGGCAAGCGGATTCGCCGCGAGTATGGTCTCCTTGATCTCGCCGCCTTTGGCGTCCGACGCGACGATCCGAACTGATTTCATACCCTCAACAACATGGCGCGCGGTGATCACCACGCCATCTCCGACGTGAAAGCCGGTTCCGATTCCGGGCGCGCCGGTTTGGTCCGCCGTCTCGAGTGCCACGATCGTCGGTCGGAGTTTGTAGAAGAGCTGATTCACGCGGCGTTCTTTCGACTGAACGCTTGAAAACAGCGGGCCCATGGTAAACGAAAGTTCGGCCGGCACAGTCTTTCCGTCAGGACGGTCTCGCTCATCTTTTCGCCCGGGATTGACGGCTGACTCCAGTGATTCCGGATCGATATTTCACCAGTTGCTCACTGACGTCATATTCGTGGGCGATTTGAGCGGTTGTGCGACCGCGTTGAATACAGTGCATCAACGCGGGTCGCGGTAACAATAGAGTCCACGCAAGCCAATTCGCTTCATCCTCCTGTTTAGCGTCGAAGCTGCGCATACCAATCTGTCCGTCGACCGACAAAATCACTTGCGATGGATCGTGATCGAGAATGATATGCGACAACTCGTGCATGATGTCGCTCGATTGTCGGCCTGATGAGTTGCGCTCGTTATAGATAACGGTCACTTGCTCATCGACGGTGAAGGAGACCGCCGACCACCCTTGCGGGTCGTTACGGGTAAGTTGTTCTAAGATGTTGTCGGGCAGATCCGCAAGATCCGTCGGTGTGAGCAAGATAGTGCCGAGGTGTTCTGCAAGCGTTCGAGCGGCCAAGGGGGCGTGAGCTTCGATTGACAGCTCGGTCCGAGTGGCAAGCGCAGAACGTTCACACCACGATTTAAATCCTCTCTCAAGTGTCGGCATCGGTAAGGGTGGATTTTTGACGCTGCGACTTAACGGCGAACATGATCATGTTGGCCAACGCCTTTACGGTCTCGGGATCCGGTAGTCGATCTGCTTTGAAGTGGGCGCTGACCACGACGTGGGTGGGCGGAGAAGTAGCGCTGGTCGGTGTTGGCTTGATCCCTAGATAGCTGCCGGGATCCACGCCCAGCCAATTACAAAGCTTTCCATACGTTTCGACGTCCGGCACTCGGCCAGCCTCCACGCGCATCAGCGTCGCCGGACTGATGCCAATCGTGTGCGCGGCATCTCGTAACG
>Ga0193726_1001677_pt1 | contig 16619 bp, 11 predicted proteins | sample H2c1metaG_FD_144928 | JGI IMG/M metagenome (GOLD analysis project Ga0193726, IMG submission 144928) | Soil microbial communities from a riparian zone of the East river system, Colorado, United States - H2c1 | ecosystem: Environmental > Terrestrial > Soil > Riparian zone | place: USA: East River... | reverse complement strand
GAACTTCATCCACATGTCCTTGCCGTATTCGAGCGCCTTGTCCTGATGGCCGGTCTCGGTGATCCGGGTGAACCCCAACTGGCGGAAGAGGGGGAGCAACACCTCGCCGATGAGCTGGTCTTCGGAGCACTTGTCGAAGTAGGCCGCCAGCTTCTCACGCCGTTCCATTTCCGCTGGGGTAAACGGCCGGTGCGGGTTAGGCGCTGCAACCGTGTTCGTCGCGATGTGGCGGAGATGACACTTCTTGTCCGGTCCGTAGAACGCCTCGAAGCCCTCCCGCCCCAGGGCGTTATTGAGTGCCGCGAGTGCATGTGGCCGGCCCGGCTCGTCGCCACCCTCCACGTCGCCTTGGTCCATCAAGGTTGCGATCACCCGAGCGAAGGTTTCAGGCGGCGTCGTGGCGTTCGCATGCGGTTCGTTGAGGATTTCCTCTAGCACAGAGGCGACCCACCATTTGCGGGTCGCATTGCTGCTGTGTTCGTACTCGGTCTCGCACTCCTGGAAAAACCGCGTGAGGTAGCCGCTGCTGCGGTACTGGAAGAACTGGCCGCCCTTCTCATCCTGGTTGCCACAGATGAGGCCAGCGACTTGTTCGACGGTGCGCTTTTTCCATTTCATCGGATCGGCCCGGTAGCAGAGACTTGCAATATACCCCACCAAGCCCGTCTTATAGCCCTGTTAGACGCTCAGAAGTGCGCCAGGGGGAGACAGTGCGCGCCAAGACCGCCCGGAACATCGGCATAGGCTGCATCGCACTGGCGGCCGTCCCGGACGTTCTCCCCCGTATGGCGGGGGAGGAGTCTGGAAGCGGAGGAAACACAATGAAGATTACCGACGTCGCCTGCCACATCCTGCAATGCAAGGTCGACAAGCCGTTCGTCTCGGCGCGCGGCTGGGTCTATGGCACGCGCTCGACCTGCCTGGTCGAGATCTCCACCGACGAAGGCATCATCGGCTGGGGCGAATGCTACGGTCCGGCCGCGGTCGCCAAGACCTTCGTCGACACGCAGTACAAGGCGCGGGTGATCGGCCGCGACCCGTTCGACGTCGAGGCGATCTGGGAAGACCTCTACAATCGCATCAAGGACTACGGCACGACCGGCATGGCGATCTCGGCCATCTCGGGCATCGACATTGCGCTGTGGGACATCATGGGCCGCGCCGTCAACAAGCCGGTGCACAAGCTGATCGGCGGCGCCTATCGCAGCGAAGTCATCCCCTACGCCACCGGGCTCTATTTCATCGACATGGACTGTCTGGTCGGGGAAGCTGTCGAGGAGGCGCTGGAGTTCAAGGCCGACGGCTTCCGCGCCATCAAGATGAAGATCGGTTTGGGCGATCTCAAGCTCGATGCCAAGCGGGTCGGCGCGGTGCGCGAGGCGATCGGTCCGGACATCAAGCTTGCGGTCGACGCTAACCACTGCTTCTCGGTGCCCAACGCCATCAAGCTCGGCCGCATGCTGGAGGAGCACGACATAATGTGATTCGAGGAGCCGATCAGCCCCGAGGACCATATGCCTGGGGCTCGGCCATCGGGTTGGCGGCGGCGGTGCAGTTCCTGGCGGCCTTGCCCGACCAGCCGCCGGCGTTCCGCCCCCTGCCGCCCATGCTCGAGTTCGAGCAGACGCCCAACCCGCTGCGCGATCACCTGGCGAGCCGATCGAGCAGAAGAAGGGGCATCGTCAGGGTGCCGACCGGGCCCGGCCTCGGCATCGAAATCGATCGCAAGGTGCTGGAGAAGTACAAGGTGGCTTAGACTGGCGATTCGCGATCATGCATCTGACGCAGGTCAATCGCGCTCACTTCGCCTGCGATTACGGGCATGAGCGGCGTAAAGGTGACGGTCATGAGGTGCTCCTTGCTTGGAGAACGAGTGGGTCATCCTGATTGAAGTCCACATGACAACCGACGCGGTTCTTTCGTTAGACGAGCCGTTTGAGCTGCAAGAGACATTGGAAGCGCTGGATCTTCTCACGGATCAGGTTTGGTTCAACTGTCATCACAATTGGCGGCACCTGGTAGAGAAGGGACGGTCAAGATCGTCGCGAAGGAGACGTTCCCCGTGAAGGATCACGCCATTCAGCGGGACATTTTGGGCGGGCGCTCTAAAGGCCGCGACCAGAGTGGAGAAGAGGCGGCTTGGATAGCCTTGGCCCGTGGGCAGACTTCGAGCGGGGAATGATAAACGGCAAGCTGTCAGCATTGCGCTGGCTGCTCGGTGATGAAAGGGACATGCTCGATACATAGTCGGGAGAGCGATATGTGCCAGCCACCGGTTGATCCCGGCAAGGTGACGCCCGAGCAGCTTAAGGAACTGAAAGACGCGATTCATGACGTTCGCGGGTGGCTCGATTTGAAGATGTGCCGCGGGCAATATTCTTTTGGTTTCGTTTTCGAATTGGCGCGGCATTTGATTAGGCGAGAATACAACGTTCACACCATTTATGACGAGATTGGTATTTTGGAAGGCACCGACGGCCGACCTAGTGCTACGAAAGCGACATCTCCCTTCCTTCGACCACCTTTGCAAGGCTTGTGGCATAAGCATCATCATCAGGCGCGCTTTATTTGGAAGAACCTGGAACTCGAAAGTCGTAGAGCAGGCGTGATGCAGAAGATATTTGCGCCGTACTACGGACGTGAGATGAGCGAAGTAGCTGGCCAGATTGCGCACGGAATAGTGATGGAGAATTTCTTGCACCGATCTGGCGAGAAAAGGCTAACCGGTGAGTTCATCGTCTACGAGCGGCGGGGAGATGGCTCCAACTACTATCTAACCCTTGGGAATCATGGCGAGTACGACGCAATACGCGCCAGAGTCGATATCTATCGCCAAGTCGATCTCGAGTTGCGTCATGCCGGCGGTAAAGGCGCGGCATGAAGAAGAAGCACGATGCTTATCCGCAATCACTGGCTGTCTTCGTCGCCTGGTAGTAGAATAGCTTTTTAGTATCGATTCGGTGGAGTGACGCGCCGACAACAACCTCTCGCCTTGATCAATGACGATTTCCGACAACAATGAATATTGCATTTGCCTGTCGCCGCGTGCGGCATCGCTGCTTATGTTGGGGGCGCCAGGATGAAGGCTGCCGCTCCAAAGAAGAAGGCGCCCGTCCGGCTTTCCGGTAACGCCGGCACACGCTACGAAAATGAAGTTGCGGCGCGGTTCCTTCTCGACATGTTGGGCGGGACCAATAGCGTCGGCGTGGACTTCGGGAGAATCCTGCGTATTGACTGGCAGGCACGGGACTTGGGGTGGCTCACCGATGACATCGTGCTGACTTGCCAAGACTCGGAAAACGAGACGCGCCGCGTGGGCCTGTCCCTGAAGAGCAACAAGCAGATCACCTCGCAAGGCTTCCCAGACGATTTTGTTGATCTTGCATGGGGTCAGTGGATTGGTGCCCGAACGGCGGGCACATTCAATAAGGGCAAGGATGCCGTCGCTCTTGTCACGGCAAACATCTCAAACGATGTTTTCCAGGACTGGTCGGCGCTTCTTAGAGAAGTGCTCGCCACCACACCCGATCGCGTTGCCGCGCGCCTCAGCACCAATGCGACTGACGGCTCCCAGGCCTCCGAAGTTCAACGATCGCTGGTGGGTAGCTTTGCTTGTCCGGCCCGGTACAACGAAGCACCGGACCAAATCGAGACCATCCGACTGCTGCACGACGTCAGGGTCCTTGTCTTCGATTTCAATCATCCAACATCACGGGACCTTGGCCATGCACTGGCCGATTGCCAACGACTCCTCGCGTCAGGTGCCGCGAAGGAAGCAACCGATCTCTGGGAGCGGCTGGTCGGTATAGCAGACGAACTGAGGCCCGCTGGCGGCGCCCTCGATCTGCCTGCCTTACGCGCCAAGCTCCGTGACAACTTCCAACTCCAGGATCACCCCGACTATCGGGCTGACTTCGCCGCGCTCCGCAAGAGCACGGCCGAGGAGATGGACTACATCGAAACCCGCATTGGCGGCGTCGCCCAGCTACCACGAGAAGACGACAAACAGATCATCCGGGAACGCCTCGCGTCGAATGGGGCATGCCTTCTTGCCGGGGAGTCGGGCAACGGAAAGTCTGCCCTCCTGAAGGAAATTGCGCTTGCTGACTATCCGCTGACGGTGTGGCTATCACGCGACGCACTCGACCATCCCAGCACCTCCGCTTTCACTGGCGCAATGGGCTTGCGTCATCCCTTAGTTGAAGTGCTTCGCCATGCATCGACCCGCTGCCTGGTCGTGTTTGACGGTATTGAGGGATTGTCCGACCGCGCACTGCGTCTCTGTGCGAGCATCGCCGCTTCAATGAGCGAACCGAGCTTTTCACATGTCAACGTGGCGTTCACTGCGCAATCTGAAGCGCTCGCAAAAATTGACCTGCTCCGAACACTCGGCGTGCCTGCGCCAATGCTTGCGATCACGCCGCTCGGACGCGCTGATGAAGGCGAAGTTCAGAAGCTCTTGGCATCGTTCCCCGAACTGCGATGGATGGCAGCACGGCCGGAGCTCGCCCCTTTGCTTACGAACCTCAAGGTTCTCGACTGGTTTGCCCGGCTAGGGCCCCGTCAGGAGACAAACGGGGTAGCCCTCGGAAACATCACCGACATTATTGATTACGTTTGGGGACTTTGGACCGAGAGTCCCCAGGATGGCCTGACGCGTTCGCATGTTCTCATGCACCTGGCCAAGACGGAAGCAGAGACATTTTCGCATGGCCTGTCCCGCACGGACCTGGATACGGCTGCACAAGGGACGCTCCGTGACCTCACGCAATCCGGCCTCATTCGCCTCCGCGACGACCGCGTATACTTTGCCCACGACCTCTTGGGCGACTGGGCTCGTCTTAAGATTTTGGCGGCTGAGAATGCCACATCTGACAAAGATCTCGACATCAGAGCTGCATCGCCTCCTTGGCAACAAGCTGTCCGCCTGTTCGGGCAACGGCTGCTTGAGAAATCACCGGAGACGCGCAAGCGCTGGCAGGAAATCGTTGAGAGCCCTGGCGACGGGTCACCGTCGGCCGGTATCATGCGAGACTTGCTCCTCGACGCCCTGTTCCTGGCTCCCAACGCCGCACAACTATTCGATGACGCGTGGGACATGCTCATCGCGAACGACGGCAAACTGCTGAAGAAACTTCTCGACCGCTTCCTGATCGTCGCCACCGTTCCCGACCCAAGGATTGCAACAATCGTCGGCAATTCGGGCGAAGCCTCGCAGTTCGAGCATCTTGTCCGCATTCCATATTGGCTTTACTGGCCACCTGTTCTCGCGGTCCTCCTTAAGCACCGCGAGGATGTTGCTCGCGTTGTTCCGCATGCAGCCGCGAACGTCTGTGAAATGTGGCTGCGTGTCTCCCCGGATATGATGCCCTTCAGGCGGCATATCGCGGAGCTTGCGATCGACATTGCTCGTGAAATCCAGGCTCGCAATGAGGAGAGCAACTATTTTTCCGGCAGCACCGACCGCAAGGTGTACGAGGCAATGCTGTACGGGGCACCGCTTGCTCCAGACAGAGCGGCAGCACTCTGCCTTGAATTGGCTGCCAGGCGCGACGTTTCTCAAGATGTAAAGGAACGCGCGGAACAAGCCCACGAAAAACGTCGGCAGGAGCGCGCAAAACAAGCTCCTTCAAAGGCACCTCCGCCGCTTCCGCCAATGTTGGGCAGGTCGAGCCGTCCGCGCGAACCCTGGCCAGATGGTCCCCGTGGAGATGTAGATCACCATTTCCGTGACGTGTGTCTATCGGGTCCTCCCTATGCAGGCCTTATCAAGGCGGCTCCAGAGGTTGCACTCGAAGTCCTCCTTGCTGTCTGCATCGAAGAGCCAAAGGAGGAGGACTTCTTCGGTGGCTCTAGCTTCCCCGAATGTGGTTTGTCTTACTGGTCGGACGGAAAACCTCCAGCTTACTTTCGCGGACCGTTTCAGCTGTTTTGCAAACTTGCGCCGGAGCAAGCCCTTACATTCGTTATCAAGCTTACGAACTTCGGCACTCACCAGTATACGAAAGATCACGCGTGGCTCGACATCACAGTCGATGGACAGCCGAAGCGTTGGTACGGTGACCAGAACGTATATCGTTGGCACCATGATGGGCATCCGCACAACGGCGAGCAGATTGAGTCAGCGCTTATGGCACTGGAACAGTGGCTGTACGACGAGATTGACCAAGGCCGTTCGATTGATCAGTGGATCAAACGCATCGTCACGGAGAGCGAATCACTCGCCTTTGCAGGCCTTTTGATGGATGTTGGAAAGCGCGCTCCGCATTTGTTTGCCGGTATCCTGAAGCCATTCTTCTTTACCTGGGACCTTTGGCATCTGGATTTCCAGCTGGCGAACCAGCATGCCTTGAACCGTGAATACCTTGCTTATTGGGGTTTTCAGCCTCGACAGTTTATCGAGATGGCGCGCACATACTATTTACTACCACACCGAACCCAAGCGCTGCTTGCAGTTAACGGCGCAATTCCCGCCACCATGCTCAGTCAGGAACAGCACCACGAATTCTTTCGAACGGTTCGGGAGAATTGGAACGGTCATCTCGAAGAGGTGGAGGACGACAGCCTTCGCCGGCTTATTGAACGTATCAATCCCGGCAACTACGAGTTTAACCTGCAGGGCGACACAACGGAGGTGGAGTTCAGCTGGCCGGAACCGCTCGCCAGCGAGACCGCAGAGTGGCAGCGAAAGCACAATGACGACATGGCGGTGATGGCGCTGCCAAACCGCTGTCGCAAGTTTCTTGATGAGAACCATCCTCTTCCACCGGACCAGAGAGACTGGCTCTGGACTTTCCTTCAGAAGCTTACGGCCAAAATCCACGCGCCGCCTGAAGAGGCGGACCTGCTCCCCAATCTTCCTCTCGATGCGATGATCGGAGGGATTACCGTCCTTTTGTCGACCAACCGCACTTGGCTCGAAGAAGACCCACAACGTCTCGTCTGGTGCCGTCAACAATTGCAAAACACCATTATCCGGCCTCCACAACAGCGCGATTCGGCGTTTGCGGTCGGCAATCACAACTGGGACTCGTTCGCGGTGGAATGCGGCTTACTCTTGCTCGCATCGGACACCACCGATGCACTAGCCCGGTCCCTCATCGCGGCTGGCGCCACGGCGTTTAGATACGCCACGACAGCACACCTAATGGTGCGCGCCACGCCGATGCGCGCGCAGCTGGGTGAAGAATTCGGCCGGATCACCACGCTCATCGTCAAATGGGCCGCATTGCGGCCACGGGAGATTCGTGACGCAAACACCGCACTCGATTCGGATCGCGAGGCTTTTCATACGCAGAAGCAGGCACTCATCCAAAGTTACGTGGACAATACCCTGCCTTCGCAAACTCCCGATCTGCATGCCCTCAACGCCGAGACACGCGCCACGTGCGACGCCATTCACGAAAGACGGTACCCTGGGTCGGCAGCGCATCGCGCTCGGATACGGCAGCGGGAGGAACAGCGGCACGCGGAACCACACGCCGATCACTTGGGCTTGGATGACAGACTTCTTTCCGCTGCTTTCTCATGGATCGATTTGAACGCGGCGCAGTCACCAGACGACAAAGCTCTATGGGTAAGTCTGCTGCTTGAACTCCTAGGCCTCACCTTGAGCACGATCCCCACCGTGCCCCCTGAGACGCGACAGCAGATCAAAGGTCAGCCCTCGGAATTCGACAACTGGTTGTTTCAGGTCATTGCCAAGAATATTGCCGCTGTTGGAACGGCAGACAACCCCAGTTCCCTCTGGAAGCCCATCCTCACGCTCGGAGCCCCTGCTCATCGTTGGGTAGAACATTTTTTCTGGCACTGGTTTACAGATGGCTTTCGTGGATTCGCATCACCGGCCGACTTTGTCCGGACCTGGCAGTCGATGATCGACTACGCGCTTGTACAAAAGGCCCTAAATCCCTCAGTTGCGCTATCATTTGACGTGGATGCGGTCGTGATGCAGTTGCTGGCATTCGACCAGCGCTGGAATGCGCTCTTTCTTGCTGAAGAAAATGCGCCCGCAATCGCGACGCTCCATGATACCTATGAACGCGCCATGTCGTTCTGGGGTAAATCGCCAAGAATTATTCGAGGCTACACAACACTGGCCATTCTTCCCGGCGCCAAATCCCTGCTTCTTCCGGGCATAGGGTGGATCCTTCCCGCCGTCAGAAAATTCAGTTCTTATGATTGGAAGGATGATGTCGAAGGCGGCGTTGTTGACTTCCTCGAAGCATGCTGGACACGACAACGCGAGACAATCGCCAGTGACGCGTCGCTGCTAAAGGACTTTCTCGCCATCTTGGCGGTCGTAACCGCACGTGGAAGTCCCGCCGCTATTGCACTCAACAAGCGCGTCGCCGGCTTGCCAGGTGCATGATCGGACACTCGCGGTAAAACGGTTTGTCGTTCAGTGAAAAAGAGCATGGGAGTGCCGCGTTCGCGACTCACCACGCCCTGCGCGCTGGCTTCTCCAAAATGCATCATGGGTGGCCTAATATTTAGCCATTCCATAGATGGTGCGAGACAGGACACCCGAGCAGATTCACAGATCCAAACGATTTACGTATCTCTTCGTCAATGTCACCGCGCGACCAAATTGCAATCTGGCTATTGAGGGGCCGCCTATCGCAGGCCCAGCGATTCGTCGGTGAACTCTGTGGAATCGAACCCGCGATCAATCGCCTCGAGATCGAACGGAGGCCCCCACAGCTTCTGCCGATCGGCGGCAGGCAGGTTCCAGAACGAGGCAAGTCGATCTGGATTGGCGTAGTAGGGCCACACATCCTCGGTCACGAGAAAGCGCGAAATACACTGCCGTGCCAACCCCTCCGCCAGTGCAGTACGGCGCATGACCAGCAGACGCCGGTCGCGCTCAGCCAGGCCGGCAGGCCAGTCGTATTCATGCATGTGCTCCACTTTGCTGCGCATCTTGTAGAGCGCTCGCATGTTGTCGTGCTGCGACGGCCCGACAAACAGCTCTGTGCGCGACACGAACTGCCTCTCGGTCTTGCCGACGCCGGGCAGGATGAGCCCCTCAATGCAGCGGCAGAACTGATGCAACCGCTCATGGACGCTCGGCGTGACCACCGCGTTGTCAAAGATGAAAAGCACGCGGGCAATGCGATCGTATGAGGTCGTCTTCTCGAAATTGATGCGGCCCATCATGTGGCGATAGGCGAGGGCCATCGTGTTGGCGGTTACGTCCTCATAATCGACACCCGCCGGGATTAACGGCCGCCGCAGATCGCTGATGCTGCGCACCGTCAGCCCGTCTTGCTGGTAGGCACCCCCGAGAAGAAGCGGGGTCGCTATTGTCTGGACATTGCCCGCCAGCATCAACCCGTCGAACAGACGCATCGCCGCCGAGTCGAGCTGCTTATTCTCGTGGTCGAGAACTCCGGGTTCGGCGCTATCCATCGACGCGCACAAGAAGAGATTGCAGTCGTCGGCGATCCGGTCGGCACGGATAGTGCCCAGCCATTTCTTCCATTCTTCATCGAGCGCTACAGGCAGCTTCCGCGTCGCCCAAAGCCCTCGTTGGAACGGCATGTTTTCCGGCAATGCATCCACTACGTTGGCGGAGAGCGCCACAAACGAAAACTTCTGCCGGGACTTGATCGTTGTGGGACCGGTCAACGAACACCGCACCACACGCTTTGCATATTTCTTATACATTAACACAGCATTGGCAAAAAATTGATAATTTCAATGGGTTACGATTGGGGGAAACACAATGAAGGTCACCGACGTCGCCTGCCACATCCTGCAATGCAAGGTCGACAAGCCGTTCGTCTCGGCGCGCGGCTGGGTCTACGGCACGCGCTCGACCTGCCTGGTCGAGATCTCGACCGACGAAGGCATCACCGGGTGGGGCGAATGCTACGGTCCGGCCGCCGCCGCCAAGACCTTCGTCGACACTCAATATAAAGCGCGCGTGATCGGCCGTGACCCGTTCGACGTCGAGGCGATCTGGGAGGATCTCTACAATCGCATCAAGGACTACGGCACGACGGGCATGGCGATCTCGGCCATCTCCGGCATCGATATCGCGCTGTGGGACATCATGGGCCGCACGGTGAACAAGCCCGTTCATAAGTTGATCGGCGGCGCCTATCGCAGCGAAGTCGTCCCCTACGCCACCGGGCTCTATTTCATCGACATGAACCGCCTGGTCGAAGAGGCCGTCGAGGAAGCCCTCGAATTCAAGAATGACGGCTTCCGCGCCATCAAGATGAAGATCGGCTTGGGCGATCTCAAGCTCGACACCAAGCGGGTCGCCGCGGTGCGCGAAGCGATCGGACCGGACATCAAGCTGGCGGTCGACGCCAACCACTGCTTCTCGGTACCCAACGCCATCAAGCTCGGCCGCATGCTGGAGGAGCACGACATCCTGTGGTTCGAGGAGCCGATCAGCCCCGAGGACCATGACGGCTATGTCGAGGTGACACGCGCGCTCGACATGGCGGTGGCGGGCGGCGAGAACGATTTCACGCGCTGGGGCTTTCGCGACGTCATCGCCCGCAAGGCGATGGACATCGTGCAGCCGGACCTCTGCGCCGCCGGCGGCTTCTCGGAGTGCCGCAAGATCGCGACGCTCGCCAGCGCCTTCGGCGTCGAATGCGTGCCGCATGCCTGGGGCTCGGCGATCGGCCTGGCGGCGACGGTGCAGTTCCTGGCGGCGTTGCCCGACCAGCCGCCGGCCTTCCGCCCCATGCCGCCGATGCTCGAGTTCGAGCAGACGCCCAACCCGCTGCGCGATCACCTGGCGCAGGAGCCGATCGAGCAGAAGAAGGGGATCGTCAAGGTGCCGACGGGGCCGGGACTCGGCATCGAAATCGATCGCGAGGTGCTAAGGAAGTACAAGGTGGCTTAGAGTCTTTCCGACCAAGACGGAACCAACGGCGAATCATCCGCGATTTCGATATCGTGGAAATGACCTTTACCCCTCAATGGTGCTTACTTATTCCCATCCGCTCGACACTCATGTCCGCGCGCTCCGGGCCAGAACGGGCATTTTCGGTCGCTATGGCGCCCGAAAATTCGATCAACGACCTTAAGTATTTAAAGTAATGCTTGACAATAGACGAAGCGATACTTAAATACGCTCCAGTCCTCGTCGGGAGCATCAGCCATGTCCGGTCACGGACGCCCGCCCCTCTGCAAACCCGAGCACGTCAGCCGCGCCCGCGAACTCTGCGCGCGCGCGGCGTCATCAATCCCGATCTGCTGGAGCCCGCCTCTTGGGCGAGACAGCAAAACGACCGGCGGAAAGGGCGTAAAGGGCGGAAACCTCGAATCCTTAGGAAATGGGCCCCTTTCCGACGATGGCGCGAAGCGGCGGAAACCCGGCGGAAACTGGCGGAAACCCCCTGCAGGACTCTGCTCGAGAAACCGTCCACAGTTTTGCCGTCTCATCCAATGGGTCCACTCCATAGCCCTGATTGGCGTATCGCTTGCGGAAATTGCGGAAATTCCCTGCAAAAACCTTTCGAGAAGCCGACCGCATTGTGCGTCTCTCTTTCGGGGTGCACTCCAGGATTTGCCGGCGGTGCATCAGCGACAATCCGGATGATGGGAGCGCGGAAATGAAGATCGTCGACGTCAAAGCCTATCCTACGAGCTTCCGGGTGCCCAAGGATCGCCAGGTGTCGCTGGGCATCGGCACCATGACCAAGCGCGACTGCGTCATGGTGAAGGTGACGACCGAGGACGGCATCACGGGCTGGGGCGAGAGCCATCATGCGCGCTCGCCGGGCAGCATCGGCCATCTGATCAACACCACGCTCAAAGGTTTCGTGGTCGGCATGGATGCCACGGACACGACCGGCATCTGGGCCAGGATCTACAAGTTCCAGCTCGGCAGCCACGGCATGGGTGCCGCCACCGCCATGGCGATGAGCGGCATCGACCAGGCGCTGTGGGACATCAAGGGCAAGGCGGTGGGCTGGCCACTCTACAAGCTTTTGGGCGGCACCAACCGGCCGGTGCCGGCCTATGCCGGCGGCATCTCGCTGGGCTACCAGGCGCCCGATTCGCTGGTCGCCGAGGCCGTGCCCATGGTCGAGGCGGGCTACAAGGCGCTGAAGCTCAGGATCGGCGACACGGTCGCCGCCGACATCCAGCGCATGACGGCGATCCGCCGCCGCTTCGCCGACATCGCGATCCTGACCGACGCCAACACCGGCTACTCGGTGGCCGACGTGCGCCGCGTGATGCCGGCGATGGACGAGCTCGATATCGGCTGGCTGGAGGAGCCGTTCCCGGCGCACGACCACCGCTCCTATGCCATGGCCAAGGGCTTCGGCCGCACGCCGCTGGCGGCCGGCGAGAACCATTACACCCGCTTCGAGTTCCATCGCGTGATCGAGGACGGCAACATCACCATCCTGCAGCCCGACCTCTCCAAGAGCGGCGGCATCACCGAGGTCCAGCGGATCGCGGCCGCGGCCTCGATGTGGAAGCTGCCGGTCCATCCGCACAGCTCGATGACCGGCCTCAATCACGCGGTTTCGATCCACTTCCTGGCGTCGATCGACAACGGCGGCTACTTCGAGGCCGACCTGTCGGTAGCCAACAAATTCCGCGACGAGCTGGGCTCCGAGCCGTGGAAGATCGGCCCGGACGGCTGCGTGCGCCCGCTCGACAAGCCCGGCATCGGCGTCGAGATCGACGAGAAATTCCTCGAGGCCCACCCGGTGATCGAGGGCCCCGGCTACGTATGAATGTCCATTTACAGAAGAAATCCCGCAACGCACCACTAGTTCGTTCGCATGTGCGGAAACTCACATTCATCCTGCGGCAGGCTGCTACTTAGGCGCTGACCAAGGAGCATCCCTATGAATGCAAGTTCAGTACTGACCTACCTTCTCCGGCCGCGCCCGACCGACGCGCAAGCCGCGGCTGAACTGCTCGACTCCGACCAGATGATCCGCCTCGCGCCGCGCGTGGCGGCGGATGACCTGCCGCCGGAATTCGAGGGCGTCCTGCAAGTGCAGGTGCTGGGGTACCGGGAGCGGCTGGCGATCATGCGCGGGCGCCGGATGCACGTGCTCGATCCGGTCTGGACGCTGGTTCCCAAGGACAGGTGAGGTAGCCTCGTTTACGCCGCCACGACCAAGGTCGAGGCGAGCTGGCGGACTGACTTCACCATCGCCATGGCGACAAGCTTGCCGGTCTTGCGGTTCTCATCGCTGACCGCGACGTCCTCCCTGAAGGTGAAGCGACCGAACGCCCCTTTTGCTTCAAGTTCGACGATGTGCGTTGTGATGGTGGGATCGGCCACGATCACAACGCGCGTCCGGTCGAGGCCGAGCCCCGCGATGGCGGCTGCGGCGGAGATATTGACGTTCTGCGGGTAGAGCCGCGCGCCCTCGCGCACGGCCCCGTCGAAGATGACGTGCGGCGCCTTGAGCGAATCGAGATCGACCAATGTCTCGGCGATCGTGCCCTTCCAGGCCGACGGGTCCTTGCGCACCGTGACGGTGACGCTGTCGAGGCCGCCGACCGCGGCGCTGCTCAGGATGTCGAGGGCGCCGATGCCGGCCGAGGGCAGGATCAGGCGCTTGCCATTGGCCTTGGCTGTGGCCAGCAGGCGGTCGAACAGCGCGGTATCGGTGAAGGCGCCGACGGAGGTCACGAGAAAGTCCGCGCCGCGTTCCAGCACCCTTTGGCCGTGAACCCGCACGGCCTCGTGCCCGGCGCATTCGGCGACGGCGTCGAATGCGTGGGCGAAGAAGCGATCCGGCTCGTGGGTCAGCAGACCCCCAGGGCGTTGGTCGTGGCGCGGCCGCTTCACCAGTGCCGCGACCAGCTCGAGGTTCTCGATGCCGCCCGACTTCAGCGCCGCCTCGACATGCTTGCCGATGGCGCCGTAGCCGATCAGGCCCAGCCTGATGGTCACGCGAGCTTCTGCTCCGCCCAGCGTGCCCAGGCGATGAGCTGATCGTCACGGCCGCGCGGACCGATGAGCTGGACCGACAGCGGCAGGCCGAACGGGCCCGTGTTGAACGGCAGCGCGATGCAGGGCGTGCCCAAAAGGGTCCAGAAGCGGTTGAAGATCGGATCGCCGGTATTGCCCAGCCCCGACGGCGCCTCGCCCTTGGCCGAGGGCGCCAGCAGCAGGTCGAATTTGTCCCAGGCGTCATCGAGCTGGCCGAGCGCGATGCGCTTGCGCTTCTTGGCGTCGGCATATTGCCGGCGGTTCACGGCGTCGCCCTCGACCATCGCGTTCTGCATGATCGGCGAGAAGAGGTGCGAGAACCTTGCGCGCTCCTTGGCGTAGGACTGTGTCGCCTCCTTGGTCATGATGCGATGCTGCGCCTGCATGAGGTTTGCCCACGAATCGGGCGCCTGCCACTCGCGCACCCTGGCGCCGGCTCTGCGCAAGGCGCGCGCGGCCTCCTCGATGTTCTTCCTGTTGTAGGGCTCGGCCATGTCCCACCACGGCGTGCGCATCAGCCCGATGCGCGGCACCTGCGCCGGCGGATCGGCCGGCGCATGGCCGTAGGCGGCGCGGATCAAGGCGAGATCGTTGGCCTCGCGGGCGAAGAAGCCCAGCGTGTCGAGAGTGGGGGCATAGGCCTTGATGCCCGTCATGTCGGCCCAGCCGTGGCTGCCCTTGTAGGCCACGACGCCGTTGAAGGCGCCGGGCCGGATCACCGAGCCGGCGGTCTGCGTGCCGTAGCCCACCGGCGCCATGAAGTCGGCCACGGCAGCTGCCGAGCCCGACGACGAGCCGGCCGGCGTGTGCCGGAGATTGTGCGGATTGTGCGTCTTGCCGGCATGGGCGCCGGCGAATTCCGTCGTGACCGCCTTGCCCAGCACGATGGCGCCCGCCTTGACGAGCTGCGTCACGCAGGCGGCGTCCTTGCCCACGACATGGTCGCGATAGATCGGCGAGCCGCAGGTCGTGGGCAGGATCCTGGTGGAGATGATGTCCTTCACCGCGAGCGGGATGCCGTGCAGGGGGCCGGCCGGGCGACTTCTCTTGTCCAGCATGTCGGCGCGCTTGCGGGCGCCGTCGGGATCGAGCGCCTCCCAGGCATGGACCTGGCCTTCGCGCGCCTCGATGCGATCGAGGCAGGCCTCGACGAGGTCGCGCGCCTTGAGCCGTTTCTGGGCCATGCGCAGCACGGCCTCGCTGGCCGACAGCCGATTCGGCGATTTCGCCATGCGTTCTTTCCCCCAATGCTTCTTCGGGTCCATGATGGCGGACCACCTGCTGGAAAGGTAGCCCATGAACCCGCCCTTCGCCGTCCAGAAGATCGGCCACGCCGTGGTCAATGTCGCCGACCTGGAGAAGTCCATGCACTTCTACACCGAGGTGCTGGGCTTCCGGGTGTCCGACATCTATCCCGACGGGATGATGCCGGGCGGCATGGTGTTCCTGCGCTGCAACGGCGACCATCATTGCCTGGCGCTGATCGGCGGCGCGCCGCAGGCGGGCGGAGCCGCCAAGACCCTGCATCACCTTGCTTTCGAGCTCGCCACGCTCGACGAAGTGTTCCGCGCCCGCGATCACCTGAAAGAGCACGGCGCCAAGATCGTCTACGAAGGCCGCCGCCGCGCCGGCTGCCAAGTCTCGGTCGAGTTCCTGGATCCCGACGGCCATCACCTCGAACTCTACTGGGGCGTCGACCAGATCGGCTATGACGGCCGCGCGCGGCCGGCCGAAGAATGGCGCCAGACAGCGAGCCTGGAGGATGCCGTGCGCATCGCGCCGCCGGGCCAGGACACCACCTTGCACGACGCAGCGTTGCGCGCTCGCCTGGAAGCGGGCACGGATCGTCCATGAAGCTCAAACGTCGGCAACTCGGCGCTTGGAGCGCGGCGACAGGTTTTGCGGCGCTGGCGCCGGCGCGTGCGCAGGCGTTTCCCGCCAGGCCACTCCATCTGATCGTGCCGTTCACGCCCGGCGGCACGACCGACATCCTGGCGCGCGAGATCGCGGCCAAGCTGCAGGTCGCGTTCGGCCAGAGCTGCATTGTCGAGAACCGGCCGGGCGGCGGCGGTACGCTGGGGTGCGAGATGGTGGCGCGCGCCGATCCCGACGGCCTCACGATGCTGATGGGCCACATCGGCACCCTGGCCATCAATCCGCTGGTCTATCCGCATCACGGCTACGATCCGGTGAAGGGCTGGACGCCGCTGGCCTATGTGGCGAACGTGCCCAATGTGCTAGCGGTCAACGCGTCTGTGCCGGCGCAATCGGTGCAGGAGCTGGTGGCGCTGGCCAAGGCCAAGCCGGGCGCGCTGGCCTACGGCACCGGCGGCACGGCCAGCGCCTCGCATCTCGCCTCGGCCTATTTCGCCTTTGCCACCGGCACCGAGTTCCTGCACGTGCCCTACAAGGGCACGGCGCCATTCGTCTCCGATCTTTTAGCCGGTCAGCTGCAGATGGGCTTTACCGGGGCGCCGGTGGTCATGCCGCTCGCCAAGCAGGGCCGCCTGCGCGCGCTCGCCGTCTCGAGCGCCCAGCGGTCGGAGGCGTTTCCCGAGCTGCCGACCATCGCCGAGTCGGGCGTTCCCGGCTTCGAAGCCGATCAATGGTACGGCATCACCGGGCCGGCCGGGATCGATCCCGTGATCGCCAACACGCTCAACGCCGAGATCAACAAGGCGCTGGC
>Ga0193726_1001676_pt1 | contig 16623 bp, 10 predicted proteins | sample H2c1metaG_FD_144928 | JGI IMG/M metagenome (GOLD analysis project Ga0193726, IMG submission 144928) | Soil microbial communities from a riparian zone of the East river system, Colorado, United States - H2c1 | ecosystem: Environmental > Terrestrial > Soil > Riparian zone | place: USA: East River... | reverse complement strand
GGCCCGGCACGTCGGCCGGATCGCGGGGCGGTCCTACGACCCCGACACCGAGTGCGTCAGCGTGGCCGGCGGCCTGAACGGCATCTTCAATACCCTGCTGGCCACGGTCGAGCCGGGGCAGGAGGTCGTGCTCTGCGACCCGATCTACGCGGGCCTGGCCAACCGGGTCCGGCTGGCGGGTGGGGTGCCCCGGTTCGTCCGCGCGACCCGGACGACCGACCGCTGGTCGCTCGACCCGGACGAGCTCGCGGCGGCGGTCGGGCCACAGACCGCCGCGGTGCTGATGATGGGCCCGGTCATGCCCTCGGGCCTGGTCCTCGACGACCGGCACTGGGCCGCGCTGGCGACGGCGTGCGAGCGCCACGACGCCTGGCTGATCTACGACGCGGCGATGGAGCGCATCCGGTTCGACGGGAAGGGCCCGAGCCATCCGGCGGCCAACGATGACCTGGCGCCGCGGACCATCACGGTCGGCTCGGCCTCCAAGGAGCTGCGGATGATCGGCTGGCGGGTGGGCTGGGTCACCGGGCCGGCCAGCATCCTGGCCGACATCCGGCTGGTCGGCATGGCCAACGTCGTCTGCCAGGTCGGGATCGCCCAGGACGCCGTCGCCGCCGCCCTGGACGCCCCCGACGCGGACGCCGACGTGGCCGCCGCCACCGAGCAGTGGCGGCAGCGGGCCCAGGTCATCCTGGACGAGCTGTCTGACTACCCGGTCACCGCCCCGCAGGGCGGCTGGTCGCTGCTGGTCAATGCCCGGCCGCTCGGGCTGACGTCCCTCCAGCTGTCGCACCTGCTGTTCCACAAGGGCCGGGTCGCGGCCACGCCGATGATGGGCTGGGGGCCCAGTGGCGAGCACTACGTGCGGCTCGTCTTCGCCAACGAGCCGGTCGGGCGGCTGGTCGGCCTCCGCGAGCGGTTCCGGGCGGCGATCGGCTGAGGCCGGCGGGGTATCCTCCGGGCATGGACAAGGTTCAGCTGTCAGAGGCGGAATGGCAGGAGCGGCTGACTCCCGAGGAGTACCGCGTCTTGCGCCAGGCGGGCACGGAAGCCCCGTTCACGGGGGAATACACCGATGAGAAGAAGGTCGGCGTCTACCGGTGCCGGGCGTGCGGCGCCGAGCTGTTCCGGTCCGGCGAGAAGTTCGAGTCGCACTGCGGCTGGCCGAGCTTCTACCAGCCGACCAAGGACGACGCCGTCACGCTGATCGAGGACCGCTCGCTCGGCCAGGTCCGCACCGAGGCCCGGTGCGCGGCCTGCGACTCGCACCTCGGGCACGTCTTCACCGGCGAGGGCTACGACACCCCCACCGACCAGCGCTGGTGCATCAACTCGGTGTCCCTCAAAATGGAGCCCGCCGAGAGCTGAGGCCCGGCTCCGGCGCTCGCCCGACTGACTCACGGGGGCGGCCTTTCCGGGCACGGCGAGCGTTTCGCCATGGATCGCATGATTGCCGACATGCCGTCACCCGCGTTACCGGTCCCCCGGCATGCCGCTGCCCCGGCCGGAGGACCGGCCGGGGCAGCGGGCCGCGCTCAGGCGGCGGTTGGTGCTGCGTGCGCTAGAGCGTTACCTTCAGGATCTTGCCGGTGGTGGGGTCGAGCGTGAACCGCCGGAGGTCCGGGAAGATGCGGAAGTCGAGCACGCCGCCCCGAGCGTCCAGGCTCCCGGCCCTCGAGTCAAACGAGCCGTTGCCGATCCGCTTGCCGTGCAGCCAGTTGTCCTCGATGAACTTGGGGACCGAGGACTGATCCGTCATGTTGTGGCTGACGAAGTTGTCCTGGGTCCAGGGCGAGACCACGACCAGCGGCAGGCGGGGGCCGAAGCCGCAGCGGTCGTTGCGGGTCCCGACCTTGACCGCGACCGAGGAGCAGAGCGCGGCGTCGAGGGTCGAGTCGTGGGAGCCGTTGACGATCGGCGACTTCTGGTGGTCATACCAGCCGTCGGAGTCGTCGTAGGTGATCACGATGGCGGTCGAGGCCCAGAACTTCGACTTCTCGATCTCGTTGACCGTGTTGACGATGAAGTTCTGCTCGTCCAGCGGGTCGGAGTACCCCGGGTGGCCGTCCTGGTACTCGGCCGCCTTGAGGTAGCTCACCGAGGGCAGGTTGCCGTCCTTCAGCGTCTGCGCGAACAGGCTCAGGTCGTACTGGTGGTTGGCCTGGTCGGTCTTGCCGATCTCGGCCTCCGAGCTCGGCGGCAGGTGCTTGGGGTTGGCGGTGGACTTGTAGTACTCGAACGGGTTGTGGTGCGGCGAGTAATCGGCCGCCGCGCTGCCGCCGATGTTGTTGTGCGACGCGCCACAGACCTGGAAGCCGCCCGCGTTGGTGCCGGTCGGCGCGAAGCCGCCCTGGAACCAGCCCCAGGTGACGTGCGCCTGGTTCAGCAGGTCGCCGATGTTCTTGCCGGTCATGACGCCGACCGGGCTGCTGGAGGTGTGGCTGGAGTCCGAGCAGTCATCAAAGGCGGGGTCCATGTCGCCGTAGATCGTGCCGACGCCGTTGGCGTCCACCGAGCCCACGGCGCCCGGGTCCGCGACGACCTTGCCGGTGGTCGGGCTGACCGCCTCGCCGCCGCCGTCGTTGCCCGAGATGACGTTCAGGGCGCCGGGGGTGGACGGGCCGAAGTTGGTGTCCCAGTTGTTGTCGCTCATCGCGTAGTTCTGCGCGTAGTTCCACAGCGCGGTGACCGTGTTGCCGTCGTAGTAGTCCATGACCAGCCCCGGCTCGCCGAACTCGATCGGCTGGCCGGTGCACGTGTCGGCGGACGTGTTCTGCTCGAACAGGTCCATCTTGCCGTTGTCCTCGGCCTTTTCCTCGGGCGCGTAGCTGTGGTTCTGGTCGCAGGTCAGCGCCTCGGAGTGGCTCAGCCGGTTCGGGTTGAACGCGTTGGGGTTGTTGTCCAGCAGGCTCGGGGTGAGGCCGTTGACCTTCGGCGTGCCCGGCTTAGCGTGGAACGTCGTCCCGTCGGTGTTGGCCGCCTTCGGGTAGGTGCCGAAGTAGTGGTCGAACGACTCGTTCTCGTCGAACAGCACGACCACGTGCTTGATCGGCGTCGCGGTCCGCGCCACGATCCGGTAGGCGCTCGCGGGCGCCTTGGCCGGGACGGCGACCGAACCCGGCGTGAAGCCGCTGGTGCTGGCGCTCGCCACCGTGACGCCGACCACGGCGCTGGTGCCGAGGACCCCGGCAGCCGCGATCGCCGTGTAGATCCGGACCCGGCGGCGGCCGCGCCGGCCGCCTACCGAGCCAATGCCTGGGCCCTCGCCCATATCAGCCTCCATCTTCTGCGGTCACCACGACGTGGCGCCATTCGCACAACAGGGCTGAGGTTCCCGCAGCGGCGTTACCGAGCGGGGACCTCGTCATGACGGACAGGCAAACGAGCAGCCAAGGTTGAGGCGCTCTGCGGTGGTCAGGCAAGGAGTGCCCGGCCGAGGTAGTCGGAGGAGTCCCGGACGCCGGGCAGCGCGAAGAAGTAGCCGCCGCCGAACGGGCTGATGTAGTCGACCAGCGGCTCGCCGATGAGGCGGGTCTGCACGGCCACGAACTGGCGCATGAGATCCTGCTGGTAGCAGGTGAAGATCAGGCCCATGTCGAGGTTGCCGACCTCGTCGACGCCGCGGTCGTAGTTGTGGCCGCGGCGCAGGATGCGGCTGGGCGCGCTCTGCGGGGTCCGCGGGTTGGCCAGCCGGATGTGCGCCGTCAGCGGGATCACCGCGCCGCCGGGGTCCAGCGCATAGTTGGGGTGGGTGAACTCGCCGCCCCCGTCCAGCGGCGCGCCCGTCGCGCGGCGCCGCCCGATCATGTTCTCCTGCTCGGTGATCGCGACCCGGTCCCAGAACTCGACCAGGTTCCGGATCAGCCGGATCACCAGGTAGCTGCCGCCCGCGGTCCAGGACGGCTCGCCGGCCGCCGACTGCGGCACCCAGATCAGGTCGTTCATCAGCGTGGCGTCAGTGGCGGCGGGGTTGGCGATGCCGTCCATGAAGCCGAGCAGATTACGGGGCGTCGTGCCCGCCGGGCGGGCCGGGCCGTTGTAGCCGTCGATGCGCCAGTTGATCTGCATCCCGCCGCGGGTGTACTTCGCGATGTCCCGCATCGCGTGCAGCACGGTGTCCGCGTGCCCGGCACTGAGCTGCAGGCTCAGGTCGCCGTGGCACTGCGCCGGATCGAGGGCGTCGTCCGGGAACGGCGCCATCTTGGCCAGCAGCTTCGGCTTCTGCGCGGCCAGCCCGTAGCGGTCGTCGAACAGCGAGGCGCCGACGCCGACGGTGACGGTCAGGCCGTCCGCGACGATCTCCGGGCCGAGCACGCCCGAGTCGGACGGCGGCTGCGTGATGCCGACCGGCGGCGGCGGGCCGCCCGCGGTCAGGAACCGGGCCCGCTCGGTGATCGTCTTCAGCAGGTCGGTCAGCTCGGCCCGGCCGTCCGCGGTCACGGTGAAGGAGATGACCGCGGTCTGCGGTTCCGGCTTGTGCAGGATGGCCGCCTGGTGCACGCCGTGGAAGGGCACCGCGGGCAGCCGGTCGGCCAGCCCGGCCGGCGCGGTGGCCGCCGCGGCCGGGGCGGCCGTCCCGATGCCGTAGCCGGCCGCGGCCGCGCCCGCGACGCCCGCGCCGATCGCGCCGCGCAGGAACGCCCGGCGCCGGGGCACGGCCGGAGCGGGCGCCGGTGCCTGCCCTGAGTCCGGCGCACCGGGCTCGCTCATCAGATTCTCCTCGGCTCTGTGATGACGGCGATGGGGGCCAGCTCCTGCAGCGACTGGCTGGCCGCCGCGTCGATCTGCTCCCGGGTCGCGGTGGGCAGCTGGCTGACCGCCGTCCAGGCCGAGCCGTGATGCTGCGCGCTGAGCAGCGACTGCAGCCGGCCCAGCCACAGGTAGACGCCGGGCAGGCCCGGGTACCGGGGGGCGAGGAGGGGATGCAGGAGGGTCAGCAGTTCCTCGGTCCCGGTGATGTTCGCGGCCGTCGTGGCCAGCGTGGTGCCGCTGCCGTAGTCGTCGTGTCCGCTGAGCTGGAACTGCAGGGCGTTCTCCAGGATCTCGTGGGTGCGCAGCCCGATATCCAGAAAGTCAATCTCCATGGCCGGGAACGCGGCCTGCAGGGCGAGCACGCTGTGCAGGAGCGCGGTGGCCGGCCCCTTCAGCTGGGCGGCGCTCTGGCCGTGCCACAGCCCGTACTCGATCCGGTAGAAGCCGGTGAACTGCGGGTCGTTCACGCCGCCCGCCAGGCCGTCCGGCCGGGTGTCGATCTCGCCGTCGAAGTCGCCGAACGTGCCGTAGGCAGCGCCGAGCCCCTCGTAAGTCAGGTGCGCGGGCAGCCACGCGGCCTTGGCCTGCGCCAGCTGGCCGGCCTGGATCGCGGCGGCCAGGGCCTTGACCTGCCTCACGAGCACCACCAGGCCGGCCGTGACGTAGGCGTGATACTCCTTGGACGGCTCGATCATGTCGTTGCTGGTCACCGGCACCACGCCCGGCGCCCCGCGCACATGCCCGGGCACCTTGACCGAGGGACCCTGAATCGGGTCGGTGTCCTCCAGCACGCACTGGAACGCGTATGTCCCCGAGCCCACCCGCAGCCGCATCGGCTGGCTCGTGCCCGGCCCCATCGCCTCGACCTCGGCGTAGATCGCGTTGTTGGCCGGATTGATGAGGTTGACCTCCGCCTCCTCCGACGACGCGTTGGTGATCGTGAACGTGTGCCAGCCCGCCGCGGCCAGATGCCAGCGGCCCCCGCACGCCCCGGTCGTCACCGAGATGGCGCCGTCCGGCGCCGTCCCGGCGCTTGCCGAGCAGCCCGCCAGGGCCGCGGCCAGGGCTGCGGCCGAGGCCGCGAGGGGGATTCCGAGGCGACGCCGCCGGGGTGCGGCGTGAAGTGGCGGGGACGCTGGCCGGGCGCCCCGCAGAAGCCATTGCGCATTCATCAACCAGCACAATAAGGACCGCGCCGGGGCAAGCCGAGCTCAGACGGGTAACGGCACCAAACGTTAACCGAGCAGATACCGCAAGTTCCGGATCGGTCCACCAAAGTCACGGGTCCCAGCCGCCTGCGCAGCCCTGGGGGCTCCTCGCGCGGCGGCCCGGATCTGGTACATACCGGTACGAGACGGATTAACATAGAGATCTCTCGGCATCGTCCGAGCGAGGGGGGCCATGCGCACGACGGTGTTACGCGGCATCCAGGCCGCTTCGCTGACGGCGCTGCTGCTGGCCAGCGGGTGCAGCGGGGGAGCAGCCAGGGCGCCCGGCCTGGACGGGTCCGGTACTGGCTCGGGCACTATCGTGTGGCTGGCCGGCCCGGAGACGGAGACGGCCAGCGACGACGTGCGGCAGGTGCTCGTTGATGCCTTCGAGCAGGCGTACCCGTCCATCACCGTGAACCTCGTCACCGGGCCTAACAGCACGGACACGCTGCGGTCCACGCTGCACCGGGAACTGTCCGCGGGCGCCGTCACGCCCGACGTCTATTCCGGCGACATCGGCTGGCCTTACCAGTTCGCCCGGGACAAGCTCGCGCTCCCGCTCAGCAACTACCTGCCCCGGTCGTTCTGGAACAGGTTCGGGTCGCCGGGCACGCCGGGATCGGGCGCGACCATGGTGGCGGCCATGAGGTACCGGGGCGCCGAGTATGCGGTCCCGTACTTCGTCGACGAGGGCTTCTTGTACTACCGCAAGGACCTCCTGGCCCGGGCGGGCCTGCGGCCGCCCGCGACCTGGGAGCAACTGGTGCAGGACTCAGCGGTGCTGAAGGAGCACGGCCTGCCGTACCAGTTCGTCTGGCAGGGCAATAACTACGAGGGCCTGACCTGCGACTGGTACGAGATAATGGCGGATGCGTTCGGGCGGCCGCCCGCCCGGGCGAGCACCGCGGCTCAGCTCGATTCGCCCCCGGCGCTGAAGGCGCTGGATTTCCTGCGGGCCCTGATCACGACCGGCGTCTCGCCCCGGAACACCGACACCTTCGAGGAGCCGGACGCCGACAATGCCTTCGACAGCGGCCACGCTGCCTTCCTGCGCAGCTGGGACTCGTCCTACGCCAATGCGCTGAGCTCCACGAGCGCGATCGCCTCCCCGCAGAAGGTCGGCGTCGAGCCGCCGCCCGCCTTCCAGGGCCAGCCGGGGCCGGGCTGGTCGGTGCTGGGCGGCTGGAGCCTGTTCGTGAACCCGCACACCCGCCACCTCCGGGCCGACCTGACGTTCATCAAGTGGATGGCGAGCGTCCAGGCGCAGCGCATCCTGGCCACTCAGTACCAGGAGATCCCGACCGTCGCGAGCGTCCGCACCGACCCCGCCATCGTCGCCGGGAGCCCGGTCCTGCAGGCCGCCGCGCGGACCAGGCCGGTCAGCCGGCCATCGGCTACGGCCGACTACCAGAAGATCACCAACGCGGTGCACGGCAACATCTACGCCGCCCTGCCGGGTCCCTCGTCCGCCGGCCAGAATCCCTGCCAGGCGCTCGTAAACGCGGCGCGCGAGATCGACCCCGGCGTCCACGGCACGCTCCGCTGCCCCGCCCGCAGCTGAGGCCGGCCGTGACTGAGGTCAGCCATGGCTGAGACGAGCAGCTCGCCGGCCCCGCCCGCCGGGAACCAGGACCCCGCGGACGGCGGCGGCGCGACCATCCGGGACCGGGCGCGGACCGGGATCCGGGCCTGGGTCACCCAGTCCGGCCGGGTCCTGATGCTGATGACGCCGTCAGCCATCGTGACGGCGATGACGGCCGCCGCCGTGGCCCCGGTCCTGCTGCCGCTGCTCGGGGCGACCGCCGGAGCCGTCGGCATCGCGGCCGGCACGGTCGCGATCCAGGCGCTCCTGTCGCAGCTGGGCGGTCTCGGCGGCAACTACCTGGCCGACGTCCTGCACGACGTCACCGTCCGGCTGCGCGGCGAGGCTCGGACGGCCGGCCTCTCCGAGGAAACGCTGCGCAGCATGGTGGAGCGGCGCCTCGATCGCGAGCTGACCGGCCCGCGGGCCGCCGGCCTGCGCACCGAGATCACGCAGCTGCTGCGCGCGGTGAACGGCGTCGACGAGGCGCTCCGCGCCGCCTACGCCAGCGACATGCCCGGGCTCGCGGCCCACATCGGCCGTGAGGTGACCCAGCTCAGCCGGACGGTCGCGGAGTTCGCTGAGCTGAGGGAGCAGATGCTGGGGTCGCTGACCGCGATCCAGCGTGACTCCACCTTCATCCGCACGGCGGTCCAGGACCAGAGCGACGAGCTCCGCCGCCTGAACATGAACATCACCTTCCTGCGCCGGGAAATCGTCCGCAGCGGCCCCGCGATCGCGCCGCGCGCCGGGGGGCCGCCCGCTCCCGGCCCCGGGCCGGGGCCGGACCGGCGGCTCCTGCCCTATCCCGGGCTGGCCGCGTTCAGCGAGACGGACGCCGACTGGTTCTACGGCCGCGAGCGCCTGACCGCCCTGCTGCTGGACGAGCTGCGGGAGCGGCTGCGCGGCTCGTCCCCGCTCATGGTGGTGGGCGCGTCCGGCGCCGGGAAGTCCTCGGTGCTGCGGGCGGGCCTGATGCCGGAGCTCGATACCGGCAGCCTGGCCGAGCCCGGCTCGGAGTCCTGGCCCCGCATGATCATGACTCCCGGTCAGTACCCGTTCCGGGATCTCGCCATCCGGCTCGCGCAGCGGGCCGACCTGGTCGCCACGATGGTGCTCGACGAGCTGGCCGCCGACCCGGCCCGGACGCCGGTGGTCATCCGGCAGGGACTGCTCCCCCGCGAGGACCGGCAGCGCTACGGGGTCATCTCGACCGCGCCCGACCTCGCGTCCAAGGACCAGGGAACCGCGGGCCGCCGGCTGGTCCTGATCATCGACCAGTTCGAGGAAGTCTTCACGCAATGCCCCGACGGGGACGAGCGCAAGCGCTTCATCGACGCCATCTGCGCCGCGGCCCAGGGCAGCAGCCAGGATCCGCCCGCCGCCCTGGTGGTGATCGGCCTGCGGATGAGCTTCACCGAGCAGTGCACAGCGCATCCCGAGCTGGAGCCGACGCTGCGGGACCCGGTCATCGTCGGCCCGATGAGCGTCCGCGAGCTGAACGACGTCATCGAGCTCCCGGCCCGCCGGGCCGGGCTGACCGTGGAAGCGGGCCTGGCCGCCACGATGCTGCGTGACCTCGGGGCAGTGGAGTCGCCGGGCAACGCCGCCGCCGCCACCTACGATCCCGGCCGCCTCCCGCTGCTCGCGCACGCGCTGCGCGAGACCTGGGAGCGCTGCACGGGCGACCAGCTCACCATCACTGCCTACGACGCGGTCGGCGGGATCACGAACGCGCTGGCCAGCAAGGCCGACGAGGTCTACGGGTCGTTCGACGCCGACGGCCAGCGGGTAGCTCGCCGGCTGCTGGAGCACATGGTGGCGGTCCACGCCGATGCCGAGGACACCCGGCGCCGCATTCGCCGCAGCGTGCTGGTCAGCGAGCTGCCGCCCGCGGACGCGCAGGCCGCCGAGGTGATCCTGGACCGGCTGGAATCCGAGCGGCTGGTCACCGCGGACGAGGACACCGTGCAGTTCGCCCACGAGGCGCTGCTGCGCTACTGGCCGAGACTGGCCCGCTGGCTGCAGGAGAACCGCGCCTGGCGCCAGGAGCAGCAGCGGCTGACCGAGCACGCCCGCGAGTGGGCCGCCAGCGGGCGCCACCCCGACCGGCTGCTGCACGGCGCGCAGCTCTCCGCGGTCAGCGAGCTGCTCACCGGCCCGCGCCAGGCCGAGCTCGGCGGGCTGGAGACGGACTTCATCGAGGCGTCGCGCATGCGCCAAGGACGCACCGAGCGAACCCGCCGGGCCGTCGTCGCGGTGCTGGCCATCCTGGTCATCCTGGCCGGCGGCCTGGCCGTGCTGGCTCAGGAGAACAGTCACATCGCCCGGCAGCAGCAGGCCATTGCCCAGTCCATCGGGCTGGTCGCCCAGGCCAACGAGATCCAGGCCGTCAACCCGGGTACCTCGCTGCTGCTGAGCCTGGAGGCCTACCGCGTGAACCACAGTCCCGAGGCCATCAGCAGCCTGCTGTCCGCCCAGGCCAGCTTCTTCACCGACCGCCTGGTCAGCCGCTCCGGCCCGGTCAACGCGGTCGCCTACGACCCGGCCGGCGGCCAGCTCGCCAGCGCCGGCCAGGGCGACGCGGTGACCCTGTGGGATACCCGGACCGGCCGGCTGCGGGCGACGCTGCGCGGCCAGTCGCCGTTCTACGCCGTGGCCTTCAGCCCGGACGGGCGGCTGCTGGCCGGAGCCGAGCAGGACGGGGACACGGTGGTCTGGAACGCGCGAACCGGCCAGCAGGCCGGGACGATCAGCCGCGACCCGGTCCCCGTCGACGCGGTGGCCTTCAGCCCCGACAGCCGCCAGCTGGCCACGGCCGGCGAGGACGGGGCCGTCACGCTCTGGCGGACGAGCGGCCTGACCGCCAGCGCGGTCCTGGCCGTGGGCAACGGCACGATCAGCGCGGTCGGGTTCAGCCCGGACGGGCGGCGGCTGGCCGGGGCGTGCGCCGACCACGAGGTCCGGCTGTGGGACCTGCGGCGGCCCGCCGCGGCTCCCCTGGTCCTGCGCGGGCACACCGACCTGGTCCGGACGGTCGCCTTCAGCCCGGACGGGGCCCTCCTGGCCTCCGGCAGCGATGACGGCACCGTCCGGCTCTGGGACGGGCGCACCGGGACGCCGCGGGGCGTGCTCACCAGCGGGACCGCGGCCGTCCACGCAGTGGCCTTCAGCCCGGACGGCCGGCTTCTGGCCAGCGGCGGGGCGGACCACGCGGTCCGGCTGTGGGACGTGCGCACGCAGGCTCAGACGGACGCCCTGACCGGCCCGGCCGCGGGCGTGTCCGGCCTGGCCTTCAGCCCGGACGGTGACACGCTGGCCAGCGCGGATGCCGACGCCACGATCGGCCTGTGGAACGTCCCCGCACCGTCGCCGCCCGGCGCCGCGGCGGTCGCGGTGGCCGGGACCCCGGCTCGCCCGACGCTGGCCACGGCCGGCACCGACCAGGTCATCAGCCTGTGGGACGCCCGGCGCAACCGGTCGCCGTCGCTGCCCGGCGCGGCGGCCGCGCCCGGCACCGGGGCCGGCCCGGGCGCGGGCCCGGGCGCCGCGCAGGCCCCCACGAGCATGGCGGTCAGCCCGGACGGGAAGACCCTGGCCACCCCGGCGGCCGACGGCACCGTGGCGCTGTGGAGCACCGTCACCCGGCGCCGAACCGGGACGCTGACCGCGCCGGGGCCGATCGACGCTGTCGCCTACCAGCCGCCGGCCCGGCGCGGCGGGCCGGCCCTGCTGGCCGGGGGCAGCGCCAACGGCGACATCTACCTCTGGCCACCAGGCGCCAGCCAGCCCGCGCAGTACATCAGCGGGCAGCTGGCCCCGGTCCGGGCGCTGGCGTTCAGCCGGGACGGGACGCTGCTTGCCGCGGGCAGCGACGATGGCACGATCCTGCTGGCCCGGATCACCGCCGCGGGCGGCCGGGTCGCGACCACCACGCTCACCCAGATCGACGGCCAGGCCGAGGTCACCGCGGTCGCGTTCAGCCCGGACGGCGCTACCCTGGCCAGCGCGTCCGGTCCCGACGCGCAGCTGTGGGACATCAGCCACCCGCGCCGGCCGGGCCAGCCCGTCACCCTGCCGGGCACCACCCAGGCCGCCGTGATCAGCGTCGCGTTCAGCAGCGACGGCGCCACCCTGGCCGCCGCCGCCGCCGACGCCGCGATCCGGCTCTGGGACGTGGCCGGGCCGGCCGCGCCGGCCGCCCGCGGGACGCTGACCGGCCTCGGCAACCCGACCGAGGTCGCCTTCGTGCCCGGCCGGCCGGTCGTCGTCGGCGCCGCCGCCGACGGCACCGCCGTGTTCTGGGACATCCGGCCGGGCGCGGTGGCGGCCCGGATGTGCGCGTCGCGGCCGCACGTCAGCGCGGCCCTGCTCCGGCCCTACCTGCGAGGCATCACCTACCGTCCGGCCTGCCCGGGCACCTAGCGCGCCGCCGCGCGGGCAGAATAGCGGCATGCCCCAGGCCAACGAGGCAGCGGCGGCGCTGCTCACCGAGTACGCCGAGCTGCTGCTGATGACCGGCGGGGACCGGCTGCGCGCCCGTGCCTACGAGAAGGCCGCGCGGGCGGTGGCGGGCCACTCCGGTGACATCGCCGGCCTCAGCCCGGCCGCGCTGCAGCGCATCCCCGGCGTGGGCAAGTCGATCGCGGAGAAGGTCGGCGAGGTCACCGCTACGGGGACGTTCGCCGCGCTCGAGCTGCTCCGGGCCGACGTCCCGGACGGCGTGCTGGCGCTGACGAGGATCCCGGCGCTGGGGCCCAAGCGCGCCCTGCAGCTCTTCGAAGAGCTCCAGATCCGCTCGCCGGCCGAGCTCAAGGCGGCTATCGAGGCCGGGCGGCTGGCCGGCCTGCGCGGCTTCGGCCCCAAGAGCGGCGAGAAGCTGCTGCGGGGCATCGAGCTGCTCGAAGCCGACGGCGGCCGCGTCCTGCTGAACGTGGCCGCCGAGACCGCGGAGCGCGTAGTCGCCGCGGTCCGGGCCGCGGCCGGCTGCGTGCGCTGCGAGTACGCCGGCTCGCTGCGCCGGTGGCGGGAGACGGTCGGGGACGTCGACGTGCTCGCCGCGGCGCAGGACTCGGCGCCGCTGATGGCCGCGCTGACCGGGCTGCCCGAGGCGGTCGAGGTCATCGGGTCCGGGCCGACCAAGACCTCCATCCGGACCAGCGCCGGGCTCCAGGTCGACCTGCGGGTGATCCCGCTCGACGCCTGGGGCGCGGCGCTCCAGTACTTCACCGGGTCGCAGGCCCACAACGTGCGGGTCCGCGAGATCGCCGTCCGCCAGAAGCTGAAGCTCTCGGAGTACGGCCTGTTCGACACCGCGACTGGCGACCTCATCGTGTCCCGGACCGAGCACGAGGTCTACCGGCGGCTCGGGATGGCCTGGGTCCCGCCGGCCATGCGCGAGGACACCGGCGAGGTCCAGGCCGCGCTGCGCGGCGAGCTGCCCGCGCTGGTCGCCGACGGCGATATCCGCGGCGACCTGCATACCCACACCGACCTCACCGACGGGGTGGCGCCGCTGGCCGACATGGTGGCCGCGGCCCGGGCGCGCGGCTACGCGTACTACGCGATCACCGACCACGCGCCCGACCTGGTCATGCAGCGGATGACGGCCGAGAAGATGCTGGCCCAGCGCGAGCGGGTGCGGCGGCTCGGCGAGCAGCTGGCCGCCGCGGGCGAGCCGATGACGCTGCTGCACGGGACCGAGCTCAACATCGCGCCCGACGGCAGCGTGGACTGGGACGCCGACTTCCTGGCCGGCTTCGACGTCTGCGTGGCCTCCGTGCACTCCCACTTCGACCTGCCCCGGGCGCAGATGACCCGGCGGCTCATCGCGGCCTGCGAGAACCCGCGGGTCAACATCATCGGCCACCCGCTGGCCCGCAAGTTCGGCCGCCGGCCGGAGATCGAGGTCGACCTGCCGGAGCTGTTCGCCGCCTGCGCCGCGACCGGCACCGCCCTGGAGGTCAACGCGCACCCGGCCCGGCTCGACCTGCCGTCGGCCCACATCCGCGCGGCCCGCGACGCCGGCGTGAAGTTCTCGATCGACAGCGACGCCCACTCCACCGGCCACCTGGCCAACATGCGCTACGGCGTCGGCACCGCGCAGCGCGGCTGGCTCACCCCCGACGACGTCATCAACACCTGGCCGCTCCCCCGGCTCACCCAGTTCCTGGCCAAGGGCAGCGATCCGTCTCGCCCCTGACCGCGAGGCACCGGCCGGGGCGTCCGCCCGGCCAGATCTTGTTGACAAACCGACTGTCGGTTCGCTTGCATGGAGACAGACCAACAGTCGGTCTTTAAGATCTGAGGCTCCCGCCTCACGACGGAAGGTGACCACCATGCAGCTTCATGAACTCGACGCGCACCGGCATTCCGTCCAGACCCGGTCCGGCGAGCTCAGCTACGTCGACACCGGAACCGGGCCGGTGGCGCTCTTCGTCCACGGCCTGGCCACCAACGCCTATCTCTGGCGCAACGTCATCGAGGCGCTGGCCGGGCAGCGCCGGTGCATCGCCGTCGACCTGCCGCTGCACGGGCAGAGCCCGGTGACCGCCGGGCAGGACCTCTCGGTCGCCGGCCTGGCGTCAGTCCTCGACGATTTCTGCGACGCGCTCGGGCTGGCCAGCATCGACCTGGTCGCCAACGACACCGGCGGCGCCATCGCCCAGGTCTTCGCCGCCCGCAACCCGCAGCGCCTGGCGACGCTCACCCTGACCAACTGCGACGCCGGCGACAACCTGCCGCCCGCGTCGTTCCAGCCGCTGGTGGACCAGGCCCGGGCCGGCACCCTCGCGCCGATCGCGGTCGAGCTGTTCAAGGACCTCGGCGCCGCCCGCCGGGACGCGTTCGGCTCCTCCTACGAGCACCCGGAGAACCTGGACCTCGAGGTTGTCCGGGCCTATCTGGAGCCCTGCTTCGGCACCCTGGACCGGGCGCGCCAGTTCGAGGCCATCCTTTCCGCGCTCGACCCGGGCGACCTGAAGGCCATCGAGCCGCAGCTCAGGGAGCTCACGGTGCCCACGCTCGTGGTCTGGGGAACCGGCGACCAGGGCTTCGACGTTTCCTGGGCCTACTGGCTGCGGGACACCATCCCCGGCGTGACCCGCGTGGTCACGGTCGAGGGCGCCCGGCTGTTCTTCCCCGAGGAGCGGCCCGCCGACCTCGTGGTGCCGCTGCAGCAGCACTGGGCCGCCCAGCCGGCGCGCGGCTGACCGCGCGGGCCGGCGCCCGCGGCGCCGGCCCGCCTACGGCAGCATGGCGAGCAGCTCGCTGACCGGCTTGCGCCGCCCGGTGTAGAACGGGATCTCGTCGCGGGTGTGCAGCCGCGCGCGGGCGCCGCGCAGGTGGCGCATCAGGTCCACGATCCGGTGCAGCTCGTCCGCCTCGAACGCGAGCATCCACTCGTAGTCGTTCAGCGCGAAGCAGGCCACCGTGTTGGCCCGCACGTCCGGGAAGTCGCGGGCCATCATCCCGTGCTCCACCAGCATCTCGCGCCGCTCGCCGTCGTCGAGCACGTACCAGTCCAGCGACCGGACGAACGGGTACACGCACACGTAGTCGCCCGGCTCCTCGCCGGCCAGGAACGCCGGCACATGGCTCTTGTTGAACTCGGCCGGCCGGTGCAGCGCCATCACCGACCACACCGGCACGCTCGCCCGGCCCAGGCCCGTGCGCCGGAACCGGGCGTAGGTCTCCTGCAAGTCATCGGGCGACTCGGCGGTCCACCAGAACATGTAGTCCGCGTCGGCCCGCAGGCCCTGCACGTCGTAGCACCCGCGGGTGGTCACGCCCTTGCCCGTCATGTGCTCGCACAGCTCGTCGGCCTCCGCGGCCAGTCCCGGCCGCCCGCTGCTGAATCCCGCGCTCACGGTGTCCAGGACGCCCGGGCCGCGTACCCGGAAAACCGACCACATTGTGTAACGGATGAGCTCATTGAGCTCCCGTACCCGGGGCCGGCCCGGCTCGGGGCCGGCCGTGCTATTTCCTGCCATACCGCCATTGTCTACCCGCGGGCGGCGGCCCGCCCGGATATTTTACGTGCGGGTAAGAACGGCCCTCCTCAGCCTGGCCCGAAACGGTAGAATCGCCGCAGCCCGCTCCGGGGAGCGGTCAGAGGACAGGTGGCAGCCCGCATGAGCTTAACGCCGGATTCACCGCCTTCCGCGGTGCCCGGACTGCGCTGGGAAGCCCGCGTCCTGGCGCCGTGGATGACCGATCCGGAGGCCCGGCTGATTATGGCCGCGGGCGAGACGGACCGGCCGCTGACCACCGCGCAGGAAACGTGGCTGGCCCGCTCCCGGGCGGCCGTCGCGGCCCGGCCGGCCGCCATTGCGCAGGACGACCTGATCCGCCCGCTGCCGCCGGAAATGAGCGGCTACCTGGCCCGCATGGAAAAGCACCCGGAATCGCAGTGGTACCTGTCGAAGGGATTCACTCCCGCGCTCGTGGACCTGCGGCGGACCTGCGCCCACCAGTCCAAGATCTACACCGAGCACTCCGGGCAGCACGTCGCGGACGTGGACGTCGACGACGTGACGGCCATGGCGGAAGTCACCATGCCGCTGGGCACTCCCCCGGTGGTCGCGCCGAAATTCGACGCCGAGCGGCAAACCTTCGTCACCGACCTGGCCAACCACAACCTGCGCATCATCGGCGCCTTCGGCGGGCTGGCCGAGGACGCGCCCCAGCCCGGCACCTACAACCTGGGCTTCCAGGTCCGGGTGATCGCGTCGTTCGTGCAGGTCGTGAGCGTGCAGGGCCGCTGGTTCATCCGGGACGGCTACCACCGGTCGGTCGGGCTGGTGCAGCGCGGCGCCCGGTACGTGCCGGTCCTGGTCAAGGCGGACATGGGCCTGGGCGACCTCGCCCTGCCGGGCATGCTGCCCTTCGAGTCGTTCATGGGAGAAAGGCCGCCGCTGCTGCCCGATTTCCTGGACAGCAGCGTTTCCTGCTCAGTGCGGCTGACGGCGGCCCGCCGGGTAGTGGTCGTCCAGGCCAGCGAAGTGTCCATTTCGGGCTAGGAGCACGATGGAACCGACGGGCCCCGGCCCCCAGGCCCGCATTCTGCTGGCCTGGATG
>Ga0193726_1001675_pt1 | contig 16652 bp, 13 predicted proteins | sample H2c1metaG_FD_144928 | JGI IMG/M metagenome (GOLD analysis project Ga0193726, IMG submission 144928) | Soil microbial communities from a riparian zone of the East river system, Colorado, United States - H2c1 | ecosystem: Environmental > Terrestrial > Soil > Riparian zone | place: USA: East River... | reverse complement strand
CGTGGAGAAAGGCAACATCCGGCTGATCGGAGCCACGACAGAGAACCCTTCGTTCGAAATCAATTCGGCGCTTTTATCCCGCAGCCGGGTGTATGTGCTGAAATCGCTGACCGAAGAGCAGATTCTGCAATTGCTCAAGCGGGCCCTGGTAGACGAACAGCGCGGGCTGGGTGCGCTGAAACTGAGGGCTTCTGACACCGTGCTGGCAAAGATTGCCGCCTACTCGAGCGGCGACGCGCGCAGCGCCTACAACGTGCTGGAAGTTGCGGCGAGACTGGCCAAGGGAAATCCGGGCCAGGAATCCGCAGCCGAGATTAGCGACGCCATTGTTCTCGACGCGGTGCAACAGCGCATTCTGCGCTATGACAAGGCCGGCGAAGAACATTACAACCTGATTTCAGCGCTGCATAAATCCGTGCGCAATAGCGATCCCGACGCGTCCTTGTACTGGCTGGGACGCATGCTGGAGGCCGGCGAAGACCCCTTGTACATTGCCCGGCGGGTGGTGCGGATGGCGGTGGAAGACATTGGCCTGGCCGAGCCGAATGCGCTCACTCTGTGCATGTCCGCCCGGGACGCGGTGGATTTCATCGGCATGCCGGAGGGGAATTTGGCCTTGGCGCAGGCTGTCGTCTATCTTGCGATCGCTCCCAAATCAAATGCCCTCTACACCGCCTATGGAGCGGTGCAACGGGATGTCGAGCAAACCGCGGCTGAGTCCGTTCCCCTGCATTTGCGAAATGCGCCGACCGGACTCATGAAAGCATTGGGTTACGGCGCGGGTTATCAGTATGCGCACGACCTGGAAGACAAGACTGCCGACATGCAATGTCTCCCGGACAATTTGCGCGACCGGGTTTACTACCGTCCAACCAACGAGGGCGTGGAAAAGCGAATTCGCGTGCAGATGGAGGAAATCAGGAAACGGCGGACACAGGCCACCGGGGTAAGACCGGAAGGCGCGAAAAAAGAATCTTAGGCGAAATCGGCACATCTGACTGTACAGAAGTTTACCCATCCAGGAGGGCTAGGTTATGGCGATTAGCCCGGAAATCACCAATGCCGACTATGTGCCGGCACGTCCGCTGCAAATCGAGCAGGTGGAGGAACTGCTCAAATTGCAGAGGGCAGCGCAGAAGATCGCATCCATCCTCGACCTGGACCAACTCATCGACAAGATCGTGAATGATGTGGCCCACACCTTCGGCTACGTCGAGGCCAGCGTCTACCTGCACGACGAGCACCGCGGAGAAATGGTGCTGGCCGGAGTGCATGGCTGCACTCTTGATTGCACCGGGCATTGCAAACGCGTGGGCAAGGAAGGCATGGTGGGTTACGTGGCAGCCACCGGCAAAACGCGCTACGCACCCGACGTCCGCGTGGATGAGTACTACATTTCCTGTGATGAGACGACGATGTCCGAGCTCGCCATTCCATTGCATGTGGAGGATCGGCTGGTCGGGGTGTTCATGGCCTCGCACCATGAGCTCGATGCTTTTCCACCGGAACAGCGCAGGCTGCTGCAGGCACTTTGCGATCACTTCGCCGTAGCCGTGCGCAACGCCCGCCTGTTTCAGTACGAGCGGCAGGAGAGGGAAAAAATGAGCCTGGAGGGGCGTGAGGCCCGCGCCATCCAGCAAGCCCTGCTTCCCAAGAGCTGCCCGTCGATTCCCGGATTCACGGTCAGCGGGCTCTGCATACCGGCCGGCGCGGTTGGAGGCGACTGGTATGATTTTATCCCCCTGAGCGATGGCCGTTGGGGACTGGTGCTGGCCGATGTCTCGGGCAAGGGCACGGCGGCGGCGTTGCTCATGTCCGCAACCCGTGGCATGCTCCGTTCTCTGGCCGAAACTGCCAGCGGTCCCGGAGAAGTCTTGGCCCGCCTAAACCGCCTGCTGGTCGATGATTTCCCCAGCGGGAAGTTTGTCACCATGGTGTATGCCGTGCTCGATCCGATCAAACGCACATTGACTTACGCCAGTGCTGGCCATTTGCGTCCCCTTCTGCTGGAGGGTGCTGGCAGGCGCTTCCTGCACTCGGAAAGAGGAATCCCGTTGGGCCTGGGTTTCGGGAGTTACTCGGACCTCGAAATTCCCTTGAGCCCGGGTTCGCGTCTGGTGTTCTACAGCGACGGCATTACCGAGGCCGCCAATTCCAGCGACGAAGAGTACGGTTCCGCACGCCTTGAAGACCACTTGCTGCGGCCGGAGTCATCGCCTGAGAGCATCCTCGCCGATGTGCGTTCCTTCACGAACGGAGCAGGTCTGCACGATGACGCGACTGTCATCATGCTCGAGGCATCGGCCTGACCTGATGAAACACAGGACGATCTCGCTTCCGGCGTTCACGGTTGTGGGGATTTCCCTGCGGACCTCGAACGACCGGCCGCAGGAGATCGGCAAGCTCTGGCAGCAGTTTTGCGCTGAGGGTATGGCTGCCCAGATCCCCAACAAGAAATCCGAAAACATCTACTCGCTCTATCTCGACTATGAAGGGGATCACACCAAGCCCTACACCTTGGTGATCGGATGGGAAGTGCACGACGCCTCTTCCCTGCCTGAAGGCTTCGAATCCCGTACGGTTCCGGCCGCGAAATATGCGCTGATACCGGCCAACGGAAAGCAGCCAGACTCGGTGATTGCAGCCTGGCAACAGATCTGGCGTTCTGATCTGGCGCGAACCTATAGCGGAGACTTCGATCTTTACGCGAGCCAGGGTCCCGACCCCTCGGACCAGGAGGTAAACATCTATGTCGCGATTCGCTGAGAGAAACTACTGAAAACGGGCGCGATGCTCCTGCAGAAGGCAGCGGTCCATGATCACGAAAATGCCAGATTGCCGGGCCTTTTCCGCGGCCTTTTCGTGAATGACCCCTTCCTGCATCCAGATGGCAGGGACCTTCAACTGGATCGCCTGGTCGACAATCGCTTCGACAAATTCTGGACGCCGAAAGATATTCACGATGTCGATCTTCTGCGGAACCTCCAGCAGCGAGGCGTAGGACTTCTCTCCCAGAGAAACCTGGATCGTCGGATTCACCGGAATGATGCGATAGCCGTGCGTTTGCAGATAGGCTGACACGCCGTGGCTGGGGCGCAACGGGCTGGAGGAGAGGCCCACGACCGCGATGGTCTTGGAGCGTCGCAGCAAATCGAAGATGGGATCGGATTTGGGTACGGTGGACATCGGCGATATTGTACAGCGGCGGGGAAAATCCGCGTCAAGTGTCGGCGGTCGGGAATCCGCGAAAGAGGCCGCGGTTTCGCCAGCCGGCGCCTCAACCGGTTTCCTCTCCCCGGGCTGGTTCTTGCCCGCTTCGCGGCTGGAGCCGTTGCACCCAGCAGCTAGTCGGTGTGTTTTTTCGAGGTGTCCAATTTCTGGCGGAACATTTTGGTCGCGATTTTCCGGATCGTGTCAGAAATTTCCTTGTTACCCGACAGATGCTTGAGGTCGTTGACCATCAGGTGCTTGACCAGGCCCAGAGAGACATCGATCGGGGTGCGGGGATTGGAAACCAGATTTCGCACCACCCCGTATTGCTTCATGAAACGGCGCTTCATCGGAATGGCACGCAGTACGGCTTCGAGCACGTTCTTTTGCCCGGCAAACTTTTCGACTTCACTGTCACTGATTTTGGGTGACTCCAACACCGCCAGTGCGACGATCTTGGTGCCATCGCGAACCAGCAGAGCGCGTTCCTCCTTTGTACCCTTCATGGCCAGCTGGATCCGGCCGGTAATATCCAGTTTGGCAATTTTCTGCAAAGCACTTCCGCGCTTTTCCTCGTGTGTCAGGACCGATTTCTTCAGGGCCGGCCTTTTGAACTCAGGCTCAGGAGCCTCGGCGGGGGCGGCGGAAGCTCCGGCTTTGGCTCCGGCTTTGGCTTCGACCTGCGGTGCACCTTTCGCAGCGGGTTCTTCGTCGTTTGCGCCAATGGGCTGGAACGGTTTGTCCGCTTCGGCGGCAATTTCGCTGGCGTGCTCGGTCAGGTACTTGCTGATTTCTTGCTCCGAAGGGTCGGGCTCGTTTTCGGTGTTGGCAACCTCGGTTGATTCCTTCTGCGGAGCGGTCTCGGGTTTCGCGCTGTCCGTGGGTTTTGCCGCAGCCGGAGCCTTCAGGGAAACAATCCGCTCCTCGATGTCGGCGGATTGAATTCCTGTGAGGTTGGGGTTGGAAGCGAAGGCGGCCAAAATTTCTCGCGACCGGTTGATCCGCTTGCTCTTCGCCAGGGTGTCCACCAGGTCGCGTGAAATCGAAGCCACCAACAGCGAAACCGACGCTTCGGTCACCGCCGGATTTCCCAGCAAAGCGGAAAGCAGGGTGGGCCGGAGGTTGCGTGCATCCATCAGGTAGTCCAACACTTCCTTTGGCGTTGCCGGGTTGGACGCCGCGGCCAGGGAGGACTTCTCATCCCAGCCTGCCAGAGTAAGACTGGCTTGCTCGCCGAAAATTTTGTTGTGCGTCGCCAGATGCACCAGGATCTCGATCATTTCCTGCGGGGGAATGGAAAGGGCGCCCTTCGCGGCCGATTGCATCAGCGTGGCCGGTACGGCGGAAGCGCGGATAAGCTCAAGCATGCGCGGCATAATCGAACGACCTCTACTTGCGGCGGCGAAGTTCTAGGCGAGGCTGCCTGGCTTTTGCGACCGCAGCTTCCAGCTCCCCCACCACCCGTCCTAGTTCATCGACCCATCGGTTCCCACACTTGCGCCGAAACTCGCCCAGCAAGGCCCGATAGTACCAGAGCGTGCCCTCCCGTTTGCCTTGAAACCGTTGCCAGATTGGTTCCCCACATTCGCGATAGTCGGCGAGAATGCTGCGGGCGTTGTGCAGCTTGTCCGCCGCCGACACCAGACGGGTACCCGCATCGGCGTTCCGCAAATGCCGGATGTATTGCCGCTTGCGCTCGCGCCAGGGCGGCTTGGGGGTGACGTCCGTGTCGGTGCACCCTTCGACCACCACGGCCACGCGTTTCCCGAAGCGGCGATGGACTTCCTTGAGCATCGGCGCCCCGCCGCAGTCCTCGACGACATCATGCAGCAATGCTGCAATGGCGAGGTCTTCATTGCCGCCGGCTTCGAGGACCAGGGCGGCGACGCTCAGCAGATGCGAGATGTACGGGGTGCCGGTTCCCTTGCGGATTTGGCCGGCATGCTTGCGAGTGGCAAAGATCAAAGCCTGCTCGAAGCGGCGAGTGAGCTGGAGAGACGGTTTCGGTTTCCGTGTCATCTTTCACCTTGCGCCAGAGGTTGCCACCTCACCTCGGTCCGGGCGTCGGGACGACGGCCGCTGCGCCCGGCGCACAGCCGAGCCGGCTGTCCCCAGCGGGAGGATTCTCGAAAAACCGGACCCAGGCGCAGAGGCCGATGCCCTCGCCTGCCCGCCGCCTTCGGCCCGCGCTAGTTCGCCTTCTCTCCCCGCCGCATACGCAAATAGGCACCGATAAAGGGCTGCAGGTCCCCATCGATCACTTTATCGACGTCCCCGACTTCCGTCTTCGTGCGGTGGTCTTTGATCATGCGGTAGGGCTGCAAAACGTAAGACCGTATCTGCGAGCCGAAATCGATGTCGAGCTTCGAGTCTTCAATCTTCCTCGTGACTTCGCGTTTTTTCTCCAGCTCATGCTCGTAGAGTTTCGAGCGCAACATGCTCATGGCCCGGTCCTTGTTCTTGTGTTGCGAGCGTTCGTTCTGGCAGCCCGCGACAATTCCGGTGGGAATATGGGTGATACGCACCGCCGAGTCGGTGGTATTCACGTGCTGCCCGCCCTTTCCACTGGAGCGATAGGTATCGATGCGCAAGTCATCCGGCTTGATGATGACCTCAATGCTGTCGTCAATCTCCGGCGAGACATAAACGCTGGCAAACGATGTGTGCCGGCGTTTGGCCTGGTCGAAGGGAGAAATGCGCACCAATCGATGCACCCCAATTTCGCTGGTGAGCAGGCCGAAGGCGTATCGCCCGTTCACTCCGAAGGTTACGGATTTCAATCCCGCTTCTTCGCCGGGCTGGTATTCGTACATGGCTGTCTGGAAACCCTGGCGCTCCGCCCATCGCAAATACATGCGCAGCAGCATGTCCGCCCAGTCCTGCGACTCGGTCCCTCCCGCGCCGGGATGGATGGTCACAATCGCGTTGAGCGCATCGTGCGGGCCGGAGAGCAGGCTCTCGGTCTCCAGACGTTCGACGAACTGGCGCAGAGAATCAATTTCACGCTGCAGGTCGGCGTCAACATTTTCGCCCTCGCGTGAGAGGTCAAAATAGGCGGAGATGTCGTCACCGCGACGAGCCAGTTCAGCCTCGTTGGCCAGCATGTCTTCCAGGCGCTTTTTCTCGCGCATGACTTGCTGGGATTTTTGCGGATTCGACCAGAGATTCGGTTCGGCTGCCTGCTTCTCGACCTCGGCTAGCTGCGGACGCACGTTGCCGGCGTCAAAGATACTCCCGCAGCTCTTGGACTTTGCCCTTCAGGCCCGCATACTCTTGTTCGAGCTCTTGATTCATGAGATTGATTCTGCCTTGCTGTGGAATAGGAAGCGCGCGACCAGCGCCCCCACGGAAATTATCGCACACAGGTAGGCAAACCAGTCGCCGTGACGAGTATAGAACGTGGTTGCGTTCGACAAGGCATAGGGCGCTCGCAGCGCGCTACGGACTTTGCGCGGCAGCGAGGCGACAACCCTGCCATAGGGATCAATCGACGCCGTGACCCCGGTGTTGGTGTCACGCAGGAGCCAGCGGGCGTTTTCCACGGCCCGCATGCGAGCTTGCTTTAAATGCTGGGCATAGGCACCGCTGTCGCCATACCATCCATCGTTGGAAATGTTCACGAAGACCTGGGCGCCGTTGTCGACGAGCTGCCGGATTTCGTCGGGGAAGATGGATTCATAGCAGATGAATACGCCGAGCTTCTGGTCTCCGGCAGGGAGCGGCTGACGGGACGCGCCTGGGGAGAAATCGCCGACTTCTTTGGTGAGCCCTCCGGCAAAGAAAAACAAACGGCGGAACGGGACGTATTCGCCAAAGGGAACGAGATGAACTTTGTCATAGCGCGACACCCATTGCCCGCCGGGATTCACGAGCGAACCGGAGTTGTAGTAATGAGATGCTGATCCCGGAGCCATGCCGCCCGGCGTGCCGACGCTTCCCGCAACCACCCAGCTACGGGACTCCCGCGCCACGGTACTGATGGCATCCCGGAACAGGGGATCACTGGCATAGAACGGCGCTGGCGATTCCGGCCAGGCCATGAGGCCGGGGGGGAAGGGGTCTCCCGCCGGCGCAGAAGTTGGCGGCTTGAGACTGATCGAGGAAAGATCGCGGAGCGTCGATTCAAAATAGTCTTTTGTCCACTCGGAACCTTCAAGGATCGGGATGTTGGGTTGCAGCAAGAGCGCTGAACGGTCGCTGGCAACGGCAGGCATGGGAATCAACTCCCCACACTGCAGAACCGCCGCCGCGGCAAATGCCGCCACCAGCAGCAACTGGCGCTTCTCACGCCTCACCAGAAAAGCCGTCGCCACAGCCACGTTCACCACCATGATTTCAAAAGACAGTCCGTACACACCGGTGAGCGTGGCAAGCCGTGCCAGCGGCAGGTTATCCACTTGACTGGTTCCCAGCAAGTCCCAGGGGAAGCCGGTCACGCGAGTGCGCGCCAATTCCACAGCCACCCAAACCACCGGAGCCAGCAGCAGTGCCCGTCGGCTTAGACTCCGGTCGGCCAGCAAACCGATGATCAGCCCGAAGACCCCGTGGTAGATCGCAAGGTACAAACAGAACAGCGTCAGAAGCCCCAAAGCCAGGGGTGCATTCACCCCGCCGTACTCGCGCATGGTGTTGTAGATCCAATAGCAGGTACCGGCGTACCAAAAAAACCCGCACCCATAGGCCAGAAGAAAAGCCTGCAGCGGACGCGCCGGGAGCAGCTTGATTCCTTCGCGCAACTGCAACGTGTCCGGTTCGCGTGCTCGCAGCAACGCCAGCAACAGGGGCGTCAGAGCCGCCCAGCCCAGCATGTAAAAATTAGGCAAGGGGAAAATCACGATTTGAAGAGCCGCCGACAGCAGAACCAAAAGCCATGCGCTCTTGTGGATTTTTCGCACTGGCAAGGATAACAAACCGGCGAGTTCGATTTGCTCACCTGCATGGTCCGGGCGGTGGGGGCGCGCAACCCCCTGCCCGGCATGCTTCGCGGGCAACCAAGGCTTGCCCGGAGAACAAGACCGGGGATCTTCCGGGTGGAATGCTTGCAGTGTTCAATGCGTTACTCCTGCCTTGTTCCGCGCATGCGCCAGCGCTCCAACGTATAAACTTTAACCTGGTGAATGAGCCCGTCCACCCCGTTGGCCCCAAGCAGGAACCGGCTTCACCTGGCTCGTCCCCGCGGACCATTCTTGCGCTCGCGCTTCTGCTGATGCTGGGAACGGTGGCCCTCTACGCCCCCGCTTTGCACAACGGCTTTGTCAACTACGATGACCCCGACTACGTCACCGCCAACCCTCACATCCGGCAAGGACTCTGCTGGAGCAACCTGGTGTGGGCCTTCACCGCCACGGCCGAGGCCAACTGGCATCCGCTCACCTGGATTTCGCACATGGCAGACGTCCAGGTCTTCGGGTTGAACCCGGCCGGACATCACGCTGTAAGCGTTTGGCTGCATGCGATCAATGTGGTCTTGTTGTTTCTTCTGCTCACCCGCGCAACCGGCTATACGCTGCGCAGCGCCGTGGTGGCAGCCCTGTTTGCGGTTCATCCGTTAAACGTGGAATCGGTTGCCTGGGTGGCAGAGCGAAAGTCCTTACTCTGCGCGCTTTTTTTCCTGCTCGCACTCTGGTCCTATGGCTGCTACGCGCGTAAGCCGGGTGTCGCGCGATATCTCGGGGTGGCATTGATGTTTGCGCTGGGGCTGATGGCCAAGCCCATGATCATCACCTTTCCGTTTGTTCTGCTGTTACTGGACTATTGGCCGCTGCAGCGCTTGCGCGCGGGCGAATTGCGATCAGACGGATCCGCTTCGCGTGCCCCATTTCTAAGACTCCTTGGCGAAAAACTTCCATTGTTTGCGCTCTCCGCCGCGAGCGCGCTGATCACCGTTTTCGCGCAACACAGCGCCGGCGCCCTGGGCGTGACCGCTGCGCTGCCTTTGCACCTCCGGGTCAAGAATGCTCTCTACTCCTATCTCGTCTACCTCTTCAAGGGGGTCTGGCCATCCCACCTGGCCGTGTTTTACCCCCATCCGGAGAATTCCCTGGGGTGGTGGAAAGTTTCCGCTGCCGCGGTTGTCCTTTTGACCATCACCGGCCTGGTCTGGCGCTTCCGGGGAAAAAAATACTTGCTGATCGGTTGGCTCTGGTACCTCGGGACCATGGTTCCGGTGATCGGCATGGTGCAAGTCGGCCGTCAGGCGATGGCGGATCGCTACGCTTACCTCCCCTTCATCGGGCTGTTTGTGATGGCGGTCTGGCTGAGCGCGGAAGGGCTGGCCCGCATACGACCCTCCCGCTGGGCCACGGCATCGGTCGCCCTGGCAATTGTTTCGAGCTACGCCGCCGCCTCTTATATTCAGATTGGCTATTGGCGCAGCAGCTACACGCTGTTTTCTCACGCCCTGCAGGTCACCAGCGCAAACGGCATCGCCGAAGATAATCTGGGTGCCGCCCTCATGGATATGGGACACCCCGATCTGGCCCTGCCACACTTCGAAACTGCCGTCCGTTTGGTGCCAGAACTGTCGGCGGCACATTACAACCTGGCGACAGTCCTGCACCAGTACAACCAACTCGATCGGGCGCTGCATGAATATCAATTGGCCCTCACCTATGCGGCGGATCCGACCGCCGCCGCCCAGGCCCACAACAATCTCGGCGTCTTGCGGATGCAGCGGAACCAGGCTGCGGCCGCCATCTCAGAATTCACTGCGGCGATTCAAGCGAATCCCAATGAACAGAACAGTTATCTTGGACGAGGATCGCTCGAATATCAGCAGCACAATCTGGACGCGGCGCTTGCCGATTTCTCCCGCGCCGCCCAAATCGCACCTCTTCCCGCGGCTTACTTTTGGCTAGGCCGCACCCTCGAAGAAAAGGGAGACGTGCAATCCGCGGTGCGTGCCTATGAAACTGCCCTGCAGATGGCTCCCGGGATGACCGACGCGCGGACTCGAGTCGACGCGCTGCGCCCTAGACCCCAGAAATAACGGATTGCCGGGTCAGCTTTTTCCTCACAAACTCAATCATTTCCGGAGTGACGTATCGGGGGGGGCGTACCGGAAACACGGAGCGTCCCGCAACCGGCTTGAGGGAAATGTTTTGCCAGGCAAATTTCTGCCGGTTGGTCCGGCCCTCCGGCTCGGGCTCATGCAGGATCACCGCGTCGGCGAAATCCAGAAACTCCCGGGCAGACGCCTTGAAATCAGGGTTTGCCGGATCGAGGACGGTCAGATAGAGGTCGGGACGGACAAATTTCACAATGCTGTTCGATTCGAGAATCACGTTTTTCGCTTCCGCGAGGCGCCGGCGAATGGTTGGCATGGCTTCCGCCAACCGCCCCTGCTCGGTGCGCACCCACCACACCCGCGCCGCGCCCGCGACCAGAAATCGAGAAGTGTCGGACTCTCCGGAACGGCTTTTTTCTTCGGAAATTGCCCAGGCGTGATCGTCGCTGGCGCAGTGACAGGACTCGCCGTTGAGCGAACAGACGCCGTGTCCATATTGCGTGATCTTCATGGCGGTCCATTGGTATTCGGGCAGGGCGGCGATGAGACCCGCGACCACGCTGGTTTTGCCGACGTTGCGGGAGTGTCCGCCGATGACGATCAGGGCCATGATGTCGGGGCGGGACGCCCGCCCCGATTCTTTACTTTTATTCCTTTTTGGCCAGCCGCGCCAGCGTCGCCAACTGTTTCAAGTACTCACGCACCGGTTGCGCTGGAGTTCCCCAGAACGCCACTCCCTTACCACGCAGGACTTTGTTCGGGAGAACCCCACCTTGCCCACCGAGCATCACTCCTTCCCCGACGCGAGCATGCTCACCGATGCCCACTTGTCCGCCCAGTAAAACATTTTTCCCGATGGTGACGCTCCCGGAGAGCCCCGCCTGCGCGGCCATAATCACATCTTCGCCGATCTGACAGTTGTGCCCGATGTGAACCAGATTGTCGATCTTCGTGCCTCGGGCAATGCGTGTTGCTTCGAGCGCCCCGCGGTCGATGGTCGCGTTCGCGCCGACCTCGACATCATCACCAACTTCCAGTCGTCCGATCTGCGGGAATTTCTCATAGTGCCCGGTGGTCTTGTCCCGAACATAACCGAAGCCATCGCTGCCCAGCACCGCCCCTGCGTGGACGATGACACGATCACCAATCTTCGCGCCGGGATAGATCGTCACATGGGGATGGAAAAAACAATCGCGTCCGATGCTCACGTTGGCGCCGACCACTGTCCCGGCGCCGATGCGCGTCCCCTCACCAATTCCCACCCCCTCCTGAACCACTGCGCGAGCTTCGACCACTACACCGGCCCCGAGTCTTGCCGAAGGATGGATCACGGCGCTGGGGTGGGTTCCGTAAGGATCAGCCGCTACCGGCCGAAGGCTCCGCGCGGCTCTGGTAAATGCCAGCCTGGGCTGGCTGGAAATGAGCAAGGGCTTCGAAGATTTTTCCCCGGCAGCGAACTCTCCGGCCACCACCGCCGAGGCGGCGGATTCGAGTGCGGCGGGAAGATCTTTCTTGCTTTCGACAAAAACCAGGTCGCCGGATTTGGCGTTCCGTACGCTGGAAACGCCGGTCAACACAATCTCGCCGTCACCCACAAGGCTGGCGTTCACGGACTCGGACACCGCTCGTACAGTGCGATTCATTGCACCTTTGTATATGTTTGCCGTTGGAAAGAAAAGCTGAGACCGCAGGCGCGGGGACTAGAATCGAGGTATGGAGAAGAAGGTCTTCTGGATCAGCGTCACCCTATTGGGCCTGATTGCCGATTTCACGCTACCCACCTGGTGGGCACTGGGGGCAACCATCCCGGCGGTGTATGCCAGCTGGTGGATTGCTTACCGCAGCGACTGGTTCTAGAACCTGGGCTACAATCGCCGATCCGATCGCGCGTGGCCACAGTGACCGGCCGAACCCCCGGACAAGAGCCTGGTATCCGCGCGCCAAAACCTCATGGGCTCGCACGGATCCGGTCGCCAACCAGAAACACTCTAGTGGCTCCGGTCCCGCGCTTCCCCGGCGCAACTTCGGCTGGCAGCGTAGGTCCTTCGCTTGAGTTCTCCCCCAGCCTGGTTGGTTTGGCTGGCGCCAGGGCTGATTCGGGCGTGGAAGCCGAGATCGGCATGCGCTCAATCGCACCCCCCACCGCAGGCGGATTTGCCAGAGCTCAGTACAACCGCGGTTGCCCTTCCGGACGCGTCTTCCAGCGACGATGCACCCATAACCACTGGTCGGGGTAGCGGCGCACGTAATCCTCGATAATCTTGGTGAACAAAGCCGTATTCGCCACCGCGTCGGCATCGTCGTTGCCGGTGCGGATGAGGTGCACCGCGGGTTCGAAACGCAGGCGGTATTTGCGCAAGACCGGGTCCCAGACGGTAAAGCCCGGAACCACCGCGGCGTCGGTGCGCAACGCGATCCTTGCCAGTCCGCTCGCCGTGCAGGCGGGGATGCCGAAGAAATCCACGAACACTCCTTGTGGCGGAGTCATATTGGTGTCCATCAATATGCCAACCGTTTCGCCCGCTTTCATCGCGGAGAGCAGGCCGCGAACGAAATCGTCTTTATCGACCGTGGAATTGCCATGCATGGTGCGATAGTGCCGGGAGAGGCGGTCGAGATAAACGTTATCCAGCGGCCGCATGACGATCTTCAGCGGATGCCCGTGCAGCGAGTGCGCAAAAGCGGAGAGCTCCCAAGCCCCCAGGTGAGCGGTCAGGAACAGCACCCCCTTGCCGCGTGCCAACGCCCGTTCGAAGTTCTCGAAGCCGTCGTACACCACCACCTGCCCGACATTTTCTTTGGTGTATTTCGGGAACAGGCACAGTTCAGCAAACTGACGGCCGAGAGAGATAAACACTCCGCGCAGGATCCTGACGTGCTCGCGACGGCTCTTTTCGGGGAGAGCCAGCCTGAGATTGCGCATTCCGACCTGCCGGAGGCGGACATGGAGAACATAGATCATCCCGGCAATGGTCATGGCCATGGCGCGCGCCAGAAAACGAGGCAGCATTCCGATGATCTTGATAATCGGCCACGCTAGCGCGTACTCGAGTCGCTGACGCATGGAGGGGAACGGTGACGGTAGCACCGCTGGAAAATCTCTGTCAAACTCCAGCGCGCTTTTTTACATTCTCTTGACTTGGGAACCGAGTGCCACGGCTCGTGCCGGAACCTTCAGCAGACGAAAGAATGGGGCACAGCCTTGAAGCCGTGCCCCCGATTGCGGTGATTCACTTACCCGCGGTCTTGGCCCACTTGGCCAGCGTATTGAGGAACGGATACGCCGCCGGAGGTGCTTCCACGGCACCTGTGAGTGAGGTTTTGAACGGTACCATGTGTCCGTAAAATTCCCGGGTGCTGTCTTTGTCCTGGTGAATACCGGCGCCACTCAACTCCAGACCAGCGAAAACGCCACGAGCGCGGGAGTAGCTCAATACCTGGGCACGCAGCTTCCAGTCGGTATCGGCCGTCGCCGCCCGCCCCACCGGACCGGCGGCTACGCTGGCATCGGCACCGAGCTTGAACTTGCTGGAGAGCATGTTCTTCATGCCGTTCTGATTCATGATGAGCATGACCAGGTCAACGGCTTGTCCGCCGATCTGCAATCCGAAGCTGCCACCTTTGATGGTGAGGAAAGCCGGCGCGCTCCAGCCCTTCGAAGTGCGGCAACTGGCAACTCCCCGCCCGTAACGAGCCCCAATCACGAACCCTGCCTTGAGCATCGATGGGACCACCGCCACGCATTCCGCCGAACTCAATACGTCCTCGGGGATGCCTGTGTCGGGGGCGCTTTGGATTTCGTCCAGCACCGTAGCGGCGGCTTTGATCCGGTCGGCAGCTTTGTTCTCGTCGTCGTCGTCGGAAGCAAACACTACAGAACTGGCCAGGCAAGCGATCACGCATAAAAGCAGCAGTTTTTTCATTTCTCCTCAGCTTTCCTCAATTGTCACGTAGTCCGGGCGTGGAAAAGCGCCGGCGATTCTTTGGGAATTGGTGCCACTGATTCTAAAGGATTCACGCCAGGAGAAAATGGTTGTTATCCACGGGCAGGACGATCTGTTGCTGATTCAGGTACTTACCGGGACAAAAAAATGCGGGGCTAGTGGCGGTGACCCTATATCGCCGCTCCCAACCCCGTCTCCCAGGTTCTGTGGTAGGTGAAGCGAGTATGCCCCCGTCTCGATAAAGCGGCAAGATTACCGAGGACATTGCCCGAAAGTAACCAGCGTGCAGCTCGCGAAAAACTCGCCCCTGCAGGGGCGCCCAAGCACCGGGACCGGGACCGGAACCGGGAAAGGGCACGGAGGGAAGCCGGGCCCTTTCCCCGTGATCCCTACCAGACGTGGCAGGCGTTGTCCCGAACCATGGGTTGACCTTTCTTGCAGCCGAACGCCTTCTGGAATTCTGGCATGTTCGAAACCACCCCATTTACGCGGAACTGCGGAGGCGAGTGAGGATTCGATTGGGCAATCACCCGTAGCAATTGCGGAGTCAGGTTCGAGCACCATGCCTGACCGTAGGCGATGAAGAAAGTCTGATCGGCACTGAAGCCGTCGATCTTCTCGTCGCTCTTCCCCTCCGCTGCCAGAATATTGTGCAAGGCCATCAATGCAATCCGGGTTCCGCCGTTGTCCGCCGTGTTTTCGCCGAGCGTCAGCTTGCCATTGATCTTGGTGCCAGGCGTGGCTTCGAAACCGGAATATTCGTCGGCAACGCATTGCGCGCGCCGCTCGAATTCCTTGCCATCCTGCTCGGTCCACCAGTCGCGAAGATTCCCCGTGGGGTCGAACTTGCGGCCTTCATCATCGAATCCGTGGGTCATTTCATGACCGATGACGGCGCCGATGGATCCGAAGTTCACCGCATCATCCTTCTGCTTGTCGAAGTAGGGCGGCTGGAGAATTCCGGCGGGGAAGTTGATGGTGTTGAGCTGTGGATCGTAATAGGCATTCACCGTGGGCGGAGTCATACCCCACTCGCCGCGATCGACAGGCCTGCCGATTTTTTCCAACACCCGACGCTGTTCGAATTCGCCGCTGCGGAAGGCGTTTCCGAGCAAGTCGTCACGAACGATCTTGATGCTGGAGTAGTCGCGCCACTGGTTGGGATATCCGATCTTGCCTTCGAATCCTTTCAACTTGACGATCGCTTCCTTCTTGGTGGTATCGCTCATCCAGTCCAACTGCTCAATGTCGGTGCCCAAAGAGGTTTCGAGTGCCTGCACCATTTTGAGCATGCGTGCCTTGCCCTCAGCCCCGAAGGTGCGATCGACGTAGGCCTGACCCAACGCTTCGCCGAGATCGCGGTCCACATACTGGGTGCAACGACGCCAGCGCGGGCGCTGTTGTTTTTGCCCGACCAGCTTCCGTCCGTAGAAATCAAACTTCTCCTCAACCCATGGTTGTCCGAGCAGCGATGACGAAGCCGTCACCAGCTGCCATCGCAAATAGGTCTTCAAGTGATCCAGAGACTGCGCCTTGATCAATTGATTGACGCCCTTGAAAAAGTCGGGAGCAGCTACCAAATAGTGCATCGTGGCGGGTGCTTGCACATCCTTCAAATATTCGTCCCAGGAGAACTCGGGAGTCAGCGCGCGCAGTTCCTGAGCCGACATCTTGTGGTTCAAATTGGCAGGATCGCGGCGCAGAACGATGTCCATGGACACCTTCGCCAGGGCGGTTTCGATTTCCATGACGGTTTTCGCATGGGCGCCCGCGGTCGCGGAATTCTCTCCCAACAACTCGAAGGTCTTCTCTAGATGGGCCACATACTGCTGGCGGGTTTCGACCGATTTGGCGTCATCCTTGAGGTAATAGTCCCGGTCGGGCAGGCCCAGGCCACCCTGATCAAGCTGCGCCACCACTTTCGAAGCGTCGTCCAAATCCTGCCCTGAGGAGAAGCCAAAGAGGGCCGTCTCTGCTCCTGAATCCGTGGCTGGCTCCAGTTGGAAGGTGATGGCATGCAGGTGGGCTAAATAACCGCCCAGTTGCCCCTTGCCCTTCAGTGCATCGATGCGATCCAATTCCGGCTTCAGCCCGCCGATTCCCTTGGCGTCGATCCCCGACTCATCCATGCAGGAGGCGTAGTAATCGCCAATCTCCTTCTCCACCGCGCTTCGTCCGGGATCGCTGCTGGACGCTTTTTCGAGCACATCCTTCAGCACAAATTGATTCCACAAGGCAAGCTTCGCCCCGTGTCCCCATGAGGCCTGGTCGCTGGGGATGGGATTGTTGTCGAGCCATTTCTTGCAACTGTATTGGTAGAAATCCACGCAAGGATCGACCGACTTGTCGACCGCATTAAGATCGAAGTGATCGGGTTCCTTGGCCGCTTGAGCGGCCGTGGTCTGGGCCCGAGCCGCAATCAAGCTGCAACCCGTCAATAGCAGAATCTGAGAGAAAGTCTTGAATGAACGCACGCCGCATCTCCTGTACAC
>Ga0193726_1001674_pt1 | contig 16675 bp, 25 predicted proteins | sample H2c1metaG_FD_144928 | JGI IMG/M metagenome (GOLD analysis project Ga0193726, IMG submission 144928) | Soil microbial communities from a riparian zone of the East river system, Colorado, United States - H2c1 | ecosystem: Environmental > Terrestrial > Soil > Riparian zone | place: USA: East River... | reverse complement strand
TAAGAAGACTGTTCGAAAGCGGCGAGAGGGATCAAAGCCGTCTCACAGTCCTCGGTCTCAGCTTTCTGCGCGACCGCGATATTGAGATGAAGCGCAGACCTATTTGAGTGGCGCGGTTATGCCTGCGGGTTGCGTGTCTTCTTGACAGGGCCCCTGCGAAAGGAGGTCGTTTCCTTTAGCGGTCAATGATAGCTTTGCGTGATCGAATAAGATGGCACGTCTGCTTATGGCATAAAGCGGACATTAAGTGTCCGCCACCAAACGCCTCCGTTCAAGGCCCCGACAGACGTTCCCGACACCGCATCGAAAGTCAAACCGCGTTCAGCGAGTGCCTTTAGCACGCCAAATTGCCACGCTCCCTTGGCACCGGTTCTTCGCTTCTGCCAGGCGGCGGCGCATCCGCAGCGGGTGCATCAGGATAAAATTGTTTAAAATCATTGTGTTCACGAAGTGCTTCCGGACGATAGTTGCCGACTTTGTCGTTCGCGCAATCAATGATCGTTTCCAGTGCAAACCGCTCCTTCACCGTCGGATGAATCTTCGCTTGAGGAAGAATAGATCGCTTGATGATCTCGTAGTTGGCGTTAGCTAGAAGGTATCGAAGGATGCGGGGCAACCGCTCTCTGAATGCATCAATTGTATCTCGCGTACCCGCAATCTCGCTGTGCTGCATGCTCCTCGCATCAGGGTAGAGATGCAAAGGTGCGCCGGCGGTGCCCGTACCTGCCACGGCTTCACCTTGGACTGTTACCGGTCCGAACTTGATTGGATGGTCCAGCTCAAGGATCTCTTCCAGCATCCACTGCAGCGAGATATCAGAAAGCCGAGACTCCGTCTCCGGATAGCTGCCGCCGATGTCGGAGTGGTTACCCGCAAACCACGCTTGCGACAATTGCGTGCTGTCCGCCTGGCCCCAAGTCACGCGGTCAAAATCCTTCCGCCTTTCGTCGATGGCATTGGCCGAACGGGCCGTGCCGACATACATCGATAAGAGGCGGTCGAAGTTGCCTGACTTCCATTCGGCCTGATGGGAGCGTTTGTCGCCCTTGTTCGGGGAATCGTAGATCGTCTTCGTGTATTGCGCGCGCTGCCGGTATAAAAACCAAAGAACCGACAGCACGACCAGGGCGGCACTTATCGCAAGCTCCGACCACCAGAAGCCGAAGTCAAAATAGTAATTTGCGATCAACGACGGCGCGATTGCGAGTACGGCGGACGCGAAGCTGGCGAGTCCGGCGAAGAGAAGCGTCAGACCCGCCTGAATCAAAAACCTGCGCATGCCGCTCGCGCCGAGCGCCGCGACTGTATCAAAGACGCCAACAAAGTAGGCCGCCGCGTTGGACCTATCCTTGTCGGCATCCTCACCGACAAAATTCGAGCCATACTTCGCGCGAAATCTTCGGGCCTGTTCGTCACGTTCGGTCTCATATTCGCCGCGCGCATGTCCAGCACCATGCTCGTAAACGGTTTCAACTCCCTCCCTGGCGATATCATGAACCTGCTTGCGGTAGCGCAGCAAGTGAGCCGTTCTCCGCCTTTGTCGGAATGCCACACAGCATGATCGTGTTGGCAAGACAGCGGACGGTATATGCGCCACGGCTGAAGCCGATCAGGTAAATCCTGTCGCCTTCCTTGTAGTGATTGATGATGAACTGGTAGCAGTCGGCCATGTTCTTGGTGATGCCGCGACCGGTCACCGACTGCAGCAGCTTGTCAATCTTGCGCATGATGCCGGTCAGTCCGCTTGCACCGCTGTCCGTTCCTAGACCAGGATCATAAAAGCAAACCTGTTCGGCAAGGTCGATCGCATTGTCCGGATGCACGCGGGATGATCTGTACATCTTGTAAACGTTGCTGATGCGTTGCTCCGGGCGAACGCCCCCGTCCTGACCTGTCCCGTCGGAATAAACGACAATGTTCTTCGGCATGAAAGCATCTCCGTCGCGCGAGCAGCAAACGTCATAAAGGGTCCACACGCTACAGTAGTTGAGTCCAGCCAAATATCCTACCCCCACGGGAACTAAGCCCATTTGAGGCGGCTTTCGTGATGGCGTCCTGCACTCGACGTGAGCCCACAGCGAGACCTTGTCGCCGAGTTGCATCGTAACGAGCGCTGTCAGCACATAGATCACGCCGTTCTTGAAGCCGGTGAAGCGATGCGAGGTCTCCGTCCCGGACAGGTTACGATGCTATTGGAGGTTGACCCCAGCTCCGCCTTGGCCGTATCTGTACGCGTGGGCCATACCGGGCGTAGCGCGGCGAGGTGACGACTTTGAGCATTGATCAAGAAGAGCCGCACGTCATTGACGGTCTTGAACTGATGCAAGCCTTTCTGAAGATCGCGGACCCGGAGGACCGGCGCAAAGTCATTGAGCTTGCCACCGCTCTTGCTCGCGCCTCGTCACCGCCTTTAGCGCCGCGCTGAAGCCCTGATCCGTTATCGGTCGCGCGACAGTTTGCGCCGTCCCCAATGCTTGTCTTTCCGCGAAGGGTCGAACACGCGCTCGACGCGGCGGTTCAACGCCCTCATGATGCCGATGCGCGCGAACATCGGCGGTCCGTCTTGTTCTGCGACCAGCAATAACGCCTGCATCGCGGCTTGCCATTCATCGGCATCGTGTTCCGCTTTCGGCAGTTTAGTGATGTATTGGGCGGCATCGCGCAACGTGCGCAGCGGCTGCTTTTGGCCCGGCAATATGATCGGATCAAAAAACTCCTGGTCCCATGACACCTAGTTGAGTCGCAACGACAGCTGGCGCGACGGGCCGGCGTGCATCTCAATGAATGCTTCGATCGACGACGGCAGCTCGTCGCCGGCAAGATCAAGGCGGCGTTGAATCTCTAGCGCGACATCTTGCGAAACATCGTCCGCCCAATGCCCTGCGGTGTTGAATGCGAGCACGCGAACCGGGTCGCTGTACTGGCCTGACATCAAATCGGTGATGACGGTTTCGAGATCGGCCTGCTCGATATCAGTCTCGGTAAACGCGGTGCCGAGGTGTCGGAAATTATTGACGACAAGATAAATGGTTTGATCGTGATCGGTTGGCACAATCGACGGGGTCCAATTGCGGCCCATGAAAAAACTCCCAACGCTATAACGTCAGGAATTTAAGCATCAAAAGCCACCCGCTGAAACCGCAGTTGATTACCGCCGATCACCCACGCTGAATTGCACCTTGCGGTCGTCGAGTCACCGCGCGCCCCGCTCTCGCTGCCGACGTGCTGCGCCAACGCTGGCGCTGTTAAAATGTCGCGGGAACGACCGCGTAAAATCTCGATTAAACTACGGGTCGTTCGACCTCCAGCCGACGGCCTGCACGGCCCTCGCGACACTCAGTAAGGGCGGGGGTCGCGCCCCTGACCGGCGCACGCGGCCAGCCAACCGATGTAGGCCGCGACTACATCTTCCTTGTCTGCGCCCCGCGCGGCGATCTTGAGGGCATCATCTGGCAATGGCCGCTGCAGCGCTTTCGCCTCGTCCCACGGGGCGCGCATCCAGACGTCGGATTCCTCTTGCTGACCGGGACCAGGGCATCTGATTGACTCTAGGGCTTTCGATCTTCCGGCGGCAGGTTATGCGGCCCCTGATGATCAAACATGCTGCCAAGATCACGGCAATCAATCCATCCGCCGCACGTTTCGCACATGAAGAAATGCTCGGCTTCATGCTTGTGCGGATCAGCGTTCTTAGCATTACAGTTGCTTTTTTTGCGGGCCTCTGAATCCATGGGCAACCATGATTCGAATGTCGTGGGCGCGGGCCGCGTCGGTTGAGGAGACGCTTGCGTTGTGGGCGGCGTCGCTTCGAGAGATCAAGCAACGGATACGTCCGTTGTTCACGCAAGAGCGTGTTGCGACGAATGCAGGTCTATTCCTGGAAGGTCTACTCGGAGATGAGCAGCGCAAGACCGGTTGGATGCGCGCGGAGGCGGCTGGCGATCCCGGCCCATGGCGGCAGCAGGCGATTCTGGGTCGTGGAGACTGGGACGCTGATGCCCTGCGCGATATCGTGCACGACTATGTCATCGAGCATTTGGCGGATGACGATGCGGTGCTGGTGATCGACGAGACCGGTTTTCTCAAACAGGGCAAGGCGTCATGCGGAGTGGCGCGGCAATACACTGGTTCGGCAGGGAAGATCACGAACTGCCAGATCGGCGTCTTCGCTGCCTACGTTTCGCGTCATGGCCATGCGTTCATCGATCGCGCGTTGTATCTTCCGAAGGAATGGACCGACGATCCAGATCGTCTGGAAGCCACATATGTGCCTGTCGATGTCGGCTTTGCGACCAAACCAAAGCTTGCGACGAGAATGATCGCACGCGCGATAGCCGCGTCTGTACCATTCAAGTGGGTTGCCGGTGATACCGTCTACGGTGTTGGCAACATCGAACAGCAACTACGTCGGGCAGGCAAAGGCTACGTGCTTGGGGTCAGCAGCGCTCATGTGTTTCGATCCTGGGGCAAGCGACCGCCGGTCGCCGGTACGGCTGCGGACCTCGCCCGGACGCGGCGCTCATCCGACTGGAAGCGCCTGTCGGCGGGAGCCGGAACCAAAGGACCGCGGCTGCACGGTTGGTGTTATCTCGAATTGGCCGATCTTGAGGCCGAGCAGTTCAACAGTGCAAATGACGGTTTGTGGACACGCGGTCTACTGATCCGTCGTCGCATCGCCGATGATGACCTCGCGCCTTCTTCACCACCTGGTGCCCAGCGGGAACAGCCATTGAAACGCTGGTCGCGGTCGAAGGCCATCGATGGGCGATCGAGGACTCCTTTGAAACCGCGAAAAACGAGTTCGGGCTCGATCACAACGAGAGCAGATCCTGGCATGGCTGGCACCGTCATGTGTCCTTGGTGATGCTCGCCTTCGCCATGATGGCCGCGATCCGACATCGCGCTAATCCGCCACCGCCCAAAAAAACGAAACGGCGCCCCCCGGCAAAAGCCAAAGCATAACCACCCCACCACTGATCCGTTGGTCAATCCAGGAAATCCGCCGCATTGCTATCAGACTTGCTCGAAAGCGGATTCAACCCGCACACATCATCGCATGGTCTTTCTGGCGCAGAGCTCACCAGGCTGCCGCTCAACGCGCCCACTTCAAATCAAAAAAGCAACTGTAATGTTAGGAACATATTTTCCGCGCGGGATCTTCATTCGCCTCTCTTCAATTTATGCTTTCCCCAATGCGTGTCTTTGCGCGATGAATTAAGCGTCCGCTCAACGTTTCGGTTCAATGCTCTCATGAAGCCAATGTGGGCCATCATGGTGGGCCCGTTGAGCTCGACGACCAGGAGCAGGGCTTCTACCGCGGCCTGCCACTCCTCGAGATCCTGTTCGGCCTTGCGAAGCTTCTGGATATAGTTGGCGGCGCCCTTGAGGGTGACGAGCTGGCGACCGCGGGGCAGGGGAATGGGATCGTCGAAGGCGCTGGACCAGGACATAGCGGTCAATTTGCAGGGGCGCAGGCCCTAACCTATGTCAAATCGACGTCGATCAATCTGATGGCCGGCATTCCCTCATATTTTTCTGGATCGAATCCGTACCTATCAAACTTGCGGCTTGCGGCGCGCTCGACTTGCGATCTGAACTGATCGAAATTCTCTAGAGCCCCATGCAAATCTCGGACGTTCGTCGGCTCGAGCTGCGATAGGGCTTCGTAGCTGACCAGGACACGGACGGGCTGAATCGGGGTTCGACCCTCGACGCTCATCCAAAAGCCGATCGACCGGGAGTTGCTGTGCGAAAGGGGCTTGCTTTTTCGATCACTAACAAGGGGCATTTCCCATCCTGTCGTTGGCTGGAGTCAATCTGAGCGGGTGCAAAAAGGCAATGCCCGATTGGCGTCCGATGGGGGCGGCCCAATCAGCCATGATGCAGCCAGGACGGGCCAACGTCGGCGCCGCGATGATCGCACACCGTGCAGAGCATCCGCCGTTGCAGCTCCCCAAAGGTCACGTTGTCGGGGAGCCCGCTGACGTCCAATTCGGCGTTGTGGTAACAGTCCGGATTGCCGCAATTGACGAACACGTGGCGACGCCCGCGGGTTCGCATGTTGGCCAGCCGCACGGGCTTATCGTGAAGCACCAGGTTCGGGATCGTCCAGGCATTCCCCATCAACTGCTGAACGGACGCGTAAGCAAATCGTCCTGCAGCTTGGGCTTAAACGTGCGGCCGGTCACTTGCCCTTTGCGGGTGTTGACAGTTTCGCAACTTTCACGTCGGGCCAAAGAAAACCCCGTCCGCGGGGCTGATTTCGAACGGGGCAAGTTCTCGGGGGGGGCGGCTCATCGAGATAACAGCGCTCATGCGCGAGCGCCGCGGACGAATACTACCACCGGGTTGCTACTAATCGTCTGCCCGGAACCCGACACAGAAATCGTCGCGGTGACCTCGCCGATTCGAAAAGGGCTCTTTTGGAACAAAAGTTCCATTCTAGGGAACAAAAGTTCCATTTGCGAGTTACGGTGTGAATCGTTGCTTCAGGAGCTTGGAAACCCAAGGTGGCGTGATGACGACCTTACAAGCAATGTGTTTGGGAGCGATGCTCGCGTGGACACCCTCGCTCGTCGTGTTGGCGTTGTTGCTTCGCGAGTCTCCACTAGATGAGGTTGAGCGCGACCCATCCTAAAGCATAGAGCCATCCCAACGTTGCCAACACGATAGCAATGACCAGAACCGCCAGAAATAATCTATGCTTCATTTCATCACGGGCGATCGCCGCTCATGAGCGACAAGGCCGATTTTTCTATCGCGCAGGCGCGTCGCGGGGCGTTGGCCTCAGCCATTCTAACCCGCTCTCGCAGGTCCTGTAGCTCGCGATATTCTTTTTCAAGCTGGCATAGCAACCGGGTCGGTGCGCTTTGGTTCGTTCGATAATTACTGCTGCCGTAAGATGAATATCTAATCATGAGACCGATATCCTGCTTCAAACAAGACCGTCGGCCGGAAAATATTTTGACTGACGGCTTTGCGACGTTGGGTCCCGGGAAAGATCCGGTGCGAGACGCTATCTTTTCCGTCGGTGCTCGCAACGAGAGTCGAGTGTTAAGCTTGATGTCCGCGCTGCCGGTTAATGCTGGCACTCCGGCGTCCCCAATGCGTATGCTTTCGCGGTGCAGGAACACCCGCTCAATGTGCCAATTGAGCGCTCGCAGCACGCCGATGCGCGCCAGACTGCGGGGGTAGGGGAATCGGATCGTCGAAAGCGCGGGACCAGGACATCCAAAAGCTTCGAACAAACCCGGGCGTGTCGCTCTGGTTTGCAGGATAGTATCGCTCCGGGCGCTTGCCGCATTTATCGCAACGCGTCCTGGCGCCGAGCTGGTCGAGCGTCATGGCGCTGAGCATCGGGATCCGCTCGCGGAGCATCCTGAACGGCACCCAGACTGTCCCCTTGCAGCACTCGCAACCAATCCACGGGTAACCCTTGGCTTCGAGCTGGGAGATAGTTCGGTTGTCTGGCCATCCGCACCTCAAAGCGCGACCGCGCGGCGGATCGGCAAATCGCGCTTTCGGTCGGCAGGGGACAGAGCAGGGCTACTACCTTAGTGGATGTGCATAAGTCGGCAAAAAATAACCGCCCAGTAGAATATTGAGTATCTTGATGGTCGCTGGGTTCCGGTCACGGAACAATAAATGCCGGCTGACGGTGTCGTCGAAAGATTAAGTTGAACCTACCTGCCGCTATCAAGGGTATGTGCCGAGCCTATTATCGGCACTCACGCGCGTATCGTAGTGAAAAGAATTGCGTCTATTGACTCCTCTTATTGCAGCGGCTGCATCCGATGGATTCCATAAAGCGGTTAGCCGCGGTAGAAGGACTTCGCGGCTGGTTAGCCTGGGCAGTTTTATTTGACCATGTTGCGTATTTTTCGAATTTCAGGGCGCCATTTCTCGGACAATTCCTGCGAGATATAGGACCGCCGGCCGTGCTGGTATTCATTATCGTCAGCGGTTTCGTTATCACACATCTCTTGATCGAGCGTCCTGAACCGTACAGCGCATATTTGTTGCGTCGGTTTATGCGGATCTTTCCGCTTTTTGCGGTGACCTGCATCGGTGGATACGGGCTCGTGGGCAACAGACCTTTCGCAGTATGGTCGATAATCTACTTGGGATTCCTACTCCATCCATCGGTGAACGGAATTTTCGTTCAAGCGTATCGCCTCGCCCTTGAAAGCCGCCTCGCGACATATTTTGGTCGCGCTCGTATTCAATTTATCTATCCCATTTTCTCGTTATCGTCGCTTGCGAGTGGCTCTGGATAGCTCTGTTTTCCACGCCTCCTAGCTTTCTATCTCTCTTAGGAATGACAATCCCGGCCACGATGGCGACTGCAGAAATTCTTTACGGGGCTGTCGAGCTTCCCGGGACGAAACTCGGCTCGAGGCTGGCGCGGCGGTGGGAGTTTACAGCGTCACGACCACAACGTCAGAGCCTGGCCGGACTAGCCCCGTTCCCCAAGGGTGAGTAAAACTTGAAACGGGGGGCCGTCGGAAAGCCGCTGATCGCGCTGAGCCGCGCCTTGGCTTCACGAAAAGGTCGTCAGCCCGCGCGGCGGGCGGGGCTGCGCTGACAATATCGGACGTTGAATCAGGCAGTTTGTTGTCGGGACTACCTGCCTCAGGTTCGGGTCGGGGGAAAGGCGCCCGGGTCAACAGGTTGCTCGTCGGTCTCACCGCCGTCCAGTTTGACAAGGTAGACCAGCGTCAGTCCGTCAGACGGCTGGCCGTTGTTTTTGGCCTCGGTAAACAGGGCGCTCTCGTCGGGTTCCGCCATCCGCGCTCGTAGCTTGGCCTTCCCATCCCACAACGGGGCACCATCGGACTTGGCCTCTGCCAGGTCGTCCTTCAGCCATTGCTCGTGGCATAGCTCGTGCGCCTGGCGAAGATTCTGAACTTCGAACGTCAGGGTCGGCGTGTCACCGATCTCTATTGTGAAAATTCTGGACAGGACGTTCGCTGTCATTTTCCCTTCGCCTTCAGCCCTACCTCGCCAAGCCGGCTTGAAAACCGCGCTTACTTCGTCGTGGCCTCCAGTCGGGTAACAAAGCGTTCCCCGCTCCAAAGCTCTACCTCGTGATCGTCGACAAGGCGCTTGGCCTTCGCGATTGCCTCGGCATCGTCGGCGCAAATCAGCGCCTCAAATCGCATGAAGTGCCCGTCGTGCCCAACGACGTAAGCCCGATACTCTGCCACCCCAGGGTCCCCACTGGCCGGCAAACATCCTATCGCCTTTAAGGCGCCGCACTCATTAAATTTAAGACCTCGTCGCCCATGACATCCCGGGCGCGATCCCGTGGCTATTTCCCCTTCGCCTGCAGCCCGAGTTCCACAAGGTCGCGGTGAGCAGCCAGCGTCCGTTCCAACTGCTCCCGTGAGTAATCCGCGCCTGTCTTAGGCGTCTGTGTGAGAATCTCAGCAGTTTCTTTTGATCCGCGGGCTTTGCCTTCCTCGTAGAGAGTCGGGCCCACACCGAAGGCTAGAAACCCAACCAAGAAGGCCGCGAGGCCGTAGCCAAAGCTATAAGTTGCGCCCCCAACAATGCTGCCGGTTAGAAGCGAAATCCAGAAACCGGTGAAAAGCGCATCTTTCATGACTTTGCTTTCGCCTTCAGCCCGAGCTCGACCATTCGCCTTCGCCCTTCGATCGGGACGGGAGACTTTTTCGCCTCCAAACCCTCTTCGGTTAACCGAAGGAAGGCCTCATTATTCGGCCCTTGATATTGTTTTTCGATCCAGCCCTTTTGTAGCAGGCTTTTCACAGTTCGCACGCTCCGAGGTAAAGTACGCGCCTTGATCCAGCCCGCCCCTCGCAAGCGCTGCATGAACTGGCGCTCGGGGTGAGTGGCAAACATCATTTCTTCACTTTAAGCCCGAGTTCGACCACGCGGATCGCTTCTGTCATTTCGGCCCCGAGTCATAAACCTTTATCATTGCTCGGACGTCGGCACGGGCGAGCTCGAGTTTTGAAACAACGGAAGGCCAAAGCATCCCGCGCTGTTTTTTGGCGCGCTTAATAAGTTTGTGAAGCTTACTGTCGAATTTGCTGGCGGCGCTTTCCGTGTCTTTCAGCTCACTCATTTCGCGCTATCTTTCCTCACATCCCGGAAAGCGTTCGGACCCTTCAAGAGCCTATTCTCACGAGACTCGCGTTCTGCAGAAGGGGCGGACGAGTCAGCATGCTTATCGATTGCCTTGGCCGCAAGCTCGGCTGCACGGGCGGCAGCCTTTGCGGTGGGACGGGCTGCTGATTTCACGGTTAGTCCGAGTTCGACCAGGCGTCGAGTTGCTTCCGAAAGCGTAGGGATATCGGGCTGGTTCTCTGCCCACTTCACGATGGAAGGCGCAGCACGGGCGCCGCGCGGAATCCCATCATGGGATCGCGACCGGTGGCGGGGCGACCCCGCTTTTTTGGTTTAGCCTTTATCGACATTTTCGAATATTGGTTTAGCCTAAAAGCAAGCCGAGGGGAAGGTCGCAACTTCCGCCCCGGCTCTAACCCGAGCTACAAGGATAGCCCTCCAATGACCCAGGCTGACAGCGTGCTTAGCACGCCACCCTCAAACACGCCCATATCTCAAAGCAAACCTATGGACGGATCGCGGCGACGTTTCCTCGCTGTTGCCGCCTTCTCAAGCGTTGGTGGTGCTGGCAGTCTTGCCGCCGCCGCGATGGCTTCGCTGGGAGCATCAGCGGTGGCTTTTTCGTGAGGGCTCAGATGAACTATCAAGCGTTCACGAACGACAGCCTGACCATGATGTACGAGGCTATTCGCGGTGCCTTGGCGGCTGACGACGCACTGAAGCGACAGGGTCTGGCAATCCGATTTCGCGTTCGGGAGACGCCCGACTGGAAAAACCACGCTGCTGGTCTCGAGTCGGAAATGCTCAAGCGCGGAATGCGTTTCGAGGTTATCGATTGGTCAGAAGATCAGCCGAGGGGTTAACCCTGTCGACTCCCAAATCGAGTCATGCGCTGACAGCATTACGCAGAAGGCCATTTGCCGGGCTTGGGAGAGTCACTGATAAGCCCACGCGCGGGAAAATTGCGCCGATCGCTGGACGACTCCGCGGGTTTGATGGCGATGGCTGCGGGTGCAATCGGAATTGATTGTGGCAGGATGACTGGCTTGAACCAGCCCCCTGTAGGCTCATAGTTGAGCGATGATTGTCCTAGAACGCTGGGTTGAAAACCTTCGGTGTCCCGTTTGCCGAAAGACCGGTGCAGCCCGGCTTTCGCAGGCGGACGGATGGAACGTACACGTGGATACCCTTCCCGAAGGCTTTTATTTTATCCAATCCGAGGATGGCAGTAACTTTTACTGCTCGTCATGCGACCGCCCAGTGGAACCATGAACCCCTCGAACTGACAGGCATCACATGACAGCCTGCAAAAGCCTATCACCCTTCGTGTCTGCGGCAGCCACCTAGCCGCCAGGCAAACCATCGTCCAATGAATTTGGCGGCTCGGGCGGCAATCCGCCTGCGACCTGGCGCACGATCGCAATGATCTCCTGCACGATATCACCGCAGGCGCCGCCGGTGGCACCTCTCAGCAAATACTCTACCGCGGCGCGGATCTCCGCCTTGGCGTCATCCGGGCCCGCAAACTCCCAGTGGTTTTGATCTGACATTGACATTGCCTCGGATGCGTAACGTTGCTTGCAGAATAGCGCCATGCCCTGAGCGGCGGCAGTGTTTAGAACAGCATCCCCAGCAGCGGCTTTCTCGTAGCGCGGCAGCTTTGCCGATTTCCCTTCTCCTTCAGCCCCCAGTGTTTCATGCCGAGCAAAGTTCAATTTCTATCTGAACGCAAGAAAAGTGGCATGTCGGTGGATTCAGCTTTGGCTGCAAGTTCGATATCGGGCTCAGGAATTTTGTATGACTTACGTTCCAGGCGAGCCCATCGCATCGCCTGGCGATAGTCAGGGCAGCGGAGCACCATTTCCGTGCCGTGAACAACAACCACGGCATCGCAAATCGGAGAGTCCCGATAACTCCGGATCTTGACTTCCTTCGAAGCGTCTTTGCCGGTCATCGCAACATCCTTCTTTGCTCGAAAGCAGTCTCTATTTCCCCTTCGCCTAACCGGCGGATAGCCCTTTCGACCCGCGTCGTCGCAACTGGATGCCGAGCCTTTTGGACTTCTTCTCAATCGTATCTATCGAAGTCCGAAAAATCGCAGCAGCTTCCTCCAGCGTGGTTGAAGTAGCTGCCATTTGAATTAGCTGCCGATCTTCTTTCAACGAAAACCGAGTCCTGCGCTTTTTAGCCAATTTTTATTGCCTTCGCCTTCAGTTCCTTCAGGAAGTCTACCTCGCCGACACACCACTACATGCCATGGCTCTCGAATACTTTCTTACATGCCGCACTGAGCTTTGTGCGGTTCTGCTGCAAGCACTGTTGAACAGTTGAATCGTCACCAAGTTGTTTTCGGCAAAAGCGGGAAGCATCACGCGAACACGCTTTCTGTTCCTGTGGCGTGCCGGGATGCTGATGCAGAACAAAAACCCACTGATACAAACAAGAAAATAAATGGTAATCTAGGCATTCTAGTTGCTCCGTCTGGTTTGCGACCGAGCCCCTAACGTCGGAGCGATGCTGCGCTATCCAATCTTTAAGCAGATGGATTCGTTCCGGCTATGGGAGCGGCCACCGAATTCAGATCACCTCATCGCCGTGATGCACCAGCCTATTTGTCCACCGTCGAAGACCTAATTACCTATCTCTGGACCGGGATGGGCTTCGACTTGGTGCCACGGTCGCCCTTGAACTCGGTTCTTCGTGGTAATTTGGCCCCGCGACTCGGCGTTTATCCCGTCGATCCGGCAAACCATCCAGGGGAAGTGCGAAGATGTTTCAATTATTCTTAAAGGCGCGTGCCAATAATTACTTCAACGCGCGGTCGGCCGGCCGAGACACCGAAACGGATCATGCTCGCGCTACATCCATTTTTCGTTCGATAGAGCACGCGCTGGAGGGGGCAAAAGCTGAGCAAGCTGGCCTGAAATCACGTATCGATGACGCGCTGGCGCGAGCCGCAGTAACCCTGGGCAACGATTCCGATGAGTATCTCACGCGCGGTCCGGAGGATAATCATTATCAGAATTTGCTCGGCACCGAGATTGCAGATGGGCAGCGGCGATTGAACGAACTGGGAGTGACCATCGTGCATATCCAGTTTTTGAAGACCGCGCTCGTTACAAGGTTTCCCGACTTTAAGCTCGGGACACAACACTTCCCGCGCGAAAGATAGTGGATTGACTTGAGGAAATGGGCGGGGCCGCTGCCTCCAATCACTCAGCAGCGACCCCTAATCGCGCGGTACGCATGGCCGGTAGGAGCGGCGCTGGCCAAACCGCGCGACTGTATCGACGATAGAATTTCGATTGGGCGCTGCAACGAAACTCGCTCGTTAAGCTGAATGCCGGTGCGGCGAGTTAATTCAGGAACAGCCAGGACGAGCTGACGTCGACGCCGCGATGATCGCACTCGGTGCAGAGCATCCGGCGCTCACTTAAAGCTCGAGATTATTATTGTGGCTTCGTCCGGTTCGTTTTTTCTTTTCGGTCTGTGCTGTTACGAATTTCGCGCCAATTTCTTCGCCGTTGACCCAGGCGAGGTCGCAACGACGGTACGTTAGGCCGGTGGATGACAACAGGAAGAAGAATTCTTTGAGCTTTAAGCCCTCGATCGAGTCGCTGACGCTTAGCCTTGCACCAGTTTCGGACACATCTTGCATGATGCAGTCGCGTCGCCAAGTCCAGTACGAAAGCCCGTAGTTCTACGGTCACCAGATCAAGGTCCCGCGGATATGTTTGCGCCGTACCGTTTCGAGCGGAGCGCTTCGACGAAAGACCTCTGTCGGTTTTGCCTCCGGGCAGGGGTTTTTCTTGGGCATCACTCCCGCGGCGACTGGACGGATGTACGTTTTAGAATTCCCGTCTGCTCAACCACGCGTGTAAAATCGGCGACCGTCTTATCATTGATGATCGACGGTTGCGGCTCGGCGGAGCCCCGAACGATCTTCGGAATCTTGCGACCATCCGGCGCCTGCAGCGCCAACGCCTGGTTCTTCGCCTGGATAGCCCGGGTAGCGGTCCTCGATCTGCGGCCAAATTTCGTCCAGGATCGGCTTCACTCGGGCTAGGGTCAGCAGGAACTGATCCGGAATTACGAAATCAGGATTCCTTCGCGTCTCCTCAACGACGAAACGCATGCAAGCCGCCAAAACCTTCCAGAATTGGCCGGGTGTCCGGACCCTCCAGCGCTGGCGCTCCTTGAGCTCCGTGAAGTGCGATCGCCATAGGGACCGGCCGCCCCATTCGCGAAAGTTGTCGGCTCTCTCGAGGAAGAGGCGTCTCCGCCAGTAATTACGCGGGCCCAGCCGATGCTCGAGATCTTCCTCGAACAATGCGAGGATGCGGCATTCGTAGGCGTACGCATAGGGCTCGAAGTCCCTCTCTGAGATGTAGATGTAGGCGTCTTCCCAGCCGCGGCAGTCGCCTCGCGCGTCGGCTTCGTACATTCGTCGCAGAATGCGCACTTGAAATTCTGCTCGCGGGCCAGTTCTACGACCAGCCGCCTCACGTGGGGGGCACCGCTGGGGTTTCGTCAAATTGAGTTTTCGAAAGCTTCCGTTTTTTCCCACAGCGTGTCTTTGCGCGATGAATCGAAAACCCGCTCAACGTGCCGATTGAGCGCTCGCATTATTCCAATGCGCGCCATCATGGTCAGGCCGTTGAGCTCGACGACCAGCAGCAGGGCTTCCACCGCGGCCTGCCACTCCTCGAGATCCTGCTCGGCCTTGGGAAGCTTCTGGATATAGTTCGCGGTGTCCTTGAGGGTGACGAGCTGGCGGCCCGCGGGGAAGGGGAATCGGTTCGTCGAAGTGGCGGGCCCAGGTTTCCTTCGAACGGAACCCGGGCGTGTCGCTCTGGTTTGCAGGATAGTATCCGGGCGCTTGCCGCATTTGTCGCATTTCATCTTGGCGCCGAGCTGTCTATTGACTCTGCTTATTGTAGCGGGGGCTTTCGAATGCATTCCAAAACGAGGTTCGCCCCGATCGAAGGACTTCGCGGCTGGTTAGCTTGGGCTGTGGTATGTTATCATATTGCGTCTTTCTCAGGTGTGCCGGAGAATTGGTACCGCTTCTTCAAAGCCGGGGGACTGCCGGCTGTGCTCGTATTCATGATTGTTAGCGGTTTTGTTATTACCCATCTCTTGATCGAGCGACCTGAACCGTACGGCATATATCTAATGCGGCGGTTTATGCGGATATTCCCGCTTTTTGCGGTGACTTGTATCGCGGGATATTATCTGCATGTTCAATTGCTTGCGCACGACGTTTTTGGGGACCAACAATTTGCATCCGACTGGAGAAGTATTGTTGCCTCGTCCAAGATGTATTTTTGGCAACACGTTGTTGCGCATCTCACAATGCTGCACGGCGCGATCAGCAACAATCTACTACCTTGGTCAGACTACGCTTTTAATTCGCCGGCGTGGAGCATTTCAGTTGAATGGCAGTTCTATTTATTGGCGCCCTTGATTTTGCTCGCCCCGAAATATCCGCTGTTGGCGTGTTTAACGGTGGTGCTGATCGGCACTGGCCATTGGTTGTTCAAGGGGTTTGGGAGCTATCACCAACCTAGTTTTATATTCGACCCGATCGGTTATTTTGCTGTCGGCATAGTCAGTCGTCTTTTTTATCCGACCCTTGCTGGCAAAATCAAGAACCTGAATGTGATCCTGGCCTCGATTGTTCTTTTCTATGCGCTAGTGGGCAACGGACCTCTGGCAGTATGGTCGATAGTCTACTTGGGGTTCATCCTCCATCCCTCAGTGAACGGAATTTTCGTGCAAGGGTATCGCCTCGCTCTGGAAAGTCACCTCGCGACCTATTTTGGATCACGCTCCTATTCAATTTATCTTGCCCACTTTCCTGTCATCATTGCTGTGATGTGGCTATGGATAACTCTGTTTTCCTCGCCTCCTGGTTTTCTGCCTCTCCTGGCAATGGTCGTCCCGGCCACGATATTGACTGCAGAAATTCTTTATAGGGTCGTCGAAATTCCCGGCATAAGCCTTGGCTCCCGGTGGGCGCGGCGGTCAATAGAGCGTTACGAGCCGCCCGTGGGGGCTTGGCAATTCGGCAAACAAAGACCGCCCGGAGGCGGTCAGTCATAGGGGGAAACGCCCCTGTCTTGGCAGGGCTTTGGCAGCTCCCGCGCGGCGGGCGGGACTGCGCTGACAATATCGGACGTTGAATCTGGCGATTTGGTGTCGGGACTACCCTGCCTCAGGTTCGGGTCGGGGGAAAGGCGCCAGGATCGACAGGTTGCTCGTCGGTCTCGCCGCCGCTGGCTTCCGACAGTGCGGCTGATGTCAACGCGTAGCCAATGCGGTCGCTACCAACCTCAACGAACTTCTGAACTCTGTGAACCATTTACCGTTTCGCCTTCAGCCCCCGGTGTGAAAATGAGCTACGAACCGCCGAATATTCCGTTAGGCCGTCGTTGCCGTTTTGGCGGCATTTCCCCTTCGCCTTCCCTTTCGCTTTCTATGGCGGCTAGGGTGGCCTGGACAGTTTCCGAGGATGTGTCCCGCGTCAGATGATCCTCAGCCGTCGCGGCGTCGTTTTTATGAAGTGCAAAGCCGATAAATC
>Ga0193726_1001673_pt1 | contig 16683 bp, 14 predicted proteins | sample H2c1metaG_FD_144928 | JGI IMG/M metagenome (GOLD analysis project Ga0193726, IMG submission 144928) | Soil microbial communities from a riparian zone of the East river system, Colorado, United States - H2c1 | ecosystem: Environmental > Terrestrial > Soil > Riparian zone | place: USA: East River... | reverse complement strand
CGCTGCATGGCGTGCCGATGACCATCAAGGAGTCGTTCGACGTCGCGGGATTTCCCACGACCTATGGCGATCCCGCCTTCAAGGACAGCATCGCTGAGCAGAACTCGCTGGTGGCGCAGCGCATGGCCGATGCCGGCGTCACGCTGTTCGGCAAGACCAACGTGCCGCTCAATCTCGCCGACTGGCAGAGCTACAACGAGATCTACGGGTCGACCAACAATCCGTGGGATCTCTCGCGCACGCCCGGCGGTTCGTCGGGTGGCTCGGGCGCGGCGCTGGCCGCCGGCCTCACCGGCATCGAGGCGGGCAGCGACATCGGCGCCTCGATCCGCAATCCCGCCCATTATTGCGGCGTGTGGGGCCACAAGCCGACCTGGGGCGTGGTCTGCCCCAAGGGACATGCGCTCAACGGCAACGTGGCTTACCCCGACATCAACGTGGTCGGTCCGCTGGCGCGCGGCGCCGAGGATCTCGAGATCGCGATGGACGTGATGGCCGGACCCGACGCGATCGACGGCCGCGGCTGGACGCTCACCCTGCCGCGCTCGAAGAAAAAGCAGCTGCGCGACTTCAAGGTGGCGGTGCTGCCGTCCGATCCCAACGCCGAGGTCGACCATTCGGTGCAATCCGAGATCCAGAAGCTCGCCGACTTCCTGCGCAAGAGGAAGGTCAAGGTGAGCGACAAGGCGCGGCCGGCCATCGATACGGCGGAGCTGAACGACGTCTATGTCCGCCTGTTGCGGGCCGCGACCTCGGCCCGCATGTCCGACGCGGTGTACCATCAGGCCGTCGCCGACGCCGCGTCCCTGCCGGCCGACGATATGAGCTACTTTGCCCAGATGCAGCGGGGCAACTCGCTGTCACACCGCACCTGGCTGCAGCTCAACGAGAAGCGCCATCGCATGCGGCACGCCTGGGATGCCTTCTTCAAGGACTACGACCTGATGATCTGCCCGATTTCGGTTGCCGCAGCCTTCCCGCACGATCAGAAGGGCCTGCGCCATCTGCGCACTATCGTGGTCAACAACAAGAAGGTGCCGGTGGTCGACCAGATCTTCTGGGCCGGCTATTCGGGCGTGACCCTGCTGCCGTCGACGGCGGTGCCGATCGGCCAGACGACGGACGGCCTGCCGATCGGCGTGCAGATCGTCGGCCCGCAATATGGCGACTACTCGACCATCGCCTTCGCCAAGCTGTTGGAGAAGGAATATCGCAGCTTCGAACCGCCACCGGCCTACGGCTGAGAAGGACGCATGAGCAAGGACATCGATCTCAAGAAGCACATCCGTTCGATTCCGGATTTTCCCAAGCCCGGCATTCTGTTCTACGACATCTCGACCCTGCTGGCGCACGCCAAGGCCTGGCACGTCACGATCGAGCGTATGGCTGACGCACTCAGGCCCTACAAACCCGACGTGCTGGCGGGCGTGGAATCGCGCGGCTTCCTGCTGGCGGCACCGCTTGCCCTGGCGCTCGGCACCGGCTTCGTGATGTTGCGTAAGCAGGGCAAGCTGCCCGGCACCACGGTGCGCCACACCTACGCGCTGGAGTACGGCACTGACACGATCGAGATTCAGCAGGACGCCATCAAGAAGGGTGCGCGCGTCGCCCTGATCGACGACCTGCTGGCGACGGGCGGCACCATGGCCGCCGCGGTGACCCTGCTCGAGAACGTGGGCGGTATCGTGCCGGTGGCCGCCTGTGTAATCGAGCTCACCTTCCTCGGCGGCCGCAAGCGGATGAAAGTCCCAGTCGAGACGCTGCTGAAATACGACAGCTAGCGCGGCCTGGCGCTGTTGGCCCGTGGTAGCATGGTGCCGGGAGGATCTTGATGACTTCGATTCCTGAGTGTTTTTCCGAGAGCTACGCCGAGGCGCGTCCCAAGTTCTGCAGTGCGGCGGCCGCCGCCGGCGGATCGATCCGCTCATGGTTCAATCCCAAGGCGCGCGGACCCAACGGCGAGATGCTCTTTCTCGACACCGCGCGGTTCGGCGCGGCCGACGCTCCCAACATGCTGGTCCTGATCGCCGGCACCCACGGCGTCGAAGGCCATTGCGGCTCGGGCGCCGAAATCGCCTGGCTGCGCAATGACGGGCCGTCGAAGCTGCCCAAGGACACCGGTGCGCTTCTGATCCACGCCATCAACCCCTACGGCTTCGCCTGGAGCCGGCGGGTGACCGAGGACAATGTCGATCTCAACCGCAACTTCGTCGACCACGACAAGGCCTATCCCAAGAACGACGGCTATCTCGCCATCGCCGACGCCATCCTGCCCAAGGAATGGAACGAGGCCAGCCTGGCCGAGACCACGCGCGTGTTCGAAGGCTATGCCCAGAAGCATGGAGCGTACGGCCTGCAAGGCGCCATCAGCGGCGGCCAGTACACCCATCCGGACGGCATCTTCTTCGGCGGCAACACGCCGACCTGGAGCAACCGTTCGATCCGCGCCATCGCCCGCAAGGAGCTTTCCGCAGCCCGTCGTGTCGGCGTCATCGACTTCCATACCGGACTGGGACCATTCGGCCACGGCGAACTGATCGCCGCCATGGCGCCAACCTCGAAATCGTTCGCCCGCGCCAAGGCGTGGTACGGCGACGAGATGACCTCGCCCGAGGGCGGTACCTCGACCTCGGCGGTGGTCGTGGGCGTCATGACGGACGCCTTCCCGCAGGAGCTGCCCGATGCCGAGGTGACGTCGATCGCCATCGAGTACGGCACCTACACCGTACCCGAGGTGCTGGGCGCCGTGCGCGCCGACAACTGGCTGCATCAGCGCGGCGACCTCAAGTCGGCGCTGGGCAAGGAGATCAAGGCCGACATCAAGGAGCGCTTCTTCCCGTCGGGCGACAAATGGCGTGAGATGGTCTGGTCGCGCGCCGAGCAGACGATCGCCTGGACGGTCAAGGGGATGCATGGCCAATGAGGAGTGAGGGGTGAGCATCGTCGCGCCGAGCGAAGACTCCGCACGGCTGCGACTGCGCAAGGCGCTGCAACTCGCGCCCTTGTTCGCCGATCTCGATACAAAAAGCATGGCAGCGATCGAGGGCGAGCTGTCGCTGCTCGTGCTGCCGGGCGGCGCGCCGCTGTTCCGCCAGGGCGAACCGGCCGACGCCGTCTATGTCGTGGCCAGCGGCTGCCTCGGCGTGTTCCGCCACGAAGACGAGGACAGCGCCGACGAGCCGATCCTGATGGCCGAGATCCCGCCCGGCAACATCGTGGGCGAGATGTCGCTGCTGTCGCACAGCCAGCGCACGCGGAGCGTCGCGGCACTGCGCGACAGTGAAGTGTGGCGGCTGGCGCGGGGCAGCTTCGACAAGCTGACATCGCTCCATCCCGAGGTGCTGCCGGCACTGATGCGCAACGTCGCCGCGCGCAATGCCATGGGGCCGACCAAGCGTCGCCGCCAGCCGCGCACTTTCGCCATCCTGCCGACCGGGCCCGACGTGCCGTCGGCGCGTTTCGCGGTGCTGCTGGCCGGCGCCCTCGGCCGCATCGGCGCCCACGTCCAGATGCTCGGTCCCGAATCGCTCAACGAAGAGCCGGAATGGTTCGCGCGCTGCGAGATGGAATCGTCGTTCGTGCTCTACCGCGCCGACCCGACGGCGACGGAATGGACCGAGCTCTGCCTGCGCCAGGCCGACTGCCTGATCGTGGTTCGCCACGGCGATGACGATCGGCCGACGATGGTGCCCTTCGAGATCGAGTCGGTGCAGACCGGCGCGGTGTTTCACCGCCGCCGCGAACTGGTGCTGCTGCACGAAGGGCACGATCCACCGCCAGGCTCGACGTCGCCGATGCTGGCGGGCGGACTCTACGGCCAGCATCACCATATCCGCCTCGACATCCATTCCGACGTCGACCGCCTGGCGCGGCTGCTGACCGGCCATGCCGTGGGCGTCGTCATGGCGGGCGGCGGCGCGCGCGCCTTCACCCATATCGGCGTCGTCAAGGCGTTGCGCACGTCCGGCGTGCCGATAGACTTGGTCGGCGGCACCAGCATGGGCGCCATCGTCGCCGCCGGCGTGGGCTCGCGCTGGTCGGACGACGAGCTCGTCGCGCGTTTCCGAATAGCCTTCGTCAACGCCAATCCGCTGAGCGACTACACGCTGCCGCTGATCTCGCTGTTCAGCGGCCACCGCGTCACCCGGCTGCTGCGCTTGGCGTTCGGCGAGAAGGAGATCGAGGACCTCATCCTGCCCTTCTACTGCATCACGGCCAACCTCACGACATCCAACGCCGAGGTCCACACGGTCGGCAAGCTGTGGCGCTGGCTGCGCGCCTCGGTGGCCATTCCCGGCGTCATCCCGCCCTTCAATGAAGCGGGCGAGGTCCATGTCGACGGCGGCGTCATCAACAACTTCCCGGTGCGCGAGATGCGACGCCTGGGTCGCGGCGTCACGATCGGCGTCGACATCGACACCGGCGGCGCGCTGGCCGCGGGCGCCGGCGTCATGGAGCCGTGGTCGGCCTGGCAGTTCTTCCGCCGCCTGATATGGAAGCGCAACGAGACCCTGCCGATCCCGTCGATCGTGCGCATCCTGCTGCGCTCGGCCCTGGTCGCCAGCACGGCGCGCGCCCACGAGGACCGCCAGGCGGCCGACCTGCTGATCGTGCCGCCGATGAATCATATCGATCTTCTGGACTGGACGAGCTTCGACGCCGCCATCGAGCTCGGCTACCGCACCACCATGGAATCGCTCGACAAGGCCCGCGCGTCGCCGACCGGCGCTCGCCTCTTCGTCGCTTGAAAGTTTTACTTTGGACGGGAGAATCACGTGACCGAGCAGCATCTCGCGACCCTGCGCGACCTCAACCACAACTACGTCCGATCGGTCGACGAAGCCGATGTGCGCTGGTTCGACCAGCATCTGGCTGCCGATTTCATGAACACCAATCCCGACGGCACGGTGATCGACCGCGCCGCGTTCCTGGCACAGATCGGCCGCGGCTCGCCGGTCAAGGACATCCGCGAGCATGACGTGAAGATCCTGTTGTTCGGCGATTTCGCCGTCATCAAGGCCCGCACCGCCTACAGGAAGCCCGACGGATCGGCGGGCGCCGGCTGGTACACCGACGACTGGCAGCTGCGGCCGGAAGGCTGGCGCTGCGTCTCCGCACACGTCAGCCGCTCCTGAACGAACGCAACCGTGTCCCTTGCAGCAGGCGTCGATTCGACGCCCGCCGGCTGGCGGGTCGTTTTTGCGTGCTTCGTCTCCGCCGTGTTTTCCTGGGGCTTCGGCTTCTATGCGCACGGCATCTACCTGGTCGAGCTGCAGAAGGTGCACGGCTGGTCGACCGGCCTGATCTCTTCGGTGATCACGGGCCACTACGTGCTGGGCGCCCTGCTGCTGCCACGCATCGCCGAGGCGATCGGCCGCTTCGGGCCGCGCACCGTTTTCCTGTGCGGCCTCGCGGTCACCGGCGGATCGCTGTTGCTGCTGCCCTCGGTCACGGCGCCGTGGCAGCTGGTCGTGCTGTACGCGTTGATGGCGCCGGGCTGGAACGCCACCAGCGTGGCGCCGATCGCCGCCACCATCGGCCAGTGGTTCGACCGCAAGCGCGGCCTGGCGCTGAACCTGGCGCTGAGCGGCGCCACGGTCGCGGGCCTCGTGGTGGCGCCTTCCCTGCTGGCGACGATTCCCAGGCTGGGCTTCGCCGAGGCCGAGCGGCTGCTGGTGGCGATCGGCCTGGTGCTGGCGGTGGGGGCGGTGGCGCTGTTCGTGCGGCGCGGGCCGCTGTCGTTCAGGCCGACGGGAATCAAGCAGAGCCGTCTGGCGCCGCTCGGGCACTGGCATTTCTGGAGCATCTCGGCGCCCTTCGCCTTCGTGCTCATGTCGCAGGTGGGCTTCCTCACCCATCTCGTGCCGCTGATCGCCGGCCGCGCGGCCGACGGTGCGGCGGTCGATCCCGGCCTCGCCGTCGCCGTCAATGCCGTGATGGCGCTGGTCGGCCGGATCGTGCTGGGCTTCGTCATCGACCGGCTGGAACCAAGGCGCGCGTCGGCGCTTTGCTTCCTGGTGCAGGTCGTAGCCATCGCCGTGCTGGCCCGCGCCGAGGCGCCGTTGGTGGTCTACGGCGCCTGCGCCGTCTACGGCTTCTCGGTGGGCAACAACATCACCCTGTCGCCGCTGATCGTGCAGCGCGAATACGCCGCCGCCGACTTCCCTGCGATCGTCGCGCTGTCGACGGCGGTGGTGCAGATCCTCTACGCCTTCGGCCCGGGCCTGCTCGGCATCCTGCGCGACGCCTTCGGCGGCTACGGCGTGCCGCTGGGTGTCTGCATGGCGCTGAACCTGGTGGCCTCGGTCGTGATCCTGCTGCGCCCCCGCCGGCTTTAGCGCGCACAGGGCATCTTCTCCTGAAGGTGGCATCAGCGGGGAGAGTATCAGGACTTAAGTAATAGTCAATATATATTTAGTGTCAATTAAGCACAGAACTTCCAGCCTCGAGGCCCTCCCCTCGGAACTGCTCTAACTCAGGAACTTCAGGCTGTTCACCACCTTGTCGATGGTCTTGCGCGGGCCGTGCACACCGATGCCGACGAAATCCAGCGCATCAGCCGGAGCAGCAGCCAGTGCGGCGCGGTTGTCGGCGTCGTTGGTGGTCTTGAACATGGGCTCGATATAGATCGCGGGCACCAGCTCGCGTGACAGCGCCCGCTGGTGCGTGCGGCGGAGCTCCTCGAGCGTGGCGCCATAGACGAAAACCGGCTCGCGGATCAGGGCGGTATAGGGTCGACCGCCGCCGTCGCGATAAGGCTCGCCCACCATGTGACCGTGGGTCCCGGTCAGGCCGCCGGCCAGGAAGGCTGCGACATTGGCGACCTGCCAGGCGGCCAGGTCGCGGCGCAGGATCAGGGCAGTCTTGGTGTCGTAGATCATGGTGCCCATATCGGGCATGGTGGGAAAGCTGTCTTGAAGGTTTGTGCATGAGTGTCGACCAGATCCGCTTCGACCAGCCGCAGGCCGCGCTGCAGCGCCTGACGGCGCGGTTCGGCGGCCATGCCTACGATCTGCACCGCCACGAGACCTATGCCGTCGGCCTCACCCTGTGGGGCGCCCAGTCCTTCCACTATCGCGGCGCGCTGCAGACCAGCCGCGGCGGGCAGGTCATGGTCATTCATCCCGACGAGGCCCATGACGGACATGCCGGCGTCGATGACGGCTTTGCCTATCGCATGCTCTACGTCGACCCGGCCTCGGTGTCGGCCGCGCTCGACGGCGCGAGCCCGCCCTTCGTGCCTGATGTGGTGGCCGACGATCCCGTGCTGGCCGATCTGCTGGGCGAGGCCTTCGCCGACTTCCCCCAGCCGCTGGAGCCGCTCGCCGTCGATGCCGTCGTCGAGCGCCTGGCCGGCCGGTTGGTCGCGCGCAGCGACGATCGCCCGCGCGCGCGGAGCAGGACCACGGCGTATCGCGCGGTCGCCCGCGCCCGCGAGTTCCTCGCGGCCGAAGCGCATCGCACGGTGGCCTCGGAGGAGCTCGAGCGCGTGACGGGTCTCGACCGCTTTGCGCTCGCTCGCCATTTCCGCGCGGCGACCGGCACGTCACCGCATCGCTACCAGGTCGGCAGGCGGCTCGCGCAGGCGCAGAAGATGATCGCCGACGGCATGGCCTTGTCGGAGGCGGCGGCGGCAACGGGGTTCGCCGACCAGAGCCACTTCACGCGTCATTTCTCTGCCCGTTTCGGGCTGACACCGGGCCGCTGGGTCGCGCTGGTGCGCTGAGCGGATAGCGTCCCTCGCTGTCGAGCGTCGATGACGACAGCCAGCCGCGCCGCGTGCCGGCAAGCGTCGATCCCATCAGCGGCCGCAGGCCGGGCATGTGGCAGCCCCAGCCCATGAAGGCGTCGCGCAGCAGGCCGAGCGGCGCCAGCCGCGACTGGAAGAACGGCGTCAGCAGATGGCTGGCCTGACGGTAGAATCGGACGGCCGAGCTGCGGCGCCTCGCGAACAGCGCCAGCGCCGCGTCGAGACTGGAACTCTCGGCGAGCGCTCGCGCGAGCGCATGGGCATCGAGCAAGCCGAGATTGGCGCCCTGGCCCAGTTGCGGGCTGGTGCCGTGGGCGGCATCGCCGATGAACAGCACCGGGCCCAAGTTCCAGCGCGGCAGGGCGACATGGCGGTAGGTCGCGCGCGTAAAACCGTCTGCAGCGGCGGCGTGGTCGGCGATGGCGGCGGCCTCGGGCCACAACGCGCTCGCGGCGCGGCGCCAGGCTGAAAGGTCGAGCGGCTTGCCGGGCGCCAGCGCCTCGACGGGCAGGCTCCAGAACACCGTCATTTGCCCTTGGCCTACCGGCAGCAGGCCCATCATCTCGAACGTGCCGCGGACGCGCTGGCGCAGCAGGCCGGCGGCGCCCAGGCCGGCGAGGTCGGGCACGGTCGTCCAGATGCAGCCCCAGGGGTAAAGCGGCGCGCGGGCGGCCGGCATGAGTCGCGTGCGCAAAGCCGAATGGGCGCCGTCGGCGATGATGACGAGATCGAACGGGCCGTGGCGTATGCCCTGCTTGTCGACGAGCGAGCCGTGCGCGACATCGACGATCTCCGCGCCGGTGACCAGCAACGCCTGCGAGCGCAGCAGCCTTCCGTGCAGCAGGTCGAACAGCGCGCTGCGGTGGATACCGAGTCCGAAGGTCTTGGGATGCAGGTCGGCATAGCGAAGATCGAGCACGCTGCGGCCGCGATGCGTCCTGCTTTCGAGGCCGCCGATGCGCGCGCCGCGCGCCACTGCGTCGTCGGCGAGGCCGAGCGCGCGCAGCACGGCGAGGCCGGTGGGCTGAAGCAGGAGCCCCGCACCGATCGGTTGGGGCTCTGCGAAGCGTTCGAAGATCGTGACCTCGTGGCCGGCGTCGGCCAGCAGGATCGAAGCGGCCTGGCCGGCGACGCCGCAACCGACGACGGCAATGTCTAGGACATCAGGCACGATTGCCGTCCAGTATTCGATACCTGACGGGAAAACCAGACTGATGTATCTGTCCGTCGGCGATGGGAGACCACTTTAAGGGCGTCAATCCGACTGATCGGCGCGCGCGATTGGTACGAGCGAGCTGAGTCGGGATCAGGTGACGCCTTCGTGTCAGAAGTCGGGCGTATCGTCGCGCAAGAGCATATCCCGATAAGACAGACTCAGTTCTTGCCGGACCGTGGGCCTCTAGGTCCGCCTCATGTGCTTTGATGACGGCGCATATATGAGTAAGAGCGGGCCTGGAGGCCCGCGGTCCGGCAAGACGCTCAATCGAAGTCCGAGGCACGGTCCGCTCCACGGCAAGGAACACTGCGGACCATCAAAGCATGGACTTAAGTATAAGTCAAGCATCGATTAGTGTTACTTTAAACGCGGCCGCAATCAGAGCAGGACTATCGCATACGGCAATTTCCGTCGTCTCGACCGGAGCGCGAAGCGCGGAGCGGAGAGATCTTCTTTCCACGATAAGCCACTTATCGTGAAAGAAGGTCTCTCCACTCGGGCCTGCGGCCCTCGGTCGAGACGACGGGAGTAGCCATATGCGATGGCCCTGGCAATCACAGCCCGCCGTTCACCACCAGGCACTGGCCGCTGACATAGTCGCTGTCGGGGCTGCAGAAGAGATAGACCGAGCCCGCGGCCTCCTCGGGCAGGCCGCCGCGGCCGAGCGGGATCATCTGGTTCATGGCGGCGATGCGGCCGCCCTGCACGCCGATCTTGACCTTGCGGCCCTGCACCTCGATCTCGCCGTCCTCGCCCTGGTTGAGCGGCTTGGTGAGGCGGGTCTGGATGTAGCCGAAGGCGACGGCGTTCACCGTCACGTCGTAGCGGCCGAACTCCTTGGCCAGCGTCTTGGTGAGGCCGACGATGCCCGCCTTGCCGGCCGAGTAGTTCGACTGGCCGGCATTGCCGTTGACGCCCGAGGTCGAGGAGATGTTCACCACCTTGCGCACGATGCGCTTGCCGGCGGCGCGCTCCTTGTCGACCTCCTGGCGGAAATGCTGCTGGAAGGCACGCAGGATCCGGAACGGCGCGGTGAGATGGACGTCGAGGATGGCGTACCACTGCTCGTCGCTCATCTTCTGGATGACCGAGTCCCAGGTGTAGCCCGCGTTGTTCACCACGACATGGCAGCCGCCGAAGGCGTCGACCGCGGTCTTGACGATGCGGTCGCCGAAGTCGGGCTTGGCGACGTCGCCGGTGCAGGCGACGGCCTTGCCGCCCATCTTCTCGATCTCGGCGATGGTCTCCTTGGCCGGCGCCTCGTCGATGTCGTTGATCACCACCTTGGCGCCGTCGCGCACCAGGCGCAGCGCGATCTCCTTGCCGATGCCGCGTCCAGAACCGGTGACGATCGCCACCTTGCCGTCCATCTGACCCATACTCACGTCTCCTTTGCTGGGAGCGCGCCACTCCAGTGGCGCTCATAGGCTGTGTGATCCACGAAGATGCGTCACTGGAGTGGCGCGCTCCCAGCAATGATTAGTTTGCCGCCACCGTCGCGTGGCCCTGCAGGGTGTCCTGGCCGTTCTGGTTGGTGCACTTGACTTCGAGGTCGATCAGCTTCTCGCCGTTCTCCTCGCGCTTGCCGGTGACCTTGCCGCTCAACGTGATGACGTCGCCCGGCCAGGTGATCGAGGTGAAGCGCGTGCCGAGCCGGCGGATCTTGTCGCGCGGGGCGTAGCTGGTGACCAGGCGGCCCAAGAAGCCCATCGACAGCATGCCGTGGGCGAACACGTCCTTGAATCCGAACTTCTTGGCGAAGTCCAGATCGACATGGATCGGATTGTGGTCGCCCGAGCCGCCGCAATAGAGCGCGAGCTGGTGGCGGCTGATCGGCGGCAGGACGATCGGCTTGATCGGATCGCCCACCTTGACCTGGTCGAACTTGGGAGCTGCTACCATTTTCTTTTCTCCTCCCTCACTTCTTCGCCGCGTCGGGATTGCGCACGACGGTGATGCCCGTGCCCTTGGCCACGAGCTTGCCCGCCTGATCCTTCAGCGAGGTCTCGGAGACCACGAACCACAGCGCGCCTCCCTTCTTGTCGTACATGTCGGTCACCTTCTGCTGGCAGGTGATCCTGTCGCCGACAAAGACCGGCGCGTAGTAGTCGTAGTGCTGCTCGCCGTGCAGGATCAGGCCGATATCGACGTTGAGCAGGCGCAACAGGCCGCCCTTCTCCGGATCGTCGTTGGTGATGGCCTGCAGGAAGGTCGGCGGCACCGGCACGGCCTTGTAGCCGGCGGCCTTGGCGGCGGCTTCGTCGGCGTAGATGGGGTCTTCCTCGCCGATGGCCTTGCAGAAGAGTTTTACCTTGCCGGCCTCGACGGTGGTGCTGAAGGGTTTGAACTCGTGGCCGATGACTTTCTTGTCGAGCTGCATGTTTCCTCCGGTCAGCTTTGACTCATGACCCCTCCGGCCCTTCGGGCCACCTCCCCACGTAAGACGTGGGGAGGAACGCGCTTGCGTGCGCCGGAAGGCGGTTACTCGTAGCGGCCGACGATGGCCACGCTGGACACGTTCTCGCGCGGGGCGCCGCCCAGGTTGTGGGTCATGCCGATGCGCGGATCCTTGAGCTGGCGGGCGCCGGCGCGGCCCTGGAACTGCAGGTACATCTCGTAGAGCATGCGCAGGCCCGAGGCGCCGATCGGATGGCCGAAGCACTTCAGGCCGCCGTCGATCTGGCAGGGGATCTTGCCGTCGGCGTCGTAGAAGCCGTCCAAGACGTCCTTCCAGCCCTTGCCGGTCTCGGAGATGTGCAGGTCTTCCATGGTCACGAGCTCGGTGACCGAGAAGCAGTCGTGCACCTCGAACATCGAGACCTCGTCGCGCGGGCTCTTGATGCCGGCCTCTTCATAGGCCTTCTTAGAGGCGATGCGCGTGGTGTGGAAGTAGCTGCCGTCCCACGAATTGTGGCCCGACTCGGAGCCGTTGGAGACCGAGAGCTGCAGCGCCTTGACGCTCACCAGGTTCTGCTTGCCCATCGCCTTGGCGATCTCGGGCGTGGTGACGATGGCGGCGGCAGCACCATCCGACACGCCGCAGCAGTCGAACAGGCCGAGCGGCGAGGCGATCATCGGCGCGTTCAGGATGGTGTCCATCTCGACGGCCTTCTGCAGATGCGCCTTGGGATTCTTGGCGCCGTTCTGATGGCTCTTCCACGAGACGTGGCCGATCGCCTTCTTGAGGTCCTCGGCGCCGACATTGTGGGCGGCCATGTAGGCGGTGGCAAGCTGGGCGAAGTTGCCGGGCGCGGTGCCGTTGGCATTCCACAGCGCCTGCAATGGGCCGCCGCGGCCGCCGGGCAGGCCGCCGTAGCCGGTGTCCTTCAGCTTCTCGACGCCGAGAGCGAGCGCGAAGTCAGCCGCGCCCGAAGCGACGGCGTAACAGGCGCCGCGGAAGGCCTCGGTGCCCGAGGCGCACATGTTCTCGACATGCGTCACCGGGATGTTGGGCAGGCGGCACGTCGTCGACAGCGGAATGCCCGACTTGCCGACATGGACCTCGTCGATGGCGGTCGAGAACCACGCGGCGTTGAGCTGCTTGGCGTCGATGCCGGCGTCGGCGAGGCATTCCTTGTAGGCCTCGAGCATCAGCTCTTCGGCGCCGCTGTCCCAGCGTTCGCCGAACTTGGAGCAGCCCATGCCGAGAATGGCGACCTTGTCCTTGATACCACGAGCCATGATGGTCTCCTTCGTGGGGGTTGTCAGACTATCACATCAACTCTTGCTGGGGGCGCGCCACTCCAGTGGCGCGTCATTTGTCGATCACACAGCTCATGACGCGCCACTGGAGTGGCGCGCCCCCACTCTCTAAACCGGCGCGGCCTTCCAGAAGTAGCGCTTGAAGCCGCCGCGCATGGTGTCGTTGTCGCGGATGCGGAAGGTCATGCGCATCTTGGCGCCGACCTTGACCTGTTCCTTGTCGCTGTCGGTGAAGTCGGCCATGAAGCGGCCGCCCTCGGGGAAGGTGATCATGCCGTAATAGCCCGGTGGGTCCGGCGAATAGACCAGCGAGTCGGCGGTGAACGACATCACGTTCGCCTCCAGCCCGGCCATGGCGTAGGGCTCCTGGCTGTCGATCGCGTGGCAGTTCGGATTGACGCACACCTGGCTGCGCGGAAACTGCACGGTGCCGCAGACCTTGCACTTGCCGCCGACCAGGCCGTAGATCATGTCGCGCTTGCGCCACAGGACCGACAAAGCGGTCTTCTTGTCGAACTCGGCGCGCATGCCCTTCTCGATCGGCAGCAGCTCGTTGAAGGCGAGGAACTTCAGGTAGTTCTTCTCTTCCTTGCGGCGCGCCAGCCAGCCCGACAGGCCCTTGCGCTTGGGCAGCTTGGCGTTCTCGGCGGTGACCTCGAACACCAGCGTGTCGACGCCCTGGCCGAAGGCCACGACCATGATCTTGTCGCCTTCCTTGGCGATCTCCAGCGCGTCGACCAGCATGACCAGCGCGTGCGCCGCACCGGTGTCGCCGAGATTGGCGCCCAGAAGGTCGCGCACCGCGCCGTCGGCGATGCCGCAGACCTTGGCCAACTGCTTCGGGACGGCCGGCATCAGGCTGGGCATGATGAAGTGGGTGATGTCGGCGCCTTTAAGCTTGCAGGCGGCGAGCGCGCCCTTGATGGCGGGCGGCACGATCTTCGAATAGCCCTCGTCGCGGATCCAGCGCTCTTCCCACCCATAGTCGAAGTCGCTCTCGTCGCCGCGGAAATGGTCGACGAAGTCCATCGACACGGAGTGATGGCCTACGAGCTTCGCGATCACGTTCTCGGTGCCGCACAGGAGCGCCGCGGCGCCGTCGCCGTAGTTGAGCTCGTTGGACGAAGCGACCTTGGTCATGCGCTTGTCGGCCGCCGCGACCAAAGCGGGGCCGCCGCCGTTCTTCGAGGCATTGAGGCCCGCGATCAGCGCCGAGGTGCCGGCCTTCTGCGAGCCGCCGATGTCGGAGGCGAGAAGGTTCTGCTCGATCGAGAGCGCGGTGCCGATGACGCCGGCGTTCTGGCGATCCTTGAAGGGATGCGTGGTCGAGGCGAAGTAGAGGCTGCGCACGTCGGTCGCCTCGTGACTGGTGAGGCAATCGCGCGAGGCCTCGACCGCCATGGTGATCGAATCCTCGTCCCAGTTGGCCATCGAGCGCTCGCCCTTGGCGAGGCCGCGCAGACCGGCTGCGAACCACTTGTTGGCGTCGTAGACGGCCTGACGGTTGAGGCGCAGGCGCGGCACATAGGCCCCATAGGCCACGATTCCGACCATTGTGCTTTTTCCTCCACTCTATGAACGAGCGTTTATTAGGTGCTCTTAGCGCGACTGACCGGACGGGGCGAGATGGATTTGATCATGGCAGGTAAGAAGGTGGAACTGGGTTTCGGGGTGCAAAACTGAGCGGACCAAGCCTTACGAACTCATCTTCCGCTGCCCTCATATTCCTCTCCCCTCATGCTCCTCTCTTTTCATATTCCTCTCCCCCTTGGGGGAGAGGTTAGGTGAGGGGGTTCAACCCGAAGACTGCCTCCTGCATCACCCCCTCACCCAGCCTCTCCCCCAAGGGGGAGAGGAGCATGAAAGGGAGAGGAACATGAAAAGAAAGGAGTCTTTGCTGGGAGCGCGCCACTCCAGTGGCGCATCATGATCATGAGCGCCACTGGAGTGGCGCGCTCCCAGCAATCATGCTTTCGGCATCTCCCTCACCAGGTTGCGGTAGCCGGCGTCCGGCGGGATGTGGAGAAAGCGTTTGCCGTCCCTGTTTTCGACCCAGGGCTGGACGGTGACGATCTTGCGTTCGGTGGCCTGCGAGATCGCGCCGACGACGGTCTTGCCTTCGGCCAGAAGCTCGAGGTTCTTGGTCGTGGCGTGGACCAGGGTGCGGCGGCCGGCGGTGGCCTCGTCGATCGCCTGCTGCGCGCCGATCCAGACCGAGTCCACCGACTCCGATCCGTCATGCAGGGCGATCTGGTCTTCCGGCGCCTCGGCCAGGAAGAACCAGGTGTCGAAGCGCCTGGGGGCGAAGGTCGGCGTGATCCAGTGGGCGAAGGGCACCATGAGATCGGTGGCGAGCTCGAGGTCCTCGGCCTCGACCAGGTCGACGATGCTGGCCTCGTCCTTGGCCAGCCTGGCGCGCCACTTCTTCTCGATCGCCAAAAGGTCGGCGGCGGCGATGACGGCGCGCTGGCCGCGCTTGCGCGCCAGCAGGACGCCACATTCCTCGAAGGCCTCGCGCACGCCGGCGATCCTGAACTTCAGCTCGCCATCGCCGATCCTGTCGGCCCCGCCGCAGCGCGCCCGCAGCCGGGGATCGCCGTCGGCGTCCTCCAGCTTGCCGCCGGGAAACACCAGGGCGCCGGAGAAGGCATCGATCTGGTGGTGGCGCACCACCATGAAGACTTCGAGCAGCGAGGCCATGTTTCCGGGCGTCGACGGACGCACCAGCAGCACGGTCGTGGCAGGGCGCGGCGGCGCCGGTTCTTTCTTCAGTTCGGTCATAAGAGCCTGCATTCGTGGGATTCCAGAGTGTCCCATACTAGTCGCGACAGTGCCATTGACGGCGTGTATCCTTGGGCTGCCAGTTCCGCAGAGAAGGAGAACGCCATGACGACGGCCACCACCAACGGCCCGGCGCCCCCGCACAGCCTGGGCGACAGCATCAGGGCTCTGCGCGCCCGGTGGGGATGGATCGTGGCGCTGGGCATCATCTTCATGATCGCGGGCGTGATCGCGCTGGGCAGCGTCGTCGCCGCCACCGCCTCGGCGGTGCTGATCGTCGGCATCATGATGATCATGGCGGGCGTCGCCGAGATCTTCGCCGCCTTCCGCGTCAAGGACTGGGGCAAGGCCATCTTCTGGGGGCTGCTGGGCGTGCTCTATGTCGCCGCCGGCATCATCGCCATCAACAACCCGTTCCAGGCAGCCACCATCCTCACGCTGTTCCTGGGCATCGCCCTGATCGCCGGCGGCATCGTGCGCATGTTCCTCGCCTGGCACATGCGCGAGGCCGGCAAGCCGTGGGGCTGGATCGTGGTGTCGGGCATCATCTCGGTGCTGCTCGGCGCGATGATCATCGCCAAGTGGCCGTATTCCAGCTTCTACGTGCTGGGGATCTTCCTCGGCATCGATTTGATCTTCATCGGCTCGAGCTGGCTCTCGATCGGGCTGGCGCTGAAGCGGCGGCACGCGGCGTAGCGCCGCGCAAACCTTGGTTGTTGAAACTCTGGTCACCGCAGCGGAGGGACCAGAGTGGAGGCCACGGCAATTTCCGCAATTCGCGCTCGAGTCTTGTCGGAGCGCGGACCTCCAGGTCCGCTCATTTCTTCGTCTTTGCTGGGAGCGCGCCACTCCAGTGGCGCTCATGGTCTGTGTGATCCACGAAGAGGCGCCACGGAGTGGCGCGCTCCCAGCAAAGACATGAGTCCAATCGGGAGCGCGGACCTCCAGGTCCGCATCTTCCTCGTCGATACGATGACATGAGCGGACTCGGTCGGGGTGACCCGACCTGAGGAGGTCCGCGCTCCGGCATGACACTTGATCATTTTGGCCAGTCCATCGGCACAGGAGTGGGAGCGCGAGGTGCGTCGGCCTGAGGCGTTACCTCACTCTCTTCTTCCTCTTCCTTCGAGTCGGGGGAGGTTTGCTTTTCCGCAATTCGCGCAAGCGATTCTGCGGAGGGCCTCGACCCGAGGCTTCCGATCCCTCCGTCCCTTCGACTTCGCTCAGGGCAGGC
>Ga0193726_1001671_pt1 | contig 16687 bp, 29 predicted proteins | sample H2c1metaG_FD_144928 | JGI IMG/M metagenome (GOLD analysis project Ga0193726, IMG submission 144928) | Soil microbial communities from a riparian zone of the East river system, Colorado, United States - H2c1 | ecosystem: Environmental > Terrestrial > Soil > Riparian zone | place: USA: East River... | reverse complement strand
GAACCAAAGCAAAGAGAAATAATTTCATAAAAGAATCAAGCACTTTTGGTCGGGGCAGCTGGATTCGAACCAACGACCTGCAGTACCCAAAACTGCCGCGCTACCAGGCTGCGCTATACCCCGATTATCTGGGAAACGACGTCGATACACGCTTAAACCGCTGCCAGCAAGGCGGCTTTCGACCGCTCAATGGCCGTTAAACAGCGGATGCGCCACCCGGTCGCCGGGCGCGATCCCGTATTTTTTTGCCGTACCTGCGATCACCTCGAGCACCCCCTTCGCCAGCCCCCTTGAGGGGATGATTTTGGTGGATTGCGGCTCGGTATTCTCGGCAATTCGCAGGATCCGGCCGTCGGCCCGGATGAAAATCATGTCGAGAGAGATGAATGTGTTTTTCATCCACATCGACACCTCCTGTTCCGGCGAGAAATCGAACAGCATCCCCTTCCCGTCCGCGAGTTCCTTCCGGTACATCAGGCCGGTGGTCTTTTCCTCTTCGGTCGTTGCCATCTCGACCGAGAACATCTGCACGCCGGATTTGGTGACGATCTCGAGCGGCTGGATGCTCGCGGCGCGCGCGCCAAAGACCGAAACTGCGTAAATTGCCATAACCACAGCGAAAGGTATCCAAAGCCGCGCGCGCGGGCGATGCCGATCAACACCTCGACCAAAATTCATGAACACAATACTCGCCGCAGCCATGGAGGGATTTCGCTTGGCCCGACCCTAGCCCAACGATCGTGGCAAATACCAGACCTCCGGCGCGGCGCACGAATGCATTTTCGTGCGCCCTGCTAGCAGCTTAGGCTCGTGGACGTGGAGGCGGCGCGATCAGTGCGACGACAATCCCGGCGACCCGGTTTCCGGCTGAATCTCGGCAGCCATCATCCCCTTCGACCCGGGCCCGAACCGGACCAGCACGAACTGACCGGGGCGCAGCTCGGTCATCCCGAAGCGGCGCAAGGTTTCCATGTGCACGAAGATGTCCGGCGTCCCCTCGCCACAGGTCAGAAAGCCGAATCCGCGTAAGCGGTTAAACCATTTGACCTGCGCCCGCTCCAGACCACTGGTCGGCGTGACGCTGACATGGGTCCGTGGCGGCAGCATCTGCGCCGGATGAATCGCCGTCGACTCGTCCATCGAGAGGATGCGGAACGCCTGATAGCCTTTCGCGCGCTGCACGCACTCAACGACGAGCCGCGCGCCTTCGTAAGCGGTTTGATAACCGTCGCGTCTAAGCACGGTGACGTGCAGAAGCACATCCGCCGCTCCATTGTCGGGTACGATGAAGCCGTAGCCCTTTGATGCATCGAACCATTTGATGACACCGCTGATCTCGACGAGATTAGCGGCACTATCGCCTAGGCCCGACAACGCATCGATCGCCGGGTCGCGCTCGGCGCCCACCGAATATTCACTCTGCCCCAGCCCGTTCGGCCCCCCGCTTGGTGGACCTCCGAGCTTTTTGGACTCAAAACCGTCCGACCCCATGACCCCGGACCCCACACAGAACACGCGCCCATCGATGCCAATTCATGATGCCGCCACGCGAATCTTTCGCACTGAAGATAACACTCCCGCCAGCGACGCACACATAAAAAACAAAATTGTCGCCAACTATAAACAACCTTGCGTGGTTGCGAATCAGTTGGACATCAGTTTCCGACGAACGGCCCCAGGGTTTCCCCGATATCGTGCCGGATCACCAGATCAGCGATTTCATCCTGTTCGGTGGGTTGGTTGTTGATGATCACCAGTCTGGCGCCGTAGTTTTTGGCCAGCATTGGAAATCCGGCGGCCGGCCAGACCACCAGCGAAGACCCGATCGCAATAAACAGGTCGCAATGCTGGGCAAGCTCGGTGGCACGGCGCATCGCGTCTTCCGGCATCGCCTGACCGAACGAGATGGTGGCGGTCTTCACCGGCTCGTCGCAGATGGTGCAGTCGGGCGCACCGCCTGTTGCGTCGAAGCGCTGCCTGACCCACGCAAGATCGTATGCATATCCGCAGCCAATGCAGCGTGCGTAGGTCGTATTGCCGTGCAGCTCGACGACGTGTTCGGCCGCGAATCCTGATACCTGATGCAGATTGTCGATGTTCTGGGTGACGATGGCGGGAATTTTGCCGGCCTTGTAGAGCGAGGCCAGCGCGCGGTGACCGCGTCCCGGCTTTGCTGCGGCAAAGGTCGGCTCCATCGCAAAGCGCCGCCGCCATGCCTCATCGCGGGCATCCTGGCTGGCGACGAATTCATCAAACGGAATCGGGCGGTTGCGGGACCACAATCCACCGGGCGAGCGGAAATCGGGAATTCCGCATTCGGTCGAAATACCTGCGCCGGTGAAGGGAAGGATGGCGGACGCCTCGGCGATCATGTCGCCGAGTTGCTCCACCCCGCTGCGAAGATCCGGTGCGATCACTGGAACTATCCGAATGTTTGGCCGCGCTCTTTACATATTCACGGCCAGTCGGATTGCTAAGTCAATGCCCCCGCATCGTCGGCAAGCCCCCAACATTCGGCCCGCATCAGGCCGCGTCCGCGACGGTGCGAATTTATCCGCCGCCATCAGTTGCCATGCTCGATATCGTTGATAAGCGGTTCGATTTTGTTGACATCAGTTGACGCCTTCGATGCTCCCGACTCCCGTGCGAGAACTTCGATTGAGGGCAACCACAATCCTGCAACTCAATCTCCGCATTCGCGCCCCATTCGCGACCACCATGGATGCAGGACACGAATCAAAGGGACAGGCATGACCGAACAGCAAAACGTGCTTGGGGCGGAACGGGCAGAAATCGCCACGCGCGTGGCGAGCTTCAAAGCCACCCAGGAGAAATTCCAGCGCGAGCGTGAAGAATATTTCGCAGCGACGCTGCAAAAGCCCGCAGCTGATTCGAACGCCTGCCATTCTGGTCCTGCGGACTCCACTGCGCTCTGATCCTGACACTTTCATTGCGCAGCGAAGCAATCCAGAAAGCCGCAACTAAGCGGCGGACTGGATTGCTTCGTCGCTTCCGCCCTCGCTCGTTGAGCTACAGCGGACAAGTGCTCCTCGGGTGACGTGGCGCAGGACTCAATTTAGTGATCGAATCAAAAAAGCCCGGAAGCGATGCTTCCGGACCTTTTCGTTACCAGCGATGGTGCCAGTAGTGGTGCCGATAATAGGGTCCGCCGTAATAGGCGTAAGGCCCATATCCGTAGCCGGAATAGGCTGGCGCGTAGTAACGGGGGCCGTAGTCGTAATAACCATAGCCCGGACCGTAATAGCCGTACGCGCCCGCCGCGCCGGCGGCGAGTGCGCCGGCAGCCAGGCCGAAAGCAAGGCCAGGGCCGATGCCGCGTCCCCGCGCCTCAGCCGGCGCCGTCACGGCCGTGGCGCCAACTGTGGCAACCGTCGCCAAAATTGCTAGCGTTTTCCTCATGCGCATCTCCTGACATTGAGTACACCCGAGATAACGCAGAGGTTTTTCGATGGTTTCAGCGGGAACCGGGTTCCGCGACGGAAATTGTAAGGACTATTTTCTTCTGTCCTCTTCGTTTCTCTGCGGCCGCGACAGAGAGCCGTGCGGGTTCCTTTTACTCTCCGAAATATTCGCGGATGATCTTGCTATCGAGCTCTTTCCAATGTGGCCTTTTGAGCAACAGCCGGAGCTCGGTTTCAAATCGTTCACGTACCGATGGCAGCTCGGCCAAGACAACGGATTGCCGAGTTGCGAATGCCGCGTGGACGGCCCGCAGAATCGTCCAGTTCAGCGCCACCATCAGGACTTCGTGCGGGCTGCCCGCCCAACGCGCCGCGATCGAATGCTCGAGATCAGTGAGACCATCGACCAGATGTCCGGTCACGAACGATCTCACCGGCAGCCTGACTTCGGGAGGCCACGCGCTGAGAGCTTCGGTATAGAGGTCGTCAAAATCTATCACCATCGATAGCGACATTCTGGACACCCCACCTATTCTGGACCACCCCACCTAACCCCACTGCGATGAAAGATGCACCCTGTGATTGCCGATCCCACAGGCTGGTAGGAGATTTTCTGCACCGCCCTTGTTTCGCAGCAACACCGCGCCAAATCGCCTGCGCGTTGGGTGGATCGGTTAACCCCGGGGCCTTCATCTTGGTCACTTTGACGGCTTTTCCCCCTCGTCGGTGTGGTCCACACACCTGCCTGCTTTCCATTGTCAGAATACCCCGACCGCATTTCACTGCGGCCGCAGATCGTCATTCAGCGACCCGGCGATTGACCGCCCACACGGCCTATCCGGAAGACCGCCCGGCCCGACGGCTGGGTTGTTTTCCGGAGTGGCTGAAAATACACCGGGTAATAAATTAAGCTGCTCAGTATTGAACCTTTTTCCGAGCCGCACGCACATATTTGTACTGGGGAATTGCCTATCCAGTTCTACGGCAACGCCGCCGAGCGAACATACTCCGCTCAGGCGGCGTTGTTGTTCTGAACTTTTTTTTCGACTTTCACGGACACAGTACGGAAGAGATCGCCCCCGCCCGATCGCCAGCTTCCTTAAGGAAGCCCCGCTTTCCCCAAGCGGGGCTTCTGCTTTTTCCGCGTGCCGGGGCTACACGGACGTTTGGTGTCTTCTGCGGTGGGTGACGGCTTCGCATATTCTAATGAAGTTTCCGAAACGCGACATCGACGCGCGACAGAAGGCACTACAAAGAAAGTCCTACCAACGATCCTGACAGGCACCTCTCAACGCATGGAAGAATAAGGATGGGCCGGTTCTTTATCTTCATCATCATTGTAAGCATCGCGCTGGTGCTGGGCATGGCCTTCGTCGTCACTCACTTTTGAAGCGCGCGGATCCTGCTCCGATGCGCCGCTCGCACGACTGTGGAAGGAAGGATTACATTCCCACCGCGTCCGGCACGCGCCGAACGTCGGCACGCGCCTTTATCCACGGCGGGTTGGCGCGTTGCGGTCGCGCCATTTGAGTTCATGAGGTGTTCCAGCTCTGCCCGCTTGCGGGTGATGAGCAGTTGAGCCGAGGCGCTATCCATTCCGGCCTTCTGCAATTGCCGGATGGAGCTACCCAATTCGGCGATCTGGCCCCGAAGTTCGGCCAGCTTGAAAGCCAGATCCGTGTCCATTGGCCGCCCTCGCGACGACCAAGTAGAACAAAATGAGAACATTAGAGCAAGTTGCTACAAGTAGGTGTTCTCTCGGTGGAACACCCTATGGCTGAAATGCTTGGCCTAGGCTCGCTTACCGCGGGCGGAGGAAACGTCATGAACGCATGGAGCGAATTTCTACGGGGTCAGGCGGTTATCGCAGACAGGTACGCAAAGACGATGACGACGGCTGAAACCATCAAGGAGTTCGCCGACATCGCCGAGAGCGTCCGCCATGACGCAGACGTTGAGGATGCGAATCCCACCTGCAAATACTGATCGCCCCTGGAACGGAGCTATTCAGAAACCCCCGGCCGGCCTGCCCGCTTTGTGCTTGAGGCCACGACGCCGCGGCCCATGGAACGAAAAGCCCTCGCAAGACTTAGCAATCGACTTCCAAATTCAAAACCCCGCTCATGCCCGTGCGGGGTTTTTGCTTTTTCTTGGGATGCCGTCATCAGCGGATCAATTCGGCAAGCTGCTCGACAGAACCTGTTTTAATAGGCAGCGAACCACGCTCACAAGAAATCGGAACGGCGTGACCTAGCTCACATAGTAAACCCTGCATTGGCTTAGATTGGAGCACCTTAGGAGCGAGGCAATTGTCCCCGCAGAGGGTGACGTCATGAGCAAGATTAAATATCTCCGAGAGCAAGCGGCGAGAGCCGAACGATTGGCGAAAACCGTGATGGACGCTCTGACCGTCCAAAGGCTTCAATCATTCGCCGCCGATTGCCGACAGCAAATCAAGACGCAGGCGGAGAGCGAGCGGCCACTGGAAACGGCCAACCATTCTCTATCGGAGAATGCTGAGGATGATGACGACCGTCCGCACCAGGAACTTCCAGTTGCGAACAAGAAAGCCGCCGAGTTGGTCTAACTAGCGGTTCCTCGGCCTGCTTTGGACGCTCTCCCTACGGCACCCATGGGGCGTCACAGCGGGCTTCGGAGACACGTTGGCGATGAACATGACCCCGGTGCCAGATTCTGCAGTTGCCCCATTCCTGTTTCAGGGTGTGCGGCTCGAAATCGGCGCGGATCAGGGGAGTTCTGGCTAGCCAAATCGTGAACGCATGGCGCGCAACCGGCACGCACCCTCCTGCCCCTTGCCGCATTTTGCTGCTATTCAGTGCCCCGTAGCGCTCAACCGAATTCAAATCCGCAAATGTTCAGGGAGTAAGAAACATGCGTTATCTCCACACCATGCTGCGCGTCCGCAATCTCGATGCCGCGCTGAAATTCTATCACGACGCGCTCGGATTGAAGGAGGTCCGCCGCGTCGATAACGACAAGGCGAAATTCACGCTGGTGTTTTTGTGTGCCGCCGAGGACGAAGGACTGCTGAAAGCATCCAAGGGACGCGGCGCACCGCTGGTCGAGCTCACCTATAATTGGGACGAGGAAAAATACGGCGAGGACCGCTATTTCGGCCACCTCGCCTATGAGGTCGACGACATCTACGCCACCTGCGACCGCCTGATGAAGCTCGGCATCACCATCAACCGGCCGCCGCGCGACGGACAGATGGCGTTCGTCCGTTCACCGGATCTGCATTCGATCGAACTCTTGCAGAAGGGCGATGCGAAGCCGCCGGCGGAGCCGTGGACCTCGATGCCGAACACCGGCCACTGGTAAGCATTGTACAAATTCTTCGTGCACATGCGGCATCCCAGCTACCGGCTGGTGATCTCAGGGGATGCGCCGTTTCCCGCCGGCGCATCCGAACACGAATGGCGATTCACCCGCGCCCGCGAGGCCAGCGACGTCAACGCCGAGGTTCGCGACGCGGTGAACCAAACCGGTTACTCGCTTTTCAAAACCGGATTGTCGCTTTCCGAGATTCCTAAACCTTAAAGCCGCGGGCCTTCAATTGCCGCGGCGATCGGTGTCGAACACCGGACATTGCCGAGAGGTTTTTCCGTTCCGCTTTGAGGAACCTGACCTTCCCTTTCGCGTTCTTGAATCCGTAAGGTTTTCATGGAGGCTAAAATGGGACGAGGACTTCTGCTCTGGCTGCTCGGCGTGCCGATACCGGTGATCCTTCTATTGTGGCTGTTCTTCGGCCGCTGACCTTTTATCATCGAAGTGCTGGCGCAAATCAGGCTCCGTCAGGATTTGGCGGCGTCTGATTTTTTTTGCTTCGCGCGCCGCATTGAATTTTGCATGCAGCGCGCTTTTTCGCGAAAATTCCGCTATGACCCGCGAGGCGGCGATCATCGGGAACGAAATACGTGGCGGACAGCAATCAGGGGCAATTGAAGATTTGGGGCCGGGCCAATTCGGTCAATGTGCAGAAAGTACTTTGGTGCTTGCGCGAACTTGATCTCGCTTATGAGCGCATCGATGCCGGCATGGCGTTCGGCCGCAACCGCGAGCCCGATTATCTCGCGATGAATCCCAACGGGCGCGTACCCACGCTGGTCGACGGCGATTTCGTGCTCTGGGAGTCGAATTCGGTGATGCGCTACCTGGTCCTCGAATACGGACAGGGGTCGCCGCTTTATCCGCAGGCGCCGAAACGACGCACCAGCGTCGACCGCTGGCTGGACTGGACGCTGTCGACCTTGCAGCCGGTCGATCGTCCGGTGTTCTGGGCGCTGGTGCGAACGCCGGTCGAACAGCGGGACATGGTCGCGATCCAGCAAGACGCCGACGCGGAAGCCGTGCAATGGCGCATCGTCGACGCGCAGCTGGCGGCGCGGTGCTTTATCGAGGGCGATGACTTCACGATCGCCGATATTGCGCTTGGCGCCTATGCAAGGCGCTGGTTCGGAGTCGAAGGCATCGCCAAACCGGCGCTGCCGCATCTCGAGCGCTGGTTCGCGCAGTTCGCCGGCCGGGCGGGATTCCAGCAGTTCATCGCGCCGCCGATGTCGTAAACCCTGCCTATGGTGCGACGCTCGACCAAAAGGCTGAACGCTCGAATAGGACAATGCATAAGATCAACACCAGGGTGACGACGGTCACCATTAGGCGCGTGGTCCAGCTCATGCCGCGGCTGACCCACCAGAGCAGCGCGCAACTCATGATAACGGGAACGATGATATCGAGTTGCAATGAGCTCGCCCTGTTGCCGCTCTATCGTACGCCGCTGGAGCCACCGACCCCGATGCTGACCGCGCCGCCAATCTTCACGCAGGTCTCAGTTCCGTCTACCTTGACAAATCCCGGACCGAACGCAGCGCACGAATTGCCGGCAGCAGCGCCTTTCAGCGGGAGCAACCTGCCCGTGCTTGTGGGTTTGTCCGGCTTCCGATGGCTGGACTGCTCGGCCAGCGCGATTGAGGCAGGCAGCAGCGCCACGGCAACGATCGCAAGGAGGGTGTTTCGCATCCCGCCTTTTATCGCGGGTCACCCGCTTTTGCTACCGGACGAACTTGACGCCGACCGACTTTCCGCGACGCCAGACCACTTCGCAGGGCCGGCCGGTCCTTGCATCGCGCGTGAACGCCAACCGCAATTTTGCGGGCAACATATTGGGATCATCAATGGTGATCTTGGCGCCGGTAGAGGACATGTTCTGCACCACGCACTGGCGCGCCGCGAAGCCGCCATCGAGGGTGATCCAGCCGGGCTGGCGCAGCGATTTGCGCACTTCCCGTTTTTTCTTGGTTGCTAGGGCCATTTCGGTTGTCCTTAGGCCTTAATCCCTATCCCACCGGGCTTTAGAAACCGTTGCCAGATGCTGAATGCCCTGGGTGTTTGCCAGCCGGGAACGCGCCCAATCTGCCATCAAAACCGGGAATCCCGGCGGCTTGCCCGGCCGTGCAAACGCCACTATACGTTCGCCCGCCGCCGCCTCGATCACGTCACCACGGTCCGGGTTCGGCACGGCGCCATCGCAAGCTCAAAGCGTTGATTTGCCGGGTGTATTTGTTTGTGCGAAACGGCAATGCCGCGACCGGGTCGGTGGTGGTGAGGCTGAGACTTTCGCTCCCTTCGTCTATCGGTTAGGACGCCACCCTTTCACGGTGGAGAGAGCGGTTCGATTCCGCTAGGGAGCGCCAAAACTCCTGACAAAAAACATCACAATTTCAATGCTTTAAAGCAATTAATTGACTTTTCGGGCTCGCCTGTGGGAGAAAGACGTCCTACAAAACGTCCTACGTCACAAGGCCAACAATGAGCGAAAACGGGCAGTATCTGACCAAACGCCATGGCGCTTGGCATTACTATCGCCGGGTGCCGAGCAGCTACACGCACCTCGACAAACGCGACAGCATAAAGCTGTCCACCAAGATCAAGGTCGCCAATGATCGCGCTGGCACAAAGGCCGGCCGTGTCGCCGCTCGGATGAACGCCACACACGAGGCTTACTGGCGCAGTCTCGCCGAGAACAAGGCAACCGAAGCGCGACAGTCCTACGCCGACGCGGTTAGGCTGGCGCGGTCTCTCGGGCTGAACTACCTGACGCCGTCCGCTTGGGCGCAGCAACCGATTGGCGACGTTCTGGCGCGCATCGAAACCGCTGCGGTCGATAGGCGAATGGATAACCGTGCCCTGCGCAATGCCGCTCTCGGTGGCGTCGAGAAACCGGAGATCAGGCTCTCATCGCTGTACTCCGATTATGAGGCCACACAGCGCACAAAACTTTCAAAGATGTCGCCGGATCAACGGCGCAAGTGGACCAGCGCCAAGAAACGTGCGGTGGAAATTCTGATCGAGCAAAAGGGCGACAAGGCGTTACACGAATTGAGCCGCGACGATGCCTTGAGCTATGTCGATTGGTGGGAAGATCGCGTCGTCACCGAAGGGATCAACGTCGGAACGGCGAACAAGAGCATTTCGCATGTCGGCGGCATGATCAGGGCGGTTAGCAAGCGTCTCCAATTGCGGCTCGATAACGTGTTTGCTGGCACCCGTATTGAAGGCAGCAGGGATGGCAACCGAAAGCCGTTCGATCCCGATTTCATTCGAAACGTAATTCTGGCGGACGGTCAGCTCGCGGATTTGAACGACGAGGCCCGCGATGTTGTTTATGTCATCATGGAAACTGGCGCGCGACCGTCAGAGATCATCAACCTGAGCAAGCATCGGATCATGCTCGACGGGATCATCCCTCATATTCGCATTAAGGCGGAAGGTCGCTTGCTGAAAACCGAGCATTCCGAGCGTGATGTTCCACTGGTAGGAATGGCGCTCGACGCGATGCGACGGCACCCTGACGGATTCCCGCGCTACTTCGACAAGGGATCAAACCTCAGCGCGACGCTGATGAAGCATTTCAAAAAACACAAACTGCTGCCGAGCGAAAAGCATACAGTTTATTCGTTCCGCCATTCGTTCAAGGACCGCCTCAAGGCTGTCGAGGCCCCCGAGGAATTAATTGACGAGATGATGGGTCATACCATTGACAAGCCGAAGTATGGCGATGGCTACGGCTTAAAGCTCAAGCTGAAATATCTTCAAGCGATTGCCTTAACGCCGCCATTGTTGGCCGCAGCTTGAAACCGTTCGAGGTGTTGCCGCGCGCGTGACACGACATCATCGCGGGCGCGGAGCGCTGCAATCTCGCGCTCCAGCCGGTCGAGAACGGGCGCGTAAACCGGCCCATCCAACAGGATAGCGTAGGAAATTGCCGCAAGCGCCCGCTCAAGGCGCTCCAAAGTCACAGGTTCATCCCTGGTTTTCCTACGGCTGTTCACGGATTGCTCGCGCGCGACGGTCTCTCGCCCGCGAATATCGCCCCGCACCGACCTCGCTGGAAGGTGAAGCTGGTGGAAATGTTCACCCCGCACTTAACTCTGCGGTCTAGTTTCTGGCGGTTTCTAAAAACCTCTGGCGGTTGCTGCGCGAAGGTCTAAATTTTCGGCATGGCCGATCCCGACCGAACGATTTCCGAATGGAGACTGTCCCCTTGCGTCGTGGCGTCCAAGCACATCCCCGATGTGCTGAAAGCGTTTGGCCCGCGTGAGCCGCCTGCCCGACGGCGGATAGTCAGCAAGCTAGACGACATGGCAGTCAATTACTGGTTTGCCAGCAGGCACCAGCCGCCGGTCGCGTTCACGGCTGCCGACGACAAGCTTGACCGTCTCGAAACCTCTATCCGAAATACGCTATCGTTATGGAAGGAAGTAACGGAGGATGTAACGCTTCAGGCTATATTCATGGCGCAATTTCTCAGGCTCCCGGCAGAAAGGCGCAAAACGTACCGGCGCGTCCCCTGGAAGCAGATTGATCCTGTTTCGCGGCTGACAAATGCCTTGCTGATGATAAGGGCGCTCCGAGATCCGGAAATCTACCGCGCTATATTTTCGCAGCCGCCAATGGCGGACAGCCACAAGGCTTTGACGCGTGCGCTTCTGTGGGAGCCCCTGCTCGATCTCATGAACGATTTCGGGCAACTGGATTTCGCCGAACACCAGGCGCTCATTGACACCGTCAGGTCGCTGCACCTCGCCCTTGGCATTGATCCGCCAGACGGTCGGGCAGTGCGACAAACGGTCAGCGCTTGGAGGAAGCGCGAAGCGCGTTAAGTTCACCGAACCGATTTCCGGCATCTTAACGTTCCATTGCATGCGAAGCGTCGCGATACTCTTCGGAACATACCGAAGGAGCTGCTCGCATGACTGTCGATCGCGCAAGCCGCCGCGCGCGAAAATCCAACAAGGTGCGCCGCCTCGGCTATCGCGTTACCGAGTGGAGCCAAATGACGGGCACCAGTCGCGTCACCACATGGCGAAACATCAAGAACGGCACGCTCAAGGTAATTGATTACAACGGGATCAAGCTGGTCCCGGCGAGCGAGGCTGTCCGCCTGCGCTTTCTCGATGCTGCTGAGTAAGAGAAACCCCCGGCGATTAGCCAGGGCGAGCCATAATAGTTTCGATCGATGGTGCTGGTTCCGCAAAGACCAGAGTGTCGAAAAGGGCATTCGATGATCGCATTCGTCGAATTCATGATCGCCGCAATCGCGGCCGCCCTGAAGGCTTGATAGTCACCGCGACGCCGGCCCGCGGATCAAGAGGCCGGCACGCAATCAGAGGAGAGCAAAAATGTCGAACATCGAGGAGATGGACGCACTGTTACGCGGCCATGGAGTAGATCCGACGGAAATAGTAGCAACTGAACCCATCACCGAGAAGATGATCGCACTGTCTCGCGGCTGGGATGCTGTCGACGCCGGCATCACCAAGAATGAATTGCCGGCCAGCTGCACTCAGAACCCGGGCTTCATGACCGGCTACGATGACGCGACAGCAACGATCAACATCAGTCTGATCGCGAGAGCCGTTATCCCGCACCATCCTTACGCCGACTTTGATGATCCCGACTTGTTCACCGAGTTTCAAAGGGGATTGAGCCGGGACACACTAGCGGCACTCGCGGCCGCACTGCAATCCAAGAATAGTTTGCGAAGGAGAAGTGCCTGCAAACCGGGCGCTTTTCGCACTGTCACCGATACCGTTTGACGCCATGAACAGGCACTATAATAACTATCCTCCCGACGACGACACCGACGACCTACGCCGTGCGTTGCGTGACAACGCGGCAATGGTCGCGCGGACATTGCTCGGTCCGGAAAACAGGAAGCATTCAACGAGGCAACAGCTACGTTTCGGCCGCGACAAAGGAAGTTTGAGTGTCGAGATCGGCCGCAAGAATGCCGGGGTCTGGTACGACTGGGGCACCGACGATCACGGCGACATGTTTGATTTGATCGAACATATCAAAGGCTGCAATTTCAGCGCCGCCAAAAAAATCGCGCGCGAGATCATAGCCGCACCAACGTCAACGCCGCGGCATTCACCACGATCGCGCTTGATCTGTGCTGACGAGATTAACCGCATTGATCTAGGCACAACAAAATACGCCGGCATGATCTGGAGCCAGAGCGTTGATCGGCTTTACGGCGAAGGGCCGGGGGGGCATCATCAAACGAATAGGGGGGTGGTCGCGCGGAACGGCCCTTGGCCTTCTTTAGCTAAACGTCAAAATTTCTTAGGAGGGGAAAACCCAATGAAACAACGCGGTCGAAAATCAGCCGCAGCGTTGTCGGTCATCGCCCTCGATGGCCAGTCAGCTCGGCCTTCACCTCCGGCAGCCCTGTCCGAACCAGAGCGCGAATTGTTTGCCTCCATTGTCGGCGGCTGCGATGCCGACCATTTCCGCCAGACGGACCTGCCCCTCTTGTCGCGTTATTGTGAAGCGGCGATTTTGGCCGAGCAGGCGGCGCTGGAGCTGCGCAACGGTGCGGTGGTGGACGGTAAGCCGAGCCCGTGGATTGTCGTTCAGGAAAAGTGCGTCCGGGCCATGGTGTCGCTTTCGATGCGGCTGCGCTTGTCGCCGCAGAGCCGGGTTGATCCCAAAACACTCGGACGCCAACAGCCGCAGCGAGGACCGCTGCCATGGGATCCGGTCGAGTGACCGGCGCTGCTCGAGACTAAACGGCAGGGCAGATGAAGTGTCATCCTCTCGGCCGAAAAAGTGGTTCACGACGACCGTTCCCCTGTTGTCTAGCAACTGGACCCGTGTCTTTTAATCATGGGGTCGAGGGTTCGAGTCCCTCCGCGCTCACCAATACAATCAAGTACTTAACTAAAATCTGAGGGTCCTGGCAAAAGCCGCGTGTCGGCACTGTGTTGGCAAATCGGTTGCCGCCCTCCCCGCTGCAAACAAAAAGGCGCTAGCCTCTCCCCTGACTCCGGGAAGCCGCGATCGATATTCCCGCAAGCACTTCAGATTTTGACTTCCCGCCGCTGGGAAGCCAAATCTGACCACCATGAGCATATTTTTGAAGCTGGAGGAAAAATGGCCGTCGAGGATCTTGAGCAATTCAAGGAATGGGATGAGGCGGCGAGCAAATTCGTTCTTCGCCAAATGATATTCGATCAGGTGAAGAAGGATCTCCCCAGGACCCACATCCTGTACCGGCACGCGAAGAGTGAGCTCGAAAAAGCTGAAACACACTTAGCTGATATCGAATCAAAGTGGTGAAGAGCGAGCCGGAAGCAATCGGCAGCCCCTCTATAGCCCCTCTGGGCGAGTCTAGGGCCGTCGCTGGTGCCGAGTTCCTGCCGCGCGGGCTCGGGAGTGCGCCTGGGCTCGATTCCGGGCCGCTAGTTCCGCTTGCCTGACCTGGTAACGCAATTTGTTCAATTCGCATAACTGACGTCGTAAATTGGCTGTCTCAAGGAAGAGGATCGAAAGATACTGGTCGACAGCGGTCTTAGGCCGCTTTTGCCGCGCACTCATGAAAACCAACTCTCTGAAGGGTGCCCTCGCGCTCCGGACGGTCTGGAGCAGACCGGAAGCCCAGAGTTGATTCCCGGGCCGCGGATTCGTTCCTATGACGCGCGCCCTAATTCGTTCCTAAACGGCATTGGCGCGGGGCGGCCCTGCACGAGTCTGGCAAGCCCGCTGGTGAGTCCGGATTTTGCGGGCTGCCGAGTGCGGGCTGCTCGCTGAAAACGAATCGGGCCGCCCGGCGTTGAAGCGAGGCGGCCCAGCTGACGGAGGGATTGCGAATCCCGCCTCGGATCACTCGGACTTGAATTCCTCCGCATAGTAGTGCGCCCGGAAGCGCTGCGTCATTTCTTCGAGTTGAGTAACCGCGAACAAGAAAAGTTCGGGCTGGTCGGATACTTCCATGGCAATCGTTGCCGCGTGCGCCAGATCGCAGACGTGCGGCTCCATATCATGGTAGGCCTTGGCACGCTTTGCATCGATCACGCCGCGATCGATCTTGGCGGGCTTCTGTTTCGCCCTGGTCTTGGCGGTCTTTTTGGATACTGGTTTACGCACTGGCGTTGCCTCCCCTGGTCGAGAGCAAAGCGGCAACGATCGCCGCGGTCAGCTTGGTGTCCGCCTCGGTGAGCAGCTGCACCTGGGCGGCGGCCCGTACCTGCACGCTTTGCAATTGTCGTCGGACGGCCTTCAATTTTGTTTGAGCCCTGTCGATGTTGAAGCCGACATCCCGGACCAAATCTGCCTCGTCCGATTGCACTATCAGGTCGTAGCTGCGGAACAGGAACGTGTGCATGTTCGCTCCATTGCGGACATTTTCACGCGCTCGCCGCTTGGGGAAAAGGGCGGCCGGCTCGGGGAATTTGACGACGTTGCTCATGCTGCACCCCCTTGGTCGGGTCGCGTCATCACCGTCGCGAGCGCGTCCCCGATCACGCCCATGAAGCCGACAATGATTCCGTTTGTCTCAGGGCCGGCTTTGATCATGTCCAAAATGATCCATCGCACCAGAGCAGCCCATCCCCAAGTTCCGTCGCACGATTTCAGAAATTCGATTGCGAAGGCGTGCCCCGTTTCACAGTCCGCGGCGTAGTTTCCAGTCGGGGCGACGTCCCAGAAGCAGCGCTTCCTGACGTTGAAAAACGGCATTGGGTATAGCTCGTATACAGACTCTCCCTTTTTCCGTTTCGGCCGCCTCGGCGCCGGCGATCGGTAGTCGGCCAGCTGCACGATGTTTGCGCCTTGAATTTTGACCGCAGTTCGTCGCTTGGCTGTGCTCATGACTGCACCGCCTTTCCTGCCGGCGCCTTCATCAAGGCCTCGATCGCCGCCGCCATGGTCGCTCTGAGCTGGTAATGCCAGCCCTCGCGCCCGACCGCATCGGTGTTGGGCCACTCCATGCCGCCGTCTTCAATCTCGTTGGCAAACCGGAGCACCGCGGCGACGCCGGCAAGCGTCGTGGGTGGCGTCGTGGCCAGCCGCCAATCTGCCTCGTTGACGACTCCGCATGCGACGCAGCAGCGCTGAAACGCCTCTTCCGCAGCATCAGAGCGGATCATCTCATGGTCGCTCTCAGCTTCGTCTTGTGCATCGATTGCCTCGCCGTGAGCGATGTCCGCCGCCCGTTTGTCGGCGATCAGCGCAAACGCCGGATCTGGCTTGCTGTGCCTGGGCACGGTCACGGCTTGGGGGACGTCGGTCGACGCCATCGCTGCAGCGGCAAGAGTGCCGGCGCCGACAATGCTGCCAACGGCAGCCACGGTCAGGAACCGTCGTCGCGTCGTATCTACGGGCGTGTTTGTGGGTGGCGTGCTAAGCACGCGATCAGCCTGGGTCATTGGAGGGCTTCCTTGTGGCTTGGGTTAGAGCCGGGGCGGAAGTTCGCGCTTCCCCTCGGCTTGCTTTTTCTGTAAACTGAAAATATGAAGAAATCAATTCCCGTAAACAAGAAATCGCGCGGTCGCCCCAAAAAAGCCGGAGGCGTCGATCCGGTCAGCGCCGTCCGTCTCCCATCGGAACTCACGGAACAGGTGGACGCTTGGGGCGAAAAGCGTGAGCTAAATCGCTCCGCAGCTATCCGCCGGCTTGTAGAGCTCGGGCTGAAGGCGAAGGGGAAATAAGGGAACGGTTTGCGGGCTGGCGAGTTACCGAATCGTGTCGCGAGACATAAGCACTTTCCCCAAGCGGCCTCAGCGTTCCCCCTACGCTGGGGCCGTTTCTTTCAAAACGAGAGCATTTCGAGATTCCGGGTGTTCCATAGGCAGAACGCCCCTAGGGTTATTCTGAGTCCGGTTCCGGGCAGACAATAGTGGCAACCGGTGGAAGTATCCCTTCGCGGCGCTCGCGCATGAGCGCTGGATCTCGATGGGCCC
>Ga0193726_1001669_pt1 | contig 16710 bp, 18 predicted proteins | sample H2c1metaG_FD_144928 | JGI IMG/M metagenome (GOLD analysis project Ga0193726, IMG submission 144928) | Soil microbial communities from a riparian zone of the East river system, Colorado, United States - H2c1 | ecosystem: Environmental > Terrestrial > Soil > Riparian zone | place: USA: East River... | reverse complement strand
GACCAGCCCGAACATGGAAAGAGTATTGATGGAGAATCCGAACAGCGGGAAGAGAGCAAACGTACCGACCAGCGAGACCGGCACGGCCAGAAGCGGGATCAGCGTGGCTCGCCAGTCCTGTAGAAAGAGATAGACGACTAGGATGACGAGCGCGATAGCAATCAAGAGAGTTTCAATGATCTCTTTTATGCCTTCGGTAACCGCTGTGGTCTCGTCAAGCGATATGGCGTAGTCCATATCTTGCGGGAAACTCCGTTTCATCTCGGCCATCAGTTTTCGAACGCCCGCAGCCGTTTGCACGGCGTTGGACCCGGGCAACTGATAAACGGGGATGACGATGGCGGGCTTGCCGTTTAAGCGGCTGACAATGCTGTAGTCCTGGGCGCCAAGCTCGACGCGAGCCACATCTTTTACCCGAACGGTTCCGCCATCCGGTGTCTCGCGGACGATCACGTTTTCGAATTGCTCCGGGGACGACAAGCGGCCTTGCGCAAGTACGGAATAGGTGAATTGTTGGTTAACGGCAGCCGGTTCACCGCCCACCTGACCGGCAGGATTGACCTTGTTCTGCGCCTGCACCGCATTGACGATGTCTGTAACCGTCATGCCCAGCTTCGCCAGTTTGTCAGGCTGGACCCAGAGCCTCATCGCATACTGCCCGGCCCCGAAAACCTGCGTTTGGCCTACACCGTACAAGCGCGCGATCGGGTCGTTGAGATTGATATACGCGTAGTTGCCAAGGAACTTTGTATCGAAGGTGCCCTTCGGGGAAAACAGGCCAACCAACATGAGCGGAGCGGTCACAGACTTTCTGATGGTGACCCCGTAGCTGGTAACGTCCGGTGGAAGCTGACCGGCCGCTAGTTGCTGGCGCGACTGCGTGAGAATGAGATCGGTGTTCGGGTCCGTCTTCAGGTCGAAGTTCACGACCATGGTGGTTTGCGAGTTGGCGGTCGCGTTCAGGGAATACATGTAATTCATGTTGTCCACGCCGTTGATTTGCTGTTCGATGGGCGTGGCGACAGATTGTTCCAGGGCCTGTGCGTCCGCCCCGACAAAGGAAGCTTGCAGCTGAATTTCCGGCGGAACGATGTTGGGAAATTGCGCCACTGGCAGAGTCGCGATGGTGACCGCGCCCACAATCACCATGAGAATGGCGATGACCATTGCCACGATCGGACGGTTGATGAAAAATTTCGACATCGTTCAGTTTCCTTCCCCGGACAGATGCACAGGCTTAGGCGTAACGGCAGTCCCTTCCCTGATTTGCTGCAGTCCTTCGACTACTACTTGCTCGCCCGGCTTGAGGCCCTCGTCGATTACCCACATCGTCCCGATCGTTGCGCCGGGTTTTACGGTGCGCATGCTCACTTTGTGATCGCTGCCGACAACGGCCACCTGATAGCTTCCCTGCAAATTTGCAACGGCGCTCTGCGGTAGCAGAAGAGCGTCTTTCTTCATGCTGGTTTCGACGCGCACCCGTCCATACTGGCCAGGGCGCAGGACGTTGCCGGGATTAGGAAAGGCAGCAATGATGCGAATGGTGCCCGTGCCAGGATCCACTTGCCGGTCGGCGAGCAGGATTCTGCCTTTTTGAGGGTAGATACTGCCGTCGGTCAGCATCAGTTGGAGCGAGTTTCCGAAAAAACTGATGGGGTGTTTGATGGAACCGGTATTGCGCTTACTTTGCGCGACGAGATACTCATGTTCGGTAATCGGGAAAAGAGCCTTGATGGGATCCACTTGCGAAACGGAAGTCAAAATGGAGCTGGGTCCGACCAGGTTGCCGATCTGGACTTGTGCGATCCCCGCGATGCCATCGACGAGCGAGATGACTTTGGTCCACTCCAAGTTGAGTTCCGCCTGCTCGACTGCTGCCTTAGCCGATTCAACCGCCGCCTGTGCGCCAAGTTTGGCTTGAACTTCGTTATCTAATTGACTCTTGGCGATGGCCCGGGCTTCGGCAAGTGGGGTGTCACGCTCCACGTCGAGGGTGCTCTTGCCAAGTTGCGCTTGCGCTTGCGCGCGGTCGCCTTTGGCGCGATCGAGTGCCGCCTGAAAGGGCCTCGGATCTATTTCAAAGAGCACCTGGCCTTTGTGGACGAGCGAACCTTCTGTGTAATTTTGCCTGACGATGTAGCCTGAGACTTGGGGTCGGATTTCAGCGTTGACGTAGCCGTCCAAGGTCGCAACCCATTCGCTGTACATGGGGACATCGCGCATTTCTACTGTGGCCACCGCGACCTCTGGCGTTGCCGTCGCAGTTGTTGCCTGACTCTTGTTGCACCCCGAGGCGGAAATGCCGAGGGCCAACATCAGGATGAGTGTTGGCAGAGTGCGGTGCCTGCGGGTAAGAGATGACGGGAAAGTTTGAAATATCACGGTCTGTGCTTTTCTCCTATCGTGGCTCGAATAAAGTGCGCCGCACTTTCCATTTCGCGCTCGGCCTGGAGCCAGTCCTCGCGCTCCTGGCCTGGGGCGCTGCCGCGCTCCAGGTAGATTTCGTAAGCGCGACGCCTGATCTCGTCGTGATTTGGTGTGTGGTTTTCAGAAAGGTCGTTTGTGTGCGACGCAGCCGCGTTTGCGTGACGCTCCAAAGTCTCACTTCTGTTGCCTTTCAATGTCATATCCGGCTCCATTGCTTCACAGGTTGAATTTCCTGGTCTCGCGAGAAAATGCTCTGCCTACGCACCGGATTCAGTGACGATGCCTTGGGCCAACAACACCGTCCGCACCGGTGAAACATAGGAACCCCAAAATCGCCAATACTGCGACAAACAAAAGCGCCATGATGAGGGCCCCCCTTCGCCGCCGCTCTACCCACACGCATTGCAGGCGACCTGATCTTGGGAGAGATGTCTGGCGTTGCTGATCGTTCGTGAAGCCTCCACCGGAGGTCGAAGCTGATCCGGCAAAGTGACTCAATCTCTCGCGCAATTTCCTTCGCCCATGAAACACTCGAGTCTTTACCGCGCTAACGGAAATTCCCATGATTCGAGCGGTCTCCTCGGTCGATCGCTCGTCAAGCTCACGCAGCTCGATTGCTTTCCGCATTCCTGGCGCTAGCTCATTCATGGCCTCGGAAAGAATTCTTTGCTGTTCCTCCTGGGCGTAGAGTTGTTCGGGATTCGGTCCTTGGTCTTCGACGTCGGTCCGGGCAGACGGCTCTTCCGTTTCAGCCGATTCATCAAGCGAGACTTCCCACAAGCGGCGCTTCTTGCGCAGTTTCATCAGGGCGGCGTTGATGGCAATGCGGGTCAGCCACGTGGAAAATCGGGAATCTCCGTTGAAGCTCTTGAGATGAATAAAAGCCTGTTGAAATGAGTCCTGGACCACATCTTCCGCATCCTCGTTGTTCCGCATCATTCGCCGGGCCACGTGAAAGACCGCGGGTGCGGACTGTGCGCAGAGTGTTTCGAACGCGGCCGAATCTCCTCGTTTTGCAGCGGCTAGGAGCGCATATTCCTCACTTGCGATCGTGAGTCGTCGGCCCGCCCAGCCCGTTCCTCTCTTGCCGTTATTTTTCAAGTCTTGCGTGTGCATACGGCCTCTCCTAGCAGGCAATTGCAACTGGTAATTCCTTACCGCTGACGATTCGACTTTTTCCTCTCGATGTTGTGAAGGACGTGCCGGGTGTAAATACCGGTTGCAATAAGTTCCGCGCCTTGCTTGAACAACTCGGCGAGCACCTTTTCCCCGCTCTTGTCGATGAAGGTCACGCCGGTGAGATCCACCACACACTTGCGTTCCCGGCGAGCAGTCTCGGTTCTTGCCCAGTTGGACTTGAGCTCCGCGATCCACGGCTGAACGAGCCGGCCTTCGAGCGTCCACCTTTGCTCGGAAAGTGTTTCGGCGATCGTAATTCGTAGCATTCCCATGACTCGTGTTTCGTCCACTGGAGGTATTCTTTCGACCATGAACCGGTTGCCCCGCAATTTCGAAAGGTTCCACATACTCTGACCTTCACGAACGCAACGCACTTCGCGAACGCTTGCGCATATGGACTTCCGACCCGCCGCGGTCAAAGTGCACATGGTCCATATACGCTTTCATCAACTGGATGCCGCGCCCGTGCTCGGAATCGGGATCCGTTGTGATGCTGTTAGCGACTGTCTTTTCGACGTCGAATCCCGTTCCTTGATCCGTCACGACGATGGATATTTCCTTGCCGGGCTGGCAGCGGCAGCGGATGTGTATTTTTTTGTCTGGATCTTCCTGGTTGCCGTGGACGACTGCATTTTCCAACGCTTCCCGGAGTGCCAACTCGACATCGAACTCTTCTCCCGGAACACATTCGGATCTTTCAATCAGCCTCATCAAGCGGTCCACGCTCAGGGAGATCGCTTGAATCCTGCTGGGCATCCAGGAGTCGATTTCCAGGACCGAAGTGCCAGAGCGTTTTCTTGAAAACCGCGATTGAGAATCTGTCGCTGGGTTCAGGTTTCGCATTCCATTCATGGCCAACGCCTCACACAGGAGAAATGCACCTGGAAGGCCAAAGAACGGAAAGTCCTCGGGGTCGCGGAACATATTGATTTGTTGTGAGATGTCCAGCTAAAGAGCGTTCCTGTGATCACGCTGCCAGCCGCGGCACTGCCGCATTTGCGGTAGCGTGCCCGTTTCGCGGCACTAGAAAAGTGCGGAGGCGGGAGAGAACGTCGCGGAAGCAGGCGCGGAGTGTAAATGCGCTGCCGATCGGTCAGGCGGAGCGGTGTGGAGCGTTGCGGCTTTTTCTGAGAACGAATGGGTCCGAGTATTGGTAGTTCCGGTTTTCTGGAATTCTAGTGCACCGAGACTTTCCCACTCTTGCCTGGTTCATTTCTTTTCAGCAGAAATGAGGCGACAAACATAATTGCCGATGCTATCGCCAGCAGCCAATACACTTCAACGTAAGAGAGAATTGCGGCCTGGGACTGAACCAGGACGTACATTCGGGACAGTGCCTGTTGCTGAGCAGCATGCACGCTCAAGCCGGCAGTCCTCAGGCGCATCGCGAGCGCTACAGTAGCGTCGTGAAACCGAGAGGAAGCCGTATAACCCGCTAACACGGATTGATGATACTGACTGCGTCGAGCGATGAGCGTGGTCACGGCGGATGTTCCAATGCTCTGCCCCATGTTGCGCATGAAATTCATGAGCCCCGCGGCGGCATTGGTTTTTTCCGCTGGTAAGCCGATGTATCCGGCAAGCGTGAGGGGGACGAATAGAAACGCCACGGGAATGTACTGCCACACACGTAATATGGTGGCCGAGCGGAAACTCATAAGCAGATCGATTTGTTTGCACGATATGTACATGCTCGCCGCCAGACTTATCCAGCCAAAGGCTAGGAGATAGCGAGCCTGGAATCGCGTGGTGAGTTTGCCAACCAGGGGGAGCACGACGAGCACCACGAGGGCGCCAGCTGAAAGCACCATCCCGGCCTTTTGCGCTGTGTAGCCCATAAGCGTCTGCAGGAGTTGCGGCATGAGTACCGTAGAACTGAATAACGCCATTCCCAGCATCAGAAACATCAGGTTGCTTGCCGCAACATTGGGGACTTTGAACAAGCGCACATCAACGATGGGTTCTTTCTGAAACCATTCCCAAATGACCAGGGAGACGAGACCCACCGCGGCGATCACAACCAAGGTCGTAATGAAAAAAGATCCGAACCAGTCGTCTTCCTGTCCCTTGTCGAGGGCGATCTGCAAGGCACCTACTCCAACGGTCAGGAGAGAAAATCCGATGAAGTCGAAGCCGGAGCGCCGCTTTCCCGGACGTGCCAGGTACGGTGGATCTTCGACAAGCCGATAGACCAGTGCGAGCGCCAGAGCGCCAACTGGAACGTTGATGTAAAAAATCCAGCGCCAAGAATAGTTGTCCGTGATCCAGCCTCCCAGCGTAGGACCAATGGCAGGCGCGCAGATGGCCGTGATTCCGTACAGCGCAAAGGCCAGCCCGCGCTTCTCGGGAGGGAAGGTATCGCCCAGGATGGCCTGCGCCATCGGCTGCAATCCTCCGCCGAATGCGCCTTGCAACACGCGAAACAGGAGAAGAAGCCCCAGGTTGGGCGCTATCCCGCACAGAAAGGAACTGATTGTGAAAAATATAATACAGGTCAAGAAAAACCGTTTTCGTCCCAGCCACGCGACGAGCCATCCACTGATAGGCAGAACGATTGCGTTAGAGACCAGATAGCTCGTCAATACCCAGGTGCTCTCCTCATTGCTCGCACCTAGATTCCCGGCGATGTGGGGCAGGGCCACATTCGCGATGCTGGTATCGAGCACCTCCATAAACGCCGCCAGCGAAACCGCAATCGCAATGATCCAAGGGTTGTGTTTGGGCTGCCAGATCTCCTCTCCCAAGCCGGCAGCTGTGGCAGTGCTCATCGGATCCTCACATCCAGGATCCGACTTTCACGATCTGACAATGGGAGGGTCTTCCCAAGCACTGCGATTGGGAATCGGATGCTCCGTTCAGACTTCGCCTTCCAGTCATGCCAAGCGCCTCTCGCTCAGGAGAAATGCACCACAGTGGCCAAAGCGCGGAGGGTTTCGAAAGGCACCGAACTTATTGATTTATCTGAGATGGCGGGCCGACAGAGAGCGTTCTGCAGATCACGGTGCCAGCGTGGCACTGCCGGATTTGCGGCACCGTGCCCGTTTCATGGCATACAAGAAAAAGGTTGGGCAAGAGAGCGCGTCTCGGAATCAGACGAAGTTTAGGTGCATTGCCGATCGGTTACGCAGAGGTGCGCGCGATTCCGAGTTTGCGAATTCTCTGCTGCAAGGTAGAGCGCTTCATTCGAAGATGTGCTGCTGCACCTTTCGGGCCCGCCACCACCCAGTTGCACTGCTCCAGGGCTTTGAGAATCTGTTGACGTTCTGACTGCTCCAGAACGTCATGGAGTCCGCCATTTGTAGGCGATTTCGCAGAGGCCGTTTCTTCTAACGCACGGCCGGGCTTGGGAAATTTGAGATCGCTCACATCGATAGTTAGGCTGGGACCTGTCGAGATGATTACCGCGCGCTCAATCACATTCTGAAGTTCTCGTATGTTCCCCGGCCAATGGTAGCGGTTCAGGGCATCCATTGCCGCAGATGGAATCGTTTCAATCATCTTGTTCATGCGCCGGGAAAACTGCTGCGTGAAGTGGCGCACCAGAAGCGGAATATCCCCCTTGCGTTCCCGCAAGGCCGGGACATGGAGGGGAAAAACATTCAAGCGAAAGAAGAGATCGGATCGGAACTTCTGCTCGCTTACCATCGTTTCCAGATCCCGGTTCGTAGCGGCAATCAAACGTGCATCGGTGCGCAGCGTGCGCGAGCTTCCCAGGCGCTCGAACTCCCTCTCCTGCAGCACGCGGAGCAGTTTGGTCTGCAATTCAAGAGGGACTTCTCCTATTTCGTCCAGAAAAATGGTGCCGCCATGGGCGACTTCGAAACGGCCGATGCGTTGCGCGATCGCCCCTGTGAATGCGCCTTTTTCATGTCCGAACAGCTCACTCTCAAGCAAGCCCGTCGGAATAGCCGCACAGTTGAGCTTGACGAAAGGCTTCGAACGCCGCGGGCTTAAATCATGAATGGCTCGCGCAATGAGTTCCTTTCCGGTACCCGTATCTCCATAAATGAGCACGGTTGAGTCGGTCGGAGCGACCGTTTCCACTTGCTTCAACACCCGGCGCAGCGATGCACTTTTTCCGACGATTTGCGCGAAATTCATCTCGCTGCGGATTTCATCTTCGAGATATAGCTTTTCCTGGGCCAGCTTCTCTTTCAGATCTCGAATCTCCCCAAAGGCAAGCGCATTCTCTACAGCAATGGCAACCTGACTTGCGATTTGGGTCAGAAACTCGATATCGTCGCTGGTGAACGCAGCGTCCTGATACTTGACCGCACCGAATATCCCCAGGACGCGACCGCGGCTGACCAGAGGAAGGATCGAAACGGCTCCGACTTCTGCCTGCGCGGTGTCCTTCAGGCCCAGCCGCCTCGCCTCCTCGACGCTCCCGCACCAGGGTTTGCCCGTGCGAAAGACTGCTCCCGAGATATCTTCAGCAATGGGGACAAGGCTCTCCTCGTGGACGGATTCGCCACCGAAGGGAAAATCCAGGGCGTAGATGCGCAAGTGTAAGTTGTCGGTATCGGGAAGGGTAATGCCGACGCCATCGCAGCCCATGACTCGGCGAGTACTCGCCACTACCGCGCGAAGAAGGTCCCGGAATTCGAGGTTCGAAACCACATGATTGGTCAATTCAAGGAGAAGTCCGAGACGCTCGCTTCTTTTTACCAGCTGCTGCTGCGAGGCTTGCGACGCATCAAAATGCAACGCATTGTCGAATGCCAGAGCAATCTGTTCAGCTACCACTGAAAGAAAATGAACTTCGTCGGCGCTATAGATATCCGGAACTCTACTGGCAAATGTGAGCGTTCCGACTTTGCTGTGCGCCGTGGTTAACGGGAGAGTGCACACAGAGCGGATTTCGCGCTTCAGCAGGATTTCTTGGAATTTGCAGGAAGGAGCCTGGTTTGGCTGCAGCGAAGTGACCATAGGCTCCTGGTGCTCATAGACCCACCAGGCATCGGATTCCTCCATGGCCAGTTCCGCGTTCGGAGGTATGGTTGCTTCTGTCTCGGCGTCGACAAGATGCCGGTGAAATGTATTCGATTTCTCGTCACGAATGGCCACACCGATATAGTGAAACTGTACGACCGGGTGTAGTTCCCGCACCAGCGCGCCAAACAGATTCTTGGGATCTCGCTGCGTTCCGATGGCGTTCGATACGCCGACAAGCGATTCGTATCGCGCGGCCACGGAAAGCCGGGACCGCTTGGCCACTTCTTCCGTTCGCATCCGAGCAACCTCTGGCGTCTGAAGATTGGATGTCGAAATGCCCCTGTACGTTAGACCCGTCTAGAGACAATCTGCCCCGTAAGCTCTCGTCCCTTACGCGGCGGTGTCGCGGACCCTTGCTATCCCGAGTGCGCACGCCGAAGCGTCCTTGTGATCTTCACGCTCTGGGCGTCACGCAGCCGGTCGTTCCAACTGTGTGCCGTCGACGCACAGCGTGACCTCGACGTTGCCACGCGTGGCGTTCGAGTAAGGACAAAGTTCGTGGGCTCGCCGCATGAGGTCCTCGGCGTCAGTGCGCGACAGGTTCGGCGCGTGCAGAGCAAGGGTGACCGCCAAGCCAAAGCCGCCGTGACCGGTGGGACCGATCCCCACACGGGCGGTGATCGTCGAGCCGGAAGCATCCAGCTTTCGCCCCTGGGCCACCGCCAGCAGTCCGCTGTGAAAGCAGGCGGCATACCCGACGGCGAAAAGCTGCTCGGGATTGGTGCCTGGTCCGCCTTCGCCGCCAAATTCCTTTGGTACGGACAATTCGACGACCAGTCGGCCGTCGGAAGTCCGGCCGCGACCTGCGCGCCCACCTTCAACCACCGCCTCGGTTGTATAGTGGATTTTCATTTGTGCTCCTTATCTGGAATACCCCTCGGTTCTCTGCAGCTCAGGCCACGGTCTGCTTAGCGTCTGTTAGATCGTGAGGACGACTCTGCCGAAGGGTCGGCCCTCAACCAGGTAGCGCAGAGCATCAGCCGCTTCGGCCAGCGGGAAGATCTTAGCGACGATTGGTTTGATCGCGCCGGATTGAAGGAGAGCGACGATCGTGTTCCAGGCGTTAGCCCAAACCGCCTGAGGCTGAGTGAACATGACGAAGCTCGTGATGCTGGCATGTTTCCAGATCAGATCCGTGACATCAATGGTGGTCTTGCGCCCTGCGGAATACCCTAGAGTGGTAAAACTTCCGCCGGGCGCAAGCGTTCCGAGCGCGTCGCTGAAGACGTCTCCACCGATCCCGTCGATCACAATGTCTGCCCCGTAACCGCCGGTGATACGACGCACGCCGTCACCCAGCTTCTCGCGAGAGGTATCAATCACCTCATTGAATCCGAGCACCTTCGCCTGCTCGGCTTTCGCGTGGTTGGTCGTACTTGACATGGCGTGTTTTGCGCCCAAGGCGCGCGCCAGTTGTGTCACTGCGTTGCCAACCGATCCCCCGATCGCCGGAGCCAGCACTGTTTTGCCTGGCTGAAAACCGGCGGCGGTGAGGGCCATGTGCGCGGTGAGATACGCGACCGGAATCCCTGCGGCGCTGACGTCGTCGACGCCCGCAGGTACCAAACAAAGATGTTCCTTCCGCACGGCAAGCCACTCACTGTAGGCGCCATCCTCAAAAACGCCATAAGGCCCCGTGAACATCACACGTGAACCGGCAGGGAAGTCCACTCCGCCTCCCTCCTCGACGACCCCCGTTCCTTCGTTGCCTAGGACTAGCGGCACCTTCGCGGGGGGGAAGTGGCCGGAGAGAATGGTATGGTCGAGCGGCGTGATGCCGGCCGCGGTCACTCGCAACAGTACTTTTCCCTCCGAGACTCTTGGTTTTGGAAGATCTACGAGCTTCAACGCCTCATAACCATTGAATGTTTCCGCTCTCATTGCGCGCATATCAGTTCCTCTTTCTTTGTCGGGCGTGGCGTTTTGGCCAGCCGCTCGGAGCCCTAGCGCTCCAAGAAGATCTTCTTTTCCTCGAAGCTGCGGTTTCAATTTCAACTGGACTTCGCGACCGCCGGAGAACTTCCTCGATATATCAGCGCGCCCGATGGCGCTCCTGTGGCCCCGCCATCGACCACGATTTCTGTGCCAGTAACATACGAAGCTTCGTCCGAAGCCAGGTACAGCGCGGCCTTCGCGATCTCCTCCGCTTCACCCATACGACCGAGCACCGTAATTCCCGCCAGCCTTTGTTCGAGCGCTGCCATCGCCTGGTCTGTTGGCGCTGCTGGCGACCAAATCGGCGTCTTGGTTCCGCCGGGCGTAACTTGGTTGACTCGAATGCCGCGCGCCGCGAACTCTGACGCCAGGTTGCGCGTCATAGAGCGCACGCCCGCTTTAGTGGGGCATAGGCCGAGTATCCTGGCACGCCTAACACTGCATGAACCGAGCCATTCAGAATGATTGATGCTCCTGGATTCAGGTGCGCGGCGCTAGCCTGCACCGTGAAGAACACGGCCGTCAGGTTCGTACGGATGATTTCCTCAAAATCAGCCAGCGATGTATGGCCCACAGGCGTCGCGCCCGGTATGCCCGCGTTGGCGAACACGATATCGAGCTTGCCGAACTTTTCCACAGCGGCGGCCACCGCGCGTTCAATATCTTCGACTTTCGTAACGTCCGCCTGCACCGCCAGCGCGCCATTTCCCAGTTCCTTGCCTGCCGCATCCAAGGTCTTCCGGTTTCGCCCAGTGATGGCGACTCGCGCGCCTTCCGCCGCGAAAAGCCGTGCGGCGGCCAGCCCGATGCCACTGTTGCCACCGGTGATCAAAGCCGTTTTGCCCGCCAGTCTCATTTTGGTGTCCTTGCGCTTATTCTGGATTATGATTATAATCCTTTTCACCGAATTGGATGCCAGCCCCTATGCCAGGGATACATCAATTTCGGGCTTTCTTTGGAGGATGCAATGGGCCATTCAAGATCGGCCAAGACCAAGACTCACAAACGCATCGTCCAAATCGCTTCAAAACGTTTTCGCGAGGAGGGGCTTGCCGGTGTCGGAATCGCAGACCTGATGAAGGAAGCCGGTCTTACCGTGGGCGGCTTCTACAAGCACTTCAAATCGCGTGACCACCTAGTGGCCGAAGCAGTCGGGTCGGCACTAGGAGTCTGGAAGCGGCAGGTGGATGCCGCGGCCCCGGGCGGTCCGCTCGTGACGTACCATTCGCTAGTGGATGAGTATTTGAGCGAAGCACATCGCAAGCATCCAGGCACGGGCTGTCCGGTCGGGGCTTTGGCAGGAGATATCGCCCGTAGCGACAAGCGAACTCGCGCTTTGGTGACCCGGCAAATTCGAGAGAACCTTGAGTCACTCGCGACTCTGGTTCGCGAAGCGATCGGAAATGATAAGGGCGACGCAAGAGCGCAGGCGATCTTGGGCTATTGCGCGCTGGTAGGCGCCCTCAGCGTGGCTCGCGCGGTATCGGATGATCGGCTTTCGCGGGAAATCCTGAAGACCGTGGCGCAGCTCTTAAAAAGTCCGCTGCGTAAAGACACGTCCGCGACTGCACATCGCTTACACAAGCTTCCGCATTAGCCCCTCAGCCATCTCTGATGGTTGGCCTGTTGGCAAGTTCCGATCTACAGAACCACGGATGCTTCCTCAAAATTCAGGCGGGGGTTCCGTGGGTGGAGCTTGCTCGGATCTCCGTAGCCGAGATTGCAGATAAGGTTGACCATCCACTTGCCGTCGGGAAAGAATGCCGCATTCAGTTTGTCAGCATCGAACCCGGACATCGGCCCGCAGTCCAATCCCAGAGCGCGTGCGGCCAGGATGAAGTATGCGGCTTGCAGCGAACCGTTGCGGAAGGCGTTCTCCGCAATGAGAGGTTCATTTCCGACAAAGTAGGAGCGGATATCCGCCTGCGGAAAGAGCTTGGGAAGGTTTTCGTGGAATTCCGTATCCCAGGCGATGATAACGGTCACGGGAGCGGCCATGGTTTTGTCGACATTGCCGGGCGCTAAAACTGGCTTGAGGATCGCCTTGGCGCCTGGAGTAGTTAGAAAAACGAATCTGGCCGGTGAGCCGTTGGCACTGGTCGGTCCCAGGCGCGCCAATTCGTACACCTTGCGCAGGAGCTCTACTGGCACCGGTTCCGGAAGCCACGTGGAGTGGGTCCGCGCTTCGTAAAATAGCTGGTCGAGAGCCTCCAGTGAAATCGGCGTTTTGGTGGCGGCAAAGCTCGATGGTTCAGATTGATTGTGCATTTTGCATTTCTCCTTTTGGGGTGTTCAGCGCGAGCGACGTGCATCCAGACTGAACGGTCCTGCTCCGAAGTGAGAAATCAGCAGGGCGCCGCCGAGCATGGAAACATTTTTCATGAAGAGAATCATTTGGATCTGCGCCATCATGGGATCGGTTACGGTCCAGAACTTGTGCAACATCAAGGTGACCGGAATCAGGAACAACACGATGAGCCAGGCGCCAAGTTTTGCGCGGTAGCCCAGCAAAATGCTGAGGCCGCCGGCGATGGCCACCACACCCGAAAGCGGAACCGCGAGCGCAGCCCAGGGCACGCCTTGCGAAGCCGAAAATGCGATGGTTTGCTTGGCGAAGTGATTGGGGGCGGCAAACAGGAAAATCAGCGCGAAGAAAAAGCGTCCCAATACGACCACCGCTCCCTGCCAAAAGCTTATTGCCTCCACATCTTTGGAAATTGCGATCGAATTCGTGGCCATGTACTTCCTCCTTTTGCTTGTTGAATCCGCTTACGAGCAACCGTCCAAACTAAGTTTGTCTGCACGGTCTAAAAATCGATTTCCCTTCGTTTCTCAATCAGCGTACTGTCTCGCCATATCTATTGATGCCAATTCTATTGATATAGATACATTGTTCTAGACAGCGGTTATACAAAAAGGCATAATAGTTTCGTCATGGACAAGAACTCGCGAGACCCGGTTCACTGTTGGCTGGTATTGGGAAAGGCCTTTCAGGCGGCCGCGAAATATCTTTATGCGGGACTTGAGGAGACGGGAATCGACGATACCGACTTCCGGATACTGGAAGCGCTCCTCAACAAGGGGCCCTTGCCGGTGAATACGATCGGGCCCAAGGTGTACCTTACGCCCGGCTCGATCAGTGTGGCCATCGACCGCCTGTTGGATAGGGGCCTGGTAAATCGGGTCGAGAGTCCTGAGGATCGCCGCGTCCGGATCGTGTCGCTCACCCCCAAAGGCAAAGAACTGATTGCGCCGATTTTTCGTAAACACGCCACGGAAATCAGGAAAGTCTTTGCCGATGCGAGCCCGAAAGAATTGCGAGCTCTTCAGACGACTTTGAAAAAGATTGGGAAGCGCGCCGAGAGTCTAGGTACCGGAGTCAATCCAAAGTGGTTACGCCAACGCTGACATGGCAGCGTACTGCACCGATCGATCGCAATTAAAGTTCTCCGGAGTGTGTAAGACGGTAGCGGGGCAAGACATGGATACGAACGCCCTTGCATATCGTGCTGCCGTACGGCGCGAACGCAAGGAGTGTAGGTTCGCGAGAGTTACGCCCAGCAACTTCGCCTTCGACCTCACAACGGACCTGCTTCGTAATTGATACTTTCCGGTTTGCCGGTGACTCGGGCGTAATCAGGAGTGAATCCTACAGATCTGCGAGTTCGAGCGTCACATCCGCGTTTTTCCAAGCGGCTTCAAATTCTCTTCGAACTTCTTCCAGTCCAGCATTGCTCTTCTGAGATTCCAAGCTCTTCAAAAGCCCAAACAATGACCGCGGATTTCGCGGATACTGCTCAAGATCAGCGCGAAACACGGCTTCCGCCCGGTCCGCATAGCCATTCAAGAGCAGCGCCGCGCCGAGGGACTCCCGGACCGGGTAAAACCATTCGGGCGGCTCTCCATAACTAAGTCGGTCCTCGATTTCAACCGCCTTCTCCCAGTGTTTGATTGCCCGTTCATTTTCGCCGCGGGCAGTGGCAATCCGCGCATCCAGAATGTTTGCGGCAAGTTCCAGAAATGCTTGTGCTTTGTTGCCATAGAAACTGAACTCCAGGTCTGCGGAGGTTTCCTTGCGTGCACTCTCCAGGATTTTCTGCTCAGCTTCCGCCATTTCCATTTTGCCTTTCGCGGCAAACGCAGATCCGCGGGCAAAATGCCAGAAGGCCGTTGTCATCGCCAGAGTTGCATCGGGAGCTGGCAGCTTCAAAACGTCGTCCCACCGATGAAATCGCACGAGGACGAAGATCGTCGTGGGCAGATAGGACTCAGCGACGGGCATGTGGTGGACTATCGAGCCGGCATGTTCAACCAACTGACTAGCGGCCTCGTTGGCGTGGATAAAGTTGCCTGCCATGCTGGAGGCGGCAGCAAAAAAATGGAGATTGTGACAGTAATACATCATGTCGTACATACTGCCTGTCGTACCGCTCTCTTGCAGATATACGCGGTCTATCTCAGCTCCGAGCGCTGTGCTGCGCGCCGAAGCGGTGTAGTCGCCGGTACGCATGTAGATGTGCGCGGGCATATGAACCAGATGCCCCGCTGAGGGCACAAGCGTCTCCAATCGTGTCGCGCTGGGAAGAGCCCGCTCGGGGCGTGGCGAAGCCTCCACGGCGTGGATGTAATAGTGATTCGCTCCAATATGTTCTGGATCGCGCCGCAACACAGATTCCAGAACCGCAACAATCTCTTCCGTACCTTCAGCCGGTCGCCCGTCCAAACTCCACAACTTCCACGGCCGCAAATCCATCAGACTTTCTGCGTACAGGGTGGCTGCATCAAGGTCGTCCAGGTAGCGCTTGTGCAACTCTCGCATCGCCTGGGCGTAATCAGCGTCGAGCTTCCTTAAATCAACTTTGGGATCAAGAGAGTAGCGCTTGGCCAAAGCCTGAATGTAGGCGCGCTCGCTTCCCGTTGCATTCGGGCTGAGCGACAATGCCTTCTGTATGGCTTCGTAAGCAGCCTTTTCGTGAGGCGGGTCCACATCCAGATTGATGCAGGGGCCTAACGCTAGTGCCAAACCCCAAAACGCCATCGCCGACTGAGGATCCAGTTCTGCCGCTCGTTGGAACGCCCGAGTGGCTTCTTCGTGGTTGAATGCGAAGACCAGTGTGAGTCCCTGATTGAAAAACCTCTGCGCTTCGGGATTCTTTGTGGAGATCCTATGATGATGTTGGCCTATACCGGGCGCCAGGGCTGGGGACTTTGACTGAGCGAACAAGGAACAGGCGCCGGCAAGGAGCGCAAATAGCGGCACCAGAAGTTTCATCTGAATTCTCCAGGCGTTCAAAACGGGCTGATGTTTAAATCAATTCAGATGCTTATACCACGTATGCGCCCACAGGCGGCGGATGGATTGTCGGCTACTCGGAAGCAATCGGGATCCTTTGACCTTCCATAATGGTTACGCTGCGAGACGGATCAGTTCCAACCTGAAAGGCAGTACTAAAGAAGTCGGATGGTTGCAGGCCTCCACGACCAAATTCTCTTCAGGTTCAAAGACTTGCTGGCCCCCTGCAACCATCCAAATTTGCAATGCCCCAGTGGAGACTCGCGAAAGTTGCGTCCAAAGATTCTTCCTATATCTTCCGATGGGCAGGACGTATTTGTGAGATTCCGGTTTGCCCGTAACCCAGGATCAATCTGGAAATATCGGCGCACTTTGACGGGGCGGCTTGTACGCGGCAGAATGAATTCCTGAACCCGCGCCGTTTGATCGGAATGACCAAGGTTTGCAAAATCTCGAAGATCTGCGTCATTATTCAAGAATGGAAGGCGATCCACTCACCGACATTTTGAGTTTGACAAGTGCCCGGTGCACCGAAGTGGGCATCTTGGTAGCGGGAGGGTCCTGGGCGCTGCGATTCCCTCCGCCCCGAAAGATCAAATTCGTCGCAGTCCTAAAGGGAAATTGTTGGCTCACTTTCAAAGACGAGTCGACACCTCTACAGGTCAAGACTGGTGATGTGTTCGTGCTGCCGGCTGAAAGAGCTTTCGTGCTGGCCGGTGACTTGAACGCCCCGCAGGCCGACGGCCTCAAATTATTCGCTGCTGCAACCGACAAGATCGGCATGGTCGGGGATGGTGATGAGTTCTTCGCGGTCGGAGCGCACATCGCTCTGGATCCCGAGCGTGGCGGACTGCTCTCGGAGGTGTTGCCACCCTTACTTC
>Ga0193726_1001668_pt1 | contig 16710 bp, 19 predicted proteins | sample H2c1metaG_FD_144928 | JGI IMG/M metagenome (GOLD analysis project Ga0193726, IMG submission 144928) | Soil microbial communities from a riparian zone of the East river system, Colorado, United States - H2c1 | ecosystem: Environmental > Terrestrial > Soil > Riparian zone | place: USA: East River... | reverse complement strand
GGTACAGCCAGTCGATGCCGGCGCTGGAGTGGGAGCCGATCAGGACGAGGGCCGCCACCTCCCGCTCGGCCAGCCCGGCCCGCGCGTAGCCGGTGTCCATCGCATCTGTGGTCGACAGCGCCCAGGCTGCGGCAGCGTTCAAGTTAGTATGCATGACTCATTCATATTAACGCGACGGTCGGCGGACGGCTCCAGGGAGGTTTTCCGGCCCGGCCGCCGGAAAGAGCGGGCCACCGTGACGAGCATCGGGACCTCCGGCTGGAGCTATGACCACTGGGAGCCGGAGCTGTACCCGCCTGGCCTGGCCCCTGGCCAGCGGCTGGCCCGGTATGCCGCTTCGTTCGCCACCGTGGAGCTCAACAGCAGCTTCTACCGGTGGCCCCGGCCCGCGGCCTTCGCCAGCTGGCGAAGGCGGCTGCCGCCCGGCTTCCGGATGTCGGTCAAGGCCCCGCGCGGCCTCACGCACGCCCGGAAGCTGCTGGAGCCCGAGGCCTGGATCGGGCGCATCGCCGCCGGGTGGCATGAGCTGGGCGATAAGCGCGCCGTGCTGCTGGTCCAGCTCGGTCCCGGGCAGGAGCGCGACGATGCCCGGCTCGACTGGTTCCTGGGGGCGCTGCCCGGCTGGATCCCGGTGGCCGTCGAGTTCCGCCACCCGAGCTGGGCCTGCGAGGACGTGTTCGCGCTGCTGGAGGCCCGCGGGGCGGCGTACTGCGTGATGAGCGGCGCCCGGCTGCCGTGCGTCCTGCGGGTGACGGCGCCGTTCGCCTACGTCCGGCTGCACGGCCCGGACGACCAGCACCTGTATGCCGGCTCCTACACCGACGACAGCCTGGCCTGGTGGGCAGACCGCATCCGGGAGTGGGAGGGCCAGGGCACCGACGTGCTCGCGTACTTCAACAACGACGGCGGCGCGAACGCCGTCCGCAACGCCCGGACGCTCCGCGCCCTGCTGGGCCAGTAGCGGGTCAGGCCCGGGCCGTCTGCTCCAGGGCACCGCTGACGACATCGAGGATGCGGCCCGACCGCTGGTAGGCCGCGCGCTGGAACGCCGCGCCGTTGCCGCGGGCCAGCACGGCCTCCAGCAGGCTGGTCACCTCAGGCAGGTCGCCGGCGTCGTCGAGGGCCGGCCGGACATGGTCGAGCAGGGCCTCCAGCACCTCCGGGGCCGGCGCGGGCCGGCCGGTGGCGGGGTGGATCAGGGCGCCGTCCAGCCCGGAGCGGCTGGCCCGCCACGCGGCCAGGGTCAGCAGCTCGAGCCGGACCGGATGGCCGTCCGGCTCGGCGCGCCACGCCGCGGCTTCCGTTTCGGCCAGCCCGCGGACGAGCGCCGCGATGAGCACCGCGTCGTCGGGGAACAGGCAGACGTCCGCCACCCGGACCTCGACCGTCGGGTAGTGCGCGGACAGCCGGGCGTTGAAGTAAACCATGCCCGCGTCGAGCACAGTGGCGGTGTCCGTCATCCCCTGCACCGTGTCGGCGTACGCCCGGGCCGACCCGAACCAGGCCGTCGGCCCGGAGCACGGCCACCGGCCCCAGGCCTGGTAGCGGTAGCTGGCATAGGAGCTGTCCTGGCCCTGCCAGAACGGCGAGTTGGCGCTCAGCGCCAGCAGCGCCGGGAGCCAGGGCTGGATGCGGTCGAGCACGGCGACGCCCTCGTCGTCGGAGGCGACCTCGACGTGCACGTGGCAGCCGCAGGTGAGCTGCTCGGAGGCGGTGAGGCCGAACTGCTCGGCCATCCGGCGGTAGCGGCCCTTCGCGGTGATGGACGGCTCGGCCGGCACCGGCGACGTCCCCAGGGCGGCCAGGCCGACGCCCGCCGCGGCGGCCGCGTCCGCGGCCCGAGCCCGGCACCCGGCCACCTCGCGCGCGAGATCGCTGAGCGAGAGGCAGGGGCTGGTGTTGATCTCGACCTGCTCTTTCTGCAGCTCGAACTCGAGGTAGCCGGGCTCCTGCCCGCCCGGCCCGCCGCCGTTCTCCTGCGCCGAGGCGGCCCGCATGACGGCCCCGGCCACGGCCCGTGCCTCGCCGGTGGCCGGGTCGACGAGCAGGAACTCTTCCTCAATGCCAACATTCCGGGTGCTCATCCCGAAAGCATCTCAGGCGCCCTCCGATCGCCCCGGCCGCCCTCGTTTGCCGCCGCCCCGGCCGGGTAGCGGCAGCCCCAGAGGCGGTCGCCTGATCGGCGCGCAGGCGGGGAGCAAGCAACCATGAGCGAGAGCGTGAAAGCGGTGCTGTTCGATGTGGACGGCACGCTCGTCGATACCAGTTACCTGCACGCCGTCACGTGGTGGGAGGCGTTCGCCCGGGCCGGTCACGACGTGCCCATGGCGCGGATCCACCGCGCCATCGGGATGGGCTCTGACCAGCTCCTGGACGTGCTGCTCCCGGCCGAGCGGGACACCAGCGCGGACGCCGCGATCAGCACCGCGCACGGCGCGCTGTACTCGGTGTACTGGTCGCGGCTGCGGCCGCTGCCGGGTGCGGCGGACCTGCTGCGCGCCTGCCACCGCCATGGCCTGCGGGTCGTCCTCGCGAGTTCCGCCGACCCGGCCGAGCTCGACGTCCTGATGGCCGCGCTGGGCGCGGACGGGGCGGTGGACGAGGCCACCTCCGCAGGCGACGTGGACCAGAGCAAGCCGGCTCCGGACCTGGTCCAGGTGGCCCTGGACAAGGTCGGCCTGCGCCCGGCCGAGGCGGTGTTCGTGGGCGACGCGGTCTGGGACGCGCAGGCCTGCCAGCGGGCCGGCGTCGGGTGCGTCGGCGTGCTCAGCGGCGGCGTCAGCCAGGCCGAGCTGCTGGAGGCCGGCGCCGTGCGGGTGTACCGGGATGCGGCCGAGATCCTGGCGTCCTTCCCGGCCAGCCTCCTGGACGGGCCTCAGTGACTTTTCCGCGCAGGATGACGAGGAGGTAGTGCAGTGACGCAAGAACAGCAGCCCGCAACGACGACCGATGCCGGCGTGCCGGTCGAGAGCGACGAGCACTCGCTGACCATCGGCCAGGACGGCCCCATCCTGCTCCAGGATCATTACCTGATCGAGCAGATGGCGAATTTCAACCGGGAACGGATCCCGGAGCGCCAGCCCCACGCCAAGGGCGGCGGCGCCTTCGGGCATTTCGAGGTCACCGGCGACGTCAGCGCCTTCACCAGGGCCGGGGTGTTCCAGCCCGGCACGCGGACCGACACGCTGATCCGGTTCTCGACGGTGGCCGGAGAGCGGGGCAGCCCTGACACCTGGCGCGATCCGCGCGGGTTCGCGCTGAAGTTCTATACCGCCGAGGGCAACTACGACATGGTCGGGAACGACACCCCGGTTTTCTTCATCCGCGACCCGCTGAAGTTCCAGCACTTCATCCGCTCGCAGAAGCGCCGCGCCGACAACAACCTGCGCGATCACGACATGCAGTGGGACTTCTGGACGCTGTCCCCGGAGTCGGCGCACCAGGTGACCTGGCTGATGGGCGACCGCGGGATCCCGCGGACCTGGCGGCACATGAACGGCTACAGCTCGCACACCTACCTGTGGATCAACGCCGCGGGCGAGAAGTTCTGGGTGAAGTACCACTTCAAGACCGACCAGGGGATCGAGTTCTTCACCCAGGACGAGGCCGACCAGATGGCGGCGGCGGACACCGACTACCACCAGCGTGACCTGTACGACGCCATCGCGCGCGGCGACTACCCCAGCTGGACGCTGAAGATGCAGGTCATGCCGTTCGAGGAGGCCCGGGACTACCGGTTCAACCCGTTCGACCTGACCAAGGTGTGGCCGCACGGCGACTACCCGCTGATCGAGGTCGGCAAGCTGACCCTCGACCGCAACGTGACCGACTATCACACCGAGATGGAGCAGGCGGCGTTCGAGCCGAACAACCTGGTCCCCGGGATCACGCTGAGCCCGGACAAGATGCTGCTGGCCCGCGGCTTCTCCTACTCCGACGCGCACCGCGCCCGGCTCGGCGTGAACTACAAGCAGATCCCGGTGAACACGCCGCGCGTGCCGGTGCACAGCTACAGCAAGGACGGCGCCATGCGGGTCGTCAACGTCTCCGACCCGGTGTACGCGCCGAACTCCAAGGGCGGCCCGCAGGCCGACAGCGAGCGCTACCAGCCGGTCGGCTGGCCGGCCGACGGTGACATGGTGCGGTCCGCCTACACCCTGCACGCGCAGGATGACGACTGGGGCCAGGCGGGCACGCTGGTCCGCGAGGTGATGGACGACGCGGCCCGCGGGCGGCTCGTCGACAACGTCGTCGGCCACCTGCTCAACGGGGTGTCCGAGCCCGTCCTGCAGCGCGCCTTCCAGTACTGGCGCAACGTGGACAAGAGCCTCGGGGACAGGATCGAGGCCGGCGTCCGGGCCAAGGCGGGCGAGCGCGACCCCAAGGCCGCCGAGCAGGCCAACCCGGCCCGCACGGCCATGCAGGACAAGGCCTAGCTGACCCGGAAGCAGCCAGTCCATCCGAAACGGGTGAGTTACCAGGTAACTCACCCGTTTCGGACTCGAAGGCCTTCCTGGCCCGTGCTACCGGCCCTGCGGGCCGTTGTCGTAGCGCCACCGCGCCGCGAGGTAGGACACCAGCGCGATGCCCGCGCACCAGGCGCCGGCTGCCGCGGCGTGGCCGGCGACCGGGCCGCCGGTCAGCAGCCCCCGCATCGCCTCGGTGATCGGGGTGAAGGGCTGGTACTCGGCGAACCATCGCAGCCCGGCCGGCATCGACCCGGCGGGCACGAAGCCGCTCCCCAGGAACGGGAGGATGAACAGGAACATCGGGGTGTTGCTGGCGCTCTCCACCGTGCGCGCGGCCAGGCCCAGGGCGACCGTCAGCCAGGTGAACGCGAAGGCCGTCGCCACCAGCAGCCCCGCCGCCGCCAGCCACGCCAGCGGCCCGGCCGTCGGCCGGAACCCGATCGCCACCGCGACCCCGAGGACCAGGGCGACGCTCAGCATGGCCTGGATCATGCTGCCGAGGACGTGGCCGGTCAGCACGGACGCCCGCGCGATGGCCATGGTGCGGAACCGGGCGATGATGCCGGTCGTCATGTCCGAGGCCACCGAGATGGCCGTCCCCTGAGCGGCCATCGCCAGCGTGTAGATCAGGATGCCGGGCGCCACGTAGGCGATGTAGGCGGCCCGGCCGCTGAGCGCCCCGTGGCCGAGGCCGGACCCGAGCGTGCCGCCGAAGACGTAGACGAAGATGAGCAGCAAGACGACGGGCGTCGCGGCGACCATGACGGTGAGGGTCGGGTAGCGCAGCAGGTGCCGGAGGTTGCGGCGCAGCATGGTCGCCGAGTCGGCGGCGGTGTAGGCGAGGGTGGTCATGGCTGCTGGCCTTCCTGTGCGCTGGGACGCCCGGTGAGGGCGAAGAAGACGTCGTCGAGGTCCGGGGTGTGGATCGAAAGGCGATCCGCCCGGACGGACCCGGCGTCGAGCCGGTCGAGCAGGTCACGCAGCGAGCTGACGCTGCCGTCGCCGGGCACCTCCAGGGTGAGCGACGTGTCGTCGCGGGCGGTCGCGCCGAGGACGGGGAGGGCCTTGCGCAGGTCGTCCAGGTCCGCGAACTCCAGCGAGATGTGGCCGCCGGGGATGCGCCGCTTGAGCTCGTCGGGCGTGCCCTCCGCGGCGATCACGCCCTGGTCCAGCACCGCGATCTGGCCGGCCAGCTCGTCGGCCTCGTCCAGGTACTGCGTGGTCAGGAAGATCGTCACGCCGCGGGCCGCGAGGTCGCGGATGATCTGCCACATGGTGCGCCGGCTGCGCGGGTCCAGCCCGGTGGTCGGCTCGTCGAGGAAGATCAGCCGCGGGTTCCCGACCAGGGTCATGGCCAGGTCGAGGCGGCGCCGCATCCCGCCCGAGTAGGTGGCGGCCGTCTTGGCCGCCGCGTCGGCCAGGTCGAACTGGTCCAGCAGCTCGGTCACGCGGCGGCGGCCCGCGGCCTTGCCCAGGTGATGCAGGTCGGCCATGAGGCGCAGGTTCTCCGCGCCGGTGAGGAGGTTGTCGACGGCCGAGAACTGGCCGGTGACGCCGATGACGGCCCGGACGGCGTCCGGATCGGCGGCCGGGTCGTGCCCGGCCACCCGCACCTGGCCGCCGTCGGCGGGGATCAGCGTGGACAGGATCCGGACGGCGGTGGTCTTCCCGGCCCCGTTGGGGCCGAGCAGCGCGAAGATCGTGCCCTCGGCGACGGCGAGGTCGATGCCGTCCAGCACGACCGTGGCCCCGAAGGACTTCCGCAGCCCGGTGGCGGAGATGGCGAGGATGGGGGTCATCATGGTTCCCTTCTGGGTCGGCGGTCCTCAGGACCGGCGGATCACGATGTCGCCGTAGCTGGTGCGGGCGCGCACCTCGACGACCTGGTCGGAGGCCTGCGGGCCGTCGGCGGCGGTGAGCTGGTTGTGCACCCGGCCGAAGTGCGTGTACAGGTCGAGCCGGGCGGCGGTGCCCGCGCTGAGGCCGATCTCGATCTCGCCGAAGCCGGTCTTCAGCGCCGTGGTGCCGCGGGTCACCCCGCCGACCCGGAGGTCGCCGTTGCCGGTGCTGGCGTCCACGTCGCCCGTCGCGCGGCCGACGGTGACCTGGCCGTTGGCGCCATGGACGCGCAGGTCCGCGGTCACCTCGCCGATCCAGGTCTCGCCGTTGGAGTTCTTGACCACCGCCGGGCCGTCGACCTCGCCCAGGCGGACCCGCCCGGAGCCGGTGCTGACCTCGGCCGGGCCGGCCACCCGGTCCACCTCGATCGCGCCGGCCCCGGTGCGCAGCTCGACCGCGCCGGCCTGATCGAGGCGGATGCCGCCGGCGCCTGTCTTGAGCCGGCAATCCCCGAGCGGTCCCGTGGCTCGGAACGAGCCCATCGAGGCCTCGCCCCGGACCTGCGAGCCGCTTGGAAGCTCGATGGTCACGTCGACCGACCCGCTCCGGCTCGTCGGGCCGATCAGGCCCGCGCCGCGCGGTCGCGATGTCCGGACCAGGAGGCCGGCGGGGGTGCGCTCCACCCGGGTTCGCTCGGCCGCCCGGACGTCGTTGTTCTCGGCCGGGTCGCTCGGCCGGACTTCAATGACCGTGTTCTCGCGCTCGCCCGCCGTCAGGCGGACGTCGGCGATAACGAGATCTAGCTCGACGGTGATCGGTTCCGGGGTGTCGAATTCGGGCATGACGGTACCTCCGTTGGCGGTCAGGGTGTCCCGGCGGGCGGGACGGTCAGGCTGTGACGGGCGGGCGGGGCGGCTAGCGCACCCAGCCGGTGAGGCGCTCGGCGCCGCGGGCCGCGCGGCGGTCGGGCGGGCCGCCGGGGGCACTTGCGGTGCCGGCGGCGCCGGGCTCCAGCGCGGCGGCGGCGGCCCGGACGAGCCAGCCGTTGACCGAGAGCCCGGCCTGCTCGGCCGCTTCCTCGATCCGGCCCTTCAGGGTCTCGCCCAGGCGGAAGTTGATCCGCGTCATCGCGGCGTCGTCGCCGTCGGACGGGGCCGGCGGCAGGACGGCCGCGGCCGTCGCACCCGGCTCCGGCTCCATGGTCATGCTCAGTTCGGTGAGCGGCGGCGTCACGACGAAGGTGGGCTCGCGGCCGCTGAGCCGCAGGTACACCGAGCCGGGCGCGAGATCGCGGGTGATCTCGTCGGCGGCCGCGGACAGCGCCTCCAGCAGGGCCAGCCGGGCGGCCGATTCCAGCGGCCCGGTGAGCCGCTCGGCCAGCGCCCGGGCGTCCTCGCCGCCGGCCTCGGCCGCCACCGCTAGCTCCTGGCGGAGGCTGCTGACGTAGGGTTCGAGTTCCATGGCACCATCATGGCACCATAGTGGTGCCAACGCAAGCCACAGTGGCGCCAAGGCGGCGCCGAGCCGCGGCTAACGGTCCTCGCTCGCGGTATCAAGCTCCAGGCCGATCGGGCCTACCGTGATCCCGCGGATGCGGCGCAAGCTCGCCGTCACCTTTCGGAAGGCCGATTGAGCCGAGCATTTACTGCACCGGACGTCCGCTGCGAACTCGAACTCGCCCGCTCTGGTCCGGACACAGGTGAGAGTGAACCGGTAGTTTCCCTGCGCGGCGCATCGAGGACACGGGAGGCTGTCGAGCTCGACCGGCAGCCGCGCGATGATCAGCTGGCAGAGCATGCCGCAGTTCGGGCAGTAACCTGCGATCCGGCCCGTGCCCTGCGCCGCCCAGCGACCTCTGGCGTCCGCCTCCAGCTGATGTATCTCGAAGTATCCGAGCGGCCCGCAGTGCGGACAGCTCTCGTATCGAGAGACAACCTCGACCTCGGCGTCGGGCATCCGCAGCTCCTGTAACGGTCACGACGCTGGGGCGGCCAGTCCGCTCCGGCGTCACCGTACTCACATTTTCCTCCCCTCGATCCAGCACCGGGCGGCCATGAGCCCACAGCGCCGGAACCAGGAAGGAGATGATTGCTGACATGAGCGCGGAAACCGGGATCGAGGGATTGCTCGTGCTGCCCGAGCGGTCCGGCCGCGATGACCGCGGAGTTGTTCGCGAGTTCTACCGCCGCTCGGAGCTGGCTGAAGCAGCCGGCCTGGACGTCCGCTGGCAGCAGATCAACATTACGACGACCGAGCGGGGAGCCGTGCGCGGACTCCACGGTGAGCCCATGGCCAAGCTGGTGGGGCTGGCGGCCGGCCAGGCGCTGGGCGGGTACGTGGATACCCGCCGCGCCTCCCCGACGTTCGGGCACGTTTGCGCCCTTGAGCTGAGCGTGGGCATGAGCATCCTGGTGCCGCAGGGAGTATGCAACGGATTCCAGTCGACCGGCGAGAACTCGTGCGTCTACGTGTACGCGTTCACCGAGGAGTGGACCGCCGGGATGGGAGGACCAGCGATCAGCCCTGTTGACCCGGCCCTCGGTCTTGACTGGCCGATCGCGATCGACGCATCGAACCGCAGCCAGATCTCGGCCAAAGACGCGGAGCTGCCGACGTTCGCCGAGGTGTACGGAGTCGCGCCGGCCCGGCCATCGCCGCGCCGGAACTGAAGATCGGCACCCGCGGCCAGCGCTGCCTGGCCTGGTGAGAAGAGGAGCGCGAAATGGCGAGACTGGTCGTGACACTGGAGATCTCGTCCCGGGCGGCCGGCACGTGACCGGGCGGCTGGAGGGCAAGACCGCGCTCATCACGGGCGCCGGCAGCGTCGGCCCGGGCTGGGGCAACGGCCGCGCCGAGGCGATCCTGTTCGCCCGCGAGGGGGCCCGCCTGCTGCTGGTGGACCTCGACCCGGACTCCCTGGCCGTGACCGTGGACACGGTCCGGTCCGAGGGCGGGACGGCGGCCGTCTTCGAGGGCGACGTCACCGCCAGCTCCGTGGTCGCGGCGGCGGTCGCGCGCTGTCATGCCGAGTACGGTCGGGTGGACATCCTGGTCAACAACGTCGGCGGCTCCCGGCCCGGCGGCGCCGTCGAGCTCGGCGAGGAGGACTGGCAGCAGCAGCTGTCGCTCAACCTGACCGCCGCCTTCCTCGGGTGCAAGCACGTCATCCCGCTGATGATCGCCCAGGGCGGGGGCGCCATCGTCAACACCGCCTCGGTCTCCGGGCTGCGCTGGACGGGATCGGCCCAGGTCGGCTACGCCGCAGCGAAGGCGGGGATCATCCAGATGTCACGGGTCATCGCCGTGCAGCATGCGCCCGACCGGATCCGGGTCAACACCGTCGTGCCCGGCCAGCTGCACACCCCGATGGTGGAAGCCCGGCTGGCCGGCCAGCGGGCCGGCGGAGATGTGGAGGCGCTGCTGCGGGAGCGCCAGAGCCGCATCCCCATCGGCTTCATGGGGGACGGCCGGGACACGGCCTACGCCGCCTTGTACCTGGCCTCGGACGAGGCCCGGTTCGTCACCGGAACCGAGATCGTGGTGGACGGCGGCATGACGGTGCGCTGCGACTGACCACTCCGTGCGGAGGAGGCCGCCCTGACGGCGGCGGGGATCTGACTGCAGGAGGCGGACGGCGAGGCGGCTGCCGTCCCCTTATGCGGGTCTCAGCAGGGTCAGGTCGGCCTGGTCCAGGGCGAGGTCCGCGGCGGCCATGTTCTCCTCGAGGTGGGCGAGGGAGCTGGTGCCGGGAATCTGCACGATGGCCGGCGAGCGGGCCAGCCCCCAGGCGATCGCCACCTGGAACACCGTCGCGCCGTGCCGCCGGGCGACCCGCTCCAGGCCTTCGCCCGCCACCGGGGCGTGGCTCCCGCCGAGGGCAAAGAACGGCATGAACGCGATGCCCGCGGCGGCGCACTCATCGACCAGCGCCGCGTCCGCCTGGTCGAGGACGCCGAACCGGTTCTGCACGGCGGCGACCGGCGCGATGGAACGGGCCTCGGCGAGCTGCCCCGGGGTGACGTTGCTGACGCCCAGGTGCCGGATCAGGCCCTCGTCCCGCAGCGCGGCCAGCGCGGCGAAGCGTTCGCCGAGTGGTTCGCCCCCGCCGCCCGCCAGGCGGCCGGTAGACCAGGTCCAGGACGTCGACGCCGAGGTCGCGGAGGTTCTGCTCGACCGCCGGGCGGAGCTGGGCGGGCGTGGCCTGGCCGTACATCGTGCCGTCGGGCCGGCGCAGCGGGCCGATCTTGGTGGCGATGGTGACGCCGGGGGGATAGGGGCGGAGGGCCTCGCGCAGGATGTCGTTGGCGCGGCGGGTCCCGGCGAAGTAGAAGGCGGCGGTGTCGATGTGGCGGGCGCCGAGGTCGACGGCGCGGCGCGCGACGGCCACGGCCGCCGCGCGGTCCACTTCTGGCCCGTTCCGGTGGCCCGGCAGCTGCATCGCCCCGAACCCGAGGCGCGGGATCGGGACCGGGACGCCCAGCTCGAAGCCGGCAGCCAGCTCAGTCATGCGCGCTCCATAGCGCTCCAGCATGGCGTTCGGCTCCGCCAGCAGCAAGCTGACACAGGGCCGGCGGAGGGCGCTGCTAGCATGCCCGGCATGTCCGATCCGGTGCCTTCGCCGACCCTGCCGCCCGTCATCCTGGTCCACGGCTTTGCCTCCAGCTCGGACCACAACTGGGTCAGGCCTGGCTGGCGGGACGCGCTGGAGAGCCGCGGCCACCGGGTCGTGCTGATGGACCTGCCGGGCCACGGCGGGAACGCCAGCCCCGGTGGCGGCCTGGCGGCCGTCGGCCAGCTGACCGAGCTGGCCGGCTCGTATCCCGCGGTGGACCTGGTCGGGTTCTCGGCCGGGGCGCGGGCCTGCGCACTGGCCGCCGCGAGCGGGCAGGTGGCCGTCCGGCGCCTGGTCCTGGCCGGGCTGGGCGACGGCTCCCTGGCCGGCGCCGACCGCGGCAGCGACCGGGCGGCGATGAGCATGACCGGGCCGCTGGACGAGGCGGATATCCGCGGCCGGCTGTTCCGCCGGATGGCGGCGACCGCGGGCAACGATCCGGAAGCGCTCGAGGCTTTCCTGGCCGCCCCGGCCGGGGACCTGACGCCCGAGGTGCTGGCCCGGATCGCGGGTCCGACGCTGCTCATCATCGGCGAGCGTGACCACCTGGGGCCCGCTGACCAGCTCGCCGCCAGCCTGCCGGACAGCGAGCTGGTCACGCTGCCGCGGATCGACCACTTCGCCACGACTGGCCGCCTGGAGTCCATCATGGCCACGCTCCGCTTCCTGGCGCAATGAGCGGTCCCGCCGGCCCCGGACCCGGGCTGGCGGGCTGACTCAGGCGTCGCCGGCTGCTTCGTGCCCCTCCCAGTCCGCCCTGGTCAGCGAGTACTCGACGGCCCCGTGCTCATCGCCGTCCATCGGGTAGGGCCACGGCTGGCGGAAGCTGCGGGCCAGCGACAGGCCCGCCTTCTCCATCACGCGCCGCGACGCGGCATGAACCGCCATGGTCCCGGCCACAACACGCCGCACCCCCAGCTCGGTGAAGCCCTTGCGGATCAGCGCGCGCGATCCCTCGGTGGCGTAACCCCGGCCCCAGGCCGACCGGCGCAGCCGGTACCCGAGCTCAACGTCTCCGGGGGCGCCGCCCGCCGGCGGCCGGAAGTGGAACCAGCCCAGGAAATCCCCCGTGGACTTCTCGATGGCGGCCCAGAATCCGTAGCCCGCGAAGCGCTCGTAATAGCTCAGGAAGGCAGGCAGGAAGTCGGTCACGATCTCGTCCCGCGGAGTCGGCCGCCCGCCGGTGACGAACCGCATGACCTCAGCATCACTGTCGAGCTCGACCAGGTTGTCGACGTCGGCCAGGGTGAACTGGCGCAGCACCAGGCGATCGGTTTCCAGAAAGGCCGGCACAACCACCACCCCCGACGTCGCCCATCCTAGACAGGGCGCGCCGGAGACCCGGCACCGCCGTAGCATCAGGTCATGTCACCTGAGGCGGAGTCATTCGACTACCACGGCGCTCTGGTGGTCGTCGAGACGGAAGCCGACGAGATCGTTCTCATCTTTCCCCCTGGCGGGCCGCCGGAGGCCCCGGCGTCGCTCCCGAGCAATCCGTGTCTCCCGGGTGAGGAACCGCAAGACGCCGCGGTCCGCGTGGTCCGGGAGCTGACGGGGCTCGAGGTCGCCATCGCCGGTGAGTTCGTGACGTTCATCCAGGCGGGAACCCCGACCGGCACGATGTGCGCCCACGGCTTCACCGCGCGGATCACCGGCGGCGCGCTGACCGGTGCCGGCCCCGAGGGCCCGGCGCGGGCCTGCCCTCTCGATGCGCTGCCGCCGATCCTGCCGATCCGGGTCGCCAACCAGCGGACGCTCGACGCCTACCTGCGGCAGCGCCGCGGGAGTGCCCGCGACTAGGTCCGGGCGCGGATCCAGGCCAGGCTCAGCCCGGCCGGCGGCCGGGGCGGTCGGTGGTCGAGTGGGCGAGAGCCGCCAGGTGCTTGCGCATCCGGCGCAGCGCCAGCGCGGTATCCCGGGCGATCATCGCGCCGACGATCGCCCGGTGGGCGTGCCGGGTCGCGGCGGCCGACTCGGTGACCCGGCCCCGGTCCCCGGGGTATAGCCGCTCGGCGCTGAGCTGCATCACGATCGACTGCAGCAGGGCCAGGGTCTGGTTGCCGCCGAGCTCGGCGATGACCGCGTGCAGGTCGTGGGAGATCGCCGGGAAGTCCTCGTCGGGCCAGGTCCGCTCCAGCTCGATCATGGCCGTGAGGCGGCCCTCGCCGGCGGGGTCGAGGCGGTCGATCGCCATCGCGATGGTGGCGGCCTCCAGCTCCTCGCGCAGGTCGCGGATGTGCCCCGCGTTCATGCCCTGGTAGGTCAGGTAGAGCGATGCGGTGCGCACCACGGCCCGGCCGTCCGGCATCGCGACGACCATCCCGCCCGCGGCGCCGCGCTGCATCCGGACGACGGAGTGATCCTCCAGGATGCGGATGGCCTCGCGGAACTGAGCCCGGCCGACGCCGTACTTGCGCAGCAGGTCACCCTCGAAGCCGAGGCTCTCACCGACCGGCCAGCCGCGGCGGACGATCTCGCTCCGGATCCGGGCGGCCACGGCGTTGGCGGGCCGGTAGGGCCGCGGGCCGTCCGCGGCGGCCGGCCGGGTGCCGGGCTCCGGGTCGTCCCGCCCCAGCCGGGCGCCCCGGCCGGCCTCCGCCAGCACGGCATGCAGCTCGGTCATGTGGTCGCGCATCCGGTCCCGCGCCGCCGGCGCGTCACCCGCCGTGATGGCCGCGACGATGGCCAGGTGCCCCGGCTGGGCCGCTAGCTCGCTGAGCAGCGCCTCGCCGTCGGCGGCCGGCCCGGCGGCCGCATCCGGCGTGCCGCGCGTCATCTGGCCGGTGAGCGACACGATGGCCTGGATGAACAGGGACAGGGCCGCGTTCCCGGTCGTTTCGGCGACCAGTTCGTGGACGCGCGGTGTCTCCCCGGCGTCCCGGACCTCGACCAGGTGAGCCTCGTCGAGGTTCGCGGCGGCCGCGGCCGCCGCGAACACCTCGAGCACGGTCCGGGCCTCCAGCAGGTCATCGACGCCGACCTGGGCGTACTCCAGGTAGATCGACAGGGACTCGGTGACCGCGGACGCGTCCGGGGCCACGACCACCAGCCCGCCGCCCCGCCCGCGGCGCATCCGGGCCACCTGGCGGTGCTCGGCCAGCCTGATGGCCTCCCGGATCACGGCGCGGCCCACCCCGTACCGGGCGGCGAGCTGTTCCTCGGAGCCGAGGACCAGGCCGACCGGCCAGCCGGCCCGGAGCACGTCCGCCTCGATCGAGGCGGCGACCCGCTCGGCCAGCTTGGGATCCCGCGCGCCGGGCACCGGGCTGACGGCCCGCAGCCGGGTTGGCGGCGGGGCTGATCCCAGTATCAGGTCAGCATCGCCGTGCTGTCTGGTCGCACCCATAGCCCTATGGTGCCAAACATTGCCAGGAGCCCGGCGCCGCCCAGGTCAGGCGGCCCACATCGGCCGCAGCCGGCTCAGCCACGGCCAGCCCCGCCGCGCCCCCGGCCCGGTCCCGGTTCTGGCCCAGCTCCCGGAACGGGCTGGTAGCGGCGCAGGGCCAGCCAGGCCCCGGCCAGTGACTCGGTGTGCCGCAGCGAGCAGCCCGTGGCCTGCTCGAACCGGCCCACCCGGTACCGCACCGTGTTCGGGTGCACGCCCAGCGCCGCCGCGGTCTCCGGCACCTGGCTGTCATGCTCCAGGTACAGCCGGACCGTCTCGAGCACCTTGCCGCCGGCCCTCCCGTCCCGCTCCAGCGGCCGGATGTATTGCGCCCGGATGCTCGACCCGACGTCGGCATCGGCCAGGACGGCGGGCAGCAGGCCGAGCGAACTGAACTCGGTCAGGCCGCTGCGCCCGGTCGCGGCGGCGGCCTCCAGCGCCCGGCTGGCCAGCCGGAACGCGTCCGCGATCTCGGCCAGCGGCACCGGTCCCGCCGCCCCCGCGCACACCGGCGGCCCCGGATCCGCCGGCCGGTCCGCGACGAACCCGGCCATGTCCCCGTCGACCAGCGCCGCCAGCCCGTTGGGCCGCGCGGCGGACTGCCGGGTGCCCAGCCACCCCTCGATCTGCGCGAGGTCGAACGAGTCGCCGGGCCGGACCCGGACCGCGTAGTGCTCGCGGGCCGGGTCGATGCCGAACCGCTCCAGGTCCCCGATGGCCCGTTCGCCGATCCCGCCGAGCAGGATGCCCCGCACGAGGTTCGCGGCGTGGTGCTGCTCCTGCCGCGCCAGCTGGAACTCCACCCGCCGGTGGGCCGCGGCGGCCGCGCTCATCCCGAGCGTGTTCCAGGCCGTCATGAGCTCGACGGCCTCCAGCAGGATGGCCTCGCGGTGCGGGCCGCCGGGAACCCGGCGGAAGGCGTCGGCCCGGGCGACGTCCAGGCCGATGGTCCAGGCCTGGATCATGTCCGCGAGCGTGACACGCTGGCGCGCCCGGCGCTCGCCGGCTCTCTCGAACAGGCTGGTGTCCTCGCCGGGACCCGGCGCCCGGCGCTCCTGCATGGCGTTCAGCGCCAGGGCGAAGCTGTGCTGGATCCCCGGCATGAGCTCGCGCTCGTCCACCCCCCGGTAGGACGGCAGCTCCATGATCCGCGCGACCGTCGCCTGCGGCCCGGCCGAGCCGGCCGCGAGCCGGGCGATGAAGGCCGACCACGCGGCCGCGTAGCCGGCCGGCTCGGGCGCCATCCTCAGCTGCTGTCGCGCAGCATGCGCTCCACCATGGGCCGGCGCTTGGCCGGAGCCGGCGCCGGGCTGCCGTCGGCCTCCTCGCCGCGGGCCGCCGCGCGCTCGTCGAACTGGGCCAGCATCCGCATCGCGTGCGCGCCGTGGACCGTCGCGGTGAACCCGGCCGCGTCCTGGGCCAGGTTGATGGACGCCTTAGCCTGGCGCAGCCAGAACGCCGAGTTCTGGGCGATGCGCTCGGCCAGCTTGGTCACCTCCGCCTCGAGCTCGTCCCCGGGGACGACCCGGTTGACGAACCCCAGGGCCTGCGCCCGCTCGGCGGAGATCTCCCGCGGGTCGAAGAGCAGCTCCTTGGCCTGGCGGACGCCCACGTCGTAGGGCAGCGTGAAGTACTGCAGCAGGCTGGTCATGAACCGCGCATCGTCGCTGGCGACGATGAGGTCCATGGCCGCCGCGATCATCCAGCCGCCGAAGATGCACCAGCCGTGGACCTGCGCGATCGTCGGCTTGGACAGCGCCCGCCAGCGCAGCGACATCTCCACGAAATGGGTCTGCGAGTAATCGAACCGGTCCTCGATCTCGGTGATGTCCGTGCGCCGGGCCGCCATCTCCGCCCGGCGCTCCGGCGTGCCCAGGTCGTGGCCGGAGGAGAACGACCGGCCGAGCCCTGACACGACGATCACCCGGACAGCCGGATCGGCGTCGGCCGCCGCGAGGGCACGGTCGAGCTCCTCGAGCAGCTGCGCGCTCTGCGCGTTGTGGTACTGCGGCCGCGCCAGCCGGACCCGGCCGATCACGCCGGTCCGCTCGTAGGCGACCTGCTCGTAGTCCGTCATCAGACCTCCGCGCCTGGTTCTGGTTGGTCGGCGACCGCTCCGGCCGCGTAAAGCTCCGCGATGGCGGCGTCATCGAGCCCCAGCAGCCCGCCCAGCACGAAACGATTGTGCTGCCCGAAGCAGGGCGCTGGCGAGCGGATCTGGCCCGGCGTGCGGTCCAGCCGGAACGCCAGCCCCGGATACTCGTGCCGCCCGGCCTCGGGATGCTCCAGCGGCACCAGGAAGCCCGCGGCGCGCAGGCCGGGATCGCCGGCGATGTCCCGCCCGTTCCTGACCGGGGCCGCCGGGACGCCGGCCGCCTGCAGCAGAGCCGCGGCCTGGGCTTTGG
>Ga0193726_1001667_pt1 | contig 16715 bp, 13 predicted proteins | sample H2c1metaG_FD_144928 | JGI IMG/M metagenome (GOLD analysis project Ga0193726, IMG submission 144928) | Soil microbial communities from a riparian zone of the East river system, Colorado, United States - H2c1 | ecosystem: Environmental > Terrestrial > Soil > Riparian zone | place: USA: East River... | reverse complement strand
GTCTGCTCGGTGAGGATCTCGCGCTCCTTGGCCAGCATGTCCGCAGGCACATCGCCTGCATCGATGTAGGCGGGGTTCGCGGCCGCCACGTGCATCGCGAGATCACGCGCCAGCGATTCATCGCCGCCCTGCAGCGCCACCACGCTGCCGATCCGTGAGCCGTGGATATAGGTGCCCAGAGGTCCGGGGGAGTTCACGCGCACAAAACGCCGAACCGCAATGTTCTCGCCGATCTTGGCAATCAATGCACGGCGCCGCTCATCGAGACTCGAACCGCCGTGCGCCAGCTTGAGCAAGTCCTCCAACGTCGAGGGTGCGTGCTTCAGAGCGTCCGCGGCGACATCGCGGGCGAAAGCCTGAAACTCATCGCTGCGCGCCACGAAGTCGGTTTCGCAATTCACCTCGACCAGGGCCGCATCGCTGCCGGACCGTTCGATCGCGACCGTGCCTTCAGCGGCCACTCGCGCCGCTTTCTTGTCAGCTTTGGCCATTCCGCTCTTGCGCATGAGCTCGGCCGCCGCGTCCAGGTCGCCCTTGCTTTCGACCAGTGCCTTCTTGCACTCCATGAAGCCGGCGCCGGTGCGCTCGCGAAGTTGTTTAACTGAATCTGCCGTAATGTTCATCGGATCTTACGCACCACGCGCCGGAGCGCGTCGTCCCACGGGTCGACGCCGCGGAGCGCTGGCCGGCCGCGTTTCCGCCGGCGGTGTATCCGGGGCATCCACGTCGTCTGTTTCGACTTCCACCTCGTCCAGCGATGCCGCCACGGCGGCGACGCTCGGGACCACGGTCACGGGAACTTTGCGCCGAGGCGGCGGCTTGCGTTGACCGCCGCGCGACGGTGCCGCGGGACGGCGGCCTGCGGCGCTGCGCTTCTTCGGATTGCCTTCCTCATCCAATTCGACAAATTCATCTTCACCCACCGGAACTTCGGGCAGAGAAGCCTTGCCTTCCAATACGGAATCAGCGATGCCGCCGGCGTACAACAGGATGGCGCGCATGGCGTCATCGTTGCCCGGAATGACATAGTCGATGCCGTCGGGCGAGCAATTCGTATCGACCACCGCGACCACCGGGATGCCGAGTTTCTGCGCCTCATGAATCGCGATTTGCTCGTGGCCCACATCGATGACGAAAAGCGCATCCGGCAATGCCGTCATGTCGCGGATCCCGCCCAAGCTGCGCAGCAGCTTGTCCATTTCACGGCGCAGCATCTGCGCTTCTTTCTTGCCGCGCCGATCCAGCGCGCCGCTCTGGGCCATCTCGTCCAGCTCGTTCAGCCGCTTGATGGACTGCCGGATGGTCTTGAAATTGGTGAGCATGCCGCCCAGCCAGCGCTGGTTCACGTAGGGCATGGCGGCGCGGGTAGCCTCCTTCTGCACGGCATCGCGCGCCGAGCGCTTGGTGCCGACGAACAGCACTTTGCCGCCCTCGGAGGCCACGCCCTTGATGAACGCCGCCGCAGTCGCGTACAGAGGCTGGGTCTTTTCGAGATTGATGATATGGATTTTGTTGCGTTCGCCGAAGATGAACGGAGCCATTTTCGGGTTCCAGAAGCGGGTTTGATGTCCAAAATGGACGCCCGCTTCCAGCATTTGTCGCATGGACACGCTGGTCATAAAACACTCCTGGTGGGTTGAGCCTCCGCGTATCCCAATCGGCAACCCGGTTTCAGCCTTGAAATCGAAGGCCTGGGCCTTCATTTTCAGTGCTCCGCCGGGCACCCAGTCGATTGTGACGACACGCGTGCGGGGTTGTTAAAAATAGCCGCGCTTTATACCATGAACCCCCAGCGGAAACAAAGCCCGCCGCAACCTCAAGGCCAGCCTGACTTTCATATGAATGTGACCATCAAAACCCCCGCCGAGCAGGACAAGATGCGCGCCGCCGGCCGCCTGGCCGCCAGCGTCCTGGACATGATCGAGCCCTTCGTGCAGCCGGGAGTAAGCACCGAAGAGCTGGACAAGCGCTGCCATGACTTTATCGTCGATGAGCTGAAGTCCATTCCGGCCAATCTGAACTATCGGGGATTCCCGAAGACCATCTGTACCTCGGTCAACCACGTCGTTTGCCACGGAATCCCCGGCGACAAGCGCTTAAAGAGCGGCGATATCATCAATATCGATGTCACGGTGATTCGCGACGGGTTTCACGGCGACACCAGCCGCATGTACTTTGTCGGCAATGCCGCCATCCTCGCCCGGCGCCTGACGGAGGCTTGTCACGAAGCCATGTGGCGCGGCATTCGCCAGGTCAAGCCGGGCGCCCACTTGGGCGACATTGGGCACGCCATCCAGACTTACGCGGAAACCAACAGCTTCTCGGTGGTGCGGGAGTATTGCGGTCATGGGATCGGCCGGATCTATCACGAAGACCCGCAGGTGCTGCACTACGGCAAGCCGGGCACGGGCCTCGAGCTGGCCGCCGGCATGACCTTTACCATCGAACCTATGATCAATGCCGGGCGGCGCGATGTGCGCTTGCTACCCGACGGCTGGACGGTCGTCACCAAGGATCAGTCGCTGTCCGCGCAATGGGAACACACGATTTTAGTCACCGACGAGGGCTTTGAGGTGCTGACCTTGCCCGCGACGAATGCAGGGGTTCCGGCGGCCGCGGCGGCTTCTTGAACGCACACGGCAAGCTTCTCGACCAAATCGCCGACTGGCCATATCTAGCGGCTGTCCCCGCAGCCCTCGAAGAGGGTCAGTTCTCCCCCATCGCGTTTCGCCAAGTGCTCGACCAGGGCGCAGATCTCCTCAAGGATCGCTTCTTCGCCGGCGAGCCCATCGAAGATCTGGTGCGCGACCGCGCCAAATTGGTCGACATGGCGCTGCGCGCGGCGTGGGTCAATCACACCGGCAAGTTCGCCGGGGATTTGGCGTTGATCGCCGTCGGCGGCTACGGTCGCGGCGAACTGCACCCGAGTTCCGATATCGACATCATGGTGCTGCTGCCGAAAAGCGATTCCGCGGACTGGCAGCCCGACATCGAGCGATTCCTAACCTTTCTGTGGGACATCGGCCTGGAGGTTGGACACAGCGTTCGCTCCATCGACGACTGTCAGCGCGAAAGCCTGGCCGACATCAGCGTCGCCACCACGTTGTTCGAGGCGCGGCTGCTGTTCGGGCCCGAACCCCTGTTCGCCGGCATGCGGCGCGCACTGGCTCCCGATCGGCTCTGGTCATCGCAGGATTTTTTCGAAGCAAAATGCAAGGAGCAAACCGAACGGCATCATCGTTATTTCGATACTGCTTACAATTTGGAGCCCAACGTCAAGTCCAGCCCCGGGGGATTGCGCGATATCCAGACCATCGGTTGGGTGGCGAAACGGCATTTCGGCACCGACACGCTCGATGAACTCGTGGCGCATGGATTCTTGACGCGCGAGGAATTGCGCAAACTGAAGGCCGGGCAATCGTTCTTGTGGAAAGTGCGCTTCGGGCTGCACGTATTGACGAGTCGCCGCGAGGATCGGCTGTTATTCGACTATCAGATCAAGCTCGCGAAGCTCTTCGGCTACGAAGACGCCAGCTTTACCCTGGCCGTCGAGCAGCTCATGCAGAAGTATTACCGCACCGTCATGGATGTGAGCCTGCTGAACGAAATGCTGTTGCAGCTGTTTCGCGAGGCCATTCTGACGCAAAGCGCGGCTCCCGTGGCCGTAAACGCCCGCTTCCAGGTTCGCAATGACTATTTGGAAGTGACGCATGCGGACGTATTTGCCCGCTATCCCTCGGCGCTCTTGGAGCTGTTCGTCCTGCTGCAGCAGCATCCCGAATTGCGCGGCGTGCGCGCCGAGACGATTCGCCTGATCGGCACCCACGTGTGGCTGATCGATGAGGAGTTTCGGCAAAATCCGCGTCACCATCGGCTCTTCATAGAAATTCTATGCGCGCCCGTCGGCGTCACGCACGAACTGCGCCGCATGAATCTGTACGGGGTTCTCGGCCGCTACATTCCCTCTTTCGGCCGCGTCGTCGGGCGCATGCAATACGACCTGTTTCACGCCTATACCGTGGATGCGCATACGCTGTTCGTGGTCAGCAATCTGCGCCGGCTGGCCATGCCGAAGTTCAACGACGAATTTCCGGCGTTGAGCCAGATCATGCAATCCTTGCCGCGCCAGGAAATCGCCTATCTCGCGGCGCTGTTTCACGACATCGCCAAGGGCCGCGGCGGTGATCACTCGGAACTGGGTGCGGTCGACGCCGAAGCATTTTGCCTGGAACAAGGACTCGGCCGCTATGAGGCGCGCCTGGTCGCGTGGTTGGTGCGGAATCACTTGATCCTGTCCATCACGTCGCAAAAGAAGGACATCAGCGACCCGGACATCATTCAGGAATTCGCCAGACATGTGGGCGATCAGGTTCACCTGGATTATCTGTACGTGTTGACCGTTGCCGACGTGCGCGGCACCAATCCAAAACTTTGGAATTCATGGAAGGCACGGTTGTTCGAGGAGTTCTACGAGCGCACCAAGCGGGCACTGCGCCGCGGCCTCGAGACCCCGATCGACCAAGACGAATTGATCCGCGAAACTCAAGATCAGGCGTTGTCGATCATGTCGGACAGTGTCGCGCCGGCGCAGGCGTTGAGCGTCTGGACGCAATGGACCGAGGCGTATTTCCTGCGCTATACGGCCGAGGAGATCGCCTGGCATACAGCCCTGTTGGCGACACGCAAGGCGGACGACGACACCCCGCTGGTCGCGATCCGGCAGCTGACCGATCGGGGCGGCACTGCCGTGCTTACGTACACGCCGCGGCGTCTGCGCAGCTTCGCGCGCACCACGGGCGTACTCGATCAAATGGGCCTCAACGTCGTCGATGCGCGGCTGATCACCAGCGCCAACGGATTCAGCCTGGAAACCTACGAGGTACTCGAGGACAACGGTGCGGTGATCGCCGATGCGGTACGCGTCCGAGAAATCGAACGGGGCTTGTGGAACGCTTTGAAGCAGGTCGAAGATTCACCGCCCGCCGTGACGCGGCGCGCGCCGCGCCAGGTTCGCATGTTCCACACGCCGACCCAGATCAACTTCAGCGTCGACAAGCGCAACGAACGCACGATTTTGGAATTGATCGCGGCCGACCGCCCGGGCTTGCTGTCCGAAGTCGGCAAGGTATTTCGCGCCGAGCGCGTCGCCATCAACGGCGCCAAGATCATGACGGTGGGCGAGCGCGCGGAAGACGTTTTCTACATCACCGGCGCGGACGGGGGCCTGTTGCCGGAAGAGGTGTGCCAGCGCGTGCAGGAGTCCCTGATGCTGGCGCTCGACCGACGCGACGCGGCCCGACCTTGAGTTCTCACGAGGCGTTGCGGGCGGTTATCGACGAGGCTTACGAGGCACGGGCGCAGCTCACGCCGCGTACGGCGCCGAAGGAGTTGCGCGCGGCGGTCGAGAGCGTGATCGAACTGTTGAACGACGGCACGCTGCGCGTCGCGCACCCGGAGCCCCAGCCCCAGAGCTGCCGGTGGATTGTCCACGAGTGGCTCAAGAAGGCCGTGCTGCTCTCGTTTCGCATCAACGACAATGCAGCCATGCCGGCCGGGGCTTTGAATTTCTATGACAAGGTCCCGCTGAAGTACAGCGGCTGGAGTGCCGATCGCTTCGCTGCCGCCGGCGTGCGCGTGGTGCCGCCGGCGACGGTGCGGCGCGGCGCCTTCGTGGCCTCGAACGTCGTGCTGATGCCCAGCTACGTCAATGTGGGCGCGTATGTGGACTCCGGCACCATGGTCGATACCTGGGCAACGGTGGGTTCCTGCGCGCAGATCGGCAAGAACGTGCACTTGTCCGGGGGCGTCGGCATCGGCGGCGTGCTGGAGCCGCTGCAGGCGAGCCCGACCATCATCGAGGATAACTGCTTCATCGGCGCGCGCTCCGAGATCGTCGAAGGCGTCGTCGTCGAATCCGGCGCCGTCATTTCCATGGGCGTATTCATCGGTCAAAGCACGCGCATCTATGATCGCGAGCGCGATGAAATTCTCTACGGCCGCGTGCCCACCGGGGCAGTGGTCGTGCCCGGCACGCTGCCCGCCGCGAACGGCAGGTACGGGCTCGCCTGTGCCGTGATCGTCAAGCGCGTGGATGCCCAAACTCGCGCCAAGACGTCGCTGAACGATCTGTTGCGCAACACCGATTAGGGTTAAGATTTGCCTCGCATAGGGAGCGACCTGGGGGCTAACAATGAACGATGATAAAGCGCCTTCACCATCTCGCCGGCAATTATTCAAGAGCCTGACCCTCGTCCCAATTGCCGCCCTTGGCGTTGCCGGTTGCGCCCGAGAATCCGACAAGCCTGCCGCCGGCACCAGCGCCGCGCCCGGCGAATACCAACCGACTTTTTTCAACGCCGCCGAATGGGCATTCGTTCAGGCGGCCTGCGATCGATTGATTCCCGCCGACGACATAGGTCCGAGCGCCGGCCAGGCCGGTGTTCCGGAGTTCATCGACCGTCATATGCAGACGCCCTACGCCAGCGGCGACATTTGGTACATGCAGGGCCCGTTCGTCGAAGCGGCGCCGCAATTCGGTTACCAGGGCCGCCTTCCGGTGCGAGATATTTTGCGGGTGGGCATCAAGGGTGTCGACGCGCACTGTCAAAAGCATTTCGGCGGCAAATCGTTCGCACAGATCGAGCACACCGACCAGGAGGGACTGCTCAAGGCGGCCGAGGCGGGCAAGCTGGAACTGGAAAATATTTCCGCCAGGGAATTTTTCAGTCAGCTGCTCAATGAAACGCGGATGGGGTACTTCTGCGACCCGAAGCACGGCGGCAACAAGAACATGTCCGCATGGAAAATGATCGGCTATCCGGGCATGCGCGCCGACTACACCAATTGGGTCGAGGTTCGCAATCAGCCCTACCCGCTGCCGCCGGTCGATCTGGCCGGCAAGAGAGGCTGATCCGGTGGCCATCGTCAAACCGAAGGTGGATGCCGTCATCGTCGGGATGGGATGGACCGGCGCGATCATGGCAAAGGAGCTGACCGATGCGGGCCTGAGCGTGGTCGCGCTGGAGCGAGGTCCGGATCGCGATACGCAGCCTGATTTCGCCTACCCGCGGGTGGTGGACGAACTGGAAGGCTCGATTCACCGCAAGTTCCTGCAGAGCTTGTCGAAGGAGACCATCACCGCTCGCCACACCGCGAAGGACAACGCGGTGCCCTATCGGCAAGTCGGTTCCTTCAAGCCGGGCACCGGCGTCGGCGGCGCCGGCACGCACTGGTCGGGCTGCCATTTTCGAGCGTTGCGGGAAGACTTCAATTTACGCAGCAACCTGAAGCAGCGCTACGGCGCGAAATTCATCCCCGAGGGCATGACCATCGCGGATTTTCCGGTCTCCTACGAGGACCTGGAGCCGCACTTCGACCACTTCGAATATGTCTGCGGCACCTCCGGCAAGGCCGGCGTACTGAACGGCGCCAAGATTCCCGGCGGCAATCCTTTCGAGGGTTCGCGTTCGCGTGAATTCCCGCTGCCGCCGAATCGCAATTATCTCGGCGCGGAATTGTTCTACAAGGCCGCGCACGAAATGGGCTACAGCGCCTATCCGATTCCCGCCTCCAATGCCTCGGCTCCGTACGTCAATCCGTATGGCTGCCAAATGGGACCCTGCAACTTCTGCGGCTTTTGCAGCGACTATGGTTGCCTCAATTACTCCAAGGCCTCGCCCAACGTGAGTATTCTGCCGGTGCTGCGCTTGCGCAAGGAGTTCGAGCTGCGCGCCCATGCACAAGTGCTCAAGGTCAATCTTGACAGCACACGCACCCGCGCGACCGGCGTGACCTATCTCGACGCCACCGGCCGCGAAACCGAACAGCCGGCGGATCTGGTTCTGCTGTGCGCGTTTTCGTTGTTCAATGTGCATCTGATGTTGCTGTCGGGCATCGGCAAACCTTACGATCCGGTCGCAGATACGGGCACGGTGGGCCGCAACTATTCATACCAAAACCTAAACCGCGTCACGTTGTTCTTCGACGAGAGCGTGCAAGCCAACGGCTTCATCGGCATCGGCGGCGGCGGCGCCACCTTCGACGATCTCAACGGCAACCAGCTGGACAGTGCGAAGGCGGGCTTCGTCGGCGGTGGCGTGATCTGGGCACGACAGCCCGGCTCCGGTCCCATCCGCGGCATCACCACGGCCCCGGGCGTGCCGAACTGGGGCAGCGCTTGGAAGCAAGGCGTCAAGGATGCGTTCCGGCATTCGTTTTATTACGAAGTGCAAGGCGCGTGCATGTCGTATCGCTCCAACTATCTGGATCTGGACCCGACTTACCGCGACGCCTTCGGCCGGCCGCTGTTGCGCATGACTTTCGACTGGAACGACAACGAAATTCGCGCCTCGCAATTCTTGGTCGGCAAAGCGCTGGACATGTGCAAGGTGCTCAATCCAAAAGCGCTTTCCGGCGACGCGAAGAAATCGGGCGAGCACTACAACATCACGCGCTATCAGAGCACGCACACCTGCGGCGGCGCCATCATGGGCACGGATCCGAAGACCTCGGCGCTGAATCGATATCTGCAATCCTGGGATGTGCCCAATGTTTTTGCGCCGGGCGCGAATGCGTTTCCGCAGAACAACGGCTACAACCCGACAGGCATGGTGGGGGCACTGACGTACTGGGCGGCGAAAGCGATTCGCGAGCAGTACATCAAGAGCCCGGGCGCGCTGGTGCACACTTAGGAGGCAGCCATGAAAACCCCTGTGCGGCTCCTACTGACTCTCTTGGCCATCGTGGTGATCGCCTTCTTCGGCGCCTTAGGCTATGCGCTCGTACCGACTCACACCCGGCCCATTGCCTCGAGCCAACCGCCTCACTCCGACGCGGCGTCCATCGAGCGCGGCCGCTATCTCGCGGTTGCGGCCGATTGCACCGCCTGTCACACCGTACCGGGCGGCATGCCGTTTGCCGGTGGACTCGCCCTCGATTCGCCGCTGGGTGCGATCTACAGCACCAATATCACGCCGGACAAGGATTCCGGGATCGGCAAGTTCACGTTGGATGATTTCGACCGCGCCGTGCGTCATGGGATCGACGATGAAGGCGTGACGCTGTATCCGGCCATGCCCTACCCCTCCTACGCCCGCATGAGCGATGAGGATGTCGCGGCCCTCTACGACTACTTCATGCATGCCGTCGCGCCCGCCTCGATCAGCGCGCGCGCCAACGCCATTCCATGGCCCTTATCCATCCGCTGGCCGGTTGCGATCTGGCGCAAGCTCTTCGCACCGTCGCCCGATGCGGGCCCATTCAACGCCTCGCGCTACGCAGATCCTGTGGTTGCGCGCGGTGCGTACCTGGTGGAAGGACCGGGACATTGCGGCACGTGCCACACGCCGCGCGCCCTCACGCTGCAGGAGAAGGCGCTGGATGATTCTTCGATTTCCTTTCTTGCCGGAGGCCAGCGCATCGGCGGATGGAGCGCGGTCAATCTGCGGGGCAATACCGCCGACGGTCTTGGCGATTGGTCGAAGGAGGATATCGTCGCGACGCTGCGCAGCGCGCGTAACTCGCAGCAGGCGGTCGTCGGCGCGCCGATGAACGATGTCGTCGTGCACAGCACCCAATACTTGAGCGATGCCGACCTTCAAGCGATTGCAGCGTACTTGAAAACATTGACGCCCACGCCCGGCGATCGATCCGCATTCGTCGCGAATCCGGCGACGGCGACGGCGCTGGCTGCCGGCCACGAGGCCAATCGCGGGGCTGAACTTTACATCGACAACTGCGCCGCCTGCCACCGCACCGATGGGCAGGGAAGCTCCAAGGCCCTGCCGAAGGTAGCGGACAATTCTTCGGTGTTGGCCGAAGACCCGAATTCCTTGATCAGCCTGGTGTTGGCCGGCAGCTCCCTGCCGGGAACTGCGGCTGCACCGTCACCTCTCGGCATGCCCGGCTTCGGCTGGCGGCTGACAAACACGGAAGTTGCACAGCTGTTGACCTTCATCCGCAGCAGCTGGGGAAATCAGGCGCCGAGCGTCTCAGCCGGCGACGTTGGGCGCGTTCGCGCCGCGCTGGAGGCTCAAGGTTTGCCGAAGACTTCGTCTAACGACTAGTTAGACGCCCGATGCCGGCGATATCACGCCTGCGGCTCCGGGTTCCCGTTGTTCAGGTTGTGTAGGTTGCGATCAGGGTCCTTGAACCAAGCGACACGGCTCGGGCCACCCTCCTGCACCACGTGTACATGGCCTTCGAGCACGGCGCCCGGGAATTCGTAGTGCTCGAACGGCACGCCCTTGGCATCCAGCGCCTTGACCAAATCGTCGAAGTGCTCGCCTAGAGTCCAGGTCACAGCCGTGGCTTGGTTCGTGCCCGCGAACTGGCTTTCGTAGATCACCACAGTTCCACCTCCCGCTCTGAAGGCCTGCGCCCCACGCAGTGTCGGCCCGATCGGCTTGAAGCCGAGGATTCCTTCGTAGAAGGATCGCACAGCGTTGAGGTTCTTGACGGAAATCGTGGCGGAAGGTGTGAAATCGGACAGCATGGCATGCTCCTCTGTGTAGTTTCGCTCAAGTCATCGTGCCTTCGCTATCCCGCAACCAACAGGTCCGCTCGCCGTCACGCTTGCTAGGATAATTCCTACCTGTCCACATCGTGAACAACGAGAGGGACCCACCAAGGTCCGTCGCCGGATTGGAGAGCGCAAGCGATTGATGTTTTCGCGGGTATTAGCGTCCGGGGTATAATTGACGCGGGGTTTCGTCTAGAGCCCATCTCGCGACAACCGTTTTGGCAACCAACCATCTGGCCAGCCGTTAGAGGCTGGCCCCAGGAACCATATGCATCGAATTGGCACCGCGATTTTCTTGAGCGCCTTGTCCTTCACGGCGATAGCCCAGCAGGCTGCCGGCAACGATCCCGCCGAAAAGGCGTGGATCAAGCAGAGCAATGACTACACCAACACGCTGCTCAGCGTGCAGCTCGAGCACACCCCTGAACAGGGCTCCGCGCAAGGCGTCGCGAAGTTCGACGACCGCATCTCCGATCCCTCGCGCGCGGACCAGCTGGCCGAGCGGCGGGAGCTTGAGGCCGCGCTGACCAAGATCAAGGCTGCGCGTGCAACCGTGACCGACAAAAATGTCCAGGAGGACATCGACATTCTGCAAAAGAATTTCAACCTGCAATTTCGCATGGAGGACTTCGAGCTTGCGCATGAGGTGCCCTTCCACAATGCCAGTGCGCAAATATTTCAGGGTTTGCGCGGACTGCTCGACGATCAGGTGCCCGAGCAACGGCGCACGGCAGCGTTGGTGAGACTGCGCAAGTACGCCGGCGTTGAACCCGGTTACAAGCCATTCACGGAGCGATTGAAGGAACGCGAAAACGAGCAGATCGCCAAATCCGGCATAATCTTTCCATCGAAGCAGGAGGTCGAGACCGACCTGGGCCGCAACTCGAACTACATCGAGGGCATCGCGGCCTTGTTCAAGAAGTACAACCTGACCGGTTGGGAACCTACGTATGAGAAGTTGAAGGTTCAGTTGGCCGACTACGACACCTGGGTCAAGGCCAACATCCTGCCCAAGGCTCGCACCGACTTTCGCCTGCCGCCCGAGGAATATGTGCTGGCGTTCGAAGGATACGGCATCGAGATTCCCCCGGCGCAGATCGCGAAGATGGCGCATGCCGCCTTCGCGCAGTACCAGGCCGAGATGGCGCCGCTGGCGGCGCGCGTGGCGAAGGCCAATGGCTACTCATCGAGCGACTATCGCGCGGTCGTTGCGGAACTCAAGAAGAAGCAGATTACCGGCGAGGCGATTCTGCCGTTCTACGAAAATCGCCTGCATGAGATCGAAAAAATCATCGTTGCAAAAAATCTAGTGACTCTGCCTGACCGCCCGGCCATCATCCGCCTCGCGACCCCGGCCGAGACCGCCCAGCAGCCGGCGCCGCACATGACGCCGCCGCCGTTCCTGCACAACACCGGGCAGCGCGGCCAATTCGTGCTGCCGCTGAATATTCCTTCGGCAACGGGTGGTGCGGAAGACAAGTACGACGACTTTACCTTCGATGCGGTGGCGTGGACGCTGACCGCACATGAGGCACGACCGGGCCACGAATTGCAGTTCGATTCCATGGTCGAGCACGGCGTCAGCCTCGCGCGGGCGCTCTACGCCTTCAACTCGACCAATGCTGAGGGCTGGGGGCTGTACGCTGAGTACATCATGCAGCCGTTCGAACCGGTGGAAGGCCAGTTGATGACGCTGCAACTGCGCTTGCTGCGTGCCGCCCGGGCATTCTTGGATCCGGAACTGCAAAGCGGCGCGGCAACGCAAGCCCAGGCGTACTCGGTACTGGAGAAGGATGTCATGCTGAGCCACGCCTTCGCCAAAGAAGAGGTCGAGCGCTTCACCTTCCGCAGTCCCGGGCAGGCCAACAGCTACTTCTACGGCTATACGCGCCTGCTGTCTTTGCGTCAGGAGACCGAGACTGCTTTGGGCAAGAAATTCGACCAGAAGAAGTTTCACGACTTCATATTGGGCCAGGGCCTGCTGCCGCCGGATCTGATGCGCAGCGCCGTGCTCGAGGAATTCATACCGTCGCAGCGATAGCCGAACGAATCCGCGAAGCTCGGCCTCATTCGCACTCGTCGGTCGGAAAATCGAGTGTCGTCCAACACCCACCAGTAGCATCACGCCGCCGAGGTACTAACCGAATCGGCCGGTAATATAGTCTTCGGTGAGTCTCTGTTGGGGGTTGGTGAATACCCGATCGGTGGGGCCGACTTCCACCAAATCGCCCAGATGAAAATAGGCCGTGCGCTGCGAGACGCGCGCGGCCTGTTGCATGTTGTGCGTCACGATGACGATGGCGTAGTTCTCGCGCAGTTCATCGATCAGGTCTTCAATTTTGGCGCTGGCTATCGGGTCCAAAGCCGAAGTCGGCTCATCCATGAGGATCACCTCCGGATTGACGGCGATGGTGCGCGCGATGCACAGACGCTGCTGCTGGCCGCCCGACAGGCTGGTACCGGGAGTCGACAAACGGTCCTTCACCTCTTCCCACAGCCCCGCGCGCGCCAAACTGGACTGAACCAATTCATCCATGTCAGCGCGATGCTTCGCCAAACCGTGGATTCGTGGTCCATAGGCAACATTGGCGTAAATCGAATGCGGAAAAGGCGTGGGCGACGGGCAGAATATTCCGACTCGCGCGCGCAATTGCGCCACGTCCTGCTTTTTATCGTAAATATTCTGCCCGTCCAGCGTGATCGTGCCATCGACGCGCGCGCTGGCGATGGTGTCGTTCATGCGATTCAGACAGCGCAGAAACGTGGACTTTCCGCATCCCGACGGACCGATCAGCGCAAGCACTTGATTGCGCCCGATATCGAGGCAGACGTTTCTAACGGCGCACTTGTCGCCGTAGTTGACGTTGACGTCGAGCGCGGTCATGACGGGGTCGAACAATTTATCGCGCACTGCCGGGGAGGCCATCGCCGTCGATCCTGCAGGGCTATTGCTGAGGTTGCTTTCGTTCATGTCGGTCAGCCGAAACGCCCGGTAATGTAGTCGTCCGTCTTGCGGTTCTTCGGCGAGGTGAATATCTCGCTCGACGGACCAATTTCGACCAGTTCGCCCATGAACATGAATCCGGTGACATTGGAGACGCGCGCCGCTTGCTGCAAATTGTGCGTCACCACGACGATACAGTACTTCTCGCGCAGCATCTGCAAGGTTTCCTCGACGCGCAGAGTTGAAATCGGATCGAGCGCAGCCGTGGGTTCATCGAGAAGCAAAACCTCCGGTTGTACGGCGATGGCGCGCGCGATGCACAGCCGCTGCTGCTGACCGCCCGAAAGACTGCGGCCATCCGCGTTCAGCTTGTCCTTGACCTCATCCCAAATGGCGGCATCGCGCAATGCCGATTCGACGCGCAGCTTGAGATCGGCGCCGCGAACGCCCCCGGCCAGACGCAGGCCAAAGGCGACGTTTTCGAACACTGACATGGGGAATGGCGTGGGCTTCTGAAACACCATGCCGACCCGATAGCGAAGCTCGGCGACATCGACCGAGGGCTTTAAAATGTCGCTTCCGCCGATCAGCAATTCGCCTTCGGCCCGCTGTTTGGGGTAGAGCGCGTACATCCTGTTCATCACCCGCAGCAGCGTTGATTTGCCGCAGCCTGAGGGTCCGATGAAAGCGGATATCGAGCGGTCGGCCAGTGTCATATTGATGTTGTGCAGAGATTGCAGGGCGCCGTAATAGAAATTCAGCGAGCGAACCTCGATTTTCGGCGGCCCTAAATCCGCCGCCGGCGTCGCCGCTACGGCCGAGGGCAAACGCATTTTCAGATGCTTCGGCGGTTTGGTCGACGGGATCATCGTCCTGCGCCCCGTTCTGCCTGCAGCAATGCCAGCAACACACGGGCGGAAATACTCAGCACCAAGATGGTCACTGTGATGATCAACGCGCCTGCCCACGCCAGGTCCTGCCAGTCCTTGTAGGGGCTCAAGGCAAACTGAAAGATCACCACCGGCAAATTCGCCATTGGAGCATTCAAGTTGGTGCTCCAAAATTGGTTGTTGAGCGCCGTGAACAGCAGCGGCGCCGTTTCGCCGCTGATGCGCGCGATGGCGAGCAACAGCCCGGTGACGATGCCGCTGCGCGCCGCCGGATACAGCACGCTCAACGTCGTGCGCCACGGATAGGCGCCCAACGCCGCGGAAGAATCCTTCATCCCGATCGGCACCAGATTCAGCATGTCTTCGGTGGTTCTCAAGGTAACCGGGATTGCCAGCACCGCAAGCGACAGTGCGCCGGCGATGGCGGAAAAATGGCCCATGCGGACCACTACGATCTCATAAATGAACAACCCGATGATGATCGAAGGCGCGCTCAACAGCACATCGTTGATGAAGCGGATGAGCGTGCTCAAGCGGGAATTTCTGCCGTATTCCGACAGATAGGTCCCCGCGAGCACGCCGATCGGTGAGCCAATCAAGATCCCCAGCAGCGTCATCACGCCGCTGCCGTAGATCGCATTGAGCAATCCCCCTTGATTGCCGGGAGGCGGGGTCATCTGGGTAAATATGCGCCCGGATATGCCCGCCACGCCGTGCGATATCAACGTCCAGAGGATCGCGGCCAAACAGGCAAGACCGGTGAGGGTGGCGATCACCGACAGCGACAGAAACGCGCTGTTTTTGAACTTGCGCAGCGGGCGCCGATTCATACGACGGCGCCGGAGCGGCGTTCGAGTCTGCGCAGCATGGCCTGCGCCAAGGCGATCACAGTGAATGTGATGAGAAACAGCAATAGCCCGAGCGCGATGAGCGAAGAGGTATACAGATCTCCCACCGCTTCCGTAAACTCGTTGGCGATCGCCGAAGAGATCGTTGTGCCCGGTGCCAGCAAGGAAGAGCTGATGCGATGCGCATTGCCGATGACGAATGTCACTGCCATGGTTTCGCCGAGCGCGCGCCCCAAACCCAGCATCATCCCGCCGACGATGCCCACCCGCGAATGCGGCACGACCACGTTCCAAATGACTTCCCAGGTGGTCGCGCCCAGTCCGTAGCCGGATTCCTTCAACATTGCCGGGACCGTGTCGAAGACATCGCGCATCGTGGCGGCAATAAAAGGCAGCACCATGATGGCCAGCACGACCCCTGCAGTGAGGACGCCGATGCCGTAGGGCGGTCCCTTGAACAGGTGACCGACGCCGGGAATATCGCCGAGATTGCGGATCAGCCACGGTTGCACATGCCGCTGCAGAACCGGTGCGAGGACGAATAAACCCCAGATTCCAAATATGATGCTCGGTACTGCCGCCAGCAGCTCCACGGCGACGCCAATCGGCCGTTTCAGCAGGGGCGGACACAACTCCGTCAGGAACAAGGCGATGCCGAATCCGGTCGGCACAGCTATGGCCATGGCGATAATCGAGGTCACCACCGTCCCGTAAATCGGCGCCAGCGCGCCGAACTGGTCAGTGACCGGGTTCCAAATCTCGCGGGAGACGAACGAGAATCCGAAGTGCGACAATGCCGGCCACGCGCCACGCAACAGCGAGAGGGCTACGCCGCCCAAGATCAGCAGCACCAAGAGCGCGGCGATAAAAGTGGCCGAGCGGAATATTCTCTCGAAAATCAGCTGCTTTGCGGCGTGTCCCGGATCTATGATCGCCACGATGTCAGTTCCGCTCCCGCCATAAGACGATAGGTCGAGCCCGGCGGCACCGCGCCATCGGTCTCGACCTTATCTTAACGACCTAAATCTTGGCTAGCTAATCCGCAAAGACGCGCTTACTGGCCGCTCCACACCGGGCGGCCGCCCGAAGTGATTTGCGAAGTCCAGGTCTTCTTCACCTGGGCGATCAAGGCCGCGGGCAGCGGTACATAGTCAAGCTCGGCCGCCATAGTAGCGCCATCCTTGTAGGCCCACGCAAAGAACTTCAATGCTTCGTTGACCGATGCTGCGTCATCCGGCTGTTTGTACACAAGAATGAAGCTCGCGCCGGTGATCGGCCAGCTCTTTGCACCGGCTTGGTCCGTCAAAATGAGGAAGTAACTATCCGCTCCCGCCCAGTCGGCCGTTGCCGCGGCCGCCTGGAACGACTCCGCACTTGGGGCTACTGCATTACCCGCTTTGTTGGTAAGCGTGGCGAATGACATCTTGTTCTGCTTGGCATACGCGTACTCAACATAGCCGATGGCCCCGTCGGTCTGGGTGGTCATGTTCGCCACCCCCTCGTTACCCTTGGCG
>Ga0193726_1001666_pt1 | contig 16731 bp, 18 predicted proteins | sample H2c1metaG_FD_144928 | JGI IMG/M metagenome (GOLD analysis project Ga0193726, IMG submission 144928) | Soil microbial communities from a riparian zone of the East river system, Colorado, United States - H2c1 | ecosystem: Environmental > Terrestrial > Soil > Riparian zone | place: USA: East River... | reverse complement strand
CGGTCATGTGACTCCGGCCGGCCGCAGCGTCTTTTACGACCTGTTTCCGCAGGATAAAGCCGACGAGCTGGTAATGCGCGCTACGCTGCTCAGCGGACTGGAGCGCTGGTTGAAGAAGATCAAGCTCACGCCGGCTCAAGCTGCCAGGGCGTTGAGCATCACGCAGGCTCGTGTATCAGACATCAAGCGCGGCAGAATCGGGCAACTTAGCTTGGACATGCTGGTTCGCCTCGCATCAAGGGCGGGACTCAAGCCCAAACTGAAACTAGCAAAGTAGGGTCGGGGGGAGTAAATAATGACAGAGAAGAAATCAACGGGTGCGCGGAAACGGCGACCCCCGACCGAACTCAGAATCACTCCAGAATCGGAAAAATGGCTGAAGGAAAGAGCGGAAAGTCCGGAAGGGCAGAAGTTGCTCGACGAACTTGCGATGGTGTTCGTTGAAGCGGCCGTTCGTCGGCTGATCAAAGAGGAAGCGCTTCGGCGCGCCATTCAACCTACTGAAACTATTTGAGTTTTATGCGCACAAAAATCGGCGGGACAGCCCAAATCGACCACGGCCCACCATCTTCGTCGCGACCACATGGCCGTTCTTGTTATAGCTCTGGGGCTGCTCGTGGAGCCTCCGGAGCCACGGTAGGCTACGTTCGAGTGGCCCAGTTCACGCCCGACGCTGCCGCGCAAACCCGCATCGGGCTGCTAGGCCTTCAGGATCGGCAGCCAGTCGGCTACATCCTTGATCTACGTGACAACCCAGGCGGCCTGCTCGATGTAGCCGCTGAAATTGCGGGCCTGTTCCGGACCGGTATCTTCGGCGCTAAGGTCCGGCGCAATGGTGCCTCGGAAACTATCTTCGCGACGGCATCTCCGATCGTCGCCGGTCCGCTCGTTGTGCTCATCAACGAGGGCGCGGCAAGCGCGGCAGAGTTTACGGCTGGCGCGCTGCAAGGATTGCCCAGGGTACGGCTCGTCGGCAGGCCGACTCGCGGACGTGGTCAAGCACAGACATACGTCGCGCTTGATCACGGCTGGGGCGTGATCGTTCCGTCCGCGCGACTTCGTACTCGCCAAGGCGTAGACTTAAAGGAATATCCGCTGCAGCCGGACATACTCGTGGCCGGCCCAACATCTTCAGAAGCGTCGATGGGCGATCTGGTGTACGCGCGTGCGCTTAGCGTGCTGGCCGAGCTATCAGAGGAGACGGCCCCACGGCTGAAAAATTGAACACGCGCGAGTCTCGCATGGTGCGGGTCCGCGATTCATCGCGCTCTCGCAACTTCCTCATCCCCTATGGGGAGTCTGGGCGATCATCTGGATTTCGACGACGCCCGCGTCCGGCAGAAGGGAGGTTGTGCCGACTGCAGTCCAGGCTGGCTTAGGGCCATGCATGAACTCCTCCTTGACTGCTTCGAATGCCTTGAACTGATCCTCGCGGGAGCCGGTGAAGTTTGGCCCTTGCCAGACGTGAAAGCTGTTGATCATCACCACATCGTCGAAGCCAAGGCTTGCGGCCTTGAGAGAACCTTCGATACGGCGAAAGCTGCGCCGCACTTGGTCCTTGAACGCCGTTACGTCCGTGCCCTCGTCGGGGCGTCGGCCCACCACCACGCCGGAAATGAACACCAAGTCGCCTGCCCGCCGCACGGCGGCGTAGCCGTATTTGTCGTACGCGTCTTTATCGTAGGCATTGGGCAGGATCACTTCGCCGCTGTTTGTCGGAATGTGAATGGGGGTTGCGGCGGCGGCCGGCGGTGACGGGGTCTGGGCCGCGGCCGTGGCTGCGAGCAGGCCGGCGCTTAAGGTGATCACAACGATTGATGGAACTCTCATAAGTTTTACCTTTTGTTGTATTGCCCAGTGGTTCAAAGCGACCGCGCTACGCGGAAGCCGATGTCGGTGACTCGGAAATCCGTCTCATCCGCCGCACGGGCTGCCGAGCGCGCTGTCGCTGGCGGATGGAACCAGCCGCCGCCGCGCACCACGTGATTCGGGCAGGGCTCGTGTGGTCCGGTTGTGTCGCCGGCTGTCCCGCAATCGGCGGTCCATTGCCAGACATTGCCCAGCATGTCGAAGAGGCCAAAGCGGTTTGGCGGATAAGACCCTACCGGTGAAGTGTAGTGCCAGCGCCTCTTCGCATCCGAGGCCTCGCCGCCCTCTGCAATAGCGGTGTTGGCACGCTGCGGGTCGGCGTCTGGCCCCCAGGGTCGGGCGGTGGTCGTGCCTGCCCGCGCGGCATACTCCCACTCCGTTTCGGAGGGAAGACGGTATGCGTGACCGGCCTTCGCCGAGAGCCAGCGCATATAGGCGTTGGCGTCCGACCAGCTGACGCAGACCACCGGCTCTTTCGGCGTCTGATCTAAAGACGCGCCTCGAAACGTCGGGTGGCGCCAGTCGCAGCGCGGGTTCGGCGGCGCATAGCCGGTAGCTTCGACGAATCGGGCGTAGTCGGCGCGCGTGACATCGTAGACCCCGAGCACGAACGAACGCGCGATCCTAATCCAATGCGGCGGAGCCTCATTCTCTTGCCGACCTGGCTCATCGTACGGCGACCCCATTCGGAAGCGGCCGGATGGGATTGTTGTCACTAGTGGGCAATCTGCGCAGTCGCGAAATGTCGCTGCAGCCTGCGCGCGCATTGCGCGCGCGGTCCAGAGCATTGCAATAATCAGGAGGACGACGAGCGCCGAGAACCGCACTACGGCGTTCTCAGTGGTCGAAGTTGTTTCCAGGCGTCGATGAATTTCACGGCGGAGGAAACGAAACGCTCCGTCTCATCACGCCCTCGCTCAGCTGTCGCAGTCTTCGGATCGAGCACGCTCCAGGAGCCTGTGTTGGACATCTCGCGCGTCGAGGTGTGCTTCCCTGTCGATTTGGCTTTCAGGGTCTCGGCTAAAAAAACGAGATTCGCGGTGGGATCGCCAGCCACGACCTTGGGGACCATGGCCTGCAAATGGGGCGGATAGGTAAGCATCGCTCCCTTCGCCGCAGACAGGTCCACCAGTGTTGGTGTCAAGTAAAGCGACATGCTGGTTTCGCCTACGCCGGCGTGGCGGTCGAAATCCTGCGGACCGGTTGGTGCCCGGTCCGCTGCTTTGGGCCGATAGGACGCTGCGGCCTCTCCTAGCTCCACGGCGATGCCGCTGCTCTCCTGATTGATCCGATCTACGATGAACCGGCTGGTTGCCGCGTTGCCGCCGTGGCCGTTGAGAATTAAGAAGCGTTTGAAGCCGTGGTGGATCAGACTTTGCGCGGCCTCGAAATAGACCCGCTCCACGGTCTCTGCCGATAGCGTTATCGTGCCCGGGAATTCCATGTGATACGGCGAATTGCCGGGAAGCAAAATCGGCGCGACCAAAACATCAGTCCGCTGGGCGATGAGCTTCGCTTCCTCGGTGCTGTTCAGGAAATCGGTACCAATCGGGCCCTGCAAACTATGCTGTTCCAGAGCGCCGACTGGAATGATCACCATGTCGCTGCGCGTGAGCAGATCTTGTACCTCTGGCCAGGTCATGTCGGGAAGGTAGTTCTTGACCTTCCGCTCATGCCACAGAGGGTTTGTGGGATTGGCGGCCGAGTCGGTCCGTTTGACCGTCTCGGCGGCGAAACCGCATCGCGCGGCGCCGCTGGTCGCCAGGAGGCCTATAAGAATCGGCGCAAGGGCACGGGCTCTGGATCGCATCTTTGTCGCGTCGCTAATTACGTGATCTCTGGCGTCAGAGTTCTTCCTGCGCAGCTGGATAGTGCTCACCACGGTCGCAATCAGCTGTGTTGTATTAATCCTTCAATCCCCATCTGGCCGGTAGAGATCCATCCTGCTGACTCGGCGTCGTTGCTGGAAGGAGTGCACCTAGTGTCTCTGCAGCCGATCGCAGGAAGTTGGCATATGTCTCGTCTTCCATAACCGCCGCACGTGCATGACTACACCCTAAGAACAGTACCGAAGCGCAACTTAACAGTGGCAGCGCCCGTCGTTTTATCCTGACCCCGGGTACCTTTTGCGTCATGACCTTCCAGTGAACAGTGGGCGTACAGCTTCCCGAGAAACCGCTGTTTCGAGACAGCTATGCGGTTTTCCCGTGTTTCGCCTCTCGATAAGACAAGTGACCCAGCAAAACATGACACTTACCAATCGAATGCAGGCGTTTTTTTGGGGGGGGGCGTGCTGCAGCTCACCGCATTTCAACCTGCCGGGAAACCCGAATCCCATTCTGTCGTGTTTCGCTGAATCAATTGTCTTACAACAGCAGTAAGGCAAACGACCCGATTCTCGTGAATTGAATTGAACTACCAGTTGACCGAGATCAATAGCGCCGCGGCGCTTGGTCATGAGCGTCACCAGGACCGCGTGGCGGACTTTGTTCACCAGATATCATGCCAAGTTTGGTCAAATCTCGAGTCACGCACACCCGCGCGAAAGCGTGTTTCTCAACTGCCACTATTTGGGATGCCGACATGGTCAGGAAAGCAATTTTTCGAGCGGTTCCCAGTAATTGGATTTCCATCCTTCAGCCAAATGTTCCGCTTCCCCTGTCGGAAATCCGGTATGGTCAAACGTCAACAATGTTCCGGGTCCCTGAGGTGCCAGCACGAACTTTGCGATCGAGTACGTGCCAGGGTCCCACATGCCAGTGCGCCACGCTTGAACAATCCGCACATTCGGAACGAGTTCGATCTGGCGTCCCGAAATGTAGCCTCCGAATATCGCGAATTCACCTCCAACCACCGTACTAATCTGCGCTGGCGGAGGAGCTTTCACCATGCCTTTTTTTACAGCACCGCTTAGGAGCACAACTTTTTGAAATTCCTTTGCATCGGTCAGCGCTGCGTAGAGACGATTCGGTGAGGCCTTGAACTGAACTTCTTGATGAATCGATTCCATAGTGCGAGCAATCTCCTCTGCTGCTTGTGCGCGGGTACCTGCCCCAGCGACGGCCGCGGCTCCCAGTCCCAGTGTGAGTCCTGCGATCACGTCGCGCCGGGTCGGCGTGCTGTCGTTTCTTTTATCTGGTTTCATGGTCATCCTTATGCTGTGCTCGCAGAATTATTTGATATTTCAGCAGCCATGCAAACTATGATCAAGATAATAGTTTGCATAGACACCCGGTGCGCGCACCTACAATGTTGCGCCTCGCCCACAAAGCAACAAGGAACAAAAAATGCCCTATCCCGCCGGTCATCGTGAAGCGATAAGAAAGAGAATCATTGACACCGCGCGTAGACTGTTCAACCAACACGGATTCGACAATGTTTCGGTGAAGCAAATAATGGCCGGCGTCGGAATGACGCACGGCGGGTTTTACGAATATTTCAAAGACAAGAGCGCCCTGTATTCAGAGGTCCTCAGTTGCTTCCTGACAGACCCAAAGTGGGGCCCGCGTTGGGAGGGCATAAGCGTTGATCTCGATTCTGCAGACGTCGGCGCGCAAATCATCCGAGCCTATCTATCGCGACAGCACTTTGAGGACGTCGAAAACTCTTGTCCCATGGCGGCACTCCCGACGGATGTACGGCGCTGTAGCCCAGGCGTGAAGACGGCGTTCGAAACCGTATTCTTAGCGATGGTGGCATTGTTGGAACAGTCTGTCTCTGGGCGCGGTCGCGAGCGACGCGAGAAAGCCCAGGGAATCGCGGCCTTGTGTGTCGGCGGCCTGATCGTATCCAGAGCCCTGCGCACTGTAAGCCTTGCCGATAATCTCCGGGAAGCGTGCATGGCAGTTGCATTAGGACTCATGGATTCAAGCGGGTTGCCCGACGCTGGGACTGAGGATGAGCCAAAGCTCAAGAGAGCGCGCCGCTCGAGCAAAATTGCAGCTGATTTATAGCACCGATCGGGGAAGCTCCACTCAGCAGCTTCGGGCGCGAGAGTTTGACTTTAACGGGCGCAAACGCTCGCCAGCCACTCGGGTGCAGGCCACCGCCATGTGGGAAATGCTGACGTTTCTTCTCGAGGGCCTCATTTTTATCCTCATCAGACTAGAACTACCCCAAGTCACCGAAAGTCTGGATGCCAACTCGCTCCCGAAGGTGATTGGCGCATCGGGTGCTGTCGTCGCTGCGATGATCGCGACCCGTCTTTATCTGGATGTTCCCGAACGTAGAGATGATCCAAGGCCAGCTGACACTGCGATTGTTAGGAAACGTCGCGCAGCTCAATCGAGTACAAGGGGAAACGTTTGCCGTCCATTTTCAGCATCCGAATGCTTTGCAGCAACTCATGATTTCAAGCATTGTATTCAAAGCGTCTGGAGGCAAGCAAGCATGGCTGTTGTACTCGAACTCACGGGTTCCGCCGCGTTGCTTAGTGGCGCGGCCACCGGGGATTCGCCATAGTTGAGGAGAGCGCGTTGCGTGAACACTGTCGCGGCCACCACTAGAGTCTATGCTGCCTAGGGGCAACAGGGCGGTGCACCCTGCGGTTACCGGCCGTGCCAGTAGCACGGCTGTATCAATCGCAAGCGCCGAGAAGCCGCGTATCTCGCCTTGCAGCATATTGGGGTTCGTGCCGGATCAATGGCCGGTATCGATCAACACGTGTCGTGTTCGCTGGCGTCGCTTGTCTTATGGAGAGGCGATGACAATGCCCAAAAACATCGTGACGCAAATTAAAACGACGCAACTGTCTCAAAATAGCGGCGCAGCTGCCGACGCCGCCCTGCAGCGTCACGAAGACCGCGTGGCGGAGTTGTTCACAAGATATTACGCCAAATTGGTCAAATCCCTAGTCGCGCGCTCGCGATCTTGGGATGAAGCCCGCGACATAGCCTCTCAAGCGTTCGTGGAGATACTGTCCCAGCGCCCTGGGGCCGTTAATTTTATGAGCGCCTACGTCTATCGCACGGCCAAGAACATTGCGATCAATCGGCTTACTCATGAAGTCATGCGTAACGAGAAGCGAAGTCTCGTTGGCTACGATCCCCAGACTCGAGTATCACTGGAACACCTGCGGGATGATGATGAGCATGCCGCCCTTCTTCGGCGAACCGTCGCCTCACTCGCGCCGCGGATTCGCATGGCCTTTGTGCTGCGGATCTGGGATGAACTGACTTACGATGAAATCGTCGATCGCTTTGCGAACATTGGCGTAGAACTTACCGTCAGAACGGCACAACGCTATGTTGCTGCCGCCTTCGAGGAGTGCCGGCACGCAATTCTGGGCACGGAGAATTCGGCGGAACAAAACAAATGACCTTTTCGAACGGAACTACGGGAGTTGAGGAAGACGAACGCCGCACCGCAGCTGCCGACTGGTACGTGCGGCACGAGGCCGACGACGGGATCTCAGCACTTGATAGTCGAGAGTGGGAGCAGTGGGCGGCCGATCCTGACAACGGCTTGAAGTACGATGAACTAGTCGCGCTCCATCGGCGCCTAGCATTGCTGCCGCGACCTAGCCTTCCGACCGCCAAAGACGTCTGCGCGGACATCGTTCTACCGCACAGGTCTCGGTCATTCTGGCGGGTTACAACCACAAGGCGTTTCAAACACCAGGCAATCCGGCAGTGGGCCGTCGCCGCGTGCTGCGGCGGACTGATTCTGCTGGGTTTGTTCGGCGGGTGGCATGTCGGCCATCACGCACCGGAATCCTCGCCGGGAACGACAGCATCGAATAATGATGGGCTAGCCTACCCTTTTAGCGAGTCGACACTGGAGCACTTCAGGGCATCAGGGCGCCCCGTATTTGTGAATCTGAGGGCTTCGTGGTGCCCAACCTGCACCGCTAATGAGCGCACCGTATTGGCGCGCAATCCAGTCCAACAATTGATGACCCGTAAGCATGTCGCCTATCTTACTGGCGATTGGACTCTACAAGATCCGATGATTTCGGCGGAACTGCGGCGGTTTGGAAAGAACGGTGTACCGCTTTACCTACTCTTCAGTCCGGGTTCAAAAGAGCCGCTAATATTTCCGCAAGTGCTGACAGAGCATGTCGTGTTGCGCGAACTTTCGCGCTTACCCGACCCCAGTGCCAGTTCGTCGTGATCCGCCTTCGGATCCGGTGGCGACCATCTTGATTGAGTCCAAACCATCCGCTCCGACTGCACTCCCCGGCACCCCGCGGCGAGTGCAAACGATGCCAGCATTCAATGTCTCCGCGTGCCTTGGCCTCGCGTTGACGATCGCGCTCGTAGTAGCATTCGGATTCGGTCAGACCTTCAATAGAGCGGTCCTGCATCCTAAGTTTCCGCCGCCTGAGATACACTCCCAGAGAATGCCTCCAGCAAACCCCATGCTGTGCCCTTGCATTTCCCGCGCTCGGTTTCGGTGTTGGCCGTGAGTTTCTTCCATTTCTGTTGAGTGCGTCTTGAATGTGTCGGAAGCTGAAAGCCGGGGAAATCTTTAAAAACTCTGACTATCGCTTGAGTGCCGCGGCAAGACGCACGGCTTCGGGGAGTTTGTCCTTCAGAAACCTCGCTTGTCGATCAACTCCGTCGTGGCGGCGAAGCCCGATCAGCAACTCAGGTTGCACGCCGGTAGCCTCGTTGTCGCCATTGGCGCGAAGGCGTGCGCAATCCGGAAGCTTCAAAACGCCGCGGCTATGGACAAGGGTCGTCGGCGTTCCACCATCGGTGTGTCCGCAACCGGCGCCCCCAGTGGGTGCGCCGATTACTATGGCCGCGTGATTGTCCTGAAGCACAGCCGCGAACTCTTCCGCTGCGGACCAAGTATCGCCATCAACCACTACGATGAGTGGCCCGCGCCAAACGCCGTCCTTATACGGGTACTTGGCTGGGCTGAAGACCAAACTGGTCCACGGCTTGCGCCTGATGTCATCGGCCTTGGCGTACCCCATAAGACCCGTTGCATAGGCGCCATCGCCCAGCCATTGGCAGGCCGGCCTCTCATTCTTCCAAAATGGTTCGGATGAACATGCGGTTTCCGCGGTCCGCGCTTTGGCTTCGGCCTCACGCGCAAGCTCCATTATCTGCACGCGGTCTAATTCCGGCGCAGCTGGCGCGGCCTGTCTCAATTCCGCAGTCAAATCGTTCCACTTCTTAACCCAGTGAGCACCGCGAACGAAGCCAAGGCGTTCGGACGTAAGAGGCAGACTCGTCACCATCCGGGCCGCGGCTTCGGTCCATTCGGATCCACCACCGTTTTGGGTAATGTCGATGAGGAGAGTTGTTGCGCCCGCGGCGTGCAATTTCAGGAGCGTCGCCTCGAAGTCCTTAGTCATTTTACGTGACGCCCAGTCTTCCACTTTGTTTGAGCACGCGTCGTCGCAGGATTCTGTGGGGGAAATCTTCAATGCCTGGAAGGCGCCTTCGCACAAAAATGATGAACCTTCTGGACTGAACAGGCCTATTTTTATTACTCCGATCTTGGTATGACTTAAGGCTATCAGCCCGGCTGGAAACTCCTGGCTGGCGCCTGGGATGGGATTGTATCCCTGCATGTGGCTCGCCAGCGGCCGACCCAATTTGCGCGCGTCATAGCCAAGATCGGCACAAGGGTTGAAACTAGCGCTATCTCTTCCGCCAACAGTTGGGACGCTCGGCCATTGGAATTCAACATGACCGTCCCCAAGCTGGCGCGCCAATCGGTCGAATGTGGCCTTTGCTTCTCCGTCATTGCGCGCTGCCGCAAGACGGTCCTTGGCTTCGTCGAATAGCTTCGGCAGGTCGACCTCCCTCTCAAATACTGCCCAATCGAAGTTGGCATATTTGTCAGTAAACGCGGCTCGCGATTGATCCAAATCTTCTAGCCAAGGCTTCGAATCAAATTGCGGTGCAGCTCCCATCAAAAAGATCGCAGCGCCACATAGCGCCATAGCCAGAGGCAGCTTCATCATACGAAATCTCCGTCCGAGTTCCCTATAGTCGCATTTTTATCAGGAGGAGAATTTGCTGGGCGACTACCGTAGCGAGCAAGATTTGTGCCATGCATCGCGGTCTGAAGGGGATCGCTTTCATTGGTCAATACAGAGACTTGCAGGATTTTGACTGTCCGCGGACACATTGGACACGAAGAGTGCGCGTGCGTGCCGCAGCGACGCAGGAAAATACAGTCAGTCGAACCATCTGGATCTGTTAACGGATCGGCGCCTGCCGCGTAGCGGTCAATTTTGTGACGCATAGACAAATTGACGGAATGCGAATCCCGTATCAGTACAAAACCCTCAGCGCCCTTTCTGCTTTTTTCTAGCAATTGCGGTATCGGCGCGGCGGTGCTTGGGCCATTTGGCCGCGGCGCACTTTCCCGCGCTGCGGCGACTACTTCGTCGACGGCGGCGATTACCGCCTCTGGACGGCTGAGCATGATGTGGTGACTCGCGTTTGGCACAATCCTATTGATGCCGCGCGAGGAGAGAGCTGCCATCTGATCGTGCATCCCGATCCATATCTTCATCCGTGTGACCGCATCCGCGTCGGGCGTCGCAACGCCTCCGGCCGTAAGAACGATCAACGGCATGTCGCCGTAGGAGCGGCGGGATGCATCGATCTGGTCTGAGCTTGCGCCGTCGAATTCGTGCAGCTCGGAGAGCACCATCCGATAAGAATCAGAGGTGGTCTGCGCAGCCAGAGCGCTGGTGACTTCCGGCGGCAGGTCCGGCTCGGATTCGCCGATGCACTCCTTGTACGCTTTGGACCCCGGGGCAGGCATTCCGGCGCGTAGCGCCTCGATGCACGATGACAGCGTCGCGACCTGCTGCTCTGCTAATAGCTTGAAGGAGGGGGTCGCAGCCTCGTAGCGCGCGGTTTGATGCTCGAAGGACGGGTCCACGAGCACCATCCCCACGACCTGCTTTGGGTGCGTGTCGGCGAAGAGGCGCGTGTGGAGCCCGGCGAGCGAACTCCCGACCAACACGTAGGGCGGCGCTAGATGCGCCGCATGGAGCAAGGAATCCAGATCTGCGGCGAGCACCGCGGCCGTTCGCGGCAGCGGACCTGGGTCGCTGAACCCATTGCCGGCGCGATCATATGCGCAGACGCGCGTTGTCCTCGCGAGATCTGCATGGACCTGGCGCCATTGACTCATGTCGGCGCCGAGCCCACCATCGAGGATGACGGTCGGACTCCCGGTCCCTAGACAAAAGAGGTTCAGATGCCGGCCATTGCCGATCTCGACGATCCGGTGTGGGCGCCCATACACGCTCCACACCGGATCGGGCGAGGCCAGTGTCGCCGTTGTCGCGAGAGCCAGAGAAAGGACAAAAACGAATGTCGGATCTCGCATCTTCAATACTCCCAACGCCATAAACCGAATTCGAAATTGTTCCGAGTGCACTTGAAGTGCGTAACTGCCGGTGCCGCCAAGAGCGGTCAAATCGCGCCAACTCTTCGGGCTTCAAACGAGAGACAAGCAATCCAATCGGTGCCAAACATCAACCGACCGGCAGCGTTACCGTTACCATCATCCCGCCTTCCTCGCGATTAGAAAGATTGAGGGCGCCCCCATGAGCCTTTGCTATGCGTTCCACAATTGATAGTCCAAGACCTGCTCCGGGTTGCGCGCCTCGCGCCGGATTTTCGCGCGCGAAAGGCTTGATCATTTGATTCGGATCCATTGCCTGGATTCCAGGGCCACGGTCCAATACGGTTAACAAAATGTTGCCGTCAGCGTTGCGCGTGCAAATCCGGACACCTTGGACTCCATAGCGGATCGCGTTATCAACTAAATTCGTTACTAGGCGCCGCACAGCGAGCGGACGGAAAGTAAATTTAGGCACCTCATCGAAGTCGGTGATAATTTCATTACCGATCACGCGATAACGTCGACAGATATCGGCTATCAGCTGGTTAAGATCCCCAGTGACAGGGCTTTCCTCCTGGCCGGTATTGGTATAGTCGGTGAACTGATTGACTATCGCGTTCATTTCCTCAAGATCATCCAACATACCCTCGACATGGTTTGTATCCGGCTGCAGCGTCATCAATTCGAGCGCGAGTCGTAGACGTGTTATAGGCGTGGATAGGTCGTGAGAGATGCCTACCAACATCAAGCGCCTATCGGCCTCGATTGCTTGTAGATTCACCGCCAGTTGGTTGAATCCGCGGCTCAGTTCACAAATTTCATCCGGGCCACCTTCGGGAAGTGGTGCAGGCGTGTGCCCGTCCCCCATAACCCGAGCGGCGAGCACAACGTCCCGTAGTTGACGGCGCAACCAGAAAAAAATGACGTAGACGCCAATCGAAGATGTCAGCAAGGCGAACGCGGCCCATTCGAGTTCGACGTAAATTCTGAGCGCACCGGCGGGATGATTGACTTGGTCCGCTTGCACATAACGATTGAACACGAGGGGTCGGACCACTCCGAACCAGAGGAACTGATTCGCGATCAAAATCAGCGTGACGAACAGCGCAGTGCGCCCAACGAGGGACTTGGGTATCCACTTCATGGAGTGCAATCCGGTACGAAAACATAGCCGAAGCCCCAAACCGTTTGGATAAAGCACCGTTTTGCCGAATCGTCCTCTATTAGCCGCCGCAAGCGGGAAATCTGCACGTCCATGCTCCTGTCATAGGCCCATGATCGCGACCTCGCGCGCGTTCCATGAGCTTCTCACGGCACAATGGCTTGCCTGGGTGGCGCGAGCGCCTCCAAAACAGCAAACTCACCGGTGGTGAGGCTTAAGGCTGTTGCGGACTTCACGAGCGTTCTGGTGCTCAGATTCAACTCACAGATTCCGAAGCTGATGGTTAAGTCCTCCGCGGCGGGGGCACCGGGTATGTCCCGTTAGTCATCCGCACCCACCTCCAGCCCGACAATGCGATCAATCTCATTGCCCTTCGCAGTGAGCATGATGATGGGGACTTCCATGCCCTCGCCACGAATTCGGCGGCACAGGCTCAAACCATCTTCTCCCGGAAGCATGAGATCGAGCACCAGCAAATCGACCTTCCGCGTTGCCAAGGTATGTACCAATCGCGACCCGTCTTCTGCAACGATCGCTGAAAACCCCATCTCTTCAAGGTACGAGCGCAGCAACGTGCGCGTCCGAACGTCGTCATCGACAATGAGTATTGTGGCGGGATTTCGAGCCATCCCAAGGTAGTTTAGCGCCAACACAAGCTAACCATGCAACGGAAACAATTTGTTACAAATTCAGGCGTCTCGGCAATAGTTCATTAACACCTCCCGACTACTCTTGGGCAGATGGAAGATCGGACCCTACTCATCCATTCTTCGAAGCGGATCATTTTATCTTGACGATACGGGGGTCAAGTTCCGTGGCGTTGCGCATTGGCTCCTTGCAAGGGTTTTCAAGATGGACGTGACCTTGCGTGTCCAGGTCGAGGCCATTAGAGCCGATTGAGTCTTAAATGGCAGTCAGTTAAATGGCCGAAGCACCCGCCCGCCGCAGCAGAATGGGCCGAGTCACAGTCCTCGTCATCATGAGCGCCGCCTGCCTGTCCCTAGCATTTCTCGGACTTCGCGCGGCTACCAAAAGTCATTCCCCTGAAAATTCCACCGAAGACGTATTGACGGTCGATACCGCGCCTGTCCGCGTTCAACCGATGCCAGTCTTGTTGGAGTCGGTAGGCCAGGTTATTTCAGAACACGTAGTGCAAGTGCGGCCTCAAGTATCCGGAATGCTAAAGCGGGTCTACATAGTTGAAGGGCAGCGCGTTTCCGTCGGACAGCACTTGTTTCTAATTGAGCCCGAACCGTACGAAGCTAGCAAGAGTGCGATGCAGGCGGCTTGGGAAAGTGCGGACGGCAAGTTGCAGAAGGCGGTCGTGCTGGCGAAGCAAGGCTATGTAGCGTCCCAGGACCTGGTTGCCGTTCGAGCGGCCGCCGAGCAGGCGCAGGCCGCGTACAAGCAAGCGATGATAAATCTGGAATATACCGATGTGCGGGCTCCGATCGCCGGACGCACCGGAATCTTGGGTTTGAAGACCGGGAACATCGTGTCACCAACGGATCCTACGCCGCTCGTGACAATCAATGAGACTCGGCCCATTGAGGTGCAGTTCAGCGTCCCGCAGCAGTCTTTGTCTGCGGTGCGTGAGCATCAAACGACCAACAATCTAAAGGTTGAAGTTGTCACAGACGATGGCGCGCGCGTCCTGGACGAAGGGACATTGATCTTCATAGACAACGCGGTCAATACACGCAGTGGCGCGGTCCTACTCAGGGCCCGAGCGCCGAACAAGCAAGAGCAGCTATGGCCAGGGCAATACGTAACCGTGCATATGCAGTTCTCAATGGAGCAGCGAGCCATCGTGGTGCCACAAACGGCGGTGCAAACGGGGCAGGATGGTAACTTCCTGTATCTCGTCGCCGAGGGTAAGGCCCAACTCCGTAACGTTAAAGTCGATCGCGAAATGGGCGCGCTCGCCGTCATTTCGTCCGGCCTCAACGGCGACGAGCAGGTCGTCGCACGCGTCCCACGAGGTCTGCGTTCAGGGGCCCGAGTCACGGCGAGCCCCGTCGATTCGCCGACAAAGGCGGCTATAACGCTGCCGTCCGAACCATGAATTTATCGGCGCCATTCATCCATCGGCCGGTGATGACCACCGTGCTGACGGCAGCGCTCCTGGCATTTGGTCTGTTCGCCTATTCTCAGCTGCCGATCAGTGAATTGCCGAACGTCGAGTTTCCCACCATCAATATCACTGCAAGCCTCCCGGGAGCGAACCCCAAGAATATGGCGGCATCGGTAGCCACTCCCTTGGAGCGACGGTTGAGCAACATAGCCGGCCTGATCTCCATGAACTCAACGAGTACCACGGGAAAGACCAGCATCACGCTGCAGTTTGATCTGTCTCGCAACATCGATGCAGCTGCTCAAGATGTGCAGACCGCAATTTCCCAGAGCATGGGCCAACTGCCGCCCAATATGCCGACGCCGCCGGTTCTGAAGAAGGTTAATCCCGCGGATTTCGGCATTATGTATTTGGCGTTGACCGCAAACACGTTGCCACTTACGCAGCTGGACGAATACGCAGAGACACGCGTGGTGGCGCAAATTTCGCAAATTCCCGGCGTGGCCCAGGTCCTAGTGTTTGGATCGTATCAATACGCAACACGCATATATCTTAATCCCTACGCGTTGGCGGCGCGCGGCCTGACGCTGGACATGGTGAGCAGTTCCATACAGGGCAGTAATACTAATTTGCCTTCCGGAACCCTATACGGCAGTTCGCGGACTTACACCGTTGAATCCAACGGTCAACTTACCAACGCAGACGCCTACAACCATATCGTAGTCGCCTATCGAGATGGAGCGCCGGTTCATCTAAGCGATATCGGCAAAGCCGTGGACGGTATCCAGGAAGACAAACAGCTGACGACGTTTTCCGACGGCGTGCGCGGCGATGGGCGGATGCGTCCTGCAGTCATGCTGTCAGTACGACGCCAACCAGGCGCCAATACCGTTGCTATTTCAAACGCAGTGAAGGCAATTTTGCCGCAGCTCACCCGCCAGGCTCCCGGAGACGCAACCCTCCAGTTGCTCTATACGCGGGCCGACTTTATCGAAGGATCGATCCGTGAAGTGCGCATCGCTTTGCTGCTCGCCATTGCGCTGGTTGTAGTGGTGATTTTCGTGTTTTTGCGAAATTTGCGTGCGACGCTCATTAGCGCATTTTGTTTGCCCGTATCGCTAATCGGCACTTTTGCAATCATGCGCTTTGCCGGCTTCAGTCTCGATAACTTTTCACTCATGGCGCTCACACTTGCAACCGGATTTGTGATCGATGATGCCATCGTAGTTCTGGAGAATATCGTCCGCTTTCGCGAACGCGGTGAGGAAAGTCTGACGGCCGCACTTCTCGGGAGCAAGGAGATCGCCTTTACGGTGGTTTCCATGACGATCTCCTTGGTGGCGGTGTTTATCCCGATCTTGCTGATGGGGGGAATGATCGGACGCCTCTTCAGTGAGTTCGCCGTAACTGTCGCCATAGCGATTCTGATTTCGGGTTTGGTGTCCCTGACTCTGACGCCAATGCTGTGCCGCTTTCTGCCTGATCGACCTCAGCAGCAAACCAAGCTGTCGGCGAACATCGAACATGCTTTTAATTGGGTGCGCGAATATTACCGACGATCTCTCGTCCGGGCGCTGGCGCGCTGGCCCTCGATGCTTGCCGTTGGCGGCGCGACACTTGCGCTCACGTTCATTCTATTCGCCTGGGTGCCGAGAGGTTTTATTCCGGGCGAAGACACCGGGCAGGTGATCGGTACGACCCAAGCACCCGATGGCACCACTTTCGATGAGCTCAACAAAGTACAGCAGGACCTGGCGAAGATCGCGCAGCAGACTCCGGGCATTGCGACAGTAATGTCCAACGCCGGCCAGGGTTGGGGAAGCACCGGCGGTAACGACATCGGCTTGTTGTATATGGGGCTAAAGCCGAGGGGAGAGCGCCGCAGCGCCGAGGATATCCGCCAGCAATTGCGCAAGGCTGCCTCTTCGGTACGCGGCCTACAGGTTTTCATTGAAAACCCCTCAACACTCAACGTGAATTCGATTAACAGCAATGCACAATACCAATATGTCCTGCAGAGCCCCGATATAGATTCACTTTACCGCGTCGAACCCCAGTTCGAGCAGCAACTGCGTGCAGTACCAGGGCTACAGGATTTGAGCAGCGATCTTTCGCTAAAGAACCCACAGATAAACGTCAATATCCGTCGCGAGACGGCCTCCGCGTTGGGTATAACCCCTCAACAAGTGCAAGCGGCGCTCGCCAGTGCGTATGGAGGACAGCAAATCAGCACGATCTACGGCCCGGCGAACGAGTACTGGGTCATGATGCAGTTGGCGCCGCAGTATCAGTTAAACGTCGC
>Ga0193726_1001665_pt1 | contig 16744 bp, 13 predicted proteins | sample H2c1metaG_FD_144928 | JGI IMG/M metagenome (GOLD analysis project Ga0193726, IMG submission 144928) | Soil microbial communities from a riparian zone of the East river system, Colorado, United States - H2c1 | ecosystem: Environmental > Terrestrial > Soil > Riparian zone | place: USA: East River... | reverse complement strand
TGCGGTGCTCCACCCCAACTGCAAATCCCGCCGAACGGTCCTGGATGTGAAACATGGTACCCGTGATGTCGGCCGAGACCAGCGCCAGTCTCTCGTCGCTCGAATCCAACTGCGTCGCGCGTATATAGTTGATCATGGCCGGTGTCATGGGAGTTCCCTGTCCGCCGAACAGATTTAGCGGCACGCATCCTGGCACGGCGTTGCAAACAGTCACGTCGCCGAGCGCGAGCTTGATCTTTGCGATATTGAATCCGTTGAGGAAGGTTTGCTCGGCCTTGTTGTCGGAATACGCGGCATTGACCTCCCACTTCAGTCCGTTCCAGAAGTGCAAATCTCCGTCCATACCCACGTTGAGATAATAAGTGTTCACGTCCTGATTGAAGATGCGGGGGCCAACTTCGAGCGGGCGTTTGGTGATGAATCCAAAGTTGGTCGCAGGATCCAACGTGATCCCGAAGGGGTTGTAGGGATTATTGGCAGCGACCGTAATTGTATCGGCAATGCCGCCGGTACCGGCGAGAGGTCCGACGAATATGGGTTCCGGCGCCGCCTGGTTTTGCGACTGGCGATTGTTGAACAGTCCTTTGGCATGCACTCGGAAATCGTCGTTGACGTTGTAGGCAACATTCGTAAAGATCGATTTGCGCTCCGACGGCGTCAAAAGGTCGTTGAAGGGCGCGAAGTTGAAGCGATCCTGGCTGCCGACGAAATTGTGGTACGTGCCGCCGGTGGGATTGAACGGATTCCACGACGGGACAGTGGTCCCGTTGTTCAGCGTCACGTTATAGTAGTTGGACTGATCCGGCGTGCAGGATCCGTAAGCCGGAGGCGCCACGCGCGGATCGCAAAATATGTCGCGGCCTTGAAGTGTGCCGGAACTGCCCGCAGAGAGACCCGCGAGCGGTTCGGGAACCGCGGATTGCCACCATTTCGATGAACTGATCGCGTCTTGGTTGTAGTAGTTTGCCACGAACACGGCGGAGAATTTTTCGTTCGAGCCGCCCAGTGTCAGGGTTCCCTCCGTGGCCCGGCCGCCTTTGCCGTATTCGCCGACATAGCCGGTGATTTCTGCGCCATCGAACTTTTTGCGGGTGATGACGTTGACCACGCCGGCGATCGCGTCGGATCCGTAGATTGCCGATGCACCGTCCTCGAGCACTTCGATGCGCTCGACGATGGCCAAAGGTATCGTATTGAGATCCGCGCTGCCGCTCACACCGGAAGCCGAGGATTCATTGACCCAGCGGATGCCATCCACCAATACCAGTACGCGCTTGGAGTCCAGGTTGCGCAAATCGACTTGGGAGGATCCCGCACCGATGCCGCCGCCGTCCGGGGGGTAGCCGAAGTTGCCGGAAGAATTGAACTTGGTGTTGAGAGCACTGCCGCCCGTGGTTAGCTGTTGAAGCAGCTCGCCCAGGCTTTGTATATTGGTTTTATCAATGGCATCGCGGTTGATGATCGATACCGGCTGTTGCGCCTGCGCACCTTCCCGAGCGATGCGTGAGCCGGTGACAATCACCTGTTGAAGCTCATCTTGATCTGCAATGACGGTCTGCGCTGGAGCCGCTCCGCCGAAAAAACCTAAGAGAGTTGCCGCAATAAGCGGCGCAATCCTATCGGTTACGTTAGTACGCATGTTCATCCCCATTTATATGTTTGTCGACGTTGAATCGTCATAAAGACGAGTCCAACTCTTTTTTTGTACAGGGGATTCGCGCCGATTGAAAGCCCGATATCATTTATGATGCCGGCGAACAGCTGATATACCATGAAAGGCTTGCCATTTTCTCCGATGTGGCCTATCTCTAGGGGTTGGGCGGAACGTTAATGAAACTACTGCGCTATGGACTACCGAAGAGCGAAAGACCGGGCCTTCTGGACAGCAAAGGGGTGATCCGCGATTTATCGGCTCACCTCGATGACATTTCTCCTGAAACAGTGACGCCGAAGAGTCTGGCGCGCTTGTCGGCACTGAATATCGAGGCGTTGCCGATCGTCAGCGGTTCCCCCCGGTTGGGCGTGCCCGTCAAAGGGATCGGCAAGTTCATCGCGATTGGCTTGAACTATGCGGATCACGCCAAGGAAGCGAATCTGCCGATTCCGGCAGAGCCCCCTATGTTCACAAAGGCGATCAGCTGTTTGAGCGGCCCCAACGATGACGTGATGCTGCCCAAGGATTCACGCAAGAGCGATTGGGAGGTCGAGCTGGGGGTCATCATCGGCCGCACGACCCGATATGTCAGCGAAGACAAGGCACTCGATTCAGTCGCGGGTTACGTGCTTACGAACGACGTTTCGGAGCGCGCCTTTCAGCTGGAGCGCGGCACGCAGTGGGACAAAGGCAAGGGCTGTGACACGTTCGGACCGGTGGGACCGTGGCTGGTGACGCCGGACGAAATCGGCGATGCACAACAGCTCGATATGTTTTTGAATCTCAACGGCCGCCGAATGCAGACCGGCAACACCCAAAGAATGATTTTCCCCGTCCGGCATTTGATCGCCTACGTGAGCCAATTCATGACCCTGTACCCAGGCGACTTGCTGATTACGGGCACCCCGCCCGGCGTGGGCTTGGGCCACAAACCCGAACCCATTTTTCTCAAGGCGGGCGATGAAATGCATTTGGGAATCGAAAAGCTCGGCGAGCAACGGCAGACCGTCATTGCCTGGCGGCACCTAGAGGATGACGCATTGCCATAGGAACATAGGGGCGGGTGGTGGCACCACGCCGTCGCTTGTAGAATGCGGCCAAACGGCGATACAAGGAGGAGTAATGATCATCCGCGAGTGGCGCTGTCGCGCCAGGCAATCCGAAGCCGCCAAATATCCGGATTATTTTCGAAGCGAAGTCATTCCTGAGTTGCGCAAGGTGCAGGGCTTCGCGGGTGGCTTCTTGAGTCAGCGCGAAAGCGGCGAATATGTGGAGTACTTGGTTCTCACACGCTGGAAATCCATGGATGCAATCCGTGCATTCGCAGGGGCCGTGCCTGAGAACGCGGTCATTGATCCGCGCGCCATGGCGATTGTCGTCGCCTATGACGACAAGGTGCGCCACTATGACGTGCTGGAAGAACTTTCACCCAGGGAAATGGAGCGCTAGTTCGTGGTTGCTGCCGATCGCACGGTGCCATCGATGGAGGGTCCTAACGCCCTGATGACTTCGCCTGCAATGTCATCCTGCACCTTCAAGCTGTCGTCCATGCGCCGGTCATAGGTTTCACTCCAGACAACAAACCCGCTGTCCGCACGCACCAAGCGGGCTGCCACCCGCATGGTGGAACCCGACTTGCGCAAGCTGCCGTCCAAAACGTACGCGACGCCCAGCGACCTCGCGATATCGGCGATCGGCACTTTTTTGCCTTTGAAATAGAACGAGGAGGTGGGCGGCGGTACGCGAAGACCCGGGATTTTGCTGAGTCTGTCGATGAGTTCCTCCGTCATCCCGTCGGCAAAATACTCCTGATCCATTGATTCGCTGGTCAGATCCGAGAAATGGCAGCACAGCGACCGAGTTTTGGCCCAGAGCGACAGTCGGCGCCGAGACGGCGCCAACGTTGCCCCCGACCTTGCCATAAAAGACAAATCCAACAATAAGGGCCAGACAAAGCGCGGTGCCGGCAGTGATGAGAAGCCATACCTGTGGGGGCCGCCCGCTCTTCGATCCGGCGAGGTTCGCCATCGCATGAGTTGATTCAGTCAGTTCCGTTGCGGGCAGCGGCGGCGCGACAGGAGCGACCCACGGGCTGACGCTCGCCACCATCCGATACCCTAAGCGCGGCACGGTCGCGATATAGGCCGGCTGCTTGGGATCGTCGCCCAAAAGGCGCCGCAGCAATGCCACCGCTTGATACACAGAGTCCGGCGTGACGATGACGCCTGACCAGACCTGCTCGAGCAAGTCATCGATACTGACCACCTCGCCGGCGCGATCGGCAAGACAAATCAACAGTCGCATCGTCCGTGCTTCGACCCGAATGCTCTGTCCCTCGCGTGATATCTGTCCGGACGCCGGATTGACGCACCAATCACCGATCAGCAGCGTTGTTCCTTGATCCATGACGGGGATTGTATCAACACCCTAATTCTTGCGGGCGGGCCGGCGACACGTGCTCGGCATTATTTTTCACGATGCGCAATAGGCCGGCGTGTCGGAGACGTCCTACGCACTTGACCTGAATCTGATTTCCGTAACTGCCCGATAGACGCATATTGGCGGGACCTGATGACATCAAGCGTCGCGGTCCGGCCGCTCAATTAATTAATGCCTAATCGGGGAGTTTTTTCATGCGACAAATAGCATTGGCAATTGTTGGGGTGGCGTTCCTCTCGGGTTCATTTGCAGGTTCGGCGGCAGCCAAATCTCCCGATGCGACCTTGATCGCGGCCCGGCAGAAGATCTTCGGGTCGGAGAACGTCAACGATAAGACCGGCAATATGCGTGAGGACCGAGTCGTATTCTCTTGGCTCACAAACGCGACGTTTGCTGCGGCGATGAAGGGGCACGTGGTGCTGCTCGATAGCTTCGTCACCCGGCTCGAGGTCATGCCGGGCCGCACGCCGTTCGTGATCCAGGATCTGGTGGATTTGAAGCCGGAAGCCATCTTCCTCGGCCACGGCCACTTCGACCATGCCGATAATGCGGCATATATCGCCCAGCAGACCGGTGCCGTCATCTACGCCTCGCCGGAAACCTGCGACAACATGCACATCGATGCCACCAACAACTTCAACAACGGATTCACGTTGGTGCCGATGGTGAATTGCAAGTCGATTACCGATCGCGGCTCGACCCCAGGGAAGGAAGTAGTCCAGATCAATGCATTGGAGCCGGCGGTAAGCATAAGCGCGTTCAAGCACCTGCATTCCACCAACACGGGCGTGACCGATCCTGATGCGGTGCCGATCGCCGCAACCACAAATGGAGTTTGCGTACCAACGCCCACGAAGGGCAATACGTTTCCCTGCAACCTTCAGGATCCCCGGGATCCGATGCTCTTCCCGGCGGGTACGCCGCTCTCGAGTCTCATGAACATCGCAACGTCGCGTGCCGGGGCGGGCGGCCCAATCTCACTGTTCTACGTGTTCACTGTGAATGGCGGCAACAAGTTCAGATTTGTCTGGCACAACACCACGGGCGACATCATCGATAGCTGCGCCCTTCCCAATAATAACCCCGCAACGGGCTTGCCCTTCGAGCCCGGACAGGATGTCACCGGTTGCTTTCCCGGTGTGACTGTAAAAGGCAAAACGGTCGGGGCAAATCTGGCGTCGATCATGGATGGCCTGGGGCCGGTCGATGTCGAGTTAGGCTCGGTTGTGAGCCTCGGCTTCAGCCAAAACGGGGAGAGAGACATCATCACGTATATCGAGCATGTGCGGCCCCGCTTCTTCATACCGAACCACGTGACCGCTGTCGCAGTGGAGGGATCTTCCTTGGAGTGGAAAGTGGGATTTATCGACGCGCTGCGCGCCGCAGGCGTGCCGCAAGCTACGTGGCCCCAGGCGTTATGGCTGGTCGACCCGAACGACTATCTGCGTCCAATCGTGTTTGAACTCAAAGACTAAGGAAAAAATACGGGCCAGCGTCAACGCTGACGCTGGCCCGAACGTGATTGCTAAAGAGCAATCGCCTAGCGGTTCTGCGCTACCAGTTTCGACACTTCCGACCACTGCTCAGATGCGCGCGCGACGTTGCCTGAAACGTCTTTCTTCCAGTTCTTGCGCGATTCGACATCGCTGAACATATAGAGCTTTCCGTCGACCAGCGCAAATACACGCGGGTGCGCGCCAACCTTGCGGCCTTGCGAGACGCCGAATGCATCAAAGCCGCCGAACTGCGGAGCATACCGTTCCGGATCGGCTGCAAACGCAAGCAAATGTGTGTTGGTGATGAAGTAGAACTTTGAGCCCTTGTAGTCGAAGCCAAGCTCTTTCTTGCCCGGTATCGGATCCGGCGCGGGCGTAAAATACGAGAGTGCGTCGTAGCTATTCAGCGCAACGCCCTTTTCCTCGAAAAAATCTCCGGCCAGCGCGTAGGTAGCGGTGACGCTCAAGATTGCAACTGAAGCAAGACGAAGGATTGATCGGTAAATCACGGTATTCTCCAAGTGGTGGGCGATCGGGTTCAACGCATCCCAACAGCGATGACGGCAAACGGGAATAGCCCAAGGATTGCCGAGAGAAACAAGGCGCTGACGTTGACGAGGGCTTTCATTGGCATCTCCGGGTAGTTGAACCGTGGAGGCACTGTAATGGGTGATTTGAGCCCCCGGTGGGGCGTGCGCCAAACCGCCGTTTCCACGGCGCGAGCGGCAAAAGAGGGTCGCGAACGGTATGCCGGATGCGTCAGCCGGCCGCGAGATCCATCTATTCTAAGGATCCACCCAGGCATCGCTGTGCTTGATGCGTTCGATCAGCGCCCGCGGATCGAGCTTGCGAAAGCCTGGCGGAATGTCGAACAGGCCCGCCGGCTGCGCTTCAATTCGAATGTTTTCCAGCGCGATCGTCGTACCATCAGCCGCCAGCAGCTTTACCGGGAATTCCAGATCGGAGTCGATCCAGCGCCGGCTCGCGCCCTGCGCCGAGGCCACGTGGTACAAGGCGGCGCGGCGATCGCCGACGAATTCGTCATCAATTCGCTCGCAACGCCACTCACCCCCGGCGTTTGGCACTCCCGCATTGCCGGCCGCCGCCTGCCATCGCCGGCAGGGATCGTTGACATCGACGGGCACGAAAATTTGCGTAAGAAGGCTCGACTGTTTGGCGTCCATGAAGACTTGCTGCGCGGGCCGCACGAAATGGGCAGTCCCCGCATCTGCGTCAATGAGAAGAAAGCCTGCGGCAGCTTCGGGCGTCTCGATGCGTACCTTGTGGTTCGACACGTACAATTTGGCAGCCGCGCCGATCGCCGATCCGGCAGCATCGCGGCTCACGATATCAGCGGAGAATTCGCCCGCATGCGCTGCCTTCGCGAAGGCGCCGGCACTCGCCAGCCCCAGCGTCAAACACAGTGCGATGGTTCGTTGAGAAAGCGTTGAGCGCGTGGCGACGGGCATGGTTTACAAAAGGAGGTGCCGATCCGACCCAGCAAGGTCGGATCGGCACCGGATTTCAGTCTAACGCTGTGTTGCGACCCATTCCCTACTGAAGGAAGGGCTGCTTCACCGCATGATCGAAATCGAACATGTCAAACAGATCCGACAATGCCGGCATGTTGGCGGGCACATAGGGCTGATCGCCGCGCATCTTTGGGTTGGGCAGATTGTCGCGGCTGCGATCCGTCAGTGGCTTCAGCTTCCAGTTGCGCTCAATGAATTTCAAGAGCGAGACATGATCGCCGTAGGTGTGATTGACTTTGCCGCCCGTGGAGTACGCAGAGAGCGTCAGCAACGGAACGCGCGGCCCGTCGCCGAAGAAGTCGATCGGTTGGATGAACCCAGAGTCCCAGTAGCCGCCGGCCTCATCCCAGGTAATGAATACCGCGGTTTCGGCCTTGAGCTTCGGATTGGCCTCGAGCGCGTCGAGAACTTGTTGCACATACGCTTCAAACAGATCGATCTTCGATGACTGAGGATGGCCATCGAGCAATCCGTCCGGCTTGCCGAAAGAGACCGAGGGAAGGGTGTCGCTCTTTATATTGGCAAGCAGGTCGACGGTGTCCTTGATGTGAGCCGCCCGCTGTGCCGGATTGCCCATGATCGAGGTCGCGTACTGGAAGGGATTGCAGATCTGGCAGTAGGCAACTCCGAGCGCGTGGGCTGGATCGGCGAGCGCCGCCTCACCCAAAGCCGTCGAGGAGTTTACCAATCCGGCGGTACCCGCCGTCACGGCGTCGTTCGAAAGAGCGACCGCGTCGTTGTAAGCGCCGCCGAAGTAAGCCCAGCTGACATTCTTTTCATTGAGCGCATCGCCGATGGTTCGCACCGGCGAGGCGGGCATCATGCTCTGGGTTGCCGGCGACGGTGCGCGGAAACCATTGGGCAGGAAACCGGGGTTCGTGTTATCGAGCATGTAGTAGTGTGCCGTCGCGCAGTTAGGTTCGGGGCGATAGGGGAGAGCCTCGAGGTAGCTGACGATGGGCGCAATGCCCGGCTGTGTGAAATCCGCACAATTCGAGAAATTGTTGTCGGCGGTGTACCTGTTGGTAGTACCTGCGACCGGATTCGGATTGGCGATTTGGTTCGCCGGCGGCGTGATCGGATTGCCGTTGCCGTCGCTCCAAAAACCTGCATCTCCCGTGCCCAGCATGAAGTGGTTGGCACCCGTGCCGCCCTGAAACGACTGGTGGAAATTATCGCTGAGACTGAAGCGGTCAGCGAGGGTCTTGAGCAGCGAAGCCTCTTCCTGCTCCGCATCGTAGAAACCCATGGAGTTGCCTTCGCTGAAATTGTGCTGAACTGCCGGAACCTTGCTGTCATCGAGGTTGTAGGTTGCCATCACGAAGGGAAACAAGTCGTTGAGGCATCCGCTGGGGTTCGCCTTGGTGGCGTTCGCGACGCTGCAATCCGACTGCTGCCACGCCTGGAAGAACCGATGCGTCGTGTCTCCGGTGTAGTCGTCGTCGCTGATGTTCGGTCCCTGCAGAACGAACGGTCCGTTGGGCAGGATGCCGGCGTTGGGAATGCGGGTGTCGAGGCTGTTGGCCGCCAGGTTCGAGAAGCCCGTTGTCAAAATCGTATCGGTATTCGCGTTGAAATCCGGGTTCGGATCAAGTGCGGCAGCTCCCGCCAAAGCAGCCGGAGAAAACGGCGGGCCTGACGAACTTTGCGCGGAAGGCGTGCCGGCGGTATTCGGCTGCGGCATTTGGCCGCGATTGTCGTATGCGACCTTCGCATTGCGAGGAGCGCCGATATAGAACAGCGGTTGGTGCGTTACCGAGAACTGCTGGGCCAGCGCGAAGTTCGGGCCCGGCGAGCCGTCCTCGTTGACGACGCCCTTGGCGAGCAGATTCGAAATGGCTTCGTGTTTGCCTCTCGGCTTGTAAACGCCAAAGGTATGATCGGTACCCCGATTCTCGCCGATCAAAATGATCACATGCTTGATCGGCGATTCTGTCTTGACCGCGTCGGCGGGGTCCTTGTCCTTGGACTTGTCGTCCGCAATTCCCACCGTCGCCGCGAGCGAGAACGACAATGTCGTGCTCAGTGCCCACGCTAAATGATTTCGACCATTAATTCGCATAGTTGCCCCCTTAAAGTTGGAACATAAAAAACCGAGTGGGGAAAGTAGCGGGCAACTGTCTCAGTAGCGTGAAGCTATTGTGTCAGTTCTCGTTCCGACCGCATGCCGGTCGCCGGTGCAGCGTGCTGATTGCAAACACAGTGTCAGTGAGAGGCGACAGCGGCGTTGCTGGTTTGTCGGATGGCGGCGTGCGTGTCGTGAGGCGCTGGATTAAACAACGACCAGGGTTCGGCCGCTTGCAGCGCCATCGGCGCGGTCGCGAATGTCAGTTTGCGGTAGGCGAGGTAGTCGCCGGCAGCCTCGCCGAACCGGCCTGCAGCGACATCGAGATCGACTCGATGCAAGGTCTGCATCAATGCCGCAATCGTAGCGCGGGCCAGCGCGCGCTCATGGGCACCGCCGGAAATTTCTTGATTCGCAGGATCCGGATAGCGCTCCGCAAGGTCCTGCAACAGGTCGTTCACGCTGCGCACGGTAAAGGCGATGACCTGCGTGTCGTGGCTTGAAATCGCAATATCGAGAACGCCGGCGAATCCGTTGATATCATCGAGCACGTTGGTTCCGGTGAGGTGGTACTCGGGCCGCACTCCATCGCCGATCGCCGTGAGGTATGCCGCCATATCGGCCCGATTCTGCGCATTCCAAGCAAGATCGTACACACGATTGAAGTAATCAATCACCTGCACGTAATTGTCGAATCGACCATCATGAAAATAGGGCGCGCTGAAATCGGCGTTCACCAGAGTCGGTGTTTTATAGAGGCCGCCTGAGCCGACATCGTGCTGCCGATGATCGACGAAGGCCGCGGACGGCACGTGGCAGCCGGCGCAGCTCATGCTCGAATCATGCGGAAAAGGCCTGCGGAAAAGAGCTTCGCCGCGCTGTTGCGATGTGCTTGCGCTTGCTGTGAGGCTGCCTGTCTTGTCCAGGCTGGGATTGGGCAGGAAATCGATATCCTCAATGTAGACCACGATGGCGTCGAGGATTTGCGATGAGGGCTCGGTGCCCGCGAACTCATTGACGATGACGTTACGTACGAAATCGCGCAGCGAGGCGGTGCGCCCATCATGGCCGTAGGGTGCCAGAAGTCGCGCGCCACGCAGACTGGGAATGGTCACGGGGTCCAGTACGCCATTGTCCGTCTTGGGATTGAAAAAGGAATTGGTGGTGTCGAAATTGCCGGGGCGTGTCGACAAGCCGGGAATGAAGAGCTTTGGATTTGACGCTCCGTTCACGTGACAGCTGGCGCAACTGATATGCGCCTTTTGCGCGGCCTCCCCCAGGGTGTATGGCGTGTTGAAGGCAAGATTGCCAAGATTGGACAAGTAGGATCTCCTTCCGCGAACGGCCTCGGAGTGAAATACCTCGCGCGGGTTTTTGATGGCATCGTCATCGAGTTCGGAACCGATGGGCAAACCCGTGCGATTGTCGCTGACGGGCGAGGAGTGCGCGCTGGGCCACACGCCTACGCCAAGAAACAGCGCGAGCATTGTAAAAAATACAGCGCCGCCTCGGTGCCGTGCGGCGCGACAAATGAAATTCCACCTCACTGGAAACTCCTGGGCCATTGATGTTCGTGTGACTGTCTACCATTTGCGCGTGTCCTCTTTGTGACGGCGCCCGCCGCCCATGGGAAACCCCCACCCCGGCTCACGTATCCGGTGGGTTATGCGCCCAACTCGAAATCCAAGACCTAGGCTATATTGCTGACCTCTGGTGGGGGGATGGCCTCCCGGAGGAAATCTTCATGAGCATCGGTCGATAAATGGTCAGCGTGAATTGCCGTGAGGGGCGCTGACGCTGCCGAAGTATTTCGTGTTGCGCTGAAACTCGGGCTCACTTCATTTGGCGGACCGATCGCGCACATCGGGTATTTCGAGCGCACGTATGTTCAGCAACGCCGCTGGCTGACGAGCGAACAATACGGCGGCCTCGTGGCTTTGTGCCAGATCCTTCCCGGACCCACCAGCAGTCAAATCGGATTTTCCATCGGCCTGCATCGCGCCGGGTGGATCGGCGCGCTGGCGGCCTGGTTGGGATTTACATTGCCATCTGCGCTGCTGATGTACCTCTGTGCCGTGTTTACGGCGAACTGGCGTGGTGCGCTGGCCCACTCCTTGTTGCACGGGCTGCAATTGGTCGCCGTGGCCGTGGTTGCACAGGCGGTGTGGAACATGGCGCGCACATTCTGTCGAGACGGAATCACCGTGGCGATTGCGCTGGCCGCTGGGTGTCTGCTGATGAGCATCGGCGGTCCCGTGACACAACTCGCGGTGCTGGCTGCGGCAGCTCTGGCCGGGACGGCGTGGTGTCGCAGCGCCGGTGTCGACGCGGCGCAGCTCAAATTGCCGATCTCGTCGGCGGCAGCTTGGCGCGCGCTGGGACTGTTCGCGACCTTGCTGCTGGCGCTGCCGGCATTGGCCATTCTGTATCCACGCTCCATCATGGCACTCGCCGATATTTTCTATCGATCAGGCGCGATGGTCTTTGGCGGCGGACACGTGGTTCTGCCATTGTTGCGCGACGCAATGGTGCCATTTGGCTGGATCAGCGATGACCGCTTTCTAACCGGATACGGCTTCGCGCAGGCAGTGCCAGGGCCGCTTTTCACCTTGGCGGCTTATCTGGGCGCCGCCAATGCCTACGCCCCCGCCGCGTGGAGCGCTTGTGTCGCGCTGATCTTTATTTTTCTACCGGGACTGCTCATGACGATCACGGCACTCGCGCTATGGAGTCGCGTTTCCCGTCATGACATCGTCCGCTCCGCCTTGACGGGCATCAATGCAGCGGTGGTTGGCATTCTGGCGGCAGCCCTTTACAACCCCGTTTGGAAGACGGCCGTTCTTGCGCCAGTCGATATCGCCATCGCTCTCTTCGGCCTTATGTTGTTGGTGCGGTGGCGCGTACCACCCATCGCCGTGGTTCTATTCACGCTGGTCTGCAGCGCCGCGTCCGGTCTGGTCTGACGGGTTCTGGTGTAAGGACTTTCCTACGGCAGTCTTCTTGCCGGACCCGGGAGCCTTTTCCACTAGAACGGTGTAGATTCATGCCGGGCTTGGGGAGAAACTACAATGCTTAAGTCGGTGCTTAGGGCGGTGCACAGTAAGCAGCGGAATGGCCGGGTCGTGGCTGACTTGGACGAGGCTGAACTATTGCGCGCCGTTACGCAGACCAGCGTTGAATGCATCAAGGTCGTCGCGAGGGATGGCCGTCTCGTGCAGATGAATCCGGCCGGCTTGGTCATGATTGAGGCCGAGTCCTGGCAGAGCGTCGAGCTTGCCTGCACGTTCGACTTGATTGCGCCCGAACATCGGGCCGCATGGATTGCCAATCACCAACGCGTCTGTGACGGAGAGAAGTGCAGCTGGCAATTCGATATCATCGGCTTGAAGGGAACACGCCGAAACATGGAGACCCATGCCGCGCCGATTGCCTTGGGCGACGGCACCGTAGGCCAGCTCGCCATCACGCGGGATGTGACCGAGCTGAAGACCTCCGACGATGCCTTGCTGCAGCTCAAAGCCGAGTTGGAAGAGAAGGTGAGCGAACGTACGCGGGAGTTGAGGGCGGCGCTGGATCGCTTGCAGGAGAGCGAGCGCAGCTTTGAGCTGTTGGTTGATAGCGTCACCGACTATGCGCTCTATATGCTGGATCCAACGGGCCGCATCGTCAGCTGGAACTCGGGCGCCAGACGCATCAAAGGATATGATGCAGAAGAAATTATCGGCAAGAATTTTCAATGCTTTTATTGTGAGGAAGACCGCGCGGCGGGAATTCCGGCCGCCGGCCTTCGTACTGCCGCGCGCGAAGGGAGATTGGAGACCGAAGGATGGCGATTGCGAAAGGACGGTACCCGATTTTGGGCGAATGTGATTATCGACGCCATCCGATCGGATGGAGAACTTGTCGGCTACGCCAAGATTACTCGTGACATCACCGAGCGGCGCGCTGCGGAAGGCAGGCTGCGTCAGGCCCAAAAAATGGAGGCGGTTGGTCGATTCACCGGTGGCGCTGCGCACGACTTCAATAACTTGCTGATGGCAATTCTTGGAAGTCTGGAGATTTTGCGAAAGCGACTGCCGAACGATCAGCGCCTTCTGGGGCTCTTGGACAACGCGGTGCTGGGAGCCAAGCGGGGCTCGGCGCTGACGCAGCGAATGCTGGCGTTTGCGAGGCGCCAGGAATTGAAGCACGAGGCCGTGGACCTGGCCTGCTTGGTCAACAATATGATGGAGCTTCTGGAGCGGTCCTTGGGACCCGCCATCGACATTGAGACGCATTTCCCGATCGAAGCCGTGCACGTGCGCACGGATGCAAACCAACTCGAGACAGCGCTTCTGAACTTGGCCATCAATGCCCGCGATGCCATGCCTAATGGCGGCACCATTTCGATCACCGTCGTTGTAGAGCAATTGATAGGCGCTCACCCGACGAATCTGCCGCCGGGGCAGTTTGCGTGCCTGTCGATCAGCGATACGGGACTGGGCATGGATGAAGCTACGCTGGCTCGAGCGACAGAGCCTTTCTTCACGACCAAGGGGATAGGCAAGGGCACCGGCTTAGGCTTGTCCATGGTCGAGGGTCTTACCGGGCAATCGGGCGGCAAGCTCATGGCGCGCAGCGCATTGGGGCGGGGCACGACCATCGAGCTTTGGCTGCCTATCGCAACCGATGGCATTACGAGGACGAGCGAACGCGATATGGCGGAGGGGACGGATACCGCGGCCGCGAAGCATCAGCTATGCATACTGGCCGTGGATGATGACAACCTCGTGCTGGCGAACATGACGGTGATGCTCGAGGATCTAGGACACAAAGTGATCGCCGTCGGCTCCGGCAGCAGGGCGGTCGAAGCCATCGACTCAACCCCCGCCATTGATTTGGTGCTCACCGACCAGGCGATGCCTGCGATGACGGGTCTGCAGCTCATCGAGCAAATAAGAGCGCGGCGGCCCGCATTGCCCGTGATTCTGGCGACAGGGTATGCGGAATTTCCGCAGGGCGTGAATGCTTCGATCGGACGACTGGCCAAGCCCTTCACACAACGTGCTCTGGCCAAAGCGCTGGCGTTGCATTCATCCGGACGCGCCGGCGCATAGTCCGCTGGATTTGCGGTCCAGCAAGGCGAAAGCACTCAGCGAGGCTGCGGCGCATGTGGCGGCGCCGATCATCATCGCCGCATGGAATGCGGTCAGGAGTTGATTGCCCGTTGCCGCCAGAACGGATCCGAGCAATGCGGTGGCGACTAAACCGCCGGTGCGTGCCACGGCGCTGTTGAGCCCCGAAGCGGAGCCGGTGTGCCGTGCATCGACCGCCGTCAGCACCGCGGTCGTGAGCGGCGCCACTGCCGCGCTCATGCCGATCGCGATCACGAAAATCATCGGCAGCACGTCAACCCAATAGTTGGCGCTGATGTTGATCCTCAGGGCGAGCAGAAAACCCGCGGCGACGATGAGCGGACCGATGGTGAGCGGAAGTCGCGGGCCGATGCGGCCGGCGAGCGCTCCGGCGATCGGCGAGGTTACTGTCATCACCAGCGGCAACGGCAGCAGTGCGGCGCCGGCGGCCGTTCCGGAGTAACCCGCAGCCTTGATCAACAAGTACGGGACGAGCATGAATAGTCCTCCCAATGCGCCGTAGAGAAGGAATGTGAAAATCGTAAGGCCCACGAAACTTCGGGATGAAAACAAGGCAAGCGGCATCATCGCGCGGTCGCCGCGCCGCTTCTCGACCCGCACGTAAAAAAGCAGCAGTCCTATCGATAGCACTGCGGCAATCAAAGCACCGCGGGTCCAACCGCGGCTGCCGGAGCCGACGGTGAGCGCCCATGTCAACGCGGCCAGCCCGATCGTGGCGAGCACCCCGCCGAATGTATCGAGCGGAAAATTGCCTCTCTGCCGGTCGCGCGGCACAAAACACCAAGCCAGCACGATTGCCCCAGCGGCCAAGGGTAGATTGATGAGAAAGATGGCCCTCCAACTTCCCAAGTCGATGAGCCAGCCGCCGATCACCGGTCCGATCGCGCCCATTGCCGCTCCCGTCGCCGCCCAAATTCCGATGGCGCGACCTTTGGATTCACCTGAAAACGTTTGTCCGAGAATGGCAAGGCTGTTTGGCATGAGCATCGCGGCGCCGATGCCTTGAAGCAGTCTGCACGCCAGCAGGGCGGGAAGCCCCGGCGCCAACGCGCAGCCGAGGGAGGCAAGTGCGAATAGCGCGGTGCCGATGATCAGGAGCCGGCGACACCCGAAGTGATCGCCGGCCGCTCCGCCAAGCAGAAGCAGCGCGCTCAAGGGCAAGAGATAGGAGTTGACGACCCACTGCAAGGCGCCGGCATTGGCATTGAGACTATGCGCAATGGTGGGCAGGGCTACGTTGACCACCGATCCATCCACGAAGGCGAGGCCTGATGCCAGGATGGTGCTCGCGAGCGCCAGCGTTGGGTGCGCGGCAGCCGGCCCCGGTTTTGCGCCGTGCGCAACGGCGGAATCGCAAGACGGATGAATGACGCTCATGCGCCTTTTAAGAGCATAAGCCGACTCCTGCTAGCGAGTTGAGTAGGGCGTCCCGTCCTTGTGCGTGTAACCGGCCTCCGAAAACAGCATGTCGATATCCGAATACTCTCCCTCGTCTTCCGGCTTGCGCGATCCCACCTCGAGCACGACCGCATCGCGTGATGATCGATTCTGCAAATGATGTCCGTCCTTCACCCCTGCCTTGAACCCTGCGCAATCTCCAACCTTGAGGATTTCCTCACCCGAATCGGTGAGCAGCACCACTTCACCCTCAATGACGAACACGAATTCGTCCTCCGCCACATGCCAGTGTCGTTGACTGGACCAAGCTCCGGGAGGCAGACGCAACAGATTCACCCCGAAATCCGTGAGCTCCGCGGCATGCCCCAGACGCTGCCGTGCCCGGTTTGCACAGGGGGCGTCGAAGGGCTGCGGATACCCGGACCCCGTGCTCGAGGGTACAAGATGAACATCAATTCGTTTCGGCATGACACACCTTGTAGGCTAAATCCGACCCGAGCGATTGCTGTTCTGACGATTATCGCTGGGCTGACCGAGAAAGGGTAATTCCGTCGCCTTACGGGCGCGGCGATTGCGTAGGACTATTCCGGCTGCGAAAGGGAAGGAAATTACCCGCCGCTTTTGCCACCATTCGGAAGAAATGCCGATAGTGCATTAAGGAATCTTCCATGCCGATGAAAGGGTCATCGCGGTCGAAAATCGGGGTCGCGGGACTCGACGAAATCCTGCATGGGGGATTGATTCCGGCGCGCCTATATCTCATCGACGGCGATCCCGGCGCGGGCAAAACCACGCTGGCGCTGCATTTTCTCCAGGAGGGCGTGCGCGCCGGGGAGCGCTGTCTTTACGTCACGCTGTCGGAAACCGCCGAGGAACTCAAGGCCAGCGCCGATTCTCATGGATGGTCGCTGGCGGGAATTGAGATTGTCGAGCTGATAGCCGATGAGAGCGAATTCGACCGTGAGAGCCAGCTCACGATGTTCCATCCCTCCGAGATCGATCTGACGGAGACGACGCGTAAAGTT
>Ga0193726_1001664_pt1 | contig 16746 bp, 11 predicted proteins | sample H2c1metaG_FD_144928 | JGI IMG/M metagenome (GOLD analysis project Ga0193726, IMG submission 144928) | Soil microbial communities from a riparian zone of the East river system, Colorado, United States - H2c1 | ecosystem: Environmental > Terrestrial > Soil > Riparian zone | place: USA: East River... | reverse complement strand
GCTGGCCGTCAGCGCCTGCGCGGCCCGGCAGCTGCGGCCGTCGGTGGTGGCGCGGCTGCCGGTGGCGCTGGCCACGATGCACCTGGCCTGGGGCGCGGGGTTCCTGACCAGCCCGCGGCGCCTGGTGCCGCACGGCCGGCCGGCGGGGCGGGATGACGGCGGGCGGGCTGGTGGCTTTGGGCGGGCTGGTGGCTCTGGGCGGGCTGGCGGTGCCGGGCGGGCTGGCGGCGCTGGGGCTGGCCCCGGTGCCTGGGGGTGGCTTGGCGGCCGGGGCGGCGCCGAGGCAGCCCTGCGGGAGAGTGCGGGGCCGGATGAGGCGCGCGAGGCGGAGGGCCAGCGTCCGGCCGGGGCTCGCTCATGATCGTGGGAGGACTGCCCACATCCTGAGGTGAGCGATCCTCCCACGGTCATGGTGGCCGGCCGCTCGGCGCTCTGGAGGCCTAGCCGCGGGTGACTGACAGGTGGCTGTACTGGACGTGCGGCCACTGGCTGGTGAACGGGCCGGCCGCGATGCCCGCCAGTCCCGTGGTCCAGGCCGGGTCCGAGACGGTCGCGACGGTTGTGCCGCCGACGGACGCCCTGATCGTGGCGCCGGACATGGACAGGGAAAGCCGGTGCCAGGCGCTGGTGCCGAGCGGCCGGGCCAGCTGGCCTGAGGCCAGGGCCAGCCGGGCGGGCGAGCTGGCCGGGGCGGACGGGCAGGCCGCAGAGGCGTGGTTCTGCGCCCCGTTGGCGTTCCGGGTCAGGGTCCAGCGGCCGGTGCCGCTGACGCTGAACACGTAGCCGTCGAAGTGGCCCACGTTGGGCACGGCCCGCCGGCAGCTGAACCGGCCGATCAGCCCGGCCGAGCTGCCCGGCCGCGGCAGCAGCACGTCGGCGCTGACCGTGTAGTCCTGCCAGCCGGCGTCGCCGATCACGGCGTACGGGTAGTGCGCGGCGGCCCGGGCGCCCGCGTTGTGCCAGAAGGACGGCGTGGCCACGGCCTCCTGCTCGGTGCAGGTCCGGCTGCCCCGGTCCCGGACCCGGCAGCGGGCCAGCTCGAACGCGCCGTCCTGCGCGGCCAGGTAGGGCGGCTCGTCGTCGGCGCGCCCGGCCGCGCCGGAGCCGGCCAGGCTCTCGGTGAGGGGCAGCCGCAGCGGCGCCGCGGGCCGGCCGCTCGCCCGGCCGTGCCCCTGGCCGCTCGTGGTGGTCAGCGAGTACACCCAGCCCGGCCGGACGGTCAGGCTGAACCGGCCGTCGCGCGACGGCCGGATGCTGCGCTGCCGGACGAACCACTGGGCCGGGCCGCCGGACCCGTTGGTGGCCAGGTTGCTGGCCCAGACGTGCACGACCCGGCGGGCCAGGCCATCGCCGCCGGTGACGTGGAAGACGGCCTGCTGGGTGACCGTGGCGGTGGTGGCCTCGATGATGGTGCTCCAGGCGGTGCGCCGCTTCCCGGTGTCGCGCACCAGGCTGACGTAGGACCCGTCGGCCCGGTTGCGCTGCAGGAACCCGCTGCCCTGATTGATGTAGCGCCAGCGAGTCAAGCCGTCCGGCGGCTGCGCGAACTGCGTGAGCTGGGCGATGGCCCAGGTCATCGCGTTGACCCGGTAGCTGCCCGCCCACGGCTGGTCGGCCGTCACCAGGCCGCGGTTCTCGTAGGGGAGGCCCGGCGGCATCGCGTCGAGGACCGGCCACTCCAGGAAGCCGGTCAGCCGGGCGTCCACGTAGCCGCGGACGACGGCGCGGTCCATCGCCGGGGCGCACGGCGCCGTGCAGCCCGGCTGCGCGCCCGCGTCCATCGCGCCGAGCTCGCTGGCCCACATGGCCTGGTCCGTAGCGTGGCCCATCGACCACGGTGACACGCAGCTCGTGGCGGGGCCGGCGATGCCGGTCGGGAAGCCGCAGACGTCGTGCGTGCCCAGGATCGGAATGGTGGCGTCGCCGCGGTAATGCCAGCCGCCCCGGCCGGAGGAGTCGGCCGCGACGAGCTGGACGCCCCGGTAGCCGTGGGCGTTCAGGGCCCGCCGGAGCCGGCGGAACCAGGGCGCATGCTGGCCGTTGTCGGTCTCGTTCCAGCCGCCCAGGTAGCTGATCGTCAGGCCGCGCTGGCGGGCGCAGTTCAGCCAGCTCAGCAGGTAGCTGATGTCCCGGTCGGTGAAGCGTGCGCCCGCGCTGGTCTTGACCAGGCCCGGGGCCGCCCACTGGAGGCCGTACAGCTTGAGGTGCGGGTTCAGGGCGACGGCGCGGCTGGCGATGGACAGCTCGTAGCCCGCGTGGCAGTTCACGTGACCGGCGCTGTGCTCGACGCTCGGCTCCGAGCCGTCACTGGAGTTGGCATCGCCCCCGATCTCCAGCTTCAGGAGCTGAAGCGATGCCCCGTAGCCCGGCTTGAACAGGTAGTCCAGGATCTGGCTGCGCTGCTTCGCCGGGTAATCCAGCAGGTACCGGGCGTTGCCGCCGCCGCCGAGAATGGCGCCCACGCCGTCGTAGACGCGGCTGCCGTGGCCCGCGGCGACGGCAATCTTTGTTGTCGGTAATTGCGCCGGCCGCGGGGCCGCGGCAGCGGCGGCCAGCGGGCTGGTCAGCCAGGCGAGTCCGCTGGCCAGCAGTGCGGTGCCAGCCAGGATGCCTTTCATGAGCTGTCCTCCCTGAGTCGCGGTTTGCCTGCCGCGCGCCCCTGCCGCCAATCGGACTCCGGGTTACCTTATTGCACGCCGGTGCCATTACCTCGTTAATCGACCGCGGCCATTCACGTCCCCGCGAGTGCCTAAAACTGGCGCAATCCGGCGTTTGCTGATGATCGTGACCGGTTCTCCGGGGGATATTCCGGAATAACGGTCACGATCATGAGCCATGGCGGGCGGACTGGCGGAGGTACAGCTCGGCTAGCTCCAGGTCGCCGGGGTAGGTGACCTTGATGTTGCGCTCGCTGCCGGCGACCGCGCCGATCGGCACCTGCGGGAGGTAGCGGCGGACGACGCCGCAGTCGTCGGTCGCGCTGCGGAAGCCCGGGTCAGCGGCCGCCAGCTCGTGGGCGCCGGCGATGACGGACAGCCGGAAGCCCTGCGGAGTCTGGCACCGGGCCAGGGACTCCCGCGGCAGGACCTGGCCCAGTACCCTGTCGGTCACCTCGACGATGGTGTCCGTCAACGGCACGACCACCCCGATGGCCTGCCACTGGCCCAGTGCCGCGACGCAGTCCGCGATGATCCGCTGATCGACCAGGGGCCGCGCCGCATCATGGAACAGGACATTGCGGTCACCCTCGACGCCGGCCTCGCGCAGGGCCGCGATCGCCTGGCGGGTCGAGTCGGAACGGGCGGTCCCGCCCGGAACGACCCCGATGAGCTTGCCGTACTGGGCCAGCTGCGCCGCCGTCTCGGCCACGAACTCCGCGCCGATGACCACCAGCACCTCGTCGACTCCCGGCGCCTCGTCGAACGCCGCCACGCAGTGCTCGACGAGCGTGCGGCCCGCCAGCAGCTGCAGCTGCTTGGGCATGCTCCCGCCGAACCGGCGACCGCTGCCGCCCGCTAGCACCACCGCAACCGTCCGCATGAGCGGACCTTACCGGGCCGGCCATCGCCCGCCCCGGGCCAGTCCGGCCCTCCGGAACCGGGGCGGGATCCGGCTCGGGGGTTGCGATCGGACGGTTACCGGGTATCTACGCAGGGTTATCGCCAGTCTGGCGGTACGCTCGGTAATTGGCTGGCGCCGAATGGTCGCCGCGGGCCTGCGGTCGGCTGGGCGGGTGATCGCTGGCCCTGACCAATGACGCGCCGATCCCGGCCGGGCCATCCGGACGGTGAGCAGGCCCGGAGAGCGACGGCATCCGGAATGTCGGTGCCACCAATGAAACTAGCGGGCACATGAGTGACGTGAGCGCATCTGGGAACGAGCGCAATAGGGCGGTGGGGATAGCCGCCGGGCGTACCTTACGGAGGATCCGATCGGCGCTGGGCTGAACGGGCCGGCCGACGGATCGGCCGATGGTGCCGCCGATGGCGTGATCGGCGGGATACCGTCTAGCCCCGAGGCCGTCCCCGTCCCCAGCGCGCTGGCCACCTTCGCCGCGGCCCTGGACCGCATGTATGACCGGATCGCCGACTGGTCCGAGCGGCTGTCGCTGGCCCCGGCGTCGGCCGCCGGCATCTCGCTCATCCTCGGGATCTGCGCGGCCGGGTGGTTCACCGCCGGGTCCCGGTCCGGGAATCTCTACGGGGCGCTGGCGTTGGCCGCCGGGTACCTGGTGACGCTCGGGTCACGCGAGTTCCTCGGCCCGGCCCCGTTCCAGCCGGCGGACTTCGCGGCCGCCGACCTCGCCGGGGCCAGCATCCCCGCCGGCCTGGTGGCCGGGACCGGCACCGCCCGCTCGGCGTGGCTGGCCATGCTGGGCACCCGGCTGTCGGAATACGCCGTCTACGTCGGCCTGGCCCTCGGGGCCACAGCCGAGGGCTGGCACGGCGTGTGGCCGCTGACCATCGCGGTGCTGGGACTGGCCGCGGTCTGCGACACCATGACCGTGTGCAGCCCGGCCGGCCGCCCCGCGGCGAGCCGGGCCGCGGCGGGCCGTCCCGGCTCGAAGGGCGCCGGAGTCGAGGACACCATCCCGGACGTGCCGGCCTGGGAGGGCACGGCCCCGGACGTCCCGGGGGCCGACGGCGCGGCGCCTCCGCCCAGCGTGGCTGCCACCCCCCCGCACGACGCTCTGCCGCGCCCGGCCGGCCCCGGGCACGACGCGGAGCCGGAGCAGTTGGGGCTGGGCGCCATGGCCGGCCGGGTCCTGCTGACGGCGCTGGGCATGCCGCCCGGCGGGCGGGTCCTGCTGATTGCCCTGGCGGCGCCGATCTTCGGGGCCCAGCCCACCCTGGTCGGGCTGCTCGACTGGGGCATCATCGGGGTCGGCTACGGGATCGGGAGCCGGACCGCGGCCCGGCGCCGGGAACGCAAGGCGGATCACGGCGACCAGGATGCCCCGGACCCGGCCGCTGCCCGGGCTGAGCCGGGCGGCCTGGCGATGCTGCTGCAGCCCGCGCGGCCCGCCGACTCTCCCGAGCCGCAGCGGGGAGAACCGCAGATCCCCGTAGTGCGCCTGGACCGGCCGCCGTCCGGGACGGTGCCGGACTCGGCCGGGACGCTCCTGGACAGCGTCGCTGATCTCCCGGTGGTTGAGCTGGCCGGGCCGGATCGCGCGGCGCCTGATACGGCGGCCGCTGATCGCGCCGCGCCGCAGGTGGCGGCAGGCGACTCAGATCGTGACCGAGCCGCTTACGCCAGTGAGCTCACCGCCACGGCGGCGGTGGAGAACACCGCCTTCGCCGGCGAGCCCTCGACGACCGCCACGTTCGGCCTGGCCTACACCGACGAGAACGGGGTGGCCCGGCACGTCGTTGACCCGGTCCGGCCCGTTGTTGACCCGGTCCGGCCCGTTGTTGACCCGACCGGGCCAGTCCCCGGCGCGCCGCCCGGCCGCCGCGCGGGCGGCGCCTGGCCCGAGGACGATGGCGTCTACGACTGGGCCGATGACGGCTGGCCGGACGGCGGGACCCTCGAGGACCAGGCCGGCGGCCAGCCACCCGGTACTCCCGGCGCCGGCGGGCCTGGCCCTCGCGGGTCCGGCACCCGCGGGCCCGCCACCGGCGGCCCTGGCCCTCGCGGACCCGGCACCCTCGGGCCCGCCACCCGTCGGCCCGGCACCGGCGGACCCGGCGCCGGCGGGCCTGGCCCTCGCGGACCCGTCATCCGCGGCCCCGGACCACGCGGAGCCGGACCGCAAAGGGCTCCGGGCCGGACGGCCGATGCCGGTGCGGCCGATCGCGGCGGGGCGACGGACGCGGAGCTCGCCGACCAGGATGAGTGGGACGCCGAGCTGGCCGCCGAGCCGCAAATACCGGAGCTGGCCGCCGAGCCGGCCGCGCCAGCCGAGCTCGCCGACTACCCGCCCCAGGCCGACTACCCGCCCCAGGCCGACTACCCGCCCCAGGCTGACTACCCGACCCTGGCCGAACGCCTGGGCCTGGGCCGGCGTCCGGAGCCGTTCGGCGCCGCAGACCCGGACACCGACCTGGCCGACACCGCCGATTACGACTTGCCGGCCGGATCGGCCGCCGCGCCCGGCCGCCGGCCGGGTGCACCGGACGCACCCGGGGCCGCCTGGCCGGCCGCCGGCGTCGCGCTGTCCGGTTCCGCGGCCGTGCTCCGGAACCGGGACGACGGGGCGCTGGCCCGGTGGTTCGGCAGTCTCGTCCGCGGCCAGCTCATGCCGCTGCCGCCCGCCCTGCTGGCCCTGGCCGCCGTCGCGATGCTGGCTCACCTGGGCCTGCGCGACCTGCCCGGCCTCCTGATCCTCGCGCCGGCGCTCGTGATGCTGGTCGCCGCGCCGGGGGCCAGCCACCGGCATGACGGCCGGTTCGACTGGCTGGTCCCGGCCGTGCTCCAGGGCGCCCAGTATGTCTACATCGCGGCGCTGGGCTTCGCCGCCGGGGTACCCGCGCTGATCACGTTTCTGCTCTGCGCGGCCGTCGCCCTGCACTACGCTGACCTCGGCTCGGCTGGCTCGCCCATCCTGCTCGGCGTGCGCCGCGCCGGATCGGCGCAGGCGGCCCGCCGTCGTCGTCGTCGTCCCGCCGCCGGCGGGACAGCAGCCCGTCCGGGCCGGCCCCGGCGCTCATTCCAGGAGCGCCTCGGCCAGGCGCGGCCGGGTCAGCCGGCGGCCCTGGCCGGCACCAGGGCCGGAGCCAAGGCCGGGGGGCAGCAGGCAGGCGACGAGCCGCAGCCGGGAGCCCAGCGGCCCCCGGCGACCGAACTGGGCATGTGGATGGGCTGGGAGGGGCGGATGATCGCTGTCGGGCTGGGCGCCGCGATGGGCGTCGCCATGTTCGCGTACCTGGCCCTGGCCGGCTACCTGGGCTGGATGATCTGCTGCAAGGTACGGGTGAGCTATCTCGGCCTCCGGGAAGGAGACGTCCGGTGATTGGCATGGTGCTGGCTGCGGGAGCAAGCCGCCGGTTACGCCCGGACACTGACCACCTGCCCAAGGCGCTGCTGCCGGTGGCCGGGACGACGACGATCCTGGACATCGCGCTGGGCAACCTGGCCGCGGTCGGCTTAACTGACGTGGCCGTCATCGTGGGCCACGCGGCCGGGGTCATCGCCGACCGGGCCGCCGCCCTCGAGCGCGAACACGGCGTGCGCATCGAGCTCATTCACAACGACCGGGCCCAGGACTGGAACAACGCTACTCGCTGTGGCTCGCCCGCGAGTACCTCGGCGAGGGCGCGCTGCTGGTCAACGGCGACACGGTGCACCCGGTCAGCGTGGAGAACACGCTGCTGAAGGCCCAGGAGCAACTGCCCGCGGCCGACCTGATCCTCGCCGTCGACGCGGTGAAGCAGCTCGCCGACGAGGAGATGAAGGTCACCCTGGACGAGCGCGGCCTGCTGCGGCGCATCACCAAGCAGCTGGACCCGGCGCAGGCCCACGGCGAGTACATCGGGGTCACCCTGATCCAGGCAGCCGGCGCCCGGGCCCTGGCCGAGGCGCTGGAGGTGACCTGGCGCCGCGACCCGGGCCTCTATTACGAGGACGGCTACCAGGAGCTGGTCCGGCGGGACGGCGAGGTCGCGGTGGCGCCGATCGGCGACATTTCCTGGGTCGAGGTCGACAACCACGATGACCTGCGCCGCGCCCGCGTCATCGCCCCCTGCTACTAGCCACCGGCCAGCGACCTGAGTCAATGGTTGCTGAAAGTAATCACGTGAACACAAAAATGCATTAGTCTCGCTACTCATGCCCCTGCTGGCCCGGATGCTCGCCGCGCCGCTGCTGATCGACGTCCGGCCGGGCGCCGTCGCGGGCCTGGGCGCGCTGCTGGCCGACCGCCGCATCGCCACCTCGGGCCGGGTCGCCGTGGCCGTCGGTCCCGGCCAGGGCGACAGCATCGCCGCCGAGCTGAGCATCGACGCGGCCGAGGTGTTCCGCGTACCCGGCGGCGGCCACACCGTCGCCGTCGAGCTCGGCACCCGGCTGCGGGCCGGCGCCTACGAGGCGGTCGCCGGGATCGGCGGCGGCAAGGTCATCGACATCACCAAGTTCGCCGCCCACATGGCCGGCATCCCGATGGTCGCCGTGGCCACCAACCTGGCCCACGACGGCATCGCGTCCCCGGTCAGCTCGCTCGAGCACGAGTCCGGCAAGGGCTCCTACGGCGTGGCCATGCCCGTCGCCGTCGTGGTCGACCTCGACCGCGTCCGCCAGGCGCCCGATCCCCTGGGCCGGGCCGGCATCGGCGACGTCATCAGCAACCTGTCGGCCGTGGCCGACTGGGAACTCGCCGCCGCCGACACCGGCGAACAGGTCGACGGCCTGGCCGCCGCCATGTCCCGCTCGGCCGCGCACGCCGTCCTGAACCAGCCCGGCGCGGCCCAGTGCGACGAGTTCCTGACCGTGCTCGCCGAGGCCCTCATCCTGTCCGGCCTGGCCATGTCCGTCGCCGGGTCGAGCCGCCCGTGCAGCGGCGGCGACCACGAGATCATGCACGCCATCGACCAGCTCTACCCCGGCACCGCCAGCCACGGCGAGCTGGCCGGCGTCGGCGCGCTGTTCTGCGCCTACCTGCGCGGCGACGACGACCAGGCCGCGCTCATCTCCGCCTGCCTGCGCCGGCACGGCCTGCCCCGGACCCCCGGTGACCTCGGCCTGGCCAACAGCGACTTCGCCAAGGCGGTGGCCGTCGCGCCCGCCACCCGCCCCGGCCGCTACACCGTCCTGGAGCGCCTCGCCCTGTCTGATGCCGACGTCGCCGACCGAGTGGAGGACTATGCCCGGGCCATCGCTGGCTGAGCTCCGGGCGGCGGGCCAGCCGCCGGCGGTCCTGGACCGGCTGAACGATGAGCACTGGGCCGGCCGGCTCTACATGCGCAAGCTCTCGCCCGCCGCCACCTGGATGTTCGCCCGGCTCGGCTGGTCGCCGAACGCCGTGACGGCGGCGTTCATCGTGTGCGGCCTCGCCGCCGGGGTCGTCCTCGCGTTCGGCGGCCTGGCCAGTGCCGTCGCCGGCGCCGCCCTGATCCAGGCCTACCTGCTGCTCGACTGCTCTGACGGCGAGCTGGCCCGGTGGAGCCAGCGGACCTCCGTCACCGGCATCTACCTCGACGGGATGGGCCACTACCTCGGCGAGTCCGCGCTGCTGATCGGCCTGGGCGTTCGCGCCGAGGGGCACCTGACGGCGGGGGGCTACGTGACCGCGGGCCTGGCCGCCGCGCTCGCCGCGATGCTGGTCAAGGCCGAGACCGACAACGTGGTCGTGGCCCGGGCCAAGGGCGGCCTGCCCGCCGCGTCCGGCGACGTCGCCCTGGCCCCGCGCTCCGGCGGCCTGGCACTGGCCCGCCGCCTGGCCGGCGCGCTGCGCGTGCACCGCATCAACCAGGCCGTCGAGCTGTCCGTCCTGATCCTGGCCGCCGCCATCGCCGACCAAGTGCGCGGCGGCCTGCTCGCCACCCGCGTCCTGCTGCTGGCCTGCCTGGCCGTCAGCGCCCTGATGATCGTCGCGCACCTCGTCGCGATCCTCGCCTCCCGGCGGCTGTCATGAAGCTCTCCTGCGTCATCCTCACCATGGGCAACCGCCCGGCCGAGCTGGCCCGCGCGATCGCCAGCACGACGGGCCTGCGCGCCGCCGGAACCCAGGTCATAGTCGTGGGAAACGGGGCCGATCCGCCTCCCGTGCCCGCAGACGTGACCACGTTCCGGCTGGACCGCAACGTCGGCGTCGCGGCCGGCCGCAACGCCGGGGTGGACGCCGCCACCGGCGACGTGATCCTGTTCCTGGACGACGACGGCTGGTACCCCGACCCGCCCGACCCGGAGGCCGACCTGGCCCGGCACGTGGCCGGGCGGTTCGCCGCCGACCCGCTGCTGGCCGTGCTGGCCTTCCGGGTCGCCGGCCCGGACGGCGGTCCCGCCGGGCGGTGGCACGTGCCGCGGCTGCGGGCGGGCGACCCGCTGCGGTCCGCGCCGGCCACCACCTTCAGCGGCGGGGCGTGCGCCATCCGGCGGACGGCCTACCTGGAGGCCGGCGGCTTCCCTGGTGACTTCTTCTACCTGCACGAGGAGATCGACCTGGCCTGGCGGCTGCTGGAGGCGGGCTACCGGATCGAGTACGACGCCGCCACGGTCATGTGCCACCCGGCCGAGCCCAACAGCCGGCACGCCGGGTTCTGGCGGCTCGACGGCCGGAACCGGACGCTGCTCGCCCGCCGGAACCTGCCCTGGCCGCTGGCCGCCCTGTTCCTGCTGGACTGGCTGGCGGTGACGGCCGCGCGGCAGCCGTCGGCGGCGGCGCTGCGCGAGTGGCTCGGCGGGTTCGCCGAGGGCTGCCGGATGAACCCGGGCCCGCGCCAGCCTCTCTCGGCCGCCACCATCTGGCGGATGACCCGCCTCGGCCGCCCCCCGGTCATCTAGCCCGCCGTCGCCCAGCCCGCGGATGTGCTTCGGCTTGGGAGCCTCATGATCGCGCAGGATTTTGTGTAGCCGGCTACACCGGATCCTGCGTGATCACGGTCGAGGCACCGACCGTGTGCTCCCGCTGCGGGGCCGCCGCCGAGTGAGCCGCACGCCGTTAGCCCCGCCCGCCTCACCTGCCACACCAGGTCCAGCGGCGGCCAGCCTTATCGGCCCAAGCGGGGCTCCCCCCGCCGCCTGATCGGCCAGGCCGGTGCCGCCCGCGCCCGATCCATGATCGCGACCATTTTCCCCCTGTTTTGCCGGGGAAGCGGTCGTGATCATGGAAGGCTGCAGCCGCCCGCTGCTGGTCGGGCGCCCGCCCGTCGTCTAGGCCGGCGTTGTCGCGGGGACCGCTGCCCTAGTTGCCGTCGGGGCCGCTGAAGGCGCTGCCGTCGGAGCAGATGCTGGTGTTGCCGGTAATGCCGCCGAAGGTCTGGGTCAGGCCGGCGGTCGAGCCCGAGCCCGAGCCGGCGGTAGGCGTCGTCGCCAGCGAGGTGAAGTCCGAGCCCAGGATCACGTCCACCGTGCCCGGCGCCAGCCCCGGCTCCTGGAGGATCTCCGCGTCGCTGAACTGCTGCTCGACGAGGGCGGCGGCTGGCCGGTCGGCCGCCGAGGCATACTCCACGACCGACTTGGTGTAGTTGAAGTTCAGTGCGTTGTGGCTGCCCACCACGTTGAAGCCGCGGCTGGTCAGGTCGGCAGAGCCCTCCGCGGCGACGCCCTGCAGGCCCGAGCCGTTCAGCACCTCAACGCTCACCTGGCTGGGGGTGATCGCCGGCGCGGTCGCGACGGGCTTCTTCTTGGCGGCCGCCTTGGGGATCGTGGTGTCGTGCGCGACCTGCGAGAACAGCTGCGACGCCTGCGACGTCCACTGCACCCAGGCCGGGTTCGGCTCGTAGGTCTGCGTCGGGACCTCGACGAACTGGACGTTCTGCGAGGTGAGGTGGCGCAGGCCCTCGGCGATGCTCAGCATGCGCGACTGGTTCAGGCCCTTGTCGGTGGTCATGTTGCGGGCCACGTCGCTGATTACCGAGCTGATCTTGCTCGGGCTGCCCAGCAGGCCGCTGTGCTCGATGCCCTGCAGGAGCGATGCCATCAGGAACTGGTCACGCTGGATCCGCTGCAAATCCGAGCCCTCGCCGACGTCCTCGCGGGTCCGCCAGAAGGCCAGCGCCTCGGGCCCGAACACGTGGTGCGGGCCGGCCGACAGGTTCAGGCCGGACTTGGCGTCGTCCACGGCGGCCGGGAGGCAGACGTTGACGCCGCCCAGGTCGTTGATGACCTTCTCGAAGCCCTCGAAGGTCAGCTCGACGAAGTTGTCGATGTGGATGTTGGTCGTCTCCTCGACCGTCTCCCACAGGCAGCCCGGGCCGCCGTCCGCGAACGTGGCGTTGATCTGCTCGACCTCGCCGGAGTTCGCGGTCTGGCCCGGCGAGCCGTTCTCGGCCGTGCAGCCCAGCACGGGCACGACCGAGTCACGCGGGAAGCTGAGCACGACCGCGCTGTGCCCGGCCGGCGCGATGTGCAGCACCATGACCGTGTCCGAGCGCTGGCCGTCGATCCCGTCGGTCCCGCCGATCTTGCCGTTGGCGCCGCTCCGGCTGTCCGAGCCGATCAGCAGGATGTTGATCGCGTTGGGGTCAACCGGCGGCTGCTTGATGCCGTTCAGGTCGCTGGAGACGTCGACCCGGCCGATGCTGTCGTACACCGAGCGGTACTTCGCGTAGGCCACCAGGGACCCGCTGACCACGGCGAGGACCAGGACCCCGGCCATGACGGCGCTGATCCGCATGGCGAGCGAGGCGCGGGGCCGGCTGCTCGGGTAGCCGTCCGCGGCGCGCCCGCGGCCGGCGCGTCCCGATCCCGGGCCTCCGGGCCGTCCCCCTGACGGCGGCCACCGGGCTTCGTCGGTGTCGTCGTGTCGCAGCATTGCTCCCGGTGCGTCAGTTTCCCAGCCTGGGTCTGGCTGGCCGTGGCTTCGTTCAGGGTTAGGACGATCTTACGTGGTCGTTTGTTAGCAGAACTTCCCCCACAGGGTAAAGAGAGTGAATTAACAGAGTTTCGTAATACTTCGGCGACGTCACGGCCGCCGGTACGTGGCACCCGACGGTGCCGCCTCTACAGTGGGACCCGTGGACCCAGAAGGCGGCGCAGAGCACGGCGCGGGGGACCAGACCGGCCCGGTTCCGGCCGACGGGACACCGCGTGACGCGATGCTGTCCGATGCTACGCCGCCCGGTCCCGAGCCGTTAGTCGCCGAGCAATTTGCAGCGGAGTGGTCAGGCACCGGCCAGCCCGGCGCCGAGGCCCGCCGGCCCGCCGACGGGTGGGAGGCCTACGCCGACTCCGACGCCGGCGACCCCGCGGCCAGCCCGGGCGACCTGGCCCGCGCCGACGATGACACGCAGGCGATCGAGCCGGCGCCGCGGCCCGGCCTGCTCTCCCGGGCCGGGGCCGGGCTCGCGGTCGCGGCCCGCCGGGTCACCGGGCCGGGCACCCGGCAGGGCCCGCGGCGGGTCAGCCGGCCAGCCGACCCGGACCGGGAAGACGTCGCCGGGTCGGCGCTGGCGCGGCTGACCATCCTGCCGGCCCTGCTGATCGTGGCCTGGCTGCTGCCGGGCCTGCCGCTGCTGCTGGCCGGCGAGTTCGTGCCCGTGCCCATGCTGCTCATCGCGACGCCGCTGCTGGTCGGCCTGGTCGCGAACGGCCTGCGCGTGGTGCCGAGCCGGTGGCCCCGGCTGTTCCCCGGCCAGGTGCGCATCCGCGGCTGGACATCGTGGTTCGGGCTGATGGCGACAGTCGCGGTGGCCGCCGGGTTCGCCGCCTGGCAGCTCGTGGAGCTGTCGGAGTCCGCCGTCGTGCTCCGCTCGCCGGGGGCGTACCTGCAGGCCGGGTACTGGCTGGCCCAGCACGGCTCGCTGCCCATCCCGCAGTCGCTGGCCGCCTTCGGCGGCGCGCACGCCGGGCTGGGCTTCTCCAGCACCGGCTTCTTCGCCCACGGCGCGTCGGTCGTGCCGCTCGGCACCTCGGGGCTGCCGATGCTGCTCGCGGGCGGGTTCTGGGCGCACGGCACGGCCGGCGCGGCCGCGCTCGGCGCCGTGCTCGGCGGCTTCGCCGTGCTGAGCTTCGGGGGCCTGATCGCCCGGCTGGCCGGGCCGCAGTGGGCGCCGGCCGGCGCCCTGGTGCTCGGCCTGAGCCTGCCCGAGCAGTACGTCTCCCGGTCGGCGTTCACCGAGACCGCGCTGCAGGTGCTGCTGTTCGGCGGGCTGTGCCTGCTGATCGACTCGCTGACGCTCCGCGCCGACCCGCCGGTCCTGGTGTCGGGCTGGCGGCGCGTGGTGTCGGTGCGCACCTGGTCGGGCGCGGTCACGCCCGAGCGGACGATGGCCGCCCTGGGCGGCCTGGCGCTCGGACTCGGACTCCTGGTCAGCCTGGACTCGCTCATCTACCTGCTCCCGCTCATCCCGTTCGGCGGCCTCCTGCTGGTGGCGAGACGGCCGGGGGCGGCCCCGTTCTGCCTGGGGGTAGTTCTGGGGGTGAGCTACGGCCTCGTCGATGGCTACGTGCTGAGCCGGCCGTTCCTGGATGCGCTGTCGCACAACCTGGCGCTGATCGGGATCATCGCGGCGTGGCTGACCGCGCTCACGGCCGTGACCGTGCAGCTGCTGCGGGTGCCGAGCGCGCGGCGGCGGATGGCGGCGCTGGCCGCGCGGCGGCCGGCCCGGTGGCTGCCGGGCCTGGCCGCGCTGGTCACGGTGGCCGCGCTGGTCGGCTTCGCGGTCCGGCCGTACGTCCAGATGGTGCACGACGCGCCCGGTCCGGCCGTGTTCCACTACATCGCCGGGCTGCAGCGGGCGCAGGGGCTGGCAGTCGACCCGGCGCGCACCTACGCCGAGAGCACCCTGTACTGGGTGATCTGGTACATCGGCCTGCCCGCGGTGCTGCTGGGCGCGTTCGGCATCGCGCTGCTCGCGCGGCAGTGCGTCCGCGCGCTGCTGCGGCGGCGGGACCCGTCCGGGGCGTGGCGCAACTGGGCGCTGCCGCTCGGGATCACGTGCGTGGGGTCGGCGGCCAGCTTGTGGAATCCCGACATCCTGCCCGACCAGCCGTGGGCCAGCCGCCGGCTGGTGGTCCTGGTGCTGCCCGGGCTGATCGGCTGCGCGCTGTGGGCCGCGGCGTGGCTGACCGGGCACGCGCGCAACCGCGGCGCCCGGCCCGTGACCGCCGCGGTGGCGGGGCTGTTCTGCGTGGGCGCCCTGGGCGTGCCGACCGCCGCCACCGCGTTCGGGGCCGGCCTGACCCACGCCGGGCACTCGTCCGGGCTCAGGGTGACCGCGTCCGGCCTGGCCTTCAAGCGGGCCGGCGGCGGGGAGACCAGCGCCGTCACGCAGCTGTGCTCGTCCATCCCGCCGAACTCCTCGGTGGTGATCCTCGACCGGGCCATGGCTCAGCAGTTCACGCAGGTCATCCGGGGCACGTGCGGCGTCCCGGCGGCCTGGATGGTCGGCCGGCCGCCCACCGCGGTGGCCGGGGTGCTGAACGGCATCGCCCGGGCCGGGCGGCAGCCCGTGCTGCTCGCGGCCCGGCCCGGCCAGCTGGCCGGGTTCGGCGGCACCCCGGCCCGGGTCCTCGACCTGGCCACGACCCAGGACCCGCACCAGCTGACCAGCCCGCCGACGGCACTGGCTACCATCCACTTCGTGATCTGGATGCTCGCTCCGCGAGCCGGGGGGACGGGCGCATGACCGACCTGTGCCAGGCTGACGCGGTCACGCTGGCCGGCCTGCTGCGCGCCCGCGAGGTGTCGGCGCGCGAGGTCGTGGCGGCGCACGTGGCCCGGGCCGAGACGGTCGGCGGGCCGGTCAACGCCATCGTGACGGCGACCTTCGAGACGGCCCTGGCCCGGGCCGCGGCGGCGGACGAGGACCTGGCCCGCGGCGCGGCGCCGGGCCTGCTGCACGGCCTGCCCGTCGCGCACAAGGACCTGCACGACACGGCCGGCGTTCGCACGACCTACGGGTCGCCGCTGTTCGCCGACTACGTGCCCGAGGTCGACGACCTGGTGGTGCAGCGGATGGCCGCGGCCGGGGCGATCAGCCTGGGCAAGACCAACACCCCGGAGTTCGGGGCCGGCTCGCACACGGTGAACCCGGTCTTCGGGGCGACCCGCAACCCCTACGACCTGAGCCGCACCGCGGGCGGGAGCAGCGGCGGCGCGGCCGCCGCGCTGGCCGCCCGGCTGATCTGCCTGGCCGACGGCAGCGACCTGGGCGGGTCGCTGCGCAACCCGGCCAGCTTCTGCAACGTGGTCGGGTTCCGGCCGTCGCCGGGCCGGGTGCCGAAATGGCCGTACTCCGAGGTGGCCAACGTCATGGGCGTGTCCGGGCCGATGGGGCGGACGGTGGCCGACGTCGCGCTGCTGCTGGCCGTGCTGGCCGGGCCGGACCCGCGCGCGCCGTTCGCGCTGGACGCGCCGCCGCCCGCGCTGGCCTCACCGGCCGGGGTGGCCGGGCTGCTGGAGCGGGACGTCCGGGGGCTGCGGGTGGGGTGGAGCGCTGACCTCGGGCTGCCCGTCGAGCCGGCGGTGCTGGCCACGCTGGCGCCGGCCCGGCAGGTGCTGTCCGACCTGGGATGCGTGGTGGCCGACGCGGCCCCGGACCTGTCCGGGGCGGACGAGGCGTTCCGGACCTTCCGGGCCAACGGGTTCGTGAAGGCCTACGGGGCGCTGGTCGCCGGCCATCCCGGCCAGGTGGGGCCGAACGTGACCTGGAATGTCCAGGAGGGACTGGCGCTCACCATCGACGACCTGCGCCGGGCGACCGAGCTGCAGGCGGCGGTGGCGGAGCGCGTCACGGAGTTCTTCGCGAGCTTCGATGTGCTGGCGTGCCCGGTGAGCCAGGTGGCCCCGTTCGACGTGGAGCTGGACTGGGTGCGGGAGATCAACGGCCGACCGCAGCAGACCTACATCGACTGGATGGCGTCGTGCTACCGGATCACGATGACCGGGCTGCCGGCGATCTCGGTCCCGGCCGGGTTCACCCCGACCGGGCTGCCGGTCGGACTGCAGCTGGTGGGGCCGCGGCGGTCGGACTGGGACCTGCTCGGCATCGCCCGCGCGTTCGAGGCGGCGACCGGCTACGGCAGGGTCGTCCCGGCGCTCTCGTAGGCCTCGGGCGGGACGCCCGCGGGCTTGGGTGCCGCCTGCTTCGCCCGGCGGACCGCCTTGGCCAGGCTGCGGCCGATGAGCAGGCCGGCCCCGCCCCA
>Ga0193726_1001663_pt1 | contig 16750 bp, 13 predicted proteins | sample H2c1metaG_FD_144928 | JGI IMG/M metagenome (GOLD analysis project Ga0193726, IMG submission 144928) | Soil microbial communities from a riparian zone of the East river system, Colorado, United States - H2c1 | ecosystem: Environmental > Terrestrial > Soil > Riparian zone | place: USA: East River... | reverse complement strand
GCCCGCGCACACTCGCCGCAGAAATTCCAATGTCCGACGCAAGCGACGCAACGCGATCCGCCGCAACCAACAACGCACCCTGCGCTGTTTCCGCCACCACATATTCAAAGTCAGGATGAAATGCCAGCGCGCGATTGTGTGGCAACGTCCACGGAGTCGTCGTCCAAATCACCGCGTCCACACCAGCGCCCAGTTTTTCAGCAGCCGCATCGCCAACCACCGGAAATTTCACCCACACGGAAGGACTGGTGTGGTCCTCGTATTCCACTTCCGCTTCTGCCAGCGCGGTGTGATCGTGCAGACACCAATAAACCGGCTTCAATCCGCGATACGCATATCCCTTTTCCAAAAATGTTAAAAACGCGTCCGCCGTGCACGCTTCATATTCATGACTCATCGTCAGATACGGATCTTCCCATCGCCCCAGCACGCCCAGCCGCTTGAAATCCCGCCGGTGTTGATCCACAAATTTATTCGCAAACTCGCGGCACTTTTTGCGAAAATCCGCCGCGCTCACCGCGCCTTTGCTGCCCAATTCTTTTTCAACTTGAGTTTCAATCGGCAGTCCGTGGCAATCCCATCCCGGCACGTACGGCGAACGAAATCCCGCCATAGTTTTTGACTTCACAACCATGTCCTTCAAAATTTTATTCAGCGCCGTGCCCAAGTGAATCGCGCCCGTCGGATACGGAGGCCCGTCATGCAGCACATACGTCGGCGCATTCGCGCGCGATTTCTGAATCCGCGCGTATAGTCCTTCCGCTTCCCACTTCTCCAACTGAATAGGCTCCGCCTTCGGCAGACTCGCCTTCATCGGGAAGTCCGTCTTCGGCAAATTCAGTGTGCTTTTTAAATCTGTTGGCTTCGTCATTTTAGTTTTTGTCGCTGCAAGTTGGATTGTCCATGCTACCAACGAACGCGCTTATCGCAAAGAGCGCACGCACTTCGGTAGTGGCTCAGTTTCTGAGCAGCGGGCGTTTTTGACTACACTCCGGGAGGTGGACTCGCGCGATCTATTCCCGATCAAACACAAAAATATTTCTGGGCTTGTTTTCCCCGGCCAGAATTATGCTCAAAGTCACGGTCTTAAGATCCGTGGAAAGCTCGAACTGTTGTGTGTCTATGAGCTTGCCTTTGTATTTGCGTGTAATTTCCAAGCTGCGCTCGTTTAGGCGGCGGCCCGACGACGTCAAATCCGGAGGCGCATCTGGACCGCTGTCCGGATATTCGTTCCGATCGAACTTAAGACTCCGGGTGATTTGTATTTGGGGATCGTCAATTGAAAGACCGTCAGCTTCGTAAGACTTGATCTGGAGCTTCATCGCCGAATCCGGCTTCGCGTTGTCCGAATCCCATGTGCCCGCAAATCCCGAGCTTCCCGTCGTCCGCTGGTAAACAAAATGCGTTGTCGATTTTGAACCGTCGGACTCATAACCCGTAAACTCGTCGGTTAGCGTATTGCCGTCGGCAGAAAGCGTCCAATCCGCCGTAAGGAGCATGCGGCCGTCCTTCTTGCGCACGACTTTCCAGTTGTTCGGTCCCTTCGCCGTGATCGATAGAGTGCTCCCGCTCAGAGCTGGCTGCTCAGTTCCATCAACTACAATTGTGTCGACCGCGCCGGGCTGAAACGTGATGACGTACTTGTTTGCGCCCGCAGCCTCCACCTTCATTTCGTCGGTGAGTTTGCTTTTGCCTGGGTTCACCTTCCATTTGCCTACGAAGGGATCGTTTGCCGCCCATAACGTGCCGGTAATCAGACCAGCAACCAGCAGTGACTGAAGAATGCGATTTAGCATTAAGTTCTCCCGAGATGTATTCGGTTCGTCGAGCAGGTATCTGCGACGCGTGCTCGCGAACTGATTGCGAGTTGTCCCAACACTCGGAAGTGAAGACGATTTGAACGGTAATTTGTTACACCTTCAGTTCTTCTTATGCTTGATGCCCAAATAGCTCAGAAAAGAACGCAGCAGCTCGCGCTTAAGTGACATGTCATCCTTCGGAAGCACGGCCTGCCAATTCTGCATATCGTGATCCACCAGAATCAGCTCAATCAGAGTGCTGATCAACGTTACGAGCGCAAAGGAGACCGCCATTTCCGGGTCGAGACGTTTCACCTCCTTGCGACGTACCAAGAACAAGTCGACCAGATACTGGAATGTGCGCATCTCCAGTCCGGCCGCTTTTTTATAAAAAGAAGTGTGATCGCGGCCCTGCGTGAATTTGCGGAGAGCACGTAGGAGTGCCGCGTTGGCGCGGTAGCCGACCAGCAGGTTGTTGATGAGCTGCTCGGCAAACACGGCCAGCGGAATCTGTCGCGCCATGTCCGGCGTGAGCATCGTGCGTAGCCTTTCGTCCTGACGCTCCAGGATGCCGATGATCACCGTTTCAAGCAGCGCCTCTTTGTCCGGAAAACGGCGATAGATAGCCCCGGGCGTTAATCCAGCGTGCCGCGCGATGCGCGGAATTGTGGCGCCCTCTAGTCCGTGCTGCCCTAGAACTTCGGCCGCTGCCTTCAGCAACTTACGCATTGATTCCCTGCTGCGGGCTTGTTGGGGAGCAAGTTTCTTGTTGGCCATATCCTTCCTTTATATCAGCTCAGCAAAATTATACTTGACACGAATGTAAATGTAAATATACATTTACATTTATAGGAAACAAATTCGCACCGGCGCATGTTTTTTCGGGATTGGCCCCACCCGCAAGCGCATTGAGGAGGTTCTTATGGCTGCCGCAACCATTACCACTCACCTGGTCTTCTTGTTCTTGCTCGTCGTTGCTCCTATTTGGGATTTGTACGCCACTCCGAAGTTGAAACGTAATCCCAGTTCCGAAAACAAAATCCGCCACTATAAGACGATTTGCACTCAGCTCTGGCTTGCCAGCGCGCTCGCAATTGTTGCCATCGGCTTCCGCCCGGTGTTCACGATCAGCCCTTCGCCCGGTGAAGTCTCCTGGTTATCACTGCACGCTTGGGTTCGCTACCTGGCAGGAGCGCTGATCGCGATACTTTTTATTATTTCTGTGGCGCTTCCGATCGGCATCATTATTTGGAAAAAGGTGACGAAGCGGCCGCGCAAGTATTCCTCTGCCGCCCTGAAATCGTTCAGCTACTTCTTCCCTGCGACTTGGACCGAGCGCCGCTGGTGGGTGTTCGTCAGCATCACGGCGGGAGTTTGCGAAGAAGTTCTGTTCCGTGGCTTCATGCTGCACTACTTACACGTTTTTCCCTGGACGCTGAACCTTACGCTGGCGCTGTTGATTTCCTCGGTAATTTTCGGATTGAACCATCTCTATCAAGGCGCTGACGGAGTCGCTGGGACTGCGATCGTTGGCTTTCTTTTTGGCGTATTATTTCTGTTGACCGGGAATCTTCTGCTTCCGATTATCTTCCATGTCGTGATGGATCTGCGCATGCTCGCCATATTGCGGCCTCCGGCTGATCCTCCATCCTAAGAATCAACGACTCAGTCCTGAATCCTGATTTTTCGGCCACATTCATCGCATCCCTGGCAACCCGCTGCATCGCGCTTACGTCTATAGCAACGGAACGGCGAGTGGAACCCAAACCAGGAGAACTAAGCGGAAGCCAACCAGCGGCGCGGCAACATCACCGGTCATGACACCATCGGTGCTCGCTTGCCCTACAAAAAAATACGAAGCTGCCAGCGGCTTCTGCAATCACGGTCATGAACGATGAAAAGGACATGACTTCCCAGCCCGGCCCCGGCACGACCCGTCGCGACGAGCGCATCTCTCCCGCGAGCCGATTCACAACACGCCTTCTGCTGCAAAGTGGTGGCAGAGCAAACCAAATCTTCTCCAACCTAAAAGATTTACTAACCGTGCGTGCGCCGAAATTCGCGCATCCATCCGCATCAACACAAACCATCACGCTGAAGGACGAAAATTTCGGCCGCTCGCAATTCGCTTCCTTCGCGTTTCACGGTAGTCTCGCGTTGCTGCTTCTTCTGACCTTCGTCGCGAGCCCTCCGGTAATTAAGAAAATCTCGCTCGATGGATTCAGCGGCATCTTTGCGCCGCCGCCCGACGTGCTGAGAAATGTTACGCGCACTCCGGGCCAGCTAAATTCTCCCGGTGGTGGAAATGGCGGCGAACGCAATCCACTTCCGCCGACCGTCGGCCAACTTCCACCAATTAGAAACGAGAGGCAAATCGTCGCGCCTTCATCTCACACATTTCCAGATTCAGTCTTGCTCGTGGCACCGACAATCGAGGGCGCCCAAGATTTGAACATCCGAACCAACGATCTGCCGAATTGGGGCGACCCGAATTCGACTAGTCGTACAAACTCGGACGGTCCCGGTTGCTGTCAGGGTATTGGGACCGGCCCCGGCCATACAGTTGGCACTGGTAGCGGGCCATCTTATGGGCCGAATCGAGGGTCGGGCAATAGTCCAATCGGTCCTCCAGGCAACGGCGTCCGATCTCCAACCTGTCAATTCTGCCCACGTCCCGAATATTCCGACGAAGCCCGCAGAACTCATTTCCAGGGCCTCGTAATGCTAAACGTCGTCGTCCTGGCCGATGGCCGCGCCGGCCGCATCGAACTCGTCAGCGGCCCGGGCCTTGGCTTGGATGAAAAGGCCATCGAAGCTGTACGCAACTGGCGATTCAATCCTGCCATCGGCCCAAATGGGAAAGCAGTGGCCGTAACAATCCCAATTGAGGTGCAATTCCAGTTGTTCTAACCCTAATCGCGGGCCTTCTCAGCACTTGTTGTCTTGAGAAACCTGAGGAGGCCCGCAAACGTCTTATGATAGAATGGATAGAACGGCAGTTAGAGTGGCGGAGGGCCAGACAACTATTCCGTGGAGTTTGTATCTAACTGAGTAGCGTATTCTACCGTCAGGAACCTGGACATAACTATGCTGAAACTTACGCCAAACCGAGACCCAAACGCTCCAAGATCCGAGTCCGTGAATCTTCCGGCCGGTGAGTTCACTCCCGGATTGGAATATAAGAAGCACGCCATGGAGCAAAGCTTCTTTGAAAATCTGAAGGATTTCTTCACCGAGCGGCCCGTCAAAATCGGCAAGGCCTCCAAGGACGACGCTTTCGCTCCGGTCGAATTCGACAACGGATTCGCCGACAATTTCAAAGAATGGTTCCGCGGCGGGCCCAAGGCTGCCGGCGGTGCAATGGCTTCCTTGCGCGGCGCAAATGCGCCCGGCATCAAGATCGAATACAAACCGTTCTACAAAACATTCTTAACGAATCTTAGAGATCTAATCGCGCCGCCGAAACTGGCTCCTCTGAAAGTCACCAGCACACCCGTGAAAGTTCGCGACATCTGGACGAAAGATGAAATGTTCAGCCGCTCGCAAATCGTTTCGTTCTCGATTCACGGAAGCATTATCCTGCTGATTCTGATTCCATTTCTTCGCGCGGTTTCGACCGACGTAAAAGCGAAGACTCTCAACAATATGATTGTCACGCCGCTCGACGTTTCTGAATACAAAGCCAAACTGCCCGCGGGCCCGAAGCCTGCCGGTGGTGGAGGCGGAGGCGGCGATCACGAATTAGTTCCGGCCAGCAAAGGCAAGTTGCCCAAGTTCAGTCAACAAGCGCAACTCGCCCCGCCGGAATTGATTCGCAATCCGAATGCGAAATTGATGGTCACCCCGACCTTGATCGGCCCAGATAGTTTGAAGGTCGATAATTCCAACATGGATCGTTGGGGAGATCCTCTCGGCAAATCGATTACAGATTCAAACGGTTCCGGTTCCGGCGGTGGTATGGGCACTGGATCCGGCGGCGGCATCGGTTCCGGAAATGGCGGCGGTCTTGGCCCCGGTTCCGGCGGCGGCACAGGCGGCGGAGCTTTCCGCGCCGGTGAAAATGGCGTCGGCATGCCCGTGTGCGTCTATTGCCCCAAGCCCGAATATTCTGAAGAAGGCCGCAAGGCTCGCTTCATGGGAACGGTTTATTTGCAGGTAGTTGTTCTTGCGAATGGCCATGCCGGCGAAATCAAATTGATCAAGGGCGTAGGAATGGGCTTGGACGAAAAGGCCATCGAGACGGTAAGAACTCAGTGGACCTTCAAGCCTGCCATCGGCCCGAACGGGAAACCGGTTCCTACGATCGTGCCGGTCGAAATCGCTTTCCAACTTTACTAAACTAAACAAAGTTCTCCGTGGGAGCGTCGTCAGATGCTCCCGCTTTTTTTTGCCCGTCGGTTTTTCCTGGGCGAATTCTCACGTCTCGAAACTCGCCGCAGCAACTGTCTTCACACATCACGCGTTCTGCTAAAATCAGCGTCATGATGCGAATCGACCGTCCCGCGTTTCGCCCAAAAAATTTGCGACCTCACAGCGCAATCTCCATCGCTGCGCTTTCACTGATTATTTCCTGCGCGCTTGTAATGTCTTCTCGCGTGAATGCCCGGCAAGCAGCCGAACAAACGGCCTACCTCGAAATCAGCGCACGCGTCTCTCCTACTGGCGGACATCCGGAACCGGCGCGCGGCTTAACAATTTATCTTCTGCGAAAAAGCTACGAAGGAATTCAAAAAGAAGCCGACGCCGCGGAACCACTCCCGAAAATCGATGACTTCATCGCCGGCCTGGAATTGTCCGCTCCGCTAAAAGCATGGATGGTGAAGCACCAGATTGTCGATTTCTCAGGTCCCGCTTTTCCAAAGGCAATTACGGGCGAAGACGTTTGGAATATTCCCGAATTCAAAACGGCGTATATGGATCGCAATGCGGGCGACCGCACCGTAAACCTTCCCAAGTCGCACGCTAGCGAAGCGGATAAGCAGAAGCATCCCGAAAAATATCAGCAAGCTGTTCAGGATTACGTTGCGGCGTTCAAACAATTCGTCAACGCAAATCCCGACACCCTTTCAACCATGTACGTCGCGCTAGAAGAAAAAGATCCCGGACATCGCTGGAAGAAAATTCTGGTCGACCGAAGCGCGCGCGTTCATCGGCACGCCCTCGAACTCGCACAGGTGCAGTATCTCGCCGGTCAGACAGACACCGATCTCGACGGCCACGGCCGCATCGATCATCTCGCACCGGGCAATTACTGGCTTTCTACTCTCGATAACGAAGCGCTTGCAGGCGATGCGCGCATACGATGGGATTATCCTGTCCGCATTACAGCGGGCCGTTCGGCCGCCGACCTTTCCAACGTGAATGGCGTGGAGCCGGGTTCGCACTAACCTGCGCGTATCTTTCAGCTTCAATTTCCCAATCAAAACTCATTCCCATACTTTCTTTACGATACGGCAGTCACACACTACACTGATTGCATGGGCACTCCAGCCCTCTGGATAATTTTCAATGCAGGCGTTCTTCTCCTGCTCATTCTCGACCTCGGCGTACTGAATCGCCGCGCGCATGAAGTGTCCATGCGCGAAGCCACCGCATGGAGCGTCTTTTGGATAGCTCTCTCCCTCGGATTTAACCTTTGGATTCTTCACGTTCATGGCAGCGAAAAAGCGCTTCAGTTTTTCGCCGGCTATTTAATCGAGCAGTCCATGAGCGTGGACAATATTTTCATCTTCATCTTAGTTTTTCGATCCTTCGGGGTGGAGCAGCGCTACCAGCATCGCGTTCTTTTCTGGGGAATTCTCGGCGCGCTAATTCTTCGCGGCACGATGGTTGGCCTTGGCACCGCGCTCATCCGGAAATTCGAATGGACACTCTACGTCCTCGCCGCTTTTCTCGTTGTCGCTGCGATCCGCATGTTGTTCCGCAAAGAAACGGAGCCGCATCCCGAGCGCAGCCGTCTGCTTCGCTGGACGCAGAAAATATTTCCCGTCAGCCACAACTATCACGGGCAAAAACTCTGGATACGCGAAGCTGGGAAACTGATGGCCACGCCGCTCCTGCTGGTGCTGCTGGTCGTGGAAGCCACTGATTTCATTTTCGCGCTGGATTCGATTCCTGCCGTGTTCGGAGTTACGCGCGATCCCTTCATCGTTTACAGTTCCAACATCTGCGCAATTCTCGGGCTTCGCGCATTTTATTTCCTTCTCGCTGGAGTCTTGCCCGCGTTTCGATATTTGGACGAAGGCCTCTCAGTTGTACTACTCTTCGTTGGCGCTAAAATGCTGTTGGTGCATTGGATTGAAATCCCAACCGCGGCCGCGCTCGGAATTATCGGAGCAATTCTCGCGATTTCAATTCTTGCGTCCATCATCGCAACGCAACGTGAAAAACACGGGAGCAAATCCGTGAAACAATCGAAGTCCGGAGATCAATGACATCATTCGGTATGAGGAACATGATCGACGCCACTACAATTCGTGATTTGTTCAGCCATCTCGCCGCGCCCGGCGAGAAAGTGCGTCAGCAAGCCGCGCAAATGCTTTTCGATTTAGGCCGCGCGCTAAGCCGCGAAACAATTGAGCAGTGGTCACAGGACGCCGACTTTCGTTCGCTGCTGATCACTGATCAGGATTCGCCGCGCGCGACGGTTGGCATCGCAGTCAGTCCCGGATTATTCGCGAACATCCGCGTGGCAAATGGCAATCCGAAACTGGCGAACGTCCCGCCCGATCAGGACGCCGTTGAATTCGAGCTGCACTTTTCGCGCATTCAATCGACCAGCAAAGAATCACCGGCTACTTCCGTGCGTCTCGACATTTTGACCACGCAAAATCAAGACGGCGAAGGCGCAATCGCAAATTTTCTAAAGAAATTCGGCGAAGGAATTCAGCAAGTAGAATACGAAGTTTCAAACGTAGACAGCGCCACAAAAATCCTCGCCAATAAATTCGCGCAGAAATCCATTTACTCGGCAACCCGCGCAGGCGCGGACGGCACACACGTAAATTTTTTCCTGGTGAACACTTCAGGCGGCAAAAAAATCTTGATCGAACTGGTAGAACCTAAATCGTAGGGGCGGGTCCGCGACCCGCCCGCCTCTAATTGGGCGCGGCAACTGCTTCGTACGCTTCCCACGTCAATAGCGCGTAAAACCTACGTCCGTCCATAAACCGGCACTGCAGCTCCGTGAATCACGCGCGCATCATCCGAACACAAATACACAATTACCTTCGCAATATCATCCGTCTTCGGCCAAACGTTGAAATCCGCTTTCGGCATTGCGCGCCGATTCGACGGTGTATCCATAATGCTGGGCACAATCGAATTCACGTTGATGTTGTAAGGCTTCACTTCTTCCGCCAGCGAATCAAACAGCGCCATCACTCCAGCCTTTGAAGCCGCATACATCGCCGCGCCCGCCGCGTGTCCGTAACCGGCTTTTGACGCGACGTTCGCAATTGCTCCGCGATTTTGCCGAATCATTCCGGGAAGAATCGCGCGCGTCATCACAAACGCAGCGCGCAAATTCAGGCTGAGCATCATGTCGTAAGTGGCCGTGTCCGTTTCCCAAAGTTGTTTTCCGCCCGCGTACCCACCGACCGCAATTACCAGCGCATCAATCGCGCCATACTTTGATTCCGTCTCCGCTACAAATTGTGCCACAGCCTTTTCATCTGTAACGTCAAGCGATACTCCAATCAATCCTTCTCCAGCCTGTTTTGCCAGCGCGTCATATTCCGCTTGCTTCACAAACGTGGCAATCACGCGCGCTCCGGTCGCAAGAAATGCGCGCGCAACAGATCCGCCCAGCGCGCCGGTTCCGCCGGCAACTACAATCGTTCTTTGTTGATTTGTTTTCTTTTCAATGTCCATAATTCCCTTCCGATTAATTTATTCGCCGTTCTGCTCGAGCAATTTCGCAACAAGTGCTGTCCAACCTGTTTGATGGCTCGCGCCCAATCCTGCGCCTGTATCGCCATTAAAATATTCGTGGAACAACAGTAAATCCTTCCAGTGCGGATCGTTTGCGAATTGATCCATGGCCGCGAGCGCGGGGCGCTTGCCGTTTTCGTCGCGCAAAAACAATCGTCCGAGTCGATGCGAAACTTCCGTCGCCACTTCCCAGAGCGTCATTTGGTGGCCGGATCCTTTGGGACACTCCACTTTAATGGCGTCGCCATAATAGTGATGAAATCTCTGAAGAGATTCCACCAACAGAAAATTCAGCGGAAACCAAACCGGGCCGCGCCAATTGGAATTTCCGCCGAACAAAGCGGTGCTGGATTCCGCCGGCTCATAACCTACGCGATATTCGCGTCCATCGACATACATTACAAATGGCGCAGTCTGGTGGACCTTCGATACTCCTCGGATTCCATGCGGTGAAAAGAATTCGTTCTCATCCAACGCGTAAGAAAGCAATCTAGGTAATCGTTCGCGGTTCACCAGCGAAAGCAAACGTCTCACTCCTTTCGGAGTATTCATGGACGCATCGAGATTGGGGCGGAACTCCGGCCTGTTGTCAATGAACCATTGCATGCGATTTCTGAAATCAGGCAAGCGCTCAAGCATTTCCGGCTCAAGAGTGAGCACCGCAAATGCGGGAATCAGTCCAACCATCGAACGTACTTGCAGATAGCGATGCTCGCCGTTCGGAAAATGCAGAACGTCGTAATAAAAACCGTCCTGCTCATCCCACAATTCAATTCCCTGTCCACCGCGATTGTTCATCGCGTCGGCGATGTAAACAAAATGCTCGAAGAATTTTGTGGCGATATCTTCGTAAGCGGGATTTTCCTGCGCCAATTCCAGCGCCATCGCCAGCATATTCAGGCAATAAATTCCCATCCAACTTGTTCCGTCGGATTGCCCGAGATGTCCGCCAGTGGGCAAAGGCTGCGAGCGATCGAACACGCCGATATTATCCAGCCCCAAAAAACCACCTTGAAAAACATTCATGCCGTCGGGATCTTTTCGATTTACCCACCACGTAAAATTAATCAGCAATTTTTGAAAAACGCGCTCCAGGAAATTGCGATCGCCTTTTCCGCGAATACGTTTTTCAATTTTGTAAATACGCCAAGCAGCCCACGCGTGAACCGGTGGATTCACATCTCCGAATTGCCATTCGTATGCGGGCAATTGTCCGTTCGGATGCATGTACCATTCGCGCAGCAACAAGATCAGCTGGCTCTTCGCGTAATCCGGATCAATCATCGCCAGCGGAATTGTATGGAACGCCAAATCCCACGCCGCATACCAGGGGAATTCCCAATTGTCCGGCATGGAAAGTACTTCCTGATTATTTAAATGCGCCCAATCGCGATTTCTTCCGTGCCATCGTTCCGGAGGAGGCGGAGGACCTGCGGGATCGCCTTCGAGCCACTGGCGAACATCGTAATGATAAAACTGTTTCGACCACATCAACCCGGCGAACGCTTGCCTGTAAACATTTTTCGCGTCCGTGCTGAAGTCTGCAGGAGTGCGCGACGCATAAAACTCATCGGCTTCCTTCAGGCGTGCGTTAAATATGTTGTCGAAGCTCGATCCGAAAATGTTTTTGACGGATCCTGTATCCATCGGCGATTCATTCGTCAATCGGAGACGAACGGTGAAACTCGCGCCTGCGGGAATATCCTGACGATACATCGTCGCGGCTTTTGTTCCCGTGTGCGCGGGATTCACGGCGTCCTGCTTGCCGTGCACGACAAAATTATCAAACGCATCCTTCACATATGGAATGCGATTTCTCACTCCGAATAAACGTTCAAAATTTGTTTCGTTTTCTGTGAACAGAGGAGTTGGCGCGCCTTCAGCAATCAGCCAGCGCTTTCCATACAGTTTCTCGTTCAGCTCGAAATAAATCTTTCCGTCCGGAGAAGTTTTTGCGGAAATCTGGGGCACATCGGGATGTCGTCCCCATGACCAACGATTGCGAAACCAAACCGTTGGCAATAACCATAGAGGCGCCGTTTCGGGCCCGCGATTTGCGGCAGTGATACGAATCAGCACATCGTCTTCGGTAGACTTTGCATATTCCACAAAAATATCGAAGTAGCGATTTTCGTTGAGAATTCCGGTGTCGCACAATTCGTATTCCGGCGCGGATTTTCCACGCTTGCGATTTTCTTCCACGAGTTGCGTGTACGGAAATTCCGCTTGCGGATACTTGTACAGAAATTTCATGTAGGAATGCGTGGGAGTCGAGTCGATATGAAAATAATATTCTTTAACGTCTTCGCCGTGATTGCCTTCGTTGCCGGTGAGTCCGAAAAGGCGTTCCTTCAAAATGGGATCGCGTCCATTCCACATCGTCACTGCAAAACAAATTCGTTGCTGAATGTCGCAGATTCCGCCGATGCCGTCTTCACCCCAACGATAGGCGCGAGAACGCGCGTGATCGTGCGGAAAATATTCCCAAGCAGTTCCGCCTGCACTGTAATCCTCGCGAACAGTTCCCCACTCGCGGTTACTGAGATACGGTCCCCAGCGTTTCCAATGGATCTTGTGCTCATGCCATTCTTGGAGTCGTAGGTCTTCTGCGGTTCGCGCGTCGAGTGTCATGAGATTAATTTACTCGCGATTGAATTTTCAATCCGGCGTTCACTTGCGGTCCTTGCTCTTCGAGAGTTCCCACGCTTTGCTGAATTTCCAACTTACATAAGAAGCATGTGTTAGATGCACGAGCAGGCCTTCGCGGCCATCCAAAAAACCGCCGCGAAAAATGTAACGGTAAATGAAGTTTATCGCGGGACGAAACAGAATGTTGATGATGCTGAATCCTACGCGGCGTTCTTCGACGACCATTTCCGCTCCGAGTGAAGAATAGCGATTGGCGTGATCGATGAATTTTTCCAAATTAACGTACGCGTGATGGATTAGATCTCCGTTCAGAATGCCAGTGTTGCTGGCCATTTTCATATCTTCGTGAACAGCGCGGAGTTCAAACTTGGCAAATTCGCGCTTCACTAACCTGAGTTTGCGATCAGGATAGTATCCGGCGCGCTTGATCCATTTATTCAAATAAAGATTTCTACGCGCCATGAAATATCCGCCGAATTGAGGTGCAGATGGCGCGTTTTTCAACGCGAGAATACTTGCCGCTAACTCGGGACTGACTTCTTCATCGGCGTCCAGAGAAAGTATCCAATCGCCGCTGGATTTGGCGATGCAAGAATTTTTCTGCGCGGCAAAACCTTTCCAATCTTCGTCGAACACTATCGCGCCACGAGATTTCGCCAGCGCCACAGTGCTGTCTGTGCTGTGCGAATCCACAACGATAATTTCGTCAGCGAGATTGCGCACGCTTTCGAGCGTGTGAACAATATTCGCTTCTTCGTTGTGAGTGATGATGCAAACTGAAAGCCGCATCAGAAACAGTCTCCTGGCAATTTCGCAAACGCTTTACGCGTTCGAGTTGCGCGTAAGCATGTTACAACGCTATGCGGAATTACGAGATTACAGTTTACAATTTGTGGGAGCGAGGATCATTGAAAGCATTTCGCAAACTACTGCGGCGAACGCCGTTTTATTCCACGGTGAAATCGCTGGGACACTATCCTGATTACTGGTATTGGATTCTGCGCGGAAAGCCGCAGCGATCTCCGCATCTGCTGAAACAAAAAACAGTTGAAGAATATGGGAAGAAATTCGGTCTGCGAATTCTGATTGAGACTGGAACTTACTACGGGGAGATGGTTTCGGCGATGAAATCGCGCTTTGATGAGATTTATTCGATCGAACAAAATCCTGAACTTGCGGCGCGAGCAAAACTGGAATTTTCAAAATATTCTCACATCAAGATAATTCAGGGAGATAGTCAGACAGCGCTTCCGGAATTGCTGAAATCGCTCGATAGGCCTGCATTATTTTGGCTTGACGCTGGATATTACGGATGGTCAGACGAGCGCGTCGATAAAAAAAGACTTGGCGTGGAATTGGATGCGATCTTGCGGCACAGAATAAATGGACATGTGATTTTGATGGATGATGCGCATGGATTGAATGGGAAAAATGGCGCGCTGACGATTGAAGAAGTGACGAAACAAATTCACACGGATTTTCCGAACCGAAAAGTTGAAGTGGCTTTTGATATTCTGCGAATCACCTCTTCGTAAGAAATCTCTTCCTGAAAATCGGGGTGTCGGATTTTTCTGGCAGGGGGGGGTAACTAGAATGCAAACAGCGTACCCTCCCCCTCCCCCCTGTTATGAGCATCAATATCAAAACAAAGGAGTTAGATCGGACGTTTCTGGCATGAATATCAAAACAAAGGAGTTATAAGTCGCTTGTTTTGACATTGATACGGGAGTGAGCTGAAATTGCACCATTTCAGGGCATATTCATAGCTGTGCTGGTGGCCAAATTTGGGATGGCCGGCTCGGTGCCGGCGTGGTGAAATCCTACCTGAAAATTGATCGGAAAAAAGAAACAGCCGGCACTGGGGCGAGCGCCGGCTGTGGTGAAACAACTGCTACTCGGTAAAAAAACTTACAAAGTTAGAACGTGAATTTCGCTCCTAATTGCAATTGCCGCGGCGGCTGGCTGGCCGTGACTTGTGCGAAGCTGCCGCTGGTGACCGTCGTGGATGGGTTCTGATAATTAACGCGATTGAAAGCGTTGAACGCATCGAGTTCGATCATGAGTCCCATGCTCTCGATGGGCAGCCGGAAATTCTTGCGAAGAGAAAGATCCCACGAGAAATATCCGGGGCCGATGATATTCCCGATAGGAGCGTTCCCAAGACCTGTGGTGATTCCGGTAGCGGTGAAAGCGGCAGTATTGAAATAGCAGAGGTGCGTGCCGCAGGGAGTGATGCCCGGACTGATTGCAGTGCCGCTGACCATGTTTGCGCGGTCGGTGAAATTTTCACCGGACAAGGCGCCGAGCTGCGCCGAACCGGTGACCGTAAGTGGAAAGCCGGATTGTGCGCGCGTGATTCCTGAGAGCTGCCATCCGGAAATAACCGCGCCCGAAAAACCTTTGCGATCCTTAAACCACGGCTCATTCAAGGTGTAGGATGCAACGAAAGCGTTCCTAATATCGAACGACAACGGACCATAGTCATACTGCTTCCAGGAAATTGTCTGGCCTGCAGCATTCTTGCAGGTGATGGCGCATTCCGGTTGGGGATTATCGTTCAGACCGTTGGCGTTGCCGAGAGCGTTCGAGTAGGTGTAACTGACTTGCAGTGTGACGAAGCCCTTCGTCTTGCTGGCTGAAAGTTGGAGGCTGTTGTAGTTGGAAGTGCCGTCGCTCCGGAACTGCGAGATATCCGTGTAGCCCAAAAACGGACGAACCTGATTGATGGTGGTGGTGCCCGTTATAGCCGCAGCCGTGGCAAATGATGGGACGTTGATATTCGGCTCGCGCAATAGATGTCGCGCTTCGTTTCCAACGTACGCGGCTTGCACCATGATGCCGCCGCGAAATTCATGTTGGACGCTGAGGCTATACGAGACGACATGGGCTACGACGAGACTCGGATCAATGGCGCTAACTCCGAACACCGTGGGCGCCGCACCGGAAGTGGGAAGCGCCGCAATATTTCCGGAGAGGAAATTCACCTGCTGCAGGAACGGTACGATACCCGTCTGGCCGAAGATGATGTTGCCTTCCGGTCTGTCGTAATACAGACCCGCGCCAGCGCGGATCACAGTGTTATCGCCGAACGGGGTGAAAGCCACACCAACGCGGGGAGCGGCTGTGACTTGAGGCTTGTAGAAACCGCGTTGCGCGCCAGCGGAAACATTCAGCACAAAAGGACTGTTGCCGTTGGGCACTCGGCCAAGTTGATCCGCGGGGACGCCGCCGGGGCGCACGAGACCATCAATAATATAACCGCCACCAGCGGGGCCCGGATTGCAGGCACCGGGCGTGGTAGATGTGGGAGGACAATCAAACACAAGGCCGGAGCTGAGCGGCGCAGATGGAATATTGGCGCCGTTGACGGTCAAGCCCGGAATTGCGGTGTACAGGCTTGGATCAAAATTCACCGCGTTATTTCCCTGCGTGTAGATTGGAATGGTGTAATCAACACGGACGCCAAGTTCGAGACTGAGCCTTCGCGTGACCCTCCAACTATCCTGAATGTAAGAGCCCCAATCGTTGAATCGGAAATGCCCGATGGGGTCGGCTGAAAACTGAGAGAGGCTGTTGTAATTTCCCAGTAGAGAATCCGCAAACTGGTCGGTGGTTGTGTTCGGATTGGCAGAGCTGAAATTTAGCTGGCCCTGCGTAGCGTCTGTTCGCGAGTTTTGATCTTTGCGATTGCGCGCATAAAGAACGCCGAATTTGATGGTGTGATTCCTGACCTGCCAGGAAACGTTGTCGGACGGGGAAATATCGACAGTTGGCGCGAGCAGGAATTCAAACGGGCCAAGAAATTCCGCGGGGCATGTGGTGGTCGGACAAGTTCCCGAGTAGGTGCCCGACGGAATTCCCGTTGGGAAAGGTCCGACACCCGGAAACGGTTCGACATAATTTGTGGAGGTAAATCCGTACGTGGCTTGCTGCCACAAATTACCGGTAGGCGGAATCCGCTGCTTGTTCCAGGCAACAGTGAGCTTCGCCTCGTTCACGAGATGAGATGAGATTGTCCAGACGTCACCAGCCTGAAAGCTATATCCGGGCCGAACACGGAGTTGGGGTGACGTAGGCAGTGCGCCACCCGGTGAAAAAGGACCGAACGGATCCACGAGAATCAGGTGATCATAAAGTGCGCGGAAGAAGATGGTGTGAACGTCGTTCGGGTGATAGTCGAGACGGCCAATATATTCCGACCAGTTCTGCGGAGTGACCGGCGCGAATGTGGCGTTATTTGCGGTAGCGAGATTCGTGAATGCCGCGGCCGATTCCGGAGTGGCGCCGGGAGTTTCCATCATGCTGTAGATATTTGCGATTGCTTTGCCGCCGGACGAAATACAGCTTGGGTTCAACGCGGTTCCTGTGCC
>Ga0193726_1001662_pt1 | contig 16753 bp, 14 predicted proteins | sample H2c1metaG_FD_144928 | JGI IMG/M metagenome (GOLD analysis project Ga0193726, IMG submission 144928) | Soil microbial communities from a riparian zone of the East river system, Colorado, United States - H2c1 | ecosystem: Environmental > Terrestrial > Soil > Riparian zone | place: USA: East River... | reverse complement strand
CTTGCGCCTGCGCCCGGAACGGGAGGGCAACATTCTTATCAATATATAACTGAGAAGCCACGTATACAAAGTCATAGCAGGCTCCGTGCATGAGTATGCCAGCAATCATCATCCACGTGATCGCGCCGGGTGCCGCGACAGCGAAGAGCCCATAACGAATTGCCCAGGCAATAAGGCCCATAATCAGCACCCACTTGATCCCAAATTGCCTGAAAAACCATGGCATGAGAAGTAAAAAAAAGACTTCCGATACTTGGCCAAACGTCATTTTGAAGGCCGGATCCGAAATGTTTGCAGATTTCAGGAAGATTGGAACGTAGGCAAAGTAACTTGCAAACGGTATGCTGATCAGGAACAATCCCAGCAAAAAAATGATATAAGGAGCTGATGTGAATTGTTTCAGTACATCAAGTCCCAACACTTCACGCACAGAAATCCTTACGGCAGCACCCTTCGGCGGTATGTGTGGAAGTGAAAAGCTATATAGCCCCAACAGGAGGCTGCCGGCACTGGCGACATAGAGTGGGGCTGTTGTGCTATCTCCCTGCAAAACATAACTGACAATAATTCCCGCGCCGATCCAGCCTACTGTTCCAAAAACACGGATAACCGGAAATTCTTTTTCCCTGTTGCCTGCGAGATGGAGAACCGTCGCTGACGCAAGACCCACGGTCGGCATATAGCAAAGCATGTGAAGAAACATAAAGCTGAGAAAGACGGCAGGGTTGCCGGCACCAAAGGATGGGGCGCAAAAAAGAAAGACCCCGCTTAAGAGGTGCATGACCCCCATCAGTTTCTCAACCGCGAAAAAACGGTCGGCGACCATACCCAGAAAAAAAGGTGAGACAATTGAACCGATGGGACTGGCAAGATATACAAGATAGATAACCCCGCTCATCCCGTGAGCCTTCATATAATTGCCACCGGTGGCGTACCAGGACCCCCAAATAAAAAATTGCAGGAACATCATTAGCATCAGGCGCCACTTGATAAACCTACTCATAGGTCAACTGCATGTCCCTTACATGTTTCATCTCTCAATAAATATTTGATCAGGCAATTGCGGCCCTGGAACTGGTTAGCCGGGGTTGCGACATGGCTTTTTGCACCAGTTGCTTCATATATCGTAAACCCCTGCGTGTTGCCTTGTCGATTTCATCAATGCCACATACTTTGTGATTACGTAGCACCGGCAGGCAATATTCGGAGGCAAGATACCCATCATAAGCCTGTTGGGCCAACGCATTGATAAACGATTCATAATTGATCTTTCCTCCATGATTGGGAGCAGGATCCAAGACGATGTCCCCATTCTCAGTTTCACTGAAATTCCATGCTCCATAATGAGTATAACGAATGTAGTCTTTACATTTTTCCACGGCCTCCTGAACATAGTCTGTGCGCTGACGATCAAAAAACATCGGTACATCCAAACATATCTTAAGGTTTGGGCGGTCTACCTCCTTTGTCATGGCGAGCACATCCTCATAACCCGGGGTCAGGACGGGCCCGTGATTTTGCAATACGACATCAATGCCGAGGTCTGACGCCCAATCGGCGGTTTCCCTTATACCCCTCACTGCCCGGTTCCAAAGTTTAAGTTCGGGAGCAAACATGGGTTTAAAATAGTTTCCCCGATCATATGGACCATACATCGCGGGCATATCGTCATTGATAATGCCCGGCCATGCAGCGAAAACTTTGACCATCTTTACTCCAAGGTCATGTGACAGTTCAAGGATATAACGCATCATGGCCAAATTATTTTCCCGTTCCTCCATGAGGTTACTGCAAAAGTTGCTTAGGCTTTCCACCGCGACAAGCTCGATGCCTTCATCAGCAGCTAACGACCTGATCCTTGCCCTGTCAGCCTTCGAGAGATCAAGCGGCGATGCGACCGGTCTCTTCGCTTCGATCGACAAACCGTCAAACCCCATTTCCTTTGCCTTATGAATCTGTTCATCAAGGCTGAGCGCTTTTCCGTCATAAAATAACCCGGAATACGTGATGCTAAAGAGTGCAAATTTCATGTTGGCGGCAATTAAATCATTAAAGAGGAACTAAGGCTAAGTTAACAATAAGACATGAATTTAAGGCGATTTTGACTATACGTTAATCCGTTTTTGCGGGTATGGTGTATTTTCAGAGACAAGGAATTATTTGATGAGTAATAGTAAAATTTATGAAAATAAGGGTCAATATCTTAGATAGTCTTTGTGAATGCGAGTTCGAGTCTGAAAACCTCCAACAGGTATCAATGCAAAGAAATGCAAGCGGCTGTAAAACGATGATTTGCAGCCGCTTTTTATTTACTCATGGCACATGGTTTATCTTTAACGGTTGCTTTAATCATTGCTAACATTCGTAGCTAAATTGCTACTTTCGTTTCGAGCCCGGTCTTGCCCTCGAATCGCAAATAGTTTTTGTAAAAAGAAACCCAGGCAGACCCCGGACGTACCTGAATTAGAACTCATGACCAGGAAAAAGAATTAATATCTTCATTTTTTACAAAAATTTTCGGAAGGATTGATACCGATTGTATCTCTTAAAAACAATCTCTTAGTAAAACGGCAATTTTTTTATGAAAGAAACTAAAGTGGGCGTTATCCTGAATGGTGTTACCGGGCGAATGGGAACCAACCAGCATTTGCTGCGGTCCCTTACTGAAATAATAAAACAGGGTGGCGTGAAAATCGGACCGAGTGAAACAATCATGCCCGATCCCGTATTGGTAGGACGCGATGAAAGTAAACTGCAAAAACTTTGTGCACTTTCAGGCATAAAAAAAATGAGTACTGATCTTGATAAGGTGCTCAATGATCCTTATAATATAATTTATTTCGATTCTCAAATCACAACAAGACGTGCGGACGCCGTAAAAAGAGCGATACGGGCCGGCAAACATATTTACTGTGAAAAACCTGTTGCAGTGAATACCGAAGAGGCGTTGGAATTGTATCAACTTTGTAAAGAAGCAGGTGTAAAGAATGGTGTGGTGCAGGATAAACTGTGGCTGCCCGGCATCATAAAATTAAAGCGACTCATACAACAAGGGTTTTTTGGCGAAATACTTTCTGTGCGTGGAGAGTTTGGCTATTGGGTTTTTGAAGGCGATAGTATTCCTGCTCAACGGCCATCCTGGAATTACAGGAAAGAAGATGGAGGGGGTATTATAATTGACATGCTTTGTCACTGGCGCTACCTGCTCGATAATGTATTTGGAAAGGTAAAAGCCGTTTCTTGTATCGGCGCCACACATATTCCTCAAAGAGTTGATGAGCAAGGCAAGCTATACAAATGCACAGCAGATGACGCCGCGTATGCAACATTCCAGTTGGAAGGAGATATTATTGCACAATTCAATTCTTCGTGGACGGTCCGTGTAAGACGTGATGATCTTCTGACATTGCAGGTCGATGGTACAAAGGGCTCTGCAGTTGCCGGTTTACGCGAATGTTACATACAGCATTATGGAAATACGCCTAAACCTGTTTGGAATCCTGATATTCCACAACCGATCAATTTTTTTGAAGGCTGGGCAAAAGTGCCCGAGCAGGAAAATTATGATAATGCATTTAAGATACAGTGGGAATTGTTTTTAAAGCACGTTGTAAAAAACGATCCTTTTTCCTGGGATATGTACGAAGGTGTAAAGGGCGTGCAACTTGCCGAGAAAGGACTAGAGAGCTGGAGTAAGAGATGCTGGGTTGATGTGCCTGAACTTTAAATAAATTATTGACACGCATGAAAAGAGTTGCTTTAATCACCGGAGGCAGCAGGGGTATTGGTCTTGGCATTGCTACACAACTTGCCATAAATGGTTTTGACATTGCCATCAACGGCATACGGAGTGCTGCTGATGTGGGAGATGCCGTTAAGCAATTAAAAGATTTTGGCAATGATGTAATCTATTGCCAGGCAAGCATAGTATCAGCAGCAGGCAGAGAACAAATTATTGATGAAGTGCGGGAACACTATGGGGCCCTTCATGTGCTCGTGAACAATGCCGGCATTGCGCCAAAACTGCGTAACGATATACTCGAAGCGACAGAAGAAAGTTTTGACGAGGTTATTTCTGTCAATCTCAAAGGAACTTATTTTCTTACGCAGAAAGCAGCCAATTGGATGATAGAGCAAAAGAAAAATAATGAAACATTCAGCGGCTCCATTATCAATATTTCTTCCATATCGGCAACCGTTGCTTCAGTAAACCGAGGAGAATATTGCATTTCAAAAGCAGGTTTAGGTATGGTAACGCAATTATTCGCTGTAAGATTAGGCGAATTCAATATTCCTGTATTTGAAATAAGACCGGGCATAATACGCACTGACATGACTGCAGGCGTCAAAGAGAAATATGATAAACTGATCAACGAAGGTTTACTGGTGCAACAACGTTGGGGCGAGCCCGAAGATGTTGGAAAAGTTGCGGCATCTCTTGCGAATGGAAATTTTATGTATGGCACCGGGCAGGTGATCATGGTAGATGGAGGACTCACTATTCCAAGGCTATGAATAAAGACTCAGTAACAATGGCAATCCCCGAACCTCTTTCAAGACCCGTTATGAAAGACTTATTACGCATTCCTGTTTTGGTTGCGGCACTTGGATATATGGTGGATATGTACGACCTGTTTCTTTTTAGCATTATTCGGGTGCCTAGTTTAAAATCGTTAGGTCTTTCAGGCGGGAGCATTATGAAGGAGGGTATCGTGTTGCTGAATTTACAAATGGCAGGCATGCTAATCGGCGGAATTGTGTGGGGCATTATGGGGGATAAAAGAGGAAGGTTGTCTGTTTTGTTTGGCTCCATCTTTATTTATTCGCTGGCAAACCTTGGCAACGGGCTGGTGACATCCGTTGGCGCTTATGCGGTGCTAAGATTTATTGCAGGTTTTGGTTTGGCCGGTGAATTGGGAGCAGGGATGACATTAGTAAGCGAGATCCTGCCGGCCAGGATCCGTGGCTATGGCGCCACCCTGGTTGCAACAACGGGAGTAATGGGTGCATTGCTTGCTTACCTCGTTTCATTCTTTTTTAATTGGAGGATAGCATTTTTTATCGGTGGTGGTTTGGGATTGCTTCTGATGATCCTAAGGATAAGAGTTTTTGAATCGGGCATATTCATGAAACTAAAGCAGGTAAATGTTAAGCGGGGAGATGTGCGTATGCTTTTTAACAACAAGGCACGCCTCTTGAAATATATTAACGGTATTGTGATTGGTATGCCGATTTGGTTTGCAGTGGGAATTTTAATAACCTTCTCTCCTGAGTTTGGACAGGCACTCGGTCTTGTTCAACCCATTGATGCCGGGAAGAGTGTAATGCTGTTCTTTGCCGGGCAACTTGCAGGCAATTTTGTAAGTGGTTTTATCAGCCAACGATTGCAGAGCAGGAAAAAAGCACTCCTGTTATTTATTTTATGTTCCACGTCATTTGCTGTTGTTTATTTGATGGTACCGTTTCATTCTTCAATAGTGTTTTATACTATTTGTATGTGCCTGGGATTCTGCAGTGGTTACTGGACGCTTTTTATAGCGGTGGCTACTGAGCTTTTTGGTTCTAATTTGAGAGCCACAGTTGCCACCACCATTCCAAATTTCGTCAGGGCAACTGTTATTCCGTTATCATTTTTATTTGGCATTACAAAAAGTTTTGCCGGTACTATTTATGGAGCTTTGATAGTTGGCCTTATGGTGTACATTGCTGCAGTCATTGCTCTCTTTAACCTGGAAGAAACATTTAAGAAAGACATGAACTATAACGAAGGAGAATAAACTGCCGGTCAAACATATTCCCTATAAGCATTAATGATTTTATGGAGAAATTCAGACTGATCTTCTTTCCACCACGCAGTGGAAAAAATCTCCACCTCGTTAAAACCAGTGAACCCCGCGTTTTCGACCCAGCCCCTGATTTGTTTTAAGGGAATAGAACCTTCTCCCATCAGGCCACGATCAAGAAGTAAATCTGTTGTAGGAACTTTCCAGTCGCTTACATGAAATGCCAACAGGTTTCCCTTCTCACCGCAACGTTTAATTTCCTTTTCCAGACAGGGATCCCACCAAAGATGATAAGCATCAACGGCAACTCCAACCCACTGTGAATTCAATGCTTCTGCCATATCGTTTGCCTGTGACAGGGTATTGATCGCAGAACGCGTATCAGCATACATGGGATGAAGTGGTTCTATCGCAAGCCGTACTTCTGTCGACGCCGCATGGGGAAGCACCTCAGCGATGCCGTCCTGGATCTGCTTTCTCGAATCTTCTAAAGTCTGGAGGGGATCAGCACCGCACACAAGCACAAGCATTGACGTTCCCAGTTCAGCGGCTTCTTCAATAGCCTTGCGGTTATCATCAATGGCAGTCTGTCTCTTTCGTGCATCTTTGTTGGCGAAAAAACCCCCGCGGCAACACGATACGATCGTAAGGCCGTGCTCCCGCAACATCTTTCCTGTTTGCTTGATGTTTCTTCCTTCAAGTGTATCGCGCCAAACCGTTATGCCCTTTACGCCAGCGGCTGAAAATTTTTTTGCCGCTTCTTCGATGCTCCATGGTTTTAACGTGATCGTATGAATACACAATCGCGAAAGGTCATTGAGTTCTTTAGGTTTCATTTGATATTGAAAAAAGTATAGTATGTTTCATTATTGATGATACGTTGCAGGTAAAGCGCCACTTCACGTGCATGATAGTCCCCCCACATGCTTGATTCACCACACGGAATCTTGCTAGCAGGAGGAACATAATCCCATCCATTTGGACGATGATAGATTGAATGCAGCAACAAGCCCTGGTGGCCGGGGGCAACGCTCAAATAGGGCTCATCAAAGATCGTGTTCAGAGTTGTGAGGCCTGCCTGCCAATAATGGTCCGCCGTCGCTTTCTCTCCTTTTTGTTGCAGATAATTTCCGAGTCTCAGCAAGCCTTGTGCTGCGATCGCTGCGGCAGAACTATCAACCGGCTCATGATCATTAAAGGGATCGGCAGGTTTATGCAAATAGTCTCCCAGCTTACTCAATCCCGGGGCACCTGTATCCCAGTAAGGAACGCCATCAACAGGAGTATTGTCAATATAAAAATCACAGGTAGCTTTTGCTGCCTTCAGCATTACCGACACCAGATCTTCTTTCACTGAAAATACTTCGGGTTCTTTTTCATCTATCGTATCAAGCCATTCCAGTTCTTCTGAAAATCCGCACATGGCCCATGCAAGACCCCGGGTCCACGTGGTGAATCCTGAATAACCCTGTTGGGAATTGGGGCACCTGAAATTTCCATCTTTTACATTAAAAATACTTTCATGCGCAGTGCGTCCCCGTATATCATACACATCGCGTCCTTCGCCATAAAATATCGCGTATTTTGCTGTAGTTTGTATATGTTGAATCGCACGATCCAGCAAATTGATTTTTTGATCTCCCTCTCCCTGCAATACATGGCCAAGACTATGGCCCAGCACCAAAGAGCGCACAGAGCGAATGGTATCTACAAACAGTGAATGAGCACCATTAAAAGAGTAGATAAAACCTCCATCCTTTATAGTTGTCCAGCGACTTGCCTGTACTGCGCCGGAAACTTTCAATACGACTTCGTAAAAATTTTTCTCCCACTCGTTAAAAGCAGTTTTGCCTTCGTGCATCAAACGAAGCAAATTTCCATAAGTGCTTACATTGTTAAACCCGTGATCATGTACACCGGTATTGCTTAAATGCGGCGCCATCACTTCAATTGTTTTTTTTCTTCCCAACTCAAGGAGTGATTTTTCGCCGGTTGCATCATATTGCAGAATGGCAGAGCCGTATTGAAATCCCTGCGTCCATTCTGTCCAGCCTCTTCTGGTATAAGTGCCCTTCATCGTAAAAACCGGCGAGCCCCTGGATTCGTCATAAGTTTTATCAATGAGCGAAATTTTCTCAGCCGAGAGTTCCCAGAACTTTTTCAGTTTATTGTTTAAATCTGAAAGCTTTCGGTTTGCATTTATTTCAATCATTCATCTCAGTTTTGAAAAATAGATACTATGGGACGAAGGCTATTTTGCTAAGGTGTTGAAGTTACATTTTTTGCTTCACAACGGATCTCAAGCACTGCGCGGAATTTCTTGTATCAATAAATTCCAGATCAACTGCCTCACTTGCCGAAAATCGTAGCTGTTTGCGGTTTTATTGCTGAATAATTTACTTTATGGATTCCCCGATTTTTTTTAAATTCTTTGTACATTTCCTCATATTTTATTTGCTATCAGTGAACATTACCTATACCAGATTATAGATGAGGAATGAAAAATTCGGATGACCTAAACGTACAGGGGCAAATCGCATTAGTGACTGGAGCGGCAAAAGGACTCGGGAGAGCTTGTGCCCTTGCGCTTGCAGAAGCTGGAGCAGATATCGCGCTGGGGTTCAGAGATGTGAATGCCGACAATGGTCTTGTGAAAGAAATAGAAGCGTTGGGAAGGAAAGCACTTCCACTGCAGATGGATGTGAGTAAAATGGATGAAATACATGCTGCCTTCGGTAAGATAAAAGAATATTACAAAAGACTGGACATAGTAGTGAACAATGCAGGAGTGGCTCCGGAAAACGTAATCGAAAATGTAACGGAAAAAGATTTTAATTACACACTCGCAGTAAACCTGAAAGGTACCTTTTTCATCAGCCAGGCAGCGGGCGCTTTAATGATCAAACAGCAGTATGGAAGAATTATTAATCTGAGTTCACAGGCGGGGTTCGTTGCTTTACCAGGCGAGTCGGTGTATTGCATGACTAAGGCCGGTATTGCACATCTTACGAAATGTTTTGCAGCAGAATGGGGGAAACATAATATTACCGTAAACGCAGTGGCGCCCACTTTTATCTATACTCCGGGTACACAGGAATATCTTGCAAATGAAGAAGCAAGAAAACATGTGCTTTCCAAAATAGTTTTGGGAAGAATAGGGGAACCGAAAGATGTTGCGAATGCTGTACTGTTCCTTGCATCTCCCGCGGCTTCGCTTATAACTGGCGCAACTATAATGATTGATGGTGGATGGACGACTTTATAGACTATTAAGGCTTTTTTGAGTAGATACAATTGGATGCGGTCAAAGTGCAACATCCTTTAAGGGTGATCTCCTACATATTTCGAAAAGCCATTAACACCCGAATAGTTGCAACAAAGTGCAACCAAAAACAAAAATATTTTTACTTTCTGTTTCCTTTTCTTTAAATAATTCGACTAACTAGTCTGGGTTATTTTCGGTTATGTGAAACATAATACCGTGTTAATACCTCTTTGACTATTTTAAAACATCCCTTTTAGTTTCACCATTAAATAAAGTTTATGATAGTTTCAGTGAATTGGCAATATATCATTTTAAGATGGCCCTCGAACGGAGTATACAGAGTTAAAAAACGCGCAGATGGACCGCCACCTGTTCCCGATACCGGTGTTGATTTTGTAAACAATGATTTTTGGTCAAAGACGGCACTTCCTGACCTGATGTATAATAATGATAAATACGATTTTGCCTTTTGGTCAATCACCGGGCAGGATATGCTTTCTCCTCAACGGGAAGCTCACCTCGATGGAAGAACTGCAAGTTCATCTCATCCTGGCGCTGCTGCTGTTGGCGGAGGTATGTGGGTTCTTACTGCCAAGGCCTATTACGTCAGGGATTTCGGAAATGGACCGGGGCCTAATGGTCTATTTATTGATGCCTTTGATATCCAGGCCGGAGATTTTATTGGAGACGATTTTACTGATGTTACTCCGGACAACGCGGCCAAAACCCTGACCGCTGAAGCTAACGATGGTTATATAAACACAGATGCAGACATCGCAGCTGGAAATTCAATAAAAATTATGGCAAGAGACACGCTTCCTTCAGCCAAACAATTTAATAATTGGCAGGAAGTTTCTTCTTTATTGATCAGTGGAAATCCAGCGACGCCCGCTCTTGTAGGGGCACCTGATATTCACGACATTGTAGCTCATACAGGTGACATTATCTACGCCTTTGCATTTTACAATGAGTTGCCACCGACTCTCAGACCTCCATACAAGCATTATGAGATTTTTAATCCCGACTGGTGGATTGAGACACGTGGTGGATTGATAGCTCCGGGCCCTCCACCTCCGTGGCTTACAGAATATGCAGCGGCACTCTCACTGGCGAATTCAGCCAATAGTGTTTCACCCTCTTTGCATTCCGCTGTTCTCCAGGTTGTATTAAAACAATTGTCAATCACAGCAGCTGGTATAAAAGACCAGATAAAAAATCGTGAAAAATAATTCGGAATGAAAATATCAACTGATGAAACTGATGCGCTATTGAAAATTAGAGATCGAAACTGATTCAGTATGGATGAGTTCGATGAAAAGTAGTCCAGAATCTTTTAGTTATTGAAGCCGGAGATTACCCTCCGGCTTTTTTATTCTTTGATCGCTATATTGAGACCAGGCAGGGTTGTTTCGTAACTTTGGACTTCAATGTGGTATTGTAATTGTGGTAGTTCCTGGGCGCACCAAGATGGGTTTCGAAAAAATATTTGGTTGAAAAAAATAAAAATTAACATTCATGCAAAACAATAAGGTGAAAAATATCCGTGATTTTGGCCAGAGTATCTGGCTTGATTTCTTTGACCGGAAAATTATGAATTCAGGTAAATTAAAAAAACTGATCGATGAAGATGGTGTAAGTGGCGTTACATCCAACCCTTCAATTTTTGAAAAGGCCATTAACAGCAGTTCAGATTATGATGAAGATATTGTAGCACTATCCGGGAAAGAAAATAGCAACGAAGAAATATTTTTCAGCTTTGCAGTTAAGGATATTAAACGTGCTGCCGATTTTTTTAAAGAGGTCTATGAAAAAAATAATGGTGAAGATGGTTTTGTAAGTCTTGAAGTTTCACCACGGCTGGGCTACAATACAGACGGGACCATAAAACAGGCAAAAGAATTATGGAAAGCGGTTGACCGCAAAAATGTAATGATTAAAATCCCCGGTACAGCGGAAGGATTGCCCGCCATCCGAAACTGTATCAGCGAAGGGATAAATATTAATATAACATTGCTGTTTGGGTTGCCACGTTACGAGGAGGTGGTTGATGCTTATCTTTCCGGCCTCGAAGACCGGGTCAAAGCCAACGAACCGATAAATCAAATTGTTTCGGTAGCCAGTTTCTTTCTTAGCCGAATTGATGTGTTAACTGATCCGCTTCTTGTAGAAAAAGGATTGATGGATTTGAAAGGAGAAGTGGCCATTGCCTCAGCAAAAAAGGCCTATGAAATTTACAAAAATATTTTCGGTAGTGAACGGTTTAAGAACCTTGAAACGAAAGGAGCGAAACGACAACATGTGCTGTGGGCGAGTACCAGCAGTAAAGATCCATCATATCCTGACGTAAAATATGTGGAGGCATTAATAGGAAATGAAACCATCAATACTATTCCATTAGAAACGCTGGAAGCCTTTAATGATCATGGAAAGGCGGGAAATAACCTGGAGAGTAATATGGAAAAGGCAACGAAGGTGCTGGCTCAGTTAAATGCCCACGGTATTGATCTTAATAAGATTACTCAAAAGCTGGAAGATGAAGGAATAGCAAAATTCGAAAAAGCGTATGACCAACTTCTAAAAGCGATTGAAGAGCAGAAACAAAAGCACATGGTAGCATAAAATGATTATCCTAAGTGGCGAACCACGCAGATGATTCGCAAACGAAAATTTGGTACAGTCTTTATTCAAGCTTGTATTCTTCCTTTATATATTTCTTAATTCGCCCAGCCCGCTCTCTTAAAGCCTTGATCCTTTGTTTAGTTCCAATGCTCAAACCCCTGATATTATTTACTTCCAAAAGACAACTGTTGATAGTATTCTGATCCGCTGATCGAAGATGTAGTACGTCTGTAGGGTTTATGATGGCATTCGTGCTGTCGACTATTTTGGCGAAATCTGCAGCGTTCAACAGGGGTTCGAATTTTTCCCTCAGCGATCTCCGGATGCTAACGGATTCATCAAACAAAAACTGCAGATAACCTATTTTTTTGTAGTATACCACCATGCTATCGGAAACATTCTTATTGCGGATAAGCCTCATCCCCCGGCATTGCGCAATTGAACAATTGTTCGGTCGTTAACACGAACAAGCACATTGCCACTTCTTGTCATTCCTCTCAACAGCATATAAACCTGGTTGGCAGGTTGTGTTGTATTCATATTATTCAGTAACACGAATAAAGAGTCCGCATTCTTTACTTCATGGTCCAGGTTGTTTATAGTCCTTTGCTGGTCTTTTTCATCTTCCGTCAGATCCTGTTAGAAAGATTTTACATATTGCTTTTCCCGTTCCTGGTCAACAATATGCTCACGCCAGTTCTCTGCTAAAAATCCGCAGAACACAGCAAGGAACAACATGAAGAATTCAAAGAAGTAATGCTTCCATCCGTGGCCAGGGACCTTATGCAGCTCATGAGCGTGTACTTCCATATTTTCTGTTTCTTGATTTGGGTTAATAGTCTCCGTTTCTATACCGGGATTAATTTCCTTTGGAGGATTTTCCGGTTCAGTTTGCCGAAGTGGCGATAATTGGGAATCGTCATCCATGCCCCTGTTGTTGATTTATATTCCGCAGTTCAAGGTATATTTATTTTTAGTTATTTGTCGGCTGAATATATGGCCTAAGAAAGAAAAGAAGATGACAAATGGATGGAAAGGTGAAAAATTCATACTTGTCAGCAAGCAGGTTCGTAAGCAGCTTTGAGGAAATTTTCAGTTAAATACATGGTTTACCCTTAAGACACCCTCCTAATGATCATGAATTTCTCTTAAACTAATACGATTGGGTGAATTACAAGCATTACCTTCGCTCGTTAAGCCGTTGAAGCCATCTTTATGTCTTTTAGAACACTCCCCACAGGGTCAGTAAAAGATTGTTCATTTCTTCTTTATCCATTGCGAATTCGAATTTTTTCTTGATTAGCACGGGGAGATTAAAACTCGAAGGATTCGATAGCGTTCGGCCTTCTTTCTGAGTTTGCACTTTTTTAATATGGCCGTTCTGTGTCTTGATTCAGAAATTATAGTAAATAGAAATAAAAAATAAAGGAATTATATGCAGTTAGCAATGAAATACGAATTATTACTTCGGCAGGTCTATCAATGCGAAAGAAACACTTCAAAGGGTGCTGATGCTGCTATCTACAGAGCTATGGAACTGGCCAATACAGAATTTAGAACAAAAGTCCTGTATAATACCCACGATGAAAGAGAATACCAGCGCAGGCAGAAATTTGCAGCAGTTCGTACCTATGTCGCCAGGGCAATCATGGAAGGTATTCAGCAAATACAGCACGTGGCTTCAGCAGAAGTGATCAGGGAACTTGTGACTGTTCAGGAATTGATGACGTCCTCTTTTTATGATAAAGAAAAATTAGATGAGATCATTGATAAGTCCAGCATGTTGTTTCATAAAAATGGATTAGTGATTTAATATAGAAATTATCAGATCATTTTATTTTCACCACCATTGGTCTTTCTTTCAGCCATGCCGTTCGCATATGTTTTCACAAATAATTCGAGAGATTCTCACACATATCACAGATTAGTTAACTTCGATTATTAGTCCCGTTCTCCGGAATTTCTAAACAAATAGCCTGAACGCATGCAAAATATCCTGCGCGTATTTTTTTGGGGAATGCTTGTTAGCTTTTTAGGCTCACTTCCCTTAGGCACGATGAATGTTACGGTAACACAAATTTCCGTTCAGCGCGGAATAACTGATGGTTTTGTATTTGCAATAGGTTCTATGATCGTTGAAGTAATTATTGTCCGCATCGCCCTTGTAGGTATGAAATGGATGGCGAAACAACATAAACTTTTCCGCTTCCTTGAATATGTAGCCACCTCAATTATTTTATTTCTCGCTATTGCCAGTTTTGTTGCTGCTTATAAAATGACCGGGTTTGCAAGCTCACTGCCGATACAAACTATAAAACCATTCTGGACCGGAACATTCTTAAGCCTTACAAATCCTTTGCATATTCCATTCTGGTTGGGATGGAGCACCGTTTTGATGAATAAAAATATTCTGAAACCATCTGCCATTCAATATAACTGGTATGTTACCGGTATTGGTATTGGAACTATTCTTGGGTTCGCGGTATTTATTTATGCGGGTAATTATCTTGTATCGCAAATCCTGCGGCACCAGACTCTTCTAAATTGTGCCATAGGCATCGTCTTATTGATCACCGTGATTATCCAGGTTATAAAAATGCGCCAGGTTCCGGCTTCGGTGCGTTATAGTAAAATGATGCAGCCATAAGAAACTTACCTTACGGCAACAATTTTTTTCGTTTTATTGACCAGGTTGAATTTTATCAATTGATTATTATTTGTATCTGTTATCCATAAATCGTCTCCAATGATCAGAACATCGTTTGGTTCATTCAGTTCTGTAACGACGGAAGTGATGTTGTTTGTCCGGGTATTGATCACTTTCACTTTCCCATTATAGGTATCCGCTACATAAATATTGCCATGATATTGATCCAATCCAACGCAATGTTGCAACAAAGCATCTTTCAGATTTCCGTCCTTATCCCCGAATTTAAATAGCCCTTGCCCGACAATTGTTTTTACATTTTTAGTTTTCAGATCAATTTCCCGCACAGCACTCGCTTCCGGATCAGCTACATAAATAAGATTATTTTTTTTAGTTAATCCGCTCGGCTGACTAAACGTTGCCTCTTTCAGATTGCCATCTTTTATTCCTTCCGAGCCTGTACCGGCAAACCTGAAAACTTTATTATCGGATAAATTCATTCTCAGCACCTGGTGATTTCCTGCGTCTGCTATGTATAAATAGTCGCTGTCAATAAGCAAGTCCCATGGACTGTTGGGTAATACGGGAACGTTCCATTTGTCATCATTAAAATAATATCCCATTTTTCCGTTCCCTGCCACGGTTTTTACCTGCTTTGTTGAAAGGTCAGCGACCCTGATTGAGTTATTTTTTGAATCCGCAATGAACAATTGATGATCTCTCAAAGCCAATCCCTGGGGGCCGTTAAAACTGCATGTTGTAAAATCGCCATCTTCAAATCCCTGCATACTCTTGCCAATTACTTCCTGTATTTTCCCGGTAAGGTCAATTTTTACAATGCGATTATTTCCGTAATCCGACAGCCAGATATTTCCATGTTCATCGGCTACCATTTTCGAAGGGAAATTTAATAGAGAAGATTGCTTTTTTGTGATGTATTGTTTGAAAAGAAACGGTTTAGTATTTATTTGACCTGCATATTCCTTTATTAGTTTTTCAATTTGCATGCTCATCACATTGTACACATTCTCCCCTTCATTCTTAAAAGCAATTTTTCCATCTGGTGAGATCAAAACAAGGGTGGGCCACGCCTCAACCCCATACGCTTTCCACACGGCATAATCCGCATCATTTACAACAGGGTGATCGATACCAAATTTTAAAATGGCGTCCCTGATTCTTTGATTTTCCTTTTCGGATCTGAATTTTGCAGAATGCACTCCGACCACGACAATTTCCCTGGAAAATTTTTTCTGCAGCTCCTTAATTTCAGGGATGATGTGCTGGCAATTGATACAACCCAATGTCCAAAAATCGAGGAGTACAATCTTTCCCCGAAAATCATTCATCATAAAAGGTTTCTCTGAATTCAGCCAGCCAAAGTCGGTATTTATTTCTGGTGCTGCAGCACCGCTAATGGTAAAATGATCCTTTTTTTGAGATGGTGGCGTGCAGCTTATTATAAGAATTATTGCACTTATAAGTAGAAAAGGTCCGGTTTTTCCAGGGTAAAAATATTTGAGCACCATACGACACAACTTACACATTTTTTAAACACGCAATTTTAACGGTTGAATATTTACAATAGGGTCGCATCGCGGCTTTTTTATATTTTACAGGAAATGCAACGACCTTTCAGGGGGTGTGGGACTTGCTGCCTATATTTGAAAGCCATGAATCTTACCAGGATACCAGCACTGCTACTTCTAGTTTGTTTGGCTAGTTTTAATTCACCTGGCCAAAAGATCCATTTTCAATTCTCGCGTCTTGATATTTCCAAAGGGTTGTCCAATAACCAGGTCAATAGTTTCTTCAAAGATCAAAAAGGTTTTTTGTGGGTCGGAACGATGTCCGGTTTGAATCGGTATGATGGATATCAATTCAAAGTATTCCGCCACGATCTTCGTGACACTACTACGCTCTCCGATGATTTTATAAATGGGATCACTGAAGGACCCGGAGATAAACTTTGGATCCAGACAAGGAACGGATTCAATATTTATGATCCTGTCACTGAAAAATTCGACAGGGATATTGCGGGCCAGTTAAGAAAACTTGGTATTCCCGGGGGATCCATTTCAGTTGTATTTAAAAATAAAGATGGTGATTTCCTTTTTTTGATAAACCAGCATACAATATATAAATATGTAGTGGTCACTGGCAAAAGCTTCATTTTATATAAGGCAAATGCTTCTACCCGGTCAGTAACTGCAATTGCTGAAGATAATAAAAAACAATACTGGTTGATTTACTCAAGTGGTCTTGCTGAAGCCATTGATGGCCGGACAGGGAAATTGATCCGGCAAACGGATATCCCTTCCAAAGTATACGGGAAGGACTCTGTTAATTATTCATTATTCATCGACAATGAAAACGAACTATGGATTTATGGTTCCGCAGGAAATCCCAAAGGAGTCATCCACTTCAATTCAGAGACTG
>Ga0193726_1001661_pt1 | contig 16757 bp, 20 predicted proteins | sample H2c1metaG_FD_144928 | JGI IMG/M metagenome (GOLD analysis project Ga0193726, IMG submission 144928) | Soil microbial communities from a riparian zone of the East river system, Colorado, United States - H2c1 | ecosystem: Environmental > Terrestrial > Soil > Riparian zone | place: USA: East River... | reverse complement strand
TAGTTGCACTAGCAAAAACGATCAATGGTTTCAAGGACGAAAACTCCGACGCGTATGCGCGTATCGTTCCTGATCTTGAGTTTGACCAAAAGGGAAATGTTGCAAACTTTACAGCACTTTCCAACATCATGTTAAACAATGGTTACGTCAAATTGCAAAACGAATTTGTCGGGGCATTGCTTAACAAGATCGGTCTGTCACTAATCCAACGAACAGCAAGTGCTAATCCACTTTCGATGTTCAAAAAGGGCGCTCTACCAAAGGGTAGTGACGTAGAAGTTCTGTTTACTAACCCGGCTATTGCCGAAGATATCGGTCTTGTTACCGACGCGAATCAGCAAAAACTGCTTAAGACCTACAAACCAGACACCAAAGTTGTGTACCTTCGTACAAACCGTGGTGCCGATGGTCTTGGTGACGTTTATGCTGTGACGATTGCAAGCGAAGACCTGAAAAGGGCTTTTCAGTCGATCGAAAACATGGACAACTATGTTATGGGTCTTGTTCGTTCACTAACTGCCGGTGATGAAATCGACGAGTTTAAGTACACCAAAAAGATCATCACAAACGCCGTAGCGCAAAACTATGTTGTCATTGAGCGGATCGCCAGCGACATTACGACCGAAGCAAGTTTGAAATCACTTGTTGCAACAATTCGTAGCCGACGTTTGAAAATGACGTTGCCAAGTACCAAAAACAACGCGTACACTAACTTCCCTGATTCTGCCGGAAACCCTGCCGTCGTACTTTCTGATGCTGATGACCTCTGTTTGATTATTACGTCCGACCTGGCCGCTAATATCGACGTTGGTGTTTTGGCCGCTGCTTTCAATATGGAAAAGAGCGAGTTCTTAGGTCGTGTGCTTGTAGTTGACGAATTTGATAACCTTGGTATTGCCGCAGTTCTTTGTGACCAATCATGGATTCAGATTTACGACAGTGAAAAGACCATTGAAGACTTCCGTAACGCACGTACTGGCACCACCAACACGTTCTTACGCGCACGCGGTATCTTTGCCATCTTGCCATTCGCAAACGCTGTGGCCTTCGTTATTGATGACAGTGATTACTTGCCAAACATTGTTGGTACGGACATTACACCTGATTCATTGACCGTTACTGTTGGTGACGTTCATAACTTCCGTTTGGTGCCTGCTAACTCGACCGACACAATCACGATCGACGAAACCAGTACCGGTACGGTTGAAATTGACAACGACAATAAGACCTTTAAGGCATTAACACCTGGGTCGTTGAAATTGCAGATTGTCGGTGTGGACGTTACACTTGAAACTGTAACCGCTTCCGCTTAGTAGTAAATTAACAAGATGAAATAAAAGGGTAGAACTGGCGGAGTAAAACGGCTGATGGATTCAATAAACTTCATTTTAGGCTGTTTTACTCTTGCCGGTGTACTCGGAACCGTTGCGGCAAGTTTTTACGGGGTTCGTCAAAAGACAACCATCACGATCTTGAGTGAAAGCAATAAGGCATACGTTGAACGTAATGACCAGCTTGACGAAGATATTAAGCGTAGAGACATTTTAATAGCCCAACAACATGAGCGTATACATACGCTTGAGCAGATGAAGACTCCGCCATTGGAGCCTCTCATACATATGGTTAAAGCCTATCATTCCGACATATTGGAACATTTGAAAAAGGTGGACTAATGGACGATAAATTGAAAGATCGACTTAACAATAAGATAGACCGTGCTAACCGGATTATTATAGGTTGCATTATTGGCTTACTTATGTTAGTTGTACTTTTATCAATCGTTATTATATATCAAAATCAGAAAAATGCTGATTTGTCAAGAATACAGGCACAACAAAACCAGATACGCACACAAGAATATATAAAGTGTGTGGCCGAAACACTTACAAAACCACTTGCGTTACGTTCTGATAACGTACTTGATGTTTGTACCAATGCGGCAGATAATCGGACAAAGGGAGCCGATACCAGATGAATTACAACGACAAACGACGAAGGGCGCGGCAACAAGTTTTTAGACACCGCATATATGAAATTACAAAGTTACAGCGATTTTTGCGTAACCGATATTCTTATGAGTTCATAGATGATGAACAGCGCAAAGAGTATGAACATTTGTTACCGTTCCGTTATCTTGAAAAACAAGTGTCGATATATGGCCGGGGTGCTATTTACAAACATCCTAAATATGGTTTTGCTTTTTATAAAACCACAATGGCCGGAAACCTTAATATTTATGGTTTGCCAAACACGTATTTTTTGTATACCTATAGTGGTGGCAACCCTGTTAAAGTGCAAGCAGATGATAAAAACCTCATTATTTTACAAGACAATTTTGATGGTTCGTCACTTGATATTATTGCGCAACATTACGGCGAACAGTTAGGTAAAATCCGCGAAACGATCATCACCAATACGTTTACCATGCGTACGCCGTTTATTATATCCGCACCCAAAGAAAAGACGCTAGAAGTGCGTACAATCATGGAAGCCATAAACGAAGCGCCCGATGTTTTGGTTGATCCTAACATGGAATTTTCTAAGGCTATTGAGGTATTCAAAACAGAGACACCCGACCGGTTAAAAAGTCTTGAGGACGAATATAATACCACATTCGGCAAGTTTAAAGAGGAGATTGGTTTTTCGGCTAACACTATTGACAAAAAGGAACGCTTAGTTGCTGACGAAGCCGAACAAGACGAAGATATGCTTAAGGCATTTGATAATGAGGCATTTGAGCAACGTAAGCGGTTCATTAAGCTTATGGAAGATCGTTTTAGTATCAAACTAAAGCTAATTAAGTCCAACGCTGATTTGTACCTTGAAACTCCGCTTAAGCCGGAGCCGAAACCTGGGGAGGGTGAAAAATAATGTTTCCAAATGGTATTGACATTTATGAAGATTACATCGAACCGCCAAAAACTAAAAAATTAAGCGAACTTGTTACTGCCGGTTGGGTGTTTCCGACTGACTACCCCGTGGTTGACAATAACCATAAGTTTGATTCGACCAGAGGTACCCTTAAAGCGGCAATCGCATATAGTGTTACCGAATTTTACAAAGATCACCGTATAAATAGTTTCGTTACGGCCGATTTTGACAGGGCATTAGCAGCGCGTTTATACAAGACTATGGCGCAACATCAATATTGGATCGACCAGTTTTTGCTGCTTATTGCCGATAATCAGTTCTTCTATAACGAAGAATGGAATGACGGCGGCAGCCACACTGTTAATAGTGGTAGCAGTACAAACAACAATTTAACTAAAAAGTCGGACACGCCACAAAACATGGTTGGCGATCTTGATAACTATTTGACAGAAGCGGAAAAAGATGATGGTGGTACTACTGACGCAAGCGACAGCCAGTACACTACTGATTTGCACATAAAACGATCGACATTAGGTGATATTACCGTACAATTCCGTAATTTTGCCGGGTTCCCTAACTTTGTTGATACAATTATAGAAGCTGTACGACCCTGTTTCATTAACTACTACGGTGATGAGGATATAGACTTCAATGGCGCGGCTTAGCAAAGTATCACTAGCAAATATATCAATACCAGGAAACCACTCTGTAGCATTTGCAAATAATGCCGCACGTGACGCCTGGTATGATGGACGTTCACATCAAGATTATAATAACCTTACCTATAACCGGGAAACCGGTATATTCTTAGAAGGTGTTATGGACGTTTTCAGAGGGTATAACTTCGGTTATTACAAGAACGAAACCGGCGATCGTATTTACTTCCGCGTCGTTAAAATGTCATATATTAGTGAAAATACAACACTTGTAGAAATTGAAAAAGATGTTCTAATGACTTATTTGCCGACATCGAACATGTTGCCGTCTTTCATCGAACGATCGAACGAAGCGCCGTCATCAATTTTTGATAGTGACACGCCAGAGGTACAATATAATGGTGGTAATACCCACACATTACTTGATACCTTTGGTACGCCACCCGAAAATTCATTTTTCTTGCAAGTATCTGGTGGTGCCGCACCTGACGCGCAAGATTCCACAACGACGCTTTTTAAGCCTAAGAACTTTAGTAATGACCAAGCAAGCGAATTATTGTACGGTTCGATGTTTCGGGTATACCCTGGGATCGACGCAGGCGGTGATTGTGCCGTCTTTATATCTGATTACATGGAAAATGGTACGGCCGATCGTATTGTGGCGGCTGGAACGATCCCTACAGCCGACGTGTCTTATGCCGAATCAGTCGGGGAAGTCGATAATGTCATGGCGGCCTACGTTACAGCGGTACGACAAACTAAGACGGTTTCAATTAGTACCGGACTTAATACCAGGATCGCCAAAGACAATGTGACGGTTGTGATAGCCGAAGAAGGTAATTTTGCAAACCAAATTGAGATACCTATAAGCGAATTGTCAGGTGGTAGTTTAGGGCTTGTATCTGTTAGTGACCCAATATCGCAACAACGTCATTATGCCGTTTTGAGTGGTGCCGACGGTGATAACGAACTGAAATACCGTATTACGATCAATACCGGCGCGAGCATGCCATCGGTAAACTTGCCTTATTACATGGCCGTCCGTAACATCGAAACTGACTTATCGGCGCAACAAACCAATAACTTAGTCGGCGGTGGTTCGCAAATGTTGTCTGGTGCCATCACAGGAGCCGTAGCAGGCTCTTTAGGTGGCCCGATCGGTATGTTAGGCGGTGCGGCTATTGGAGCGGCAGGAGCAGGCTTACAAACGGCCACAAGTGCCATACAAAACCAAGTTAGTGCAAATGCGGCACTTGAAAAGGCCAAACGATTAACGCCGAATGTATCGGGTACCCCTTCCGGTTTTGGTGTTTTTGCTAACCGGTTTGTCGGGGTGAACATCTTTTTGAAGGAACCAAGCGGTAGCGGTTTGTCACAATTGCAAGATTATTATCGGTTCTTTGGGTATAACAAGTCACGAATTTTAACACCAAGCGTAAAATCAGGTACTAAATTTTATACCGGTAATGTGAACGGACAGTTCCCCGGCGCGTCGGCAACCGATACGGCAATTATCCGATCACTTTTCGCAACAGGTGTTTGGATATGGGCCAACGAAGGCGCGTTCTTTAGTTACTAACGACCGAATTTGTTATAGATCAAAATTCCACATACGATAGCGGCAATAATGAATATTGCAGCAAAAATAATAGCGATTGTAAAGTAGTTTCCAGTTCCTTGTAGGTATTTCATAATTCTATTATATCACTTCTTTAATGTTTGTAAAGCTTTTAATTCATTTTCAAACTTAATTGTCAAATTATGTTGTTTAGTTAGTATGCGCTGTTGCTTAATAAAACCAATGACCGGCCACGGCCGGATCGCTTCATAGGCGCTATCAAGCGCCTTCCATTCCCTGATATAACGATTTAACATGATAATTTGAACGGTGTGTGGTGACGTTTCAGCGCGAATAAAATCATCGAAATTATGAACAGGGCATAACGTACCCTTGTTGTCACAAAGGCAAAACATGGCTTTCATTTTAACTCCGGTTCGTCGAAGTACATTATGCACCACGCACAATATTTGTTGTCGTAATCGCCAGGGTGCCAACTAACAATATGACCTATTGGACAATATACAAATTTTCGGCCGTCTTTAGTAACACCTAAGAAGTGACTATCAGGAAAATGTTTTATTTTAGATCGTTCCATTATCGCCTCTTACTGATTATAGCTTCGATAGTACGTTGCGCTGAAACTTGATTATCAAAACGGGCAAGGTCGGCCACAATATAACCGTACAGCATTTGTACGCCGTTTCCTGCCAGTTTTGGTATTGTTGGCAAGGTGTTATCAACAGTATACTTCTTTTTATGTACGTTGTCGTTTTGTTCGATATAAATGCCAGTTTTGCCGCCGATAAAACAAAAGCCAACTAGATAGTACTCACCACGAATTGCAATAGAAAATAGCGGTGTAAACCGGCGCGGTCGGCCGCCAAGTACCAGATCAGAAAAGTCACTTTCGTTTTTGTTTTCGATCATAGATTCGTAGTAGCTTGTACCCCTGGCAACTTGACCTAATTTTGTTTTAGATTTTGCCTTAATATAGGCGTCATTAGTGAATGAGTACACTAAAATTTGACTATTTTTAAATGTGTAAACCCGGTTATCTTCAAAGTTGCTTGACTTCGGCAAGCCTAATTCATGCAACACCGGGTAGTACCCATTTTCGTTTTTGTTACCGGTTGCGATTAAACGGACATCTTCGCGCATACGTCCGACCGTTTCTAAGACGTCTAGGAGGCGCGTTGCTTCGTCACGTAGGTATCGGCCATCATAAGCTACAAACTCGTCCCACAGGACAGTACCGACGTTCTGGGGTGACATTCCCTTAAGCTTTACGGTCGTGGAAAGTGCTGCAGCATACCCTAACAGTTTCCAGGTAATTTCTTCGACGTCGTTACCTTCTTCGTCTTTATCAAGCGAACGATCGCCAACGTAAAAGCGGTTCTTTTGAAATTTGAACACTCGTTTTTCAGTGGTCAGATCGTCCCAAAAGCTATCTGCCGTTGCGTCGATTTCCGTTTCACTACGCTTTAAGAACAAAAACTTTTCGTCGTGTTTTTCGTGACGTCGCAAAATACGTTGTTTGGCTGAATAAGTTTTACCAGCACCGCGCGAAGACACAATAAAATTAAGTAGCGCATTACGCGATATAATCGGTTCTATGTCAAAATATTTGAATGTGTCTTTAGTCTTCGTGGTCATAAGGAGGGCTATTATATAATGTTGCTTTCATATACTCAAATTGAGTAATCATCTGGTCAATGTCTTTTACTTGGTTATCATTTAACAGGTGTTTGATAGATTCAAGTGTAGCGATCTGTACGTTCAATTTTTCGACGGTTAAAATAACAAGCGCTTGGCTGGCAAAAAATTCGACCGTTTTACCGGGCTGGCCTAAGTTACGCACTACGTCGGATAGAAAGGTGGTTACTTTTTCGGTGTCTTCGTTGTCATATGCCATAATGTGATACCTATTTAAGTTTGCGTAACTTCTTTACTTTCTTTTTCTTATTTTCAGCTTCTTTTGCTGCCTTTGTCAAACGCTTAATACGATCAACAGAAGCGTCCATAGCTTGATTGATCGTGGAATTGTCTAATTCGGTTTCGTCCGTTTCAGCACTTGAATTTAAAATAGCATTGACATTTTCGTAAAAGTCATTATTTTTAAGAACATATGTCGGTATCTTGTCAAAAAACTTGTTTGCTATTTTGAAACCGTTACTTTGTAAAAATGCTTTTGCGTCACGTATTAGATCGGCACGTTCGACGGCATTTTTAAATTTACGGCTTGTTACCGCCCGGTCTTTGGTAATACGCCGTACAAGTCCCATTGTACCCTTAAACCCACGTTTTCTAGCCCAATAGATCGCGGTGTGTTTTTCCATTGGCCGACGTGGTGCCGCAATATGCCTAATTTCACCGGTCTTTTTGTAGGTGATTTTGAAACCTTGCTTTGACAAAATTGCTTTTAGTCGTGCATTTTCGGCTGCAAGGCTTTCAATATTCATTACTTACCTTTTTTCGTAGCAAGATCGCCGTAGGTGGCTAGTGGATCATCGTCATCATCGTCTTCTTCATTGTGGTTTTGGTTGCCGTTGTTTGGCTTTAATGCGTCACGATTTTTAATGTAAAGTTCATTATTGACGTCGGCCAATTCCCGGTTACGTTCAGCATACTTTAAGTTTTCGTCAACAGTGGTTTCGATCAGGTCGTTTGCTTCGGTAACAGTAGTACGAAGACCAACAAGGGTATCGTTAATTTTTGTCGCTTCATCTTCGCCTAATTTTTCGCGTATTTCTTCAATAAAACCATCTACAAGATCGGTTTTTTCTTTAAAGGGTTGCAAGGCTTCTTCTTTGGTTGGTATCTTCTTCGTCATGTTATAATCCTTATGTAAATAGGGGTCGTATGTCGCAGTTTGCGAGGGTATACGACCCCTGTTACATCTTAGCGAGAAACTTCTACCTTGTAGTCGTTAAACTCGCCGCTATTATCTTTTGTAGGTTGTTTACCTTTATAGGTAATACGAACAAAATCACCTTCATTAACACCGGCCTTAAATGCGCCGTCAATAACAGTCGAAAGCCAAACATTCACACGTTCGCCGTCCTCTTTTTCAAGCGTTGCGGTGCGGCTTGCCTTGGCGCTACGTGCCTCTTGGATCAGCACAACCTTACCTTCGACAACATCACCATCTTTCATTTCAGCAGGTTTGTTGTTCCAAAATGGTACGCTTGCGGTTAGGTCTTGAAATTCTCGTTCAGCCATAGTAAATACTCCTTTACTATTATACATTATTGTGATTTTGGTAGGAGTGTTTATTTAATCATGCTAGGGGATTAGCCTAAATATAGTTCATCATTTTCTTACCGCCGATTAAGATTTACTTCTTCACATTTTAAAGCCATTTGACAAATTTTGTCAAGCTATTTTATGTCTTTTATTGTAAAATCTACTTCATTAAGACGAACACCACCATGCACGTACTTAGGTAAAAGTTTGATTTTTTCAAAATTAAGACCCGGCTGAAAATCAGCAAACGACAACTTGCTAACGTCGGCCGACTTCGGCAAACCAGCCACTTTTACATCTTTGTAATTACCATAATCCAACATATAACACTTAGCATGTAAAAATTTGCCTTCAAACCCGGTACGTTCGATCGCCCATTTGCCGAAATCGCTATCATGGATCAGGTCGGGGATATCGTTATTGTAATCTTTAATGTAAATACTGTCGGTGTCGCTGTATATAATTCGGTCATACCCGATCCGGTCATAGACGGTAAATAAGGCATTTCGGGCTTCGGCCGTTACTGCTATTGACACCGGCAAATATTTTCCTTTGCCTAGTTCTTGTTCGTCATCGGGGTATTCGTGGAGTGCGTCGGTTTCGTCATCTAATATAATATGGCGGCGTTCATTCGTAAGTTTTTGAGCAAATTTACCGTACATCGAATTAAGGCATAATTTTGCAAAACTACGCGCACCGGCTTGTATGTATTTGCCATTTTCGTCCAGTTCTGACGATTTTTCTTTTAAAGTCTTAAGACCTTGAATCACGTCATTAAAATCGCCTGTAGTGGCCTTAAAAACGGTGTACTTCTTGATTTTTAGTTCCCCGAACTCATAATTACGTTGCGCCCACTTAAAATCTGAATATGCCATTGACGCGTCTAGGTAATCAAAGTGTGATTGGTATTTTGCAACAAACCCCTTTTTAGTGAGGCTAGGGAAACGGCCGGTTTTAAGGTCGATATTTTCACCTTCCCAATCCACAATAACAAAATATTCATCTGTCAAGTATTTATCGACATTTTTGTTACCTTTAAAAAATTTTGGTGCGCCGATCGGCATAGGCCGGTACAACATCATAGAGGGGTACATTGAGTTGTAATCTATGGCTGTGATATTCGTCACAATTTGTTCTTTATATTTGGTATTTAAAGAGGTGTAACCACCATAATATGCGCGGCGCAATGGTTGGTCTAACTCTTGGGGTATGTCTTCATAATTGCGCTTCGTGTCTTTGGTCATGGCGTGGTTAATCATGGCGTATACAAACGATCCAATTGTCAAATAAGTGGTATTAAAACCGGCTTCGATAAGCTTTTGCATAGTCAAACCAACGATCGTAACATCGTGCTGCAAATAGCGAAGTTCATCAGAACTTAATAATTCACCGGTTTTACGAATACGCTTGTAATCGTAATTATCATCAAGCTTTTTAAGAGGTAAGTTAAACTGTTTTGGCATGTCTTTAACACGCGTACCAGGTAATAATTTCATTGAATCACGAAATTCAATATGCTTATATTTAATACTATACCATTTTCTAGCAAAAATGCTAACTTCTGGTTTTTCACCCTGGCGAAACAAATAGTCAACAATAAAAGCGCCGTCGTATGCCAAGTTGTGAAAGTACACTTTTGACTTTGGTGGCAATGACAAACAGTGATTCAAAAAATCCCCTAATGGGGATTTACTACCATTGAAAACAGTTACGTCGTATGGATTTGTTATAGGTGCGATCGCGGCAGCGTACACCCATACACCATCACCATGTTCGGTGTCCGACGTTTCGGTATCAGCCACAAATATACGTTCTGAAACACGTGTTTTGTACGTCACACGTGTTGTTTCGCCGCCCATAATATCATCTAATTTACGCTTATCGCCGTGGTTAATTTCGACGTAATGTTGCTTTTTGTCATAGACCGACTTTAAGTAAGATTCGGGTTTTTCAACCGAATTTACGACAATTGTCGCGTGGCTTGTAAAGTAAACTTCTAGTTTTGTTTTACGTATTGCCATTTAATAGATATCCGCCGAATCATATAGTAATTGTAGCACGAATTTTATTACGCTAAAGCATTGACATTTAGGTGGTTTGGCGTGTTATAATAGGTACGTCTGCAAATGACACCATTCGCGTATATTGGTTCTACTCCACTAGGCAACTAGAAATAGATGTGGGTAGATTCACTTCCGCCGAGGTCTAATATACGATGACATGAGCTTTAGAAGAAAACACCTAATCAATTGGGTGTTTTCTTCTATTATAGCCCTTGTGCAATGCCTCTTTTTGTCTTTTGAACTAAGTAAAAATCCTTATGATTCTTGATCGAATTATTTTCGGCCGTTTTCTTCTTTTTAATATCTACTTGCTTTGTTCGCAAATATCTGTTCTGATTTGGCCCGATTGGGTTATCGCCAGGATCACCACCGCCACCGTCACCATCTATGTTGTCGAAGTCCGTATCAATCGTTAGTTTGTAATGATACCTTGTACCGCGCCAAGCCTCCCCAAGCCGTCCTAGACGGCCTGAATAGGTGTTACCAATGCCATAATCATGTGTTGGGTTATCGTTGCGTACATTCTGTTCATATACGATGTCACCAATAGCGGCAACACTCACATGTCCGTCACCTGATCCACCAACATCTTTGCAGATGATATGTATTTCGTTCGTCGGTATGCTTGATAAATTCGTACCAACATAGACCGCTTCGCCGCGTAATACCATGTTGGCACCAACTTGGTTGCCGTTACCACGTGCGGCCGCATACGAAGGCCACCCAAGGTCTTTTAAAAGTTGTGATACCACTTGAGTACATTGACCACGGTAAACACCACTTTCACCAGTGGAAAGTACCCATTTTCCGACTATCTTGGTAGTACCCCAATTGACAAAATCGAAATCGGCCATATGAAATTACTTCTTCGATACATTGAACGCCGCAAGAAGCGACGCGGCACCGGCTACACTATTCCAGACGTTCATAGCGACGTCAGGAACGATGTTTGCAACATTAAGTGGTACTATGACGGCTGTACCGATTACAACCGCTATATAGATCGCTTTGCGTACTACAGGTGGAAAATTGATATCCATTATTTTACCCTTAGCACCCAACCAGCTTGGACATAGTTAGCCGTCATGTTGGGATATTTAGATTTGTTCATATCTACTAACTGATCGACACTAAGGCCGAATTTGGCAGCCGTAGCGCCGTTGTAACCAGACGAACCGCTAGGAACGGTGTAATACTGTGGATTTTCTTTTGCAACAGCGTCAGACACACCCAATTTGCTATTTACGAGTGCTTGGATCGTATCGTAATTAAATCCGGCATTTGTAAGTAGGTTCTTACGATCATCACCATTACCCCATAAACCTCCGATAACTTCGTTTGCCACTTGGTCATCAGTTTTGTGTTCTGGTTGTGCCGGAGTGCCAAGTTTCATATTTACAATCGCTTGAATGTCAACAGGATTGTAACCGGCAGCAGATAATCGGTTTTTACGGTCTTCGCCGTTTCCAAACTCACCACGAATAACCGCGTCGGCAACTTGGTCAGCAGGTTTTAGTTGTGGTGGTGTGTTTGTCGAAGGTGTAAAGTCAGTACCACCCTTGGCATACTCGCGCCACTGATCGGGGGTCATTGTCGAAATGTCAAGGTCAATATTTGCATTGTAACCAGGCAAACGACCGACACTACTATACTGCCGAACAAAAGAACCTAGTAATTGTGCTTCATCACGGAAACCACCGGCATTATAGTTAGGATAAGCGGCAACCCACAATTTGACACCTTCATCTTTGGCAATTCCAGCAATATCATGTGCTTGCATAGGTGACAGGGAACCGTAAATTGCAATACCAGCTTTAGTACGCGCCTTAAGCTGTTTAATAACAGATCGTAACCATTCACGACCCATGTTAATAGCGTTTGCTTCCCAGTCAACAAAGATGATGGCTTCCCCAAGGTATCCTTGGATATTGTCAATGAAAAAGTTAGCTTCTGCCACTGGATCAGCACCCTTTAAGAAGTGATAAACACCTAAACACTTCTCGCGTGTTTTAGCGATTTGATATTGCTTGTCGCAAAATGGTGATACAAAACTTGTACCTTCGGTCGCTTTAATGATCGAAAAATCATAATCAACCATACCAGTTATGTTTGCCGGTTGCCAAGGGCTTACGTCAATTCCATTCATATTTGTAGTGATCCCTTCATATATTCTGTATTATAGCACATTAAACAAGCGTTGTGACAAGCGCACCAGCGTTATCTACTGTCACCTTAAAACGTGCAAAACTTGGTGCGGTTAAGATTAAGCCTTTCGTTGGGTCTTGTGATCCTATACCTAAATTACCATCCCACATTTCAACATTTAATACTTCCGCACCACCACCGTAAAATGCCAGCGTACCGCCGGTATCTACGCCGAAGTTATAATCACCGGCGTCAGTATCAGCCGTAATCGCAATTTGGCCGGAACTACCAGGGATAACAACACCATAAGGAAAAGTTTTGTTTGAAAGTGCGGCCGCTTCGTCTACCGTTACGATCTTATGCCCGTTTGCCCGAACCTCACCGGCACTTTTAGATTGTAGGTCTAAATAAATGTCGGCGTCATCACCGGCAACACCAATTATGACGGCTTGCCCGGTATCAGACGCGGTAAATACCGGCCAGTTTACAGGTATTTCGATATTAGAGTGGAAATTAGCCATAACATAACCGCCTAAGTGTGCTAGCCTGATATCACCAACACCCTTAGATTGCAAGTACATCGTTACATCTTCGTCACCACCAGCGAGATCATCACTTGTTACACCGAATAAAGCAGCTTGGCCGCTTGCCGCCGGTGTTGCATAAAAGGTGTTATCACTATGGTCGGCGTCAACTTGGAAAAGTACGGTTCCGTCACCTTTGGCAAGCCGAACCGCGCCGGTACCCTTTGATGTGTAGTAACCGGCAATATTTGCGTCAGTTCCAGCCGGGCCGAAAAGTGGCGCATGTCCAGCGATCGCATTGATAATTTGAAAGGCGTTTACCGCGTCAGGAACGCCACCAGTAGCTTCTAAGACCAAGTTACCGGCGGTATCACGTACACGAAGTAAATTCACGTTACGCATGTGGCTATTGCCGTCTGAATCAACAAGTTCGACAAATGCACAACTTGGGTGAATGTTATTCGGATTACTCCATTTACTACCTATAGATGTAACAACACTAAATTGACTTGTTTGCAATGAATAAGAAGCACCGGCATGAGGGAAGTTATCAATACAGCCAATCAGTTGTACGTTATTAGCGTAACCAACAATATCAAACCCAATTACTCGCGCGTCATAAGAATAGACACCAACAAGGTTTACACCGGTAGAACCAAAATCTGCCGAACCTTCGATTTTCCAGTTGGTGTTATTGCTTTCCGAACCACTACCATTTGCCGTTGCCGAAAAACAATCAAGCAAATAGTGACCAATATCATTACTGTCAGCAGCACCAGCATTTATAGATACATAGGTGGCCTTACTAATTTTAACACCTATAGAAGTGTTAGCATTGCCGTAACAAGCAGTTAGTGAAACACTTGTAACGAAACTGTCTGATCCGTCGATCCAAAGGCCACCGATATTACAGTTTTGGCCGTTTACACCCTCAATACGTGAAACAATAGCACCCTTACAACGAACGCCCCAACCACCAAAATTATCAACAGTAAGATCGTGTATTCTGAAATAGTCAAGTGGTCGGCCTTCGATAAATATCCCGTCGGCAGAACCGGAGTTTGTACCTTCAAGTTTGAAACCACCCATAATAAGTTCGGCAACAGTTTCGCCGGAACCATTTGATAATTTAAAGCCATTTTTACCAGCCGTAGCTTGACGAACTGTTACAAAAGCACGACCATCACCGGCAATATTTACACCTTCTGGCAAAAGAACTTCATCAGTTATTTTATACTTAGCCGAAGGTCGAGAGAACCATAACCAGCCGCCTTTATCGGCAGCAGCAGTTGCGGCCGCTTGAAATGCTGGAAAATCATCGTGAGTATCATCACCAACAGCGCCAAAGTCTTTAGGATCATAAAAAAGTGGTCGTTTTGGTATTGAATCAGTCCATTTAATATTATCTGTTATGTATTCAGTAGTATCAACGCGTAACAGAGCAAACATACCCAAGAAATCAGTAACATCATCGGCTGGTACTTCCCACGTCGTAAAATTCGCACTATCGTAAACCCCTTCATAATGGGCATATGAAACTTTTTCTCTGTCAAGAACATGTAACCATAGAGGACGATAAATCTCCATTTTTGCAAGTTCTTCGATATCTTTGTTTGTTGGGTCTTGCGCCCATATAGGGCTACTGTACGTGACATGGTTGCCCGGTGCGTACACGGTATACATATTTGTCGTTACGTCGAATGTAACATGTGCAAATGGCTTATCTTGTTTGATATATCGGAGGTCATCAGACGGAAAAATGTTTTTCTGATTAAGAGGACGGAGTAAAACAACTTCGTACCCCTTACTTTTATCAAAGTCAATAAGTTTTTGAATATTATCTTGCAAGATCATGTGTTGGGGGTCAAGCTGCGAAGTCTGTTCGATGACCATATTTGGGTTCAAAAAGACACCATAACGATAACGCTTTGGTGACAATATAATATACATATCCCCAAACCGGAGCGCGTCACGTGTTGGGTGCCCCTCTTGATCTAAAACACGAAAATATTTAAGAATATCGGCATTTTCTGAAAAGTCTTTTGGTATGTCAAAAGTACCGATCCAATCACCCTCAAGCACAAGCTGTATAAAATTAGCAAGAAGTGCATACTTTATGTTTTTAGGTGTGCGAAAATATTTTTTCACACCAAAGTCTTTTATGAACTCAGATAGCAGCATTTGCTAGTTCCTTTGGTTATGGTTATGCTATCAGTATAGCACTTATTCAGAAACAATAACAGCGTCGGTAATAATGTTTTTATCGGCCGACCAATCACCCTCTTTAGTACAAAATACCGCATATTTACCAACAGCCATATAAGGATTACCGTAAAATGTTTGAAAGTCTACGTCAATATGTTTGAATGGTATTTGCTTGACAAAACCAACAAGTAAAACTTCTTCGTCTTTTACGGTACCCTTATTGTCGAGGATTGTCCAGGGGTCAAGGTGAACCAGCTTCGCTGGGTCTTTTTTATCCGTCTTAGTTTGATGTAAGAGGATATGACGCATTAGATACCGAACAAGCCGACGTTGTGATACTGAATATGGATATCCATGTCATCAGCAGCAGCGTCAACGGCGGTCACATCTTCGATCTTAATTTTATAACCAGCAGGCACATAACATTCAGTTGGTAGACCGTTTTGGAACCACTTTTTAGCTTGGTGGTCTTCGTTGGCAGCACCAGGCATGAAGTTATAAAAATACGTCAAACTAGCCGCTTGTGTGTTAAGCGCGTCAGTTTGGAAAATTACGGTGTCATCGGGTTTACGAATTGATAGACGTAATGCGCGGTTGCCAGCTGTGGCAGTCGATACTAATTTTGCAATCAGTGAATGAATTTTCCATTGTTCGTGAGCTGGCACGACAATAGTTTTGGCACTTGAGTTAATCGTAACATCGGATTTGACTAAAAATTTTGGATTCATAGTTACAGTTTACCCTCTTTTTTTATGTGTATACAACCTTATAATACGCTTCACTTGCCACTTTGCAAGCCACTTAAAAGGTGTCCAACCATGAGGGTCACTATCACGACATACATTTGGATCAATGTAAACAACCCAAAACCACCGCAAAAAGCCGGTTTTACTTATTGAGTTTTTCATCTTTTGACTTTTCTGGTGTTTTAACCGGTGTTGGAAAAACTAAACCAGTCAATACCACAATAGCAGTTTTTACTTGTTCGTGTTCGGCCGGTGTCATTCTAGTTTGTGCAATGATTTGACCAATAATACTTAGGGCTTGTGATGGCTTCATTTACTACGTTCTCGCATATTATCCCTAATATACAATACCAAACCTATTAGTGCAACAGGGATAGATGAAAATGTAAATGTGATTATGTCAATAGTGTTCATGGTATTAAATGTCCAATCATATGTTTAACATAAGTTTTAAACACGTGCATACCAACTTTATTTTGGTGCATTGAGCATATCCATAACTTCTTTGATCTGTCGTAATAGGTTTTCATAATAACATTATACAGTTAATGTGTCAAGTTGTCAAACTTTAGGCGATAACAGAAGCGAGAACCGAGAGCCTATCATACTTTGTGTGTTTGTCAATAGTGCATGGCTTGAGCAACTTGTCAAGTAAGCATACGTGTCAAATTATACTATTTTACAACACTATGCATATTATACCATAAATGGGGAAGTTTGTGAAGCCCCCCTCCCTTATCTTT
>Ga0193726_1001660_pt1 | contig 16758 bp, 11 predicted proteins | sample H2c1metaG_FD_144928 | JGI IMG/M metagenome (GOLD analysis project Ga0193726, IMG submission 144928) | Soil microbial communities from a riparian zone of the East river system, Colorado, United States - H2c1 | ecosystem: Environmental > Terrestrial > Soil > Riparian zone | place: USA: East River... | reverse complement strand
CGCGGGAAAAACGTGGACGAACGTGACGCCAAAGAGTCTCCCGCCGAGCGGCATCAACGTCATCGACGCGTCGCACGCGAACGCGGGCACGGCGTACGCCGCGCTGTTGTCGCGCGACGCGCACCCGCACATCTATCGGACCAGCGACTACGGACAGAACTGGCAGGAGATCTCGTCCGGGCTGACCGACGGCGAGATCGTGCGCGTGGTGCGCGAGGACCCGAAGGATCCGAATCTGCTGTACGCCGGGACCGTGACGAGCACCTGGGTTTCATTCAACCGCGGCGACCAGTGGCAGTCGCTGCAGCTCAATCTGCCCAACACGGTCGTCAGCGATCTGACGATCCACGATAGCGACGTCGTGATCTCGACGTACGGCCGAGGCTTCTGGATCCTCGACGATGTGTCGCCGCTGCGGCAGGCGCGTGCCGCGCTGGCCTCGACTGCGCCTGCGTTCCTGTTTCGCCCCGAGCCCGCTTCACGCGCGCGATGGGACAACACGCAGGACACGCCGGTTCCGCCGGAGATGGTCGTGGGTCAGAATCCGCCCGAGGGCGCGATCCTCGACTACTACCTGGCCGCGCCGGCGTCCGGCACCGTCACGTTGTCGATCAGCGACGCCGGTGGCCGTCTGATTCGCGAATACGCGAGCATTCCGCCAGCTCCGGATACGACGATGGCCAATGTGCCCGACTACTGGATCGCGCCGCCGGTGGTGCTGTCCACGACGCCGGGCATGCATCGCATCGCGTGGGACTTGCGCTATCCCGATCCACCGACGCTGAACTACGGCTACAGCGGGAACCTCCTCGACTATCGCGAGTACACGTTGAACTGGCATGCGATCCCCGGGCGGACGCCGCAGTCGACGCTGGTCGGCCTGATGGTGCTGCCGGGCACGTACACCGCGAAGCTGACCGTCGGTGGCCAGAGCTACACGCAGCCGGTGACGGTCGTCCAGGATCCGCGCGTGTCTGTTCCAGCCGGCGCACTCGCCGAACAGTTTCACCTGCAGGAGCGGATGGTCGCCGGGATCACCGCGACGTATCACGCTGTCAATTACGTTCAGCAGCTTCGCGCCGCGCTGGCATCGCGGACGTCCGAGGCGGCGGGCAAACCGGCGGCCGCACAGATTTCACGCGCGGTGCAGACGCTCGACGCGGCGCTCGCTCCACTTGGGGGCTCAGCGAGCGTCCTCGGCACCGCACATCGGGATTTCGGCCGTCGTCTCAACGACATGCTGATCGGCGACGTGCAGCCGACGGCGAGTGTGATTGCCGGCGTCGACGGCCCCTGCGCGTCCGTGGACAAGGCGCTCGACGGTCTGCGGCAGCTCCAGACAACCAGCATCGCGGAACTGTCCACGATGCTCTCCCGCGCGGGTCTCGCGGCGTTGCCCGCGTGGACGCCGCCCGCGGCGCCAGCCTGCGGAGCGCGGTGAGTGGCGTGCGGCGTTGGGCCGCCGTTCACATGGCGAGTAATATGTCTTGATGTCAATCAAAGAAGGTCGCGGCCTCTTACTGCTCGTCCTCGCGTTGGCGACCGTTGCCGGCGCGTGTCACTCAAAGCCGACCGCACCGCGGGTATCGCCGGACGTCTGGGCCGTCGTCGATGGGCGCGAGATCCGCCGGGGGGACGTTGAAAAGGCCTTCCGCCGAACGGCGCCGCCCAATGCGGGGACTTCAGAGGAAGAGGCGACCGCCGGCAAGTTGAACGTGCTCGACCAGTTGATTTCCCAGGACATCATGCTCGCCAAGGCGAACGAGCTGAAGATCGTCCTGCCGGAGTCGGAGCTCGACGCGGCGTTCAACGATCAGAAGAAGAACATTTCCGACGACGTGTTCAACAAGGCGCTTGCGGCGCGCAATCTGACGGCGGCCGACCTGCGTGAAGCGCTGCGCCGGGATCTGCTCACGCAGAAGGTGATCGAGCGGGAAGTCACCTCGAAGATCACCGTCACCGATCAGGACGTCAACGACTTCTTCCAGGCGAACAAAGCGCAGTTCAACCTCACCGAGGACGCGTTTCACATCGCGCAGATCGTCGTGACGCCAATACGGGACGCAGGCTTGAACAACCGCACTGGTGACGATGCCACGACGCCGCAGGCGGCGGCGGCGAAGGTGCAGATGCTGATGGAGCGCCTGAAAGCCGGCGCGCCGTTCGGCCAGCTCGCGATGGACTTCTCCGAGGACCCGCAGTCTGCGCCGCAAGGCGGGGATGTCGGGATGGTGTCGTTGTCGGCGCTGCGCCAGGCGCCGCCGCAACTGCGCGATGCCGTGATGAAGTTACAGCCCGGCTCCTTGAGCGTCGTGACCATGAACGGCGCGTACACGATGGTGGCGCTGCTGGCCAAACAGGCGGCCGGCCAGCGCGACCCCGGAATGCCCGAAGTGCGTGATGGCATCATGACCACGCTGCGGGGCCGGCGCGAACAGCTGTTGCGCACGGCCTATCTCGAAACGATCCGGAACAAGGCGATCGTGGTGAACCACGCGGCCCGCCGGATCGTCGAGTCGCAGGGGAAGCTGTCGCCGGTCCCGTCCGCCGCACCGAAGTAGAGTGGCCAACGCTAATCATCACGGCGAGGAGCATCGAATGAAGGCATTGACTCGGTTGGCGCTGGCGTCGGCGGTTCTCGTCGCGGTCGTGCCGGCCTCCACGCAGGCGCACTTCAGGCTGCTTCAACCCCCTTCGTGGATCGTCGAAAACGATCTCGGCGATCCGCAAAAGGCCGGTCCCTGCGGCGGTACCAACACCGACTGGGGCAAGCCCACGGGGATCATCACCCGCGCGATCGGCGGGTCGCTGCTGCACGTGAAGGTGCAGGAAACGGTCTATCACCCGGGCCACTACCGCGTCGCACTCGCCGTGAACTCGCCGACCGAGCTGCCGCTCGATCCGAAGGCGACGACGATGGACACGGAGAGAGGACCGCGATCGGTCTCGGCCGAGATTCAGAATCCCGTGCAGATGCCGGTGCTGGCCGATGGCCTGTTCGTCCACACGGCGAAGGCGGACTCACCGTTCGAGACCGACGTCGCGCTCCCCAACATCAGCTGCAAGCACTGCACGCTGCAAGTGGTCGAGTTCATGGAGCAGCACCCCGTGAACAACCCCGGCGGGTTCACGTATCACCACTGCGCCGCGCTGCAGATCACACCCGACGAGAAAAAGCCGATCGACGCTGCGTGGCCGGCGGAACGCTGACCTGATACTCTCGCGAACCTGCAACAGTATCTGCGCGATTGGTTGAAGGGCCCGTCAGATCGCTTGTGCCGTGATGGCGCTGCCGACCATGCTGAGCACTTCGTACGCGGTCAACTCCTTCGCCTTGCCTTTCAGGCGAAGTTGCTGCATCGCCCGACAGACGAAGAGCTCCTTGACGTCCTGATACGTGGTGTCGCTGATGAGGATTGTCGTCCCGAGTTCCTTGTTCATCGACTCGAGACGCGACGACGTATTCACCCCGTCGCCGATGACCGTGTACTCGAGGCGCTTGCGCGAGCCGATGTTGCCGACGATGACCTCCGCCGTGTGGATGCCAATCCCGATCGCGACCGGCGCGAGGCCGCGCATCGCGCGGTCGCCGTTGATCTTCGCCAGAAGCGATTTCATGCTCAAGGCGGCCCGGACTGCCTGCTCCGCGTGATGCGCGTCGTCGTCGGTCGCGCCGAACACGGCCATGAGGCCGTCGCCCAGGAATTTGTCGAGCATCCCGCCGTGCTCGAAGACGGCATCGACCATTTCCGAGAAATAGTTATTCAGGAACGACACGGTTTCCTCAGGCGTGAGCTGTTCGGACATCGTCGTGAAGTTGCGAATGTCAGAGAACAGAATCGTGACGCGGCGGCGCTCTCCGCCCAGGTGAACCTCGCCCTGTAGTACCTTCTCCGACACCTGCGTGGTCACGTAGCGGCCGAACACCTCCTTGACGCGGTCGCGCTCGCGAAGGCCCATGACCATCGCGTTCAGTGCGTCTCCCAGTTGTCCGTGTACGTCGCGGCCGAAGACCTGCGCGGCGGCCGTGAGGTCGCCGCTCTGGATGCGGCGCGCGAACGTCACCAGGCCAGAGACAGGGCGGGTAATCGACCAGGAGATCACCCATGCGACGAGCACGCTCACGATCGCAAAGCCCAGGATGCCGACCAGGATCTGACCGGACAGCGCGTTCAGCGGTGCGACGGCCTCGGCCGCGTTGATTTCCGTGAGCAGCGCCCAGGGCTTCGAGTTGATGGTCGCCGGATTGCGGATGGGCCGGTAGAACACGAACTGGGACACGCCGCCGACGGTCGTCGTGGCCACTCCGGTGCCACCCGCGAGTGCCGCGCGGACGCCGTCGGTTGCGGTCAGGTCCACATTGAGCCGTTCCTGATGCGGATCAGCCAGTACGCGACCGTCGCTACCGACCAGCGTCGCGTTGCCGCTCTGATTGAACTTCGCCGACGACAGGAGATCCACGAGGTTGTCCTGGACGTCGAATCGAGCGAACAGGCCGCCGACCACCGTGCCTCCGGACGCGATGGGTACGCATAAGTCGATGACGTGCTCGTGTTCACCATGGCCGCTTCGCCCGAATGCCGACGAAATGTACGGGTCAGAGACGTACGTCTTGCCGTCCAGGCAATACGCGACGCCGACACGAGGCAACGGCTCGGATGCGGTCGCCGCGGCGATGGTCGCGAGAGTCTTGCTGCCGGCATCGACAAGGGTCAATTGCACGAAGCGCGTATTGATGTGCGTCACCTCGCGGAGGCTGTGCTCGAGTTCGGTGGCGGAGAGCGTCCGAAGCCGATCCGCGGGGACCTCGCCGGCGAGATGCGTCATTTGGAGAAGCGCCTCGTCGAGCTCGTCCTGAATCTGCCGCTCGACGATGTCGCCGACATTTCTGAGGTCGAGCACCACCTGGTCGAAGATGATGCGATACGCCGCGCGGTAGCCCCAGGCGCCGCTCAGCCAGACGGCGAACACGCCCAGTCCAACGAATGCTGAGACCAGGGCCACCAGAAACCCGTTCGGCAACGCGGCGAACCAGCGGCGCAGGACCGCAACGAGATACACGACCAGGGCGGCCGTGGCCAGGATCGACACCAGTGCAAACGAGCCGAGGATCCACGAAGCCATTGCGATTACGCGGGGATTCTACCTCATGGATTGGTCTGACTCTCTAGATTCGCCCGCACGCGATTGGCGTTTACCGATCGGCCGGCGCGCGGCGACGCAGCTCGTCGAAGAAGTTCAGCACCAGCACAACGGACTCGCTCCGCTTGTCGTCGGCACGAATCGCGGCTGCTCGGGTGCCAGTCATCGGCGGATCCACCCACAGGACGCCTTGCGGAATGCGCATCCACAACTGCGGCTTTCCCGCCGCGAAGGTCTCGCCGTCGACCCGGTAGGGCACACGCATCACGACCTCCTCGGATAGACCGTAAAACAGTCCGCCTGTCCGCCATTCGATCCACTCGGCGCCGTCGGTCGAGACCTGCCACCGGCCGCCGCGGATCGGGAACGGTCGGACGTACACCTCGTTCCGGCCCGACTCGTCGGATGTGTATGCGATCCATTTCCCGTCCGGAGAGAACCGTCCCGTGTCTTCCTGCGCTGGCGTGACGATCAATTCCTCCGCCGTTCCGACCTTCGCGAGCCCGTCCGCTCCGAAGTCGATCGGCATGAGCATGAGATCCGATCCGCTGCCCTGTCGTGCTTCCGTGAAAACGATGGACTTGCCGCCCGGATGCCAGTCCATCGGACTCTGGAGGTTTTTGCTGGTCGTCAACCGCTGTGGCTCGCCACCGCCGGATGCACGCTGGACAAAGAGGTTGAACGTGCCCACGTCCGGTTGCCATGACGCATAGACAATGTGCGTTCCGTCAGGCGACCAGATGCCGCCCCGATCGTTGTCTTCATAGAAGGTGAGGCGGGTGAGCCCATCTGACGCGATGTCGTACGACCAGATATCCGACTGCGCGCCGTCGCTGATGGTGAGCAGCAAGTGCGTGCCGCCGTGGGAGAATCGCGCTTCCTGATATTCGGCCGACACGTTCCGCATCGGCTGCAGTTGACCCGATGCGTCCATCCACTGCAGGAGCCGCTTCGGATTGCGTGCCCGGCGATAGGCGAGCACGCCGGTGTCAGACAACGCGTATTGCGCCGTCCCGCTGATGAGCGCCGTCGCGATGTCGTCCGCCACAGGCACCGCACGACCGTTGACCTGTAAGCGGTCCAGATCGAATGGCACCGCAAAGAGCTTGCCTCCGTTGACGTAGAGCAGATGCCCGCTCGGCGCGTACCGTCCGAAGATCGCCCCACGCTGGACGAGCGTGCGTGCGCCTCCCTTTTGCACGATCACCTGGCCCTCGTGGGCTGTGCCGGTGTTGCCGTGGGCCGTGAACAGAAATGTCTTGCCGCCTGGCAGGAACTGCGGCCAACGGTGCGTGGTCTCACCCGCCCTCTCGTCGAGCGTCGTTGCCGGCGATGGTTCGCCGCCGGAGGACGACACGCGGTAGAGCGGACCATCGGGACGCGGCGCAAACACAATCGTGCCGTCCTGGCTCCAGGCGCCGCCCCGAGCTTCCTCCACGGGACAGATGGGTGTGACCGTTCCGCCGCTCAAGGCGAGCTTCAGCAGGCGGCCGTTGGCAAAGAATCCCACTGAGCTGCCGTCCGGCGAGAAGAACGGCGCGTACGCCCCCTCGGTGCCGGCGAGTGGCGACGCCTCGAGCTGGTCCAAACGGCGAAGGAAGAGTTGCCATCGGCCACCGGATGGACCACGCGCGATGAAGACGAGCGATTTGCCGTCGGGCGAGAGCACGGCCGCCGGTCCTACCCAGTTGAGACCCACCCAGCCGGCGCCGGCGATCGTTGTGTCTCCGCCTGCATCGATGCCAAGCGTCAGCATCGGCTTGTCGGCCGTCGAAGGCGCTCGGATCCACAAGGGTCGCGCGGCGGCGAAGAGGATCGCGATAGAGACGAGCGAGGCACCAAGCCATCCGGCGCGGTCGAGCCCCCAGGAACGACGGCCTGCCGTCCCGGATGCAGACGCCCGAACCGCGTCGCCCGGGGCGGACAAGAGAATGCGCGCTTCGCCAATGTCGCGCAGCCGCAGTCTTGGGTCTCGTTGGAGACACCGTTCGATCAGCGTGCGGACGGCGTGCGGCGTCGTGACTGGCAGCGCCGAAAAGTCCGGATCGCCCGTGAGGACGGACGCGATCGTGTCGCTCAGCGTTTCACCGTGGAAGGGCCGGCGCCCGGTGATCATCTCGTAGAGCAACACGCCGAACGCCCAGATGTCCGCTCGCTTGTCGACAGGTTTGCCGCGCGCCTGTTCGGGGGCCATGTACGCGGCGGTGCCAAGAATCACGCCGCCCATCGTCGCCGGCGGCGACGTAATCGTGGGAGAGTCGGACACGAGCGACGGTCCCGGATCGAGCGCTTTGGCCAGGCCGAAGTCCAGCACCTTGACCGTGCCATCCTCGCGCACCTTCACGTTCGCCGGTTTCAGGTCGCGATGCACGATGCCGGCGTCGTGAGCGGATTCGAGTGCCTCGGCGATCTGTTTCGCGATCGGCAGCGCCTCGTCGATCGGAATCGGTCCGCGCTCCAGGCGCTGCGCGAGGTCCTCGCCCTCGACCAGTTCCATCACCAGTGCGTCGCCTTCGATGCCGTAGAGTTGCGCAATGTTGGGATGATTGAGGGACGCGAGGACTTCCGCTTCGCGCTGAAAGCGCGCCAACCGCTCGCGATCACTGGTGACGTCTGCGGCCAGAACTTTGAGTGCGACGTCGCGTTTCAGCCTCGAATCCCTGGCGCGATACACCTCGCCCATGCCACCGGCGCCGATCGGGGCGACGATTTCGTAGGACCCTAGACGCGTGCCTGGCACGAGGCTCATCAGCGAGTTGGCCGTATGTTACTTTGTCCGGCTGCAGCGTTGAAGGCGGGAGTCGATCCAGCGGTCAGTGATTCGACTAGGTCACAGAGCGCGTCCGGAGGACAACGCAAAGGAGCGAATGATGCGATTTCTATCGATGATACGGATTAACGAGAACAGCGGCCAGGTTCCGAGCGAGCAACTCATGCAGGACATGGGCAAGCTCATTGAGGAGATGACCGGGGAGGGGACGCTGGTCCGCACCGCCGGATTGCGGCCGACGAGAGAGGGCATGCGCGTGCGTCTGCGGGGTGGCAAGCTGTCGACGACCGACGGGCCGTTCACCGAGACCAAAGAGGTAATTGGCGGCTTTGCGATTCTCGAGGCGAAGTCCATGCAGGAGGCGCTCGAGCTCACGAAGCGCTTCCTGACGATCCATGGCGACAGCTGGGATATCGAGTGCGAAGTGCGTCAGATCGAGGGGCCGGACTTCGGCGCCTCGACGTAACGCGCGCTACAATATGAAGGTCACCCGCGAATTCTGACCTGATGTTCGACGCGGAGGGATGGCCGAGTGGTCGATGGCGGTGGTCTTGAAAACGAGTCGGATCGGTTATGACATAGCGGTTATATTTCGCCGCCGTGGTTTGGGCTCGAGTCTTCAATATCAGGCCACAATTCACGTGTTCTGACCTCCTTCAGAGCCAAACCTGATAACCGATCGCGGGAACGCTACCGTATTTCTCAAGAATTCGGCCTGTTTTTCCCACGCTCCGCACACTGGCGCGACACGCGATCGCGATCGCGGCCTGGCGATGCTGCACTCACAACAGGGATCGGACCACAGACACGTCGCTGTAAAGTGGCCACGCCTCGGGAGATAGCCTCGCTCCGGCGGTCGATTTTCCGAAACAACGCGGAACGTTTATTAGAATCCACACGTTCAGCGTCTCCGGGTTGTTTCCGATGACAGACACTCGCCGTGACACTGTGTCTGGCGTTCACAAGTGGAGCGCAACGCCCTCTACTCCCATTCCGGACGTGGCCTAAATCCACGAGTTCACCGACTGGAAACCCGAGAAGCGTCTGTGGGAAGAAGTGCGGCGTCTCGATCCGCTGCCGCCGCATTATCGCGGACGCTTCACGAACGTCCAGGCCGGCATCGGCCGCGCCGGCCTTAAGCATCTGCCGGAGTTCATCGAACGCACGCGGCGCCACGCGAAGATTTTGAACGAGATCCGCGGCGATGTCCTCGGCATCACCGTGCCCGCGGTTCCCGAGGGGCGCACGCACGTCTACTACCAGTACTGCGCGTACGTGCCCAACACCGAGGATCTGGTGCGGCGCTGCATCCGCCGCGGCGTCGACGTCGCGCCGATGCACGTCGACGACTGCACGAAGATGGACCTGTTCGGCTGGACCGGTGCGGCCGCGCCCGGCGCGGCGAAGGCGATGACCGCGGTGCAGGCGCCCGTGTACGAGTCGCTGACAGACGACGAACTGGCGCGCGTGGGCCGGCTGGTCCGGGCACAAGTGCTGAGCCGGTAAACGGCGAAGCGCTCTGGCCCGTCTAACCGGAATGCGCAATCTCACGTTCGCCCTCCGGACGCTGTTAAGAACCCCCTTCGTCACGGCCATCGCCATCGTCTCGCTGGCGCTGGGCATCGGCGCGACCGCCGGGATCTTTTCGGTGTTCCATCAGGTGCTGCTGCAGTCGCTGCCGGTGCCAGATGCGTCGGCGCTCGTGAACCTGGCCGCGCCAGGTCCCAAGCCCGGCTATGGGAACTGCGGCCGCGAGGGCGACTGCGAAGACACCTTCAGCTACGCGATGTTCCGCGACCTGCAGAAGACGCAAACTGTCTTCACCGACATCGCGGCGCATGTCGTTTTCAGCGCGAACCTCGCATACGCCGGCCAGACATCGAGCAGCGAAGGGCTTCTGGTATCCGGCAGCTATTTTCCGGTGCTGCAGCTGCAGCCGGCGCTCGGCCGCCTGCTCGACTCGAACGACGACAAGCTGGTCGGCGAGTCGCGCGTCGTCGTGCTCAGCTACGGCTACTGGTCGTCGCGATTCGGCCGTGATCCCGCCGTCCTCGACACGCAGCTGATCGTCAACGGCCAGCGCCTCACGATCGTCGGCGTCGCGCCGGAGAATTTCGACGGTACGACGATCGGCGTGCGGCCCGTCATGTTCGCGCCGATCACGCTTCGCGAGATGCTCGACACGAACTTCAACAGCTGGTCTCTCCGGACCGATTATTGGGCGTACCTGTTCGCGCGGCTACGGCCGGGCGTCACCATCGACGCCGCGCGCGCGTCGCTCGGCGCGCAGTATCACGCTATCCTCAACGATGTCGAAGCGTCGCTGCAGAAAGACATCAGCCGAGAGACGCTCGCGCGTTTCCGCGCGAAGCCGATCCTCGTCGCGCCGGGCAAGCAGGGACAAAGCACGATTCCCAACCAGACGAAGACGCCGCTTCACCTACTGCTGGGCGTCACGGCGTTCGTCCTGCTCATCGCCTGCGCCAACATCGCGAACCTTCTGCTCGCCAGATCAGCCGCGCGCGCCGGAGAGATGGCGATCCGGCTTTCGATCGGCGCCAGCCGCGCGCGTTTGATCGGACTGCTCCTCACCGAATCGATGGTGCTCGCGGCGCTCGGCGGACTGGCCGGCTTGGTCGTCGCGCGATGGACGCTCGTGCTCGTCAGCGCGCTTCTGCCGCCGGAAGTGCAGCACACGATCGCGTTCAGCATCAGCGGCACGGTGATCCTGTTTGCGATCGGCCTGACGGTCGGTACCGGGCTTCTCTTCGGTTTGTTTCCCGCGCTGCAGACCACGCGGCCGGATCTCATCTCGACGCTGAAGAACCAGGCCGGCCAGCCGTCGGGCGCGAAAGGCGCCGCGCGTTTCCGGCTGGCCCTCGCCACGTCGCAGATCGCGCTCTCGATGCTGCTGCTGGCTTCGTCGGGATTCTTCGTGAAGAGCCTGCTGAACGTGAGCCGCGTGGCTCTCGGCTTCAAGGCCGATCGCGTCGTTACCTTCGGCCTGTCGCCGGATTTGAACGGCTACTCGGTCGATCGCACCCGCCAGTTCTACATGCGTCTCGAAGACGAGATGCGCGCCGCGCCGGGTGTGACCGCCGTGACGCTATCGGCCGTGCCGCTTCTTGCCGGGCAGAACCGGACGAGAGGGGTCGCCGTGCAGGGATTCAACGCCGGACCGGACACCGACAGCAACTCCCGCTACAACAGAGTCGGTCCGGGCTACTTCGCCGCGCTCGGCGTTCCGCTTATTGCGGGTCGCGAGTTCAAGGACGCCGATACGATCAATACGGTGAAGGTCGCCGTCGTGAATCAAACCTTCGCGAAAAAGTTCGGACTCGGGAACGACGCCGTCGGCAAGTCGATGGGATTTGCGCCGGGGCTCGGCTACCGCAGCCCGCTCGACACGACGATCGTCGGCATTGTCGAGGATGCGAAATACAGCGAAGTGAAGCAGAAGGCGCCGCCGCAGTTCTTCGTGCCGTATCGGCAGGACCCCGGGCTCGGCGGGATGCAGGTGTACGTGCGGACAGCCGGCGACGTCGCGCAGGCGGCGTCGGCGATCAACGCCGTCGTCAAGCGGATCGATCCGAATCTGCCGATCGAGGATTTCGAAACGCTTCCCGATCAGATCAAAAACAACACGTTTCTCGATCGCATGATGACGACGCTGTCGGCGGCGTTCGCGATTCTGGCGACGCTGCTCGCGGCGATCGGTCTGTACGGTGTCCTCGCCTACACCGTCTCGCAGCGCACACGCGAGATCGGCCTGCGCATGGCGCTTGGCGCGGCGCCCGGCCGCGTGCGCGGCATGGTGCTGCGTCAGGTGGCGATCATGACGCTGGTGGGCGCGCTCATCGGCCTCGCCGGCGCGCTCGGCGTCGGCAAGGCGGCGCAGTCTATTCTTTACGGGATGACCGGCGCCGATCCGGAGGTGCTGGCGCTGTCGGCCGTTGCGCTGGCGCTCGTCGCGCTGGCGGCGGGCTTCATCCCGGCGCACCGCGCGTCGAAGGTGGATCCGATGACGGCGTTGAAGTACGAGTAGGGCCGCCGCCGCGTTCTTTGCCGGCTACCACTGTGAGTGCGTTCTTAGCTGCGAGGCGCGAATCAGCTTTCCCCAAACTCGGCGAGGTCTTCGACGGGTGGCGCGAGCACCCACCGGTGCTCGTCGCATCCACCCTACCCGATTCACACTCGGCTCCACATGCCACGATCTTCGCTCGGGCCAGGCCGAGAGTTCGCCCAATCACGCCCGGCGGTACAATGGCAAACGTCAGGCTGGCCTCGCGGTCGACGGCGGTGACACTCGGCGTGACACCGCGCCCAGCGGAAGGTTCTGGCTTATACCGACTTCGCGGATTCGCCAGAAAATGAGGCCTTCGCCAGGGGCGTTCTGCCGCAAATAGCGAGCTTCGAGATCGCGCGAATTCTGACCTGATGTTCGACGCGGAGGGATGGCCGAGTGGTCGATGGCGGTGGTCTTGAAAACCACTGAACCGGAAACGGTTCCGGGGGTTCGAATCCCTCTCCCTCCGCCATCCTTCGCTCTTGATCGCGCGCGCGAGCTTCGGCTGGCAAGCCATCCTCCCTGCATCCCTTCTCGCGCACGGATTCACGCGAGCTACGGCGTGATGGCTGCGACGCGGGATGAGATCGCGCCGAAGCGCGGGCGCGAAGGCGGACGATTCATCGAGGTGTGCGTCGGATCTAACATGTGCTTCCACGCGGCGCGGAGGACTTCGATGATCCAGTTGATCGTGCTCTGTGGACTGTTGATCGCTGGCACGGCGTCGGCGCAATCACCCGCACGAGATCAGCCGCGCACGCGCGCCGGAACCGGCGTGATCCGCGGGCGTGTCGTTCGCGCCGACACTGGTGAACCGTTGCGGCGCGTCCGGATCCGGGTCGATGAGTGGAGTGCGAAAGATCAAAGCGGTCCTGTCTCGACCACGACGGACGCGCAGGGCCGCTATGAACTCGCGCAGCTTCCCGCCGGAACCTACCATCTCAAGGCCGCGCGAGGCGGGTTTGTGGAGCTCGAGTACGGACAGCGGCGACCGTTCGAACGAGGCCGTCCGATAGAGCTGGCCGAAGGCGCCGTACTCCAGAACATCGACTTTGCGCTTCCGCCAGGCGGCGTTGTCACAGGCCGCGTCGTGGACGAAATCGGCGACGTGGTCCCGCAGGTGTGGGTTTCGCTCGCCCGCCGGCGGTACATCGACGGCGAACGCAGACTGGTCCCTCAAGGGGGCAGCAGCACCGACGACCGCGGGGAGTTTCGCATCTACGGCGTGTCGCCAGGCGAGTACGTGATCATCGCCACGTTCGACGAGATGGACATCGGCTCGAGAGATCGCGTGCGGTATGTGCCCACCTACTACCCCAATACGCCGGTCGCCGGCGAAGCGCAGCGCGTCGTCGTCGGCCCGGGGCAGGAGGTGCCCGGAATGGTGGTCACGCTCGCTCGAGCTGCGACGGCCAGCGTGCGCGGCGTCGTCCGAGCTTCGGGCCAGGCCTCCACGGGTCCATTCACAATGATTACTGCGCAAGAGATCGGCGGCCCCCGGGCCAACGGCCACGCGGCGATGGCCCTCGTCGCGAGCGATGGCGGGTTCAGCATCGCCGGGCTCCTCCCCGGCACCTACATGCTCGAGGCGCGATCGATGAACGGGGCGGACGTCGCGTCGAAGGAAGTCGTCGTCGACGGCTCCGACGTCACAGGCGTCAGCCTGGTGCTTTCCGAAGGTACGAACGCACATGGCCGGATTGTCTTCGACACGGGCACACCGCCGCAGGGACTTCGTCCGTCGCAGGTCTTCGTCGTGGCCAACCCGCTGGATCGCCGCAGCGGAGGCATGGACATGAGGGCCGGTCCGCCGGTTGCCCGCGACGACTGGAGCTTCGAACTGCATGGGCTGCGGGGCCGCGGCTTCATCCGTGCCGCGACATTGACCGAGGACTGGCAGATGCGGCGCGTGCGGCGCAAAGGCATCGACATCACCGACACGCCACTGGACTTTTCCAGCGAGGTGGACGACCTCGAGATCGAGTTGACCCAGCAAAAAACCGTCGTTTCGGGCGCCGTCTCGGACGACCGCAACGGCGTCGCGCTCGACGCGACGGTCATCGTGTTTGCCGATGATGAGGGCAAGTGGGGGCTGCACTCGCGTTTCATCGAAAGCGCTCGCCCCGATCAGCACGGGAAATTTACGATCAGCGGCCTGCCGCCCGGGAAGTACGTGGCGATTGCCGTCGGATATCTCGAGCCTGGCGAAGAACGCGATCCGGAACTGCTCCAGGAATGGCGTTCACGTGGGACGTCCTTCAGGTTGTCAGAGGGTGAGACGCACGCGCTCGATCTGAAGCTCTCCGGCTCTTAGGTCTCCGCCATCCGCCTTCCATCTGACGGAATTCAAATCGCGGCGTGATGGCTGCGATCACGCCGGCACCGGTTCCGTCGCTCGCGACAAACCCGACATCACGCTCCCGATGCCGCTGGAATATTTCCGACGCAAATCCGCTATCAGGAGTGTGGGCGCGACGATCGTGCTCCGAAGTTTTCGAAAAGCGTCTGCGGTTTTCGATTCTCGGAAGCGGCGCCACGCGAAACCGTTCTTTTATTTTCTGATTGGAGGATTGAATGTCGTCGATGCGCTTCGTTGCGGTGTGTGCGTTCCTCGCGCTCTCGATTGCCTGCGGAGGCGGTTACTCCTCTCCTGCTCCGGCACCCTCGCCGACACCATCGACGGTGCCGGGCGGCCCATCATCGTCGGTGGCGATTCCGGCTGGCGCCGCCGTGCTGGGCGCCAGCGCCTACTCGCCCGACGCGCTGAGCGTTGACGCGGGCGCGACCGTTACCTGGATCAACACGGACTCCGTGTCTCACACATCGACGTCGGATGCCGTGGGTTGGAACTCGGGAGAGGTCGTGCCGGGCGGACGTTTCTCGGTGGCGTTCCAGACGCCCGGGACGTTCGCCTATCACTGCACGATTCATCCGGGGATGATCGGAACGGTCGTCGTGCGATGACGGCGGACGCGACCGACGAGAGGGGCATGCAACTGCCGGGCGGATGCACGCTGTGCATTCGCCCCTGCGGCAGGAAGAACTCGATCTCGTTCGCGAGCGCTTCCTATGTGGAAAGCGACGGAGGCTGCGGAGGAAACAAGAATGAGCTGTGTCCTCCGCAGCGCTCCGCGCCTTGAATCGGCGGTCCGTTCAGTGTGACTTCACGAGAACCGTCGTCCGCATCCACGGATGGATGCAGCACTGGAACTTGAGCGTGCCCGCCTGATTGAGCGACTCAGAGTCGCTGCCGCCGGGAGGGACAAACGTCCCCTCGCTGTTGCACTCGGGCGCGACGTTCGGAGTACCGGCGAGGTCGTTCAAGAACGGCACGATGCCGCCGCCGAAGTTGGCGACGCGCGTGAACGTGTGGACCTCGCCACCGTTGTTCACCGCGGTGAGAGCGTCGCCGAGCGATGCGTCTGTCTGCGCAGGCGCGTTGCGCCACGCGCCAGCGGATTGATGTGCCGTGAGCTGAGCCACGAACTCAGTGAAGTTCACGCCGCCGTTCCGGCTGCAGGTGCCTGGTCCGATGGCGAGATTGAATGTCGGACCGTCGCACGCGTCCATCATGCTGACCTGACGTATGCCCGGTCCGGCCGACGCCGTGCCGCTGACCGGCACCGAACTGGGCGCGCTCAGCGCGGGTCCTCCCGAGCCGGCTTGCGACGGTGAGCCCGGGGCGCCCCCAGGGCTGCCACACGCGACGAACGATGCGACGACGATCACGAGAATGGTCCACCAAGGTGTTATGCGCATTTCGGACCTCCAGCCTGGAAAAGAAACATGCGCCCTGCGACGAGGGCCTCCCAGGCGCTCTCCCTCGGGCAGATGTGATTTCGGCGCAGCGGGGATTCTACCGTAAGCAGGTGGCGGGCCCTCGCCCGAACCCGCGACGTGCAATCGAAACCCTTTGTCTGCCTCGCGGATGGTTTCTGGTGAGTGTGCGTCGAAAGAGCCCGGCTTTATTGCGCCTCGGCCTGGGCCTCAATTTGCACTGGGCGGGGTCGACCATGCCCCGACGCTTCACTGCCAGGAGAAACGCGATCGAGGAGCCCGAGATTCTGATCGGGCGCTGGCTCGCCATGTGCGCGCATCCAGTAGCGGCCTGGGCCAGATACTCCACACGCGGACGGCTTCTGGTCGTCGTGACCTATACCGCCCTTACGTACGCGGCGGCGCTGGCCGCCTTGCTGGCGACGCATCCGGCTCGTTGATCCGCGCCTGCGTGACGCTGCTCGCGGCCTGCCGCGGATGAACGACGTAGGTGGGGAACGTTCCGTACTTCTTCGCCATCGGCGTCTGTCCGACGTACGCGCACGAAAAACTCTGGACCCCTTCGAAGCGCGCCAGCGCCGCGAACGCCTGGCTCGCGTACACCTCGCCTGGCGGCGTGATCGGCTCGATCCGCGCAGCACGGCTGACGTGCGCGCCGATGAAATTCTGACGCCCGGTCACCGGATCCTGGAACGCATACGCCGGCCCGGCGTGGAGGCCGATTCTCATCGAGAGATCCTGTTCGAATCCCATCGCGCGCCAGTCCGCTGAGCGCATCCGCTCGCACAACCGCAGCGCGAACTCGCCGGTCTCGCGGATGCCGTCGAACACGAGATACAGTCCGTCGCCCCACGTGTTCGAGATCAGCGGCGGCCGCGGCGAACGCGCCACTTCCTCCGCGATGGCGCCGAGCACCCGCTCCACGAACCGCGGAATCTCGTTGTCCTTGAGCGCGCTGAAACCCTTCACGTCCGCGAACAGGAGTCCGACGATCTGGGGATCG
>Ga0193726_1001659_pt1 | contig 16780 bp, 16 predicted proteins | sample H2c1metaG_FD_144928 | JGI IMG/M metagenome (GOLD analysis project Ga0193726, IMG submission 144928) | Soil microbial communities from a riparian zone of the East river system, Colorado, United States - H2c1 | ecosystem: Environmental > Terrestrial > Soil > Riparian zone | place: USA: East River... | reverse complement strand
AAGCCCGTGCTCATCGACGGCGTGTGGTCGACCGTCGGATCGACCAACCTCGATTGGCGCAGCTTCCTGCACAACGAGGAGATCAATGCCGTCATCCTGGGGCAGGAGTTCGGTGCGCAGATGCAGGCCATGTTCGAGGCGGACCTGGCCGCCTCCACCCGAATCACGCTCGAGGAATGGGAACAGCGTTCGATCGGCGAACGGCTGAAAGAAACGCTGGCCCGAATGTGGGAATATTGGCTATAGGCACCGGAGGTTCATCCTCATGACAGCCGCAAACGCGACCACCATGCTTTTTGCGCTCGCCCTGCTCTGCGCAGGCGCGGGGTTGGCCCATGCCGGCGACGCGGACGCGAATTCGCCGGAGTCTCTGCGCGCCAGGTTCGCCGTCTTGCAGGACAGCCTCAGCCATAACGAGTTCCACAGGCCGCTCGCTCTGGACTCCAGCGAGACCCCGGATGGCGTGAAAGGCGACATGTACGCGCTCGTCGATTACCCGTTTGCATCGGTGAGCGCGGCGCTCGACAGCCCGGGCCATTGGTGCGACGTCCTGATTCTGCACCTCAATACCAAGTACTGCCGCGCCTCGACCTCCGGGCGGGAGGCCGTCCTCAACATGAGCATCGGCAAGAAATACGATCAGCCGCTGGACAAGGCCTACCGGATCGTCTTCGCGTATCGAGTCGCCGCCCAAACCCCGAGCTACCTGCAGGTGCGGCTGAACGCGGACGAGGGACCGTTCAGCACGCGCAACTACCGCATCCTGTTCGAAGCAATCCCCTTGAAAAAGGGACAGACCTTCATCCACCTCTCCTATTCGTATGCATTCGGGTTTGTGGGACGGCTTGCGATGCAGGTCTACTTCGGGACAACCGGGAGCGGCAAGGTGGGATTCACCGTCACCGGCAAGCAGGCCGACGGCCGCCCCCTCTACATCGGCGGGATGCGCGGCCTGGTGGAACGCAACACCATGCGCTATTACCTGGCGATCGAGGCGTTTCTCGGCGCCTTGTCCGAGCCGCCGCAGGCGCAGCTGGAAAAACGCCTGCACGACTGGTTCGCGGCGATCGAGTACTACCCGCGCCAGTTACACGAAATGGAACAGGGCGCCTACCTCGAAATGAAACGCAGGGAAGTTCGGCGGCAACAAGCCGAACTCCCTGCGTAACTTCGTGCCGTTTTATATGAGCTTGGCGTTCTTCAGCGGCAGGCTGCGCACCGGCTTGCCGGTCGCGGCAAAGACGGCGTTGAGCACGGCGGGCGTGACCACGCAGATGGTCGGTTCGCCCACGCCGCCCCAGAAGTCGTAGGTCGGCACGATCACCGTCTCGACCTTGGGCATTTCCGCGAGGCGCAGGATACGGTAGGTGTCGAAGTTCAGCTCCACCATGCGCCCTTTCTCCACGGTCACTTCACCGTACAGCGCGGCGCTCAGGCCGTAGGCCACCGAGCCTTCCACCTGCGCGGCGATCTGGTCGGGATTGACCGCGTGGCCGCAATTGAGCGCGAGCACCATGCGGTGCACCTTCACCCTGCCCTCGCCGTTCACCGAGACCTCCGCGACCGCCGCCGAATAGCTGCCGTAGCCCATGAACTGCGCGATGCCGCGGTGCACGCCCGCGGGAAGCGGCTTGCCCCAATCGCCCTTCTCCGCCGCCGCGTTCAGCACCGCGAGGTGCTTCGGGTAGTTCTCCATGAGTGCACGGCGGAATTCCAGCGAGTCCTTGCCGGAGGCGCGCGCCACTTCTTCCATGAAGCATTCCAGGTACACGCCGTTCTGGTTGGTATTGACGCCGCGCCACGGCCCGACCGGCACGTGGGAGTTGCGCATCGCGTACTCGATCTGCAGATTGGGAACGCTGTAGCCGAACTGCGCATCGCCGGGCTCTTTCCACATGCCCTGGAGTTGCCGCGTGTCCTTGCCGTCCTTGATCGAACCAGGATTCAACAATGCGTTGATCGACTGCCCGGAAACGCGGATGTGCATGCCGACGAGCTTGCCGCTGTCGTCCAGTCCCGCGCTCATCTTGCATTGCGAGATCGGCCGGTAGAAGTCGTGCGCCTGGTCTTCCTCGCGGCTCCAGATCAGTTTCACCGGGACGCCGGGAAGCTGTTTCGCGATGGCCACCGCCTGGTGCGTGTAATCCTGTGTGCCGCCGCGCCGTCCGAAGCCCCCTCCGAGGTCGAGCTTGTGGACTTCGCCTTTTTCCAGCGGCAGTCCGGCTTCTTCGCAGGCCGCCGCGAGCGAGGCTTCGGCGCTCTGGGTCGCCGTCCACACTTCGACCTTGTCGGCCGTCACCTTGGCCGTGCAGTTCATCGGCTCCATGGTTGCGTGCGAGAGGAAGGGCGTGCTGTAGACCGCGTCCACTTTTTTCGGGGCATCGGCGATGGTCTTCAGCGCGTCGCCGATCTTCGTGTCGGCAAAGGCATCGTCGGCGGTCAGGCCTTCTTTCAATCGCTCGGCGATGATCGCGCTCGATTGCGCGGCGTTCGCGCCTTCGTCCCAGACGATGGGCAGGGCTTCGAGCGCAGTCTTCGCCCGCCACCAGCTATCGGCGACCACGGCCACGGCCCCGTCGTTGACCTTGACGACGCGGCGCACGCCCGGCATGCCCGCAATCCTGGCCTCGTCGTAACTCACCAGCTTGCCCCCATGCACCGGGCAGGCCTTGACCGCCGCGAGCAGCATGCCCGGCAGCTTGACGTCGATCGCATAGATCTTGCTGCCGTTCAGCTTGTCGGCCGTATCCAGGCGCTTCATCGGCTTGCCGGCGATCTTCCACTCCTTCGGGTCCTTGAGCTTGATGCTCTTCGGATCGGGCGGCGTGAGTTTCGCCGCCGCCACGGCGACCTTGCCGTAGCTGGTCTTGCGCCCCGAAGAGGCGTGCGTGATGATTCCGTCGCTCACGCTGAGCTCGCTGACCGGCACGTGCCACCGGTCGGCCGCCGCCTGCAGCAGCATCATGCGTGCCGCAGCGCCGCCGCGGCGCACGTAGTCCTGGGACGTGCGGATACCGCGGCTGCCGCCGGTCGACATGTCGCCCCAGGCGCGCTTGCGCGCGAGGTTTTGTCCGGGATTGATGTGCTCCGTTGCGACTTTCTTCCAGTCGCACTCGAGCTCTTCGGCAACCAGCTGGGCGAGACCGGTGAGCGTGCCCTGCCCCATTTCCGAGCGCGCGATGCGGACCACGCAGCTGTCGTCGGGCCTGACGGCCACCCACAGGTTGATCTCGGTGCCGGCCGCGGTCGCGGCCTCGGCCGATCCGATGAACGGCAGCTTGAATCCGAGCGCCAGTCCGCCGCCTGCGGCGGCGGAGCTGACGATGAACTTGCGGCGGGAAAGGTTGGTGGTTTTAACGTTGCGTGTCTTTTTCATGGTCGTCTCCTAGGCCTTCTTCGCCATGTCAGCGGCCATGTGCACGCCCGCGCGAATGCGCTGGTAGGTGCCGCAGCGGCAGATGTTGGTCATCGCCGCGTCGATATCAGCGTCGGTCGGATTGGGGTTTTTCTTGAGCAAGGCCGTGGCCGCCATAATCTGCCCGGACTGGCAGTAGCCGCATTGCGGCACGTCGAGCGCAAGCCAGGCCTTCTGCACCGGATTGGAGCTGGTCGCGGAAATTCCTTCGATGGTGACGATCTTGTCGGTGGCCTTGATCGCGCTCACCGGGACGGAACAGGAGCGCCGCACCTCGCCGTTGATGTGCACCGAGCAGGCGCCGCATTGTGCGACGCCGCAGCCGTATTTCGTGCCGGTCAGGCCGACCTGCTCCCGGATGACCCACAGAAGCGGCGTATCGGCCTCCACCTGCACGTCGCGGACCTTGCCGTTGATATTGAGTTTTGCCATGAGCGTCCTCCTTTGACTTGACGGTGAATCTTATATGAGAAATCGGCTGAAAGTCACCTCGATCGTGCGCGCGGTTTTGGCTTGCTCTTCGACCTGGCCTGGGTTCTCGATACCGTAGTTCGGCGCCTGGGCTTGCCCTTGCGCCGGGCACGGCGTTTCGAGGCGGGCTTCACCCGTTCCGGCAGCCTGGCTCGTCCGGTCTCTCGATTCCATTCCTCATACGTCTCGGGCGAGATCTTGCCGTTCACCAGCAATTCCGCGAACTTCCGGCGCTGTGCTTTGCTCTTGAAAGGCATGGTTGGGCGGCGCTGAATTCACAACTTCGACCGGCCATCGAAGTGCTGTACCGGAACGGACCCCAGCTCGACTCCCTCAAGACAGCGAATATTGATTGCAGCCATGCGCTTGCCCTTGGGATCGACGCCTTCGCCGTACGGATGAATGCCGCAGATCCTGCAGAAACGGTGCTTGATGACGTGCTTGTTGAAGGTGTACGTGCCAATCCCCTCTTCAGACGTAGTCAGGCGCAGCTTGTCGCGAGGCACGAACCACAGGAGGGAACCTTTGCGAGAGCAGATGGAGCAGTTGCATGCCATCGCTCCGGTCAGATCTCCCTCGACTTCGAATGCGATCTTCGCGCAGTGACAGCTGCCTTTGTAAATCATGAGGGCTCTCCTTGCTGGGGTTTGACGATCTGCCCGCTTCGCGACCGCTATTTTCCGAGGTGCCCGTCGAAGAACCGTGCGATCTCCTCGAACGCCTCCCTGGTCTCAGGCGCGCTGACATCGCGGTAATACTGCGCATGCGACATGCCTTCGAAGACCTGCAAGGTCGCTTCGACCCCCGCCTGGCGCAGCTTGCGATGCACGCGCACGGTATTGGAGAGGAGCAGATCGCGCGTCCCGGTGGTGAGAATCGCCGGCGGAAAGCCGTGCATGTCGCCGTAGACCGGTGAGAGCATCGGGTCCTTGAGATCGCGGCCGTTGGTGTAGAGCGCGGCGCGCTTGTCGCAATTCGCTCCGTACGCGACCAGCACATTGTCGAGCATCGCATTCGTCTGGAACGAATCGCCCGCACCGGTCAGATCGGACATCGGCGTGCCGGGCGCGATCGCCGCCGGTAGCGGCAGCTTGTCCTGCTTGGCGCGCAGGACCATCGCCAGGGTCAGGTTGCCCCCGGCCGAGGAGCCGAAGATCGCCATGTTCTTCGGCGCCGCCATTTTCGTCGCGGCCTTCCACACCGTCATCGCGTCGTCGAGCGCGGCCGGATAAGGATGGTCCGGCGGCATGCGATAGTCGACCGAGATCACCTTGAAATGCCCGAACCCGGCCATGTAGACCGCTTCCACGGTACCGGACTCGCCGGGAAAACTCACGAAGCAACCGCCGTGAACGTGCACCAGCAGCCGCTTGCGGTTCTCCGGCGGGATCACCTCCGGCGTCACCATGTAGGCTTTCACCCCGTCGATAGTCATCGGCTCGACCTTGACATGCAGCGTCTCGCGCAGCGCCGGCAGCCCCTTCATCGTGGCGACATAGACGCCATTGATCTGCGCCTTCCACTCCTCGGCCGTACCCGGAATCACATTCCACGTCGGCGTCAGCGGCGCTGCGATCAGCTTTTGCACCTGCGGGCTGGCCGTATCCGGCACCGGCACCGACTTGGCCGGCACCTCGCGCGGTGTGGGTGATTGCGCGAAGGCATACGGCGCAGAGAGGGCGATCGCGGCTACCAAACAAACGAGGCTGGGTGCGAGCCACGATGAATGAACTGTCGACGAACCTCTATGAGTGGATTCAAGATAAATTTTCATGGAGTTCTCCTAGTGATGGTTCCCGGAATCAGAAGGATTCTTGGTGTCATGTTCATTCACGTTTCCCGTATTCCAGTTTGGGGTACCAGTCGGCCCCACGACCCTCGCGCGTGGTATCCAGAATGGTCCAGAGTGGGTCCATATCCGGCGCGCCGCGCGGGTCTTGGCCTGGGTCGGCCGTCTCGCCGCCCATCTCGTTGCTCCAGAAATGACGGATCGCACCGTCCTTTCGCGTGAAGACGTTGTAGGCGGGGACGTCCGCGTCCTCGGCGCTGACATAGCTACGAGTGAAGTCGCCCTGGGTGTCCGAATAGAGCTTGAGCTTCGTCCACCCGCGCGCTTGCTTGGCCTTGACCAGCCGGTCGATCGGCGAGCGGGCCACCATGGCGAGGGCCACGCGCTGCTCGATGTCGGGAACCTTTTCCTCCCACGAGCTCATGAGAGAAGTGCACATCGGGCACGGGCGTTCGCGCTGCGGCCCGAACATGTAGCTGTAGACCACGAGCGTCTGCTTTTCCCCGAACAGGTCGGCGAAGCCGACCGGCCCGCGCTCACTCTCGAACCGGTAATCCTTCGTCACTTTGCCGCCGGGCGGCAGGGCGCGGCGCTGCTCCGCCACCCGTTCGATGTGGCGTCTGAGCTCGATCTCCTCGACCAGCAACACTTCGCGCGCCCGCCGATACTCCTCGCTCTCGTTCGGAAAACGAACCTTGTTCTTCCTCGCCATCTCGGTTGCCGGTGTGAGCGCTTTGCCGCCTGCCATGATTTCTCTCCATCAAAGGATGACTACATTTCCGTGCGTTCGCGGGAGCGGACGTCGACCTCGCTGAAGCGCGAGCGTTGATAGGCGTAGAACAACAAGGTGAGCGCGAACGCAGCGACGACGCCGGCGGCAGCATCCATCCAGCGAGGCGCGGACGGGATGAGCCAGCGAGCGAGTAGCGCGATGCCGGCGCCCGCAACCACGTTGTTGATGACTGCGATCATGCTGGCGGTCGTGCCAAAAAGTGCAAGCACGGGACCAAACCGGCCCGCGGGCGATTCGGCTTCCGGCCATCGGCCCATTTCAGGCGCGAAGTGGCGTGCCGCGTCCGGACCGAGCGTGCGGTAATAAGCCCGGATGCAGGCAATTCCGTCCAGGTAGTGCATGCTTTCCAGCGCTGTTTCGACAAGCCTTATGACGGTGAAGATTCCGAGCAGAAAGATCGCAGGCAGCACGGTCGCCGCGAATGGAATCAACACGTCCACAGAACCCGAGAGAAACCCCATCGCAACCAGCGAACTTGAAAGTGCCATGACATACAGCGTGCTCCGCGCGGACGCTTCCAGGTAGGTTGAGCTGTTCGCTGTTTGCAGCACAAAGTGCTCTGTCGTCAGGGCCGAGAGCAAAGCGGCCCGCTGCGATTGTTCATCCATGCTCAGAGCCTCGAAGTTGTTCCGCAATCTCATGCATATCGCGCCCGCTCCAACATAGTTAGGTGCCGCTCTCTATTGCTATATCGAAGTGCAGTACGTCCTCACGAATTCCGAGTTTCGAGTACAGCGCGATCGCCGGTGCATCACCCATATCCGCCTGCACGAAAATTACATAGGCTGCGCGCGCCGCAGCTAGCTCCTTGAGCTCTTCAATCAAAGCCGTCGCGATACCTTCACGTCTATGTGCTACTGCTACGGCAAGATCGTAGATGTAGATCTCACTGCGCTCCTGCTCGAACTTTTTCAGCTCGTAGGCCGTGATGCCGCCTACGACCTCACCGTTCTTCAACGCAGCGAGTGCAATAAAGTAGTCGCTGCCGAGCAGTTGCTCAAGATAGCCCGCACCAGGCTGATTCCTGCCGTAGGTCTCCACCTCGTCGAAAGCTTCACCGAAGGTAACCAAAAGCGCTTTCATCAACGCCTGATCGTGACGCGTGAGCTGGTGAATGCTGAGGCCGGCCGAGAAAGACACGCTTACCTTTCAAGCTGCATAACGTCGCCATTGAGCGGCCGAGGGGCGGCGCGGAGCGCTGCTCCCGAGGATCGGGTGCAACGGCCTGTTATGCAGCATCGCCTTGACCTTTGGCGATTAGCCGCGACTCAAGGTATGGGACCCACTCCTCACTGCCGAGAATTTCGTGCGCCGAATTTGGTGGGAGAATTTTCAAATAGGCCAGAGCATCCGCGAGATCCGCTTCTTCAGCGCCAGGCCGATTCAGTCCGGATGCCACTTGTTCAACAAGCACGGTAGCGCACAGTAAGACCGAACCTTCGGCGGGTCGACGACGCGCCACCCAAGGCGCGCGCAGTCCTGCCAGCGATTCACGGGCCACGCTCAATGATTCTTCCATTCGACCAGCATCGCGCAGTCGACTTGCACGGCCAAACAAACGGCTCGCTCTCAAACTGGCGAAATAGCTTCTAATTGCACAGACCATATGCTGCATAACGTTCAATCATCTTCCGAAAAACGTGCTAATTCGGTGTGTCAGTCTACGCTTCTCAGAAATGTCCCGCCAAGTCACGCCGGTGTGTCGCGCTGCATGAAGAGGAAGTCGTGATACGTTGCGCGCGGAAGTCAGGTGCTTGATTTCTGAAGGGGCGAAACCCCGCACAGGCGCGCGGAACTACTCGGCGATGCTGACCACGGTCCCCGGCGGTACGAGCTCGAAAAGCTCGACGACATCCCGGTTGCGCATGCGTATGCACCCGATCGATCCCGGTTTTCCCATTTCGACCGCATCCGGGCTACCGTGGATGTAGATGTAGCGCTGCATGGTGTCCACGTCGCGCAGACGATTGCGGCCGGGTTCGCAGCCGGAGAGCCACAGGATGCGCGTGAGGATCCAGTCGCGTCCGGGAAAGCGCTCGGCCGTTTCCGGTGTCCAGATCTCCCCTGTCGGACGGCGTCCGACGAAGACGGTATTCAAACGTTGTCCCGTGCCGATTTTCGCGCGCACGATATGTTCGCCTCGCGGGGTACAGAAGCTCCCCTCCAGCTCGCCTGGACCGTTGCGTGAGGTGGAAACGAGATAGCGCTTGAGCACCTCGCCTTCCTCGCCGCGAAGCGTGAGCGTCTGATCCGGAATCGAGATTTCAATTTTCGGCATTGCGCCGTGCCGAAAAAAAATCCGAAAGCACCCTCCCCGCTTCGACCGCGAGAACGCCGCCCTCTACCTGAGTATGGTGATTGAGTTTTTTCTCAGAAAAAAGATCGACGGCGCTACCGCAGGCGCCGGTCTTGGGGTCGGATGCGCCATAGACGAGGCGCGCGATACGCGCGTGCATGATCGCACCGGCGCACATGGCGCAGGGCTCGAGCGTCACGTAGAGCCAGCAGCCTTCGAGCCGGTAGTTGCCGAGCGCCATTGAGGCTTCGCGCAGGGCCTGGATTTCCGCGTGGGCGGTGGGATCGTTGCTGGAGATCGGCGCGTTGTAGCCTTTGCCCAGAATTTTCCCGTCCTTGACTACCAGCGCGCCCACCGGCACTTCGCCCTCCCCTCGAGCGCGGGCGGCAAGCACAAGCGCCTGGCGCATGAAAGTTATGTCTGCATTCTCGGACACGATCAACCCGCCCGGTCTTTGGAATGCGTATTGTCCTCGGTTTCCGGCCCCGCACCTCCCAGCGCGAGGAAGAGCTGCACCGTATCCAGGTAACGCTGCGCCTGGGCGCGCACATAGCCGAGGCGCGCCTGCTGATACAGGCGCTCGGCATCGAGGACTTGCAGCACGCCCACGTTGCCCTCGTTATAGCTGTCGCGCGTCATCTTCACATTCTCGCGCGCGGCATCCTGGGCGTGCGCCTGGGCGTCGAGCTGCTCGGCGTCGTGCTCCAGCGCCTGCAGCGAGTCGGCCACCTGGCCGAAGGCCACCAGCACCGTCTGCTCGTAATTCGCCGCGCTCGCGTGCATGGCGTCCACCGCCGCCCGCTGTTCCGCGCGCAGCGTGCCGCCGTTGAACAGCGGCGCGACCAGCGCTCCGGAAGCACTCCACACCGTGCTCGCGCGATCGAACAAATTGCCGAAATCCGTGGCCTGCTGCCCCGCTGCTGCCGTGAGATCGATGCGCGGGTAGAGATTGGCGCTGGCGACCCCCACGGCCGCCGTCGCCGCGTGCAGTTGCGCTTCCGCCGCGAGAATGTCGGGCCGCCGGTGCGCGAGCTCGGAGGGCAGGCTTACCGGAATGTGGAGCGGCAACGCGAGTTGCGCGAGATCGAACTCCGGTAGTACAGCACCAGCGGGAGGCTGCCCCAGGATGACGGCCAATGCGTGCCGCGCGAGGCTCAATTCCTGCCGCAGCGGCGGCAATAGCGTGGTGTCGATTGCGAGCTGGCTGTCGGCGGTCACGATATCCAGGCGCGACACCGATCCCGCGGCAAACGCCACCTGCACCAGCTTCAGATTTTCCCTGTCCTGGTCCAGGATGGCCTCGACGGTCGCGATCTGCGCGCGCAACGAAGCGATCTTCAGCGCCTGCATGACGGCGTTGCCGGTGACGGCGAGATAAGCTGCATCGAGCTGTTGTTGCTGATAGTCGGCGAGCGCCCGTTGCTGCTCGACCGAGCGTCCAATACCCCCCGTATAGTCGAACGCGTAGCTGACCGTCGCTCCTATCGCGAAATAGGTAAACGGCGGCGGCTTGGGCAAGGTGCCGAGAAATTCGGCGCCGTATTTCTGCCTGCCGATGCCGGCGGTGAGGCCGACCTGGGGATACTGGGCTCCTGCACGCGCGGCAGCCAGTTCCTGCGCCCGCGCGAGCGTGGACGCCGCGGCGACGAGCGTGCGATTGCCGGCCAAAGCGCGTTTCACGACATCGTCGAGCGCGTCCGACTGGAACAGTCGCCACCAATCGCGGCTGAGCCGTTCGCCGAGCACCACGTGCTGCGCGGACTCGTCCCCGGTTGATGTTCCTTCGACACGCAAAGGCTGCGACGTGTAGCGATCGGCGTGCGGCGGATCGGGGCGCTTGAAGTCGGGGCCGACGGCGCAGCCGGCGAGCATCGCCGCGGCGGCAGCCCATGACAGCGTGCCTGCGAATCCCGCCCGGTTCATTCGACCGCCACGGGCGCGGCGCCCTTTTCCTGGCGTGGGCTGCGAAGCAGGAAGACCAGCGGGATGGCGCACAGAGAGAGCAGCATCATCATCTTGAAGTCATTGTTGTAGGCGATCATCGCGGCCTGCTCGCTGACGCCCCGGTTGAGCGCGGCCAGCCCGGCGGCGCTCGACAAGGCCCCCAGCGGCTGCGCGTGCATGAAGTCGCTGTAAGGCGTGACCTGTTCGGCGAGCCGCGAATGCATCATCTGCGTGTGGCGCGTCAAAAGCGTTTCCACCACCGAAATGCCGATGCTGCTGCCGAGATTGCGGATGAGGCTGAACACCGCCGTCCCTTCGTTGCGGAACTTCGGCGACAGCGTGGCGAAGGTGATCGCCGCGAGCGGCACGAACACGCATCCGGTACCCAGACCCTGGACGAATCCCGACCACACCACTGCGGCGCTGTCCATCTGCAGGTAGAAGCCCGTCATCTGCCACAGCGAAAACCCGGTCAGGCCGAAACCCGCGGCAATGATGACCCGGCTGTCGACTTTCCCGATCAGCCGGCTGACGATGAACATGGCCACCAGGGTGCCGATGCCGCGCGGCGCGGTAACGAGCCCGGTCAGGACGACCGAATAGTTCATGAGGCCCTGCAGCAGGGGCGGCAGCAGCGCCAGCGTCGCGAACAGCACGACACCGACGACGAAAATGAATACGTTGCCGGTGAGGAAGTTGCGGTCCTTGAACAGGGCCGGACTCACGAACGGCGCCTTGGTCGTCGTGACCATGTGCACGATGAAGAGATAAAGCGAAACTCCGGCAATCACGGCCTCTATCCATATCTCGGTGGAGTTGAACCAGTCCTTGAGCTGGCCGCGGTCGAGCATCAACTGGAGCGAGCCCACGGCCAGGCTCAACGCGGCAAAGCCGAAGAAATCGAAGCGCGATTTGCGCAACTGCGTCTCCGGCATGAACGCCAGAATGCCGAGGAAGGAAAGAATCCCGAACGGGACGTTGATGTAGAACACCCAGCGCCAGTTGTAGTTCTCGGTCAGCCAACCGCCGAGCGCCGGACCGAGGATGGGCCCGATGGTGACGCCCATCACCCAGATCGCCATCGCCCTGGCATGCTGCGCCGGAGGATTGATATCGAGCAGCACGGCCTGCGACATCGGGATCAGCGCCGCCCCGCACAGGCCCTGCAGCAGCCGGGCGAGGATGATCTCTGGCAGCGATTGCGCCAATCCGCACAGGGCGGAGGCGACGGTGAAGCCCACCACCGAAAACAGGAACACGCGCTTGCGCCCGAACCGTCCAGCCAGCCAGCCGCTCAGGGGCGTCATGATGGCGGTGGCGATGATGTACGAGGTCAGCACCCAGGCCATCTGATCCTGCGTCGCCGAGAGCGACCCCTGGATACGCGGCAGCGCCACGTTGGCGATGGTGTTGTCCAGCGCCTGCATGATCGAGGCCAGCATCACCGACAGCGTGATGAGCACCCGCTGCGGCGCCGCAGTGGGCCCCGCTCCTGCGGCAGCAGCGGCGTTCACTTTGCTTCAGCGGAAGCGCCGGCCGGATTCGAGGAAGTACTGACCGGCTTCGCTTCAGCCGACCCGAAAAGATGCCGCTGGTGGCGGGTATCGACGCTGACGTTCGCGCTCAGCCCGCCGTGCAGCGGAAACGACGGATCGAGAGTCGCGAGCTCGACGCGCACCGGCAGCCTTTGCACCACCTTCACCCAGTTTCCGGTCGCATTCTCGGGAGGCAATAGCGAGAATTGCGAGCCGGTGCCCGGACTGACGCTCGCCACCCTGCCCTCGAAGGTCTTGCCGGGATAGCTGTCGACCTCGACGCTGACCGCCTGGCCGACGCGCATGTGAGTGAGCTGATCTTCCTTGAAATTCGCCTCGATCCAGATGTCGCCGGTCGACACCAACGCGAACACCGGCGCCGATGCGTTGATATAGCTGCCCACCTGCAGCTGCTCGACGCGCGTGACGACGCCGTCGCTGGGCGCCGCGACGACGGTATAGGACAGGTTGAGCTTCGCCTTGTCGAGCAGGGCCTGCGCCTGCTGCACCATGGGATGCCGCTCCGGTGCGATATCCGGGTTGCCGCCCAGGCTGGCGGCTACCGCGCCGATCTGCTGCTGCGCGCCCGCGACCTGGGTGCGCGCCCCGTCGAGCGCATGCAGCGCACGATCGAGCTGCAGCTGCGACGCGATGCCTGAAGCGAGCAGGCGCTGCTGCCGCTCGTATTCGCGCTGCTGGAACGCCAGCGTGTCCTGCGCTGACGCGAGCTCGGCCTGGCGTTGCCGGTAGTTTGCCTTCAGCGTCTCGACCTGGAGCCGCGCCGAAGCGAGCTGCGCGCTTGCTTCCTCGACGGCGATGCGGAACGGCGCATCATCGATGCGAAACAGCACCTCGCCCTTGCGCACGGCCTGGTTGTCGCGCACCGCAAGCTCCAGCACGCGTCCGGCGACGTTGGCGCTGATGGCGACGCGCGCCGTCTGCACGTAGGCGTCGTCGGTCGCCTCGAAGCGCCCTCCGGTCAGATAGACACAGGCGGCGACCACGGCGACGATCGCCGGCCCCAATATCATCAGCGGAAGGCGCAGGCGCCGCAGCCAGCCCTGCTCCGCCGACGGCGAGGCGGCGCCCGGTTGATCCACCTTCTCTGCATCCATGGTCGCTATCTCGTTCGGGTTCCGCGGCTACGGTTCGCACCGTTGCCGGCGTTCGGCGCCGCTTTCGCGGCAGTGTGCGGTGACTCGACGGGCCGGTCATCCAGGGCGCATACATTGCGGTGCATGCGTTCCAGCATGTCTATGAACGCTTCCCGGTCCTTCCGGCTGATGCCGGCGAAGGTTTCGGCGCGCGTCAATTCGGCGAGGTGCCAGATTTCGTCGAGAAGCGGCTTGGCCTTGCCGGTAAGGTAGAGACGGCGCGCGCGGCGGTCTGCGGGGTCCGGACGCCGCTCGAGCAGGCCGTCGGCTTCCATGCGGTCGAGGATGCGCACCATCGTCATCGGCTCGACCTCGGCGAGTTCGGCGAGCCCCGCCTGGCTGATCCCCTCGTTCTTCTCGAGACGGACCAGCGCCTTGCACTGCGGCAGCGTCAGCGAAATCCCGCGTGCCCGCTGCTCGAAGCGCAGCACATACCTGTTACTTACATTCCTGAGCAGAAAACCGAAGTTGCGTAAGCGGTCCATTGACTATCGACTGTCGAACTACTAACAGTAGATATCATAACAGAACTTATCAAGAACTTCGAATTATTCCCACTCGATCGTCGCCGGCGGCTTGCTCGAGATGTCGTAGACCACGCGGTTGATGCCGCGCACTTCGTTGATGATGCGGTTCGAAACCCTGGCGAGCAACTCGTGCGGCAGCGGCGCCCAGGTCGCGGTCATGAAGTCGGTGGTCTGCACCGCGCGGAGGCTGACGACGTATTCGTAGGTGCGGCCGTCCCCCATCACCCCGACGGACTTCACCGGGAGGAACACCGCAAAGGCCTGCGCCACCTTGTCGTACCAGCCGGCGGCGCGAAGCTCCTCGATGAAGATCGCATCCGCGCGGCGCAGCAGGTCCGCGAATTCGCGCTTCACTTCGCCGAGAATGCGCACGCCCAGTCCAGGTCCGGGGAAAGGGTGCCGGAACACCATCGATCGCGGCAGGCCGAGCGCGAGACCCAGCTCGCGCACTTCGTCCTTGAAAAGATCCCGCAGCGGCTCGAGAAGCTTCAGGTGCAGCGTCTCGGGCAGGCCGCCCACGTTGTGGTGCGACTTGATGTTATGCGCCTTCTTCGTCTTCGCGCCCGCCGACTCGATCACGTCGGGATAGATCGTGCCCTGCGCGAGCCATTTCACTTTCGGAAACTTCTTAGCCTCAGCCTGGAACACCTCGACGAATTCGCGTCCAATGATCTTGCGCTTCTGTTCCGGGTCTTCTACCCCGGCGAGCGCGTTGAGGAACCGGTCCGAGGCGTCGACCAGCTCCACTTTCACCTTGAGGTTTCCGGCGAAGGTCCGCATGACTTCCTTCGCTTCGTCCAGCCTCAGGAGACCGGTATCGACGAACACGCAAGTCAGTTGCCCACCGATGGCACGATGGATCAGTGCGGCGGCCACCGCAGAATCCACGCCGCCCGACAGCCCGAGGAGCACCTCCTCGGCACCGACGGTTTTACGGATCTTCTCGACAGCCTCGGCAAGGTAGTCCGGCATGCTCCAGCTGCTGTCGCACTTGCAGATCTCGTGCACGAAGCGGCCGAGGATCGCACTGCCCTGATGCGTGTGCGTCACCTCGGGATGGAATTGCACGCCGTAGAAGCCGCGCGATTCGTCGGCCATCCCGGCGATCGGCGTCGAATCGTTGCTGGCAATGATCTTGAAGCCCGGCGGCATTGCGGTCACTTTGTCGCCGTGGCTCATCCAGACGTCGAGCAGCCCGTGCTTCTCGCCGTTGATGCGGTCCTGGATGCCGTCGAGGAGTTTCGAATGCCCGCGCGCGCGGATCTCGGCGTAGCCGAATTCGCGCACCCTGGAGTTCTCGACCTGGCCGCCCAGTTGAGCCGCCATGGTCTGCATGCCGTAGCAGATGCCGAGGACCGGCACGCCCAGCTTGAAGACGGCTTCGGGAGCCTTCGGCGTCGCATCCTCGTATACCGAAGCCGGGCCGCCGGAAAGAATCACCCCGCGCGGAGCGAACTCGCGCACGAAGCTGTCGCTGACGTCGCAGGGGTGCAGCTCGCAATAGACCTTGGCCTCCCGGACGCGGCGCGCGATCAACTGCGAATACTGGGCGCCGAAGTCGAGGATGAGGATCTTGTCGTGCACTACTCGACCTGGTAGTTCGGCGCTTCCTTGACGATCTGCACGTCGTGAACGTGCGACTCACGCATCCCTGCGGCGGTGATCTCGACGAATTGCGTGCGCGTGCGCATGGCGTCTATGCCCTCGCAGCCGACGTAGCCCATGCTCGCGCGCAGGCCCCCCATCAGCTGCTCGATCACCCCGACCACCGACCCCTTGTACGGAACGCGGCCTTCGACGCCCTCGGGTACGAGCTTGTCCGCATGCACTGAGGAATCCTGGAAATAGCGGTCGGCGGAGCCTTGTTGCATCGCCGAGAGCGAACCCATTCCGCGATAGGATTTATAGGAACGGCCCTGGAACAGCTCGATCTCTCCGGGCGACTCCTCCGTCCCGGCGAAAAGGCCGCCCAGCATCACGGCATGCGCGCCGGCGGCGATCGCCTTGGCGACGTCTCCGGAAAAACGCACGCCGCCGTCGGCGATGAGCGGCACTCCGGCCTTCTCGAGCGCGGCGGCAACGTTCTGGATCGCACTGACCTGCGGTATCCCCACGCCGGCGACGATGCGCGTGGTGCAGATCGAGCCCGGCCCGATGCCGACCTTCACGCCATCCGCGCCTTGATCCACGAGGGCTTTTGCGCCGTCTGCGGTGGCGATATTGCCGCCGATCACTTCGGCCGACCCGGCGTTGCGCTTGATCCACTTCAGCCGGTCGAGCACGCCCTGAGAGTGTCCGTGCGCGGTATCGACAACGATGACGTCCACGCCCGCTTCGACCAGAGCCGCAACGCGCTCTTCGGTGCCTTCACCCACGCCCACCGCCGCGCCGACGCGCAATTTCCCGTGCTGGTCCTTGGCCGCGTCCGGATGTTCGCTCGACTTGAGAATGTCCTTCACGGTGATCAGGCCCCGCAGCTCGAATCCGTCACGCACTACGAGGACGCGCTCGAGCCTGTGCTTGTGCAGGAGTGCGCGGGCTTCTTCGGGGCTTGCGCCTTCCTTCACGTAGATCAGGCGCTCGCGCGGAGTCATAATGGCGCGCACGGGCTGATCCAGATTGGTCTCGAAGCGGTAGTCGCGATTCGTGACCATGCCGACGACCTTGCCCTTCTCCACCACCGGGAAGCCCGACACGCGGTACTGCTGCGTGAGGGCGAGCAGTTCGCGCACGGAAATATCCGGCGACACGGTCACCGGATCGCGCAGTACGCCCGATTCGTAGCGCTTGACCTTGGCGACTTCCGCAGCCTGTTTCTTCGGCGGAAGATTCTTGTGGACGATGCCGATGCCGCCT